>Ga0101944_10000261_pt1 | contig 167653 bp, 127 predicted proteins | sample DewCreD2012metaG_FD_75245 | JGI IMG/M metagenome (GOLD analysis project Ga0101944, IMG submission 75245) | Hot spring sediment bacterial and archeal communities from British Columbia, Canada, to study Microbial Dark Matter (Phase II) - Dewar... ...
CGCCGATATTGGCGAAAGCTTCGGCCATGGTTGCGAACCTCATTGTTTTGTCCTCCTGTATGGTTTTGGCGCATATTGTAAACCCAATGACCATCCAGGAGAAATTCATTCACGGGTATTGAATCTAACCCCACCCCCCTACTTGTTCCTTTTACGCTTCCGGCGGAAGAGTGTGCGCCGGAATGATGTCAGCGTGGGATCGGCATCCTGCGCGGTGTATGCATGGTAAATCTGCGATGGGAGGCACCCTATGCGAAAAGTCATCCGGTACAGTGTGAGTTTACTCCTCTGTGTATGCTTTCTCACAGCCTGCCAGGGCGGAACGCCTGGCGCGCCTCCTGCACCGCTCACCGCGACGGTCACCGGCGAACCGTCCCCTACCCCGCGTCCCACCGCTGCTCCTCCCACAGCGACACCGACACTCCCCCCGACGGCCACGGTCATCCCACTCGACCTCGTTCCCGCTGCAGCGCGCGCCCCGCGGGTCACGTCGCCCGTGGGGATGGATGGTGTACTCGTCTCCGGGACCGGTGACATGCCCTGGTGGAACGACACCGTCTTCTACGAAATCTTCGTGCGCAGTTTCTACGATAGCAATGGTGACGGCATTGGCGACCTCAACGGCCTGATCGAAAAGCTGGACTACCTCAACGACGGCGATCCCACCACCACCAACGATCTGGGCATCACCGGCATCTGGCTGATGCCCATTATGGCGTCTCCCAGCTACCATGGCTACGACATCACCGACTATTACACGGTCAACCCGCAATACGGCACCAACGACGACTTCAAACGGCTGATGGCCGAGGCGCACAAGCATGGCATTTACATCATCATCGATTTGGTGCTCAACCACACTTCTGCGCAGCACCCGTGGTTTATCGAGGCGCAAGACCCGAATTCAGAACGACGCGATTGGTATCGCTGGCGCGAAACAGGCGGAGCAGGCTGGCACCGGCTGGGCAGCAGCTACTACTTCGGCCTGTTCTGGGACCAGATGCCCGACCTGAATTTCGAGAATCCAGCCGTGACCGCCGAAATGCTCAACGTCACGCGCTTCTGGCTGGAGGAAATGGGCGTCGACGGCTTCCGACTGGATGCCATCAAGCACCTGATCGAAGAGGGTGAGCAAACGGAAAACACCGGGGCGACACTCGACTGGTTCAAGGAGTTCTACACCTTCTACAAAAGCATCAAGCCCGACGCTTTCACCGTCGCCGAGGTATGGAGTCCCACACGCATCGTCGCGCAGTATACCGGCGGCAAAGTCGATGTGTGCTTCGAGTTCGATCTGGCAGAAGTTATGAAAGACGCCGCTTTCAGGGGAACACCAACCGGTCTACAGATGACGCAAGAAAACGTGATCGCCGCTTATCCACCGGGGCAATACGCGACATTCCTGGCTAATCACGACCAGACCCGCACGCGCTCGACGCTGATGAACGACGAGCAGGCCAAAGTCGCGGCGACGTTGCAACTCACCTTCCCCGGCATCCCCTTCATCTACTACGGGGAAGAAATCGGTATGCAAGGCGCCAAACCCGACGAGAACATCCGCCGTCCTATGCAGTGGACGCCCGATGGCGGCTTCAGCACCGGGACGCCGTGGCGCGGCTACTACGAGGACTACGCAACGCGCAATGTCACAACACAAAATACGACGCCGGACTCGATTCTCAACCACTACCGCGCCCTGATCGCGCTACGAAACAATCACGCGGCGCTGCGCATTGGCGGCTGGCAGCCGGTGGAAGCGACACCGCGTTCAGTCTACAGCTACCTTCGCACCTACGAGGATGAAATCGTGCTGGTAGTGGTCAATCTGAGTGGGCAAGCCGTCGCGGATTATACACTCACCCTGGCAAAAGGGCCGTTCACCGCCGCGCACGCTCCCGCCTGGCTGATGGGCGAAGGCGAGCTGTACCTGCCGCCCGTCAACGCGGATGGCGGCTTCGACGCCTATCGACCAATTCCGGTGCTGCCGCCAAACAGCAGCACTGTTATCCAGTTTATGCCGTAGATCAGACTATGTTGAATAACATCGATAGGCCTATAGGACATATAAGCCCTATAGGACTTATATGTCCTATGAGAATACACAACGACACTTACACGCAGGACTGATCAATGAAAAACAACACCTTTCTCCCGCCTCACGGCAACTATGAAGAACTGCTTTCCTACCAGAAGGCTCAGGTTATCTATGATCTGACCTTCCGGTTCTGCGAGCGGTTCCTCAAGAAAGGCGACCGCACCATTGACCAAATGGTGCAGGCAGCCCGCTCCGGCAAGCAAAACATTGTGGAAGGCAGCAAGGCATCCGTCACCTCCACAGAAATGGAAATCAAGCTGACCAACGTGGCTCGCGCCAGCTTCGAAGAACTCCTGGAAGACTACCGTGACTTCCTGCGCGTGCGCGACCTGCCCCTCTGGGATAAAGACTCACCAGAAGCCCAATACGTGCGCAAGCTGGGAGCCAGACCCCACGTGACCTACGAAACCTACCGTGAGTTCTGCGACACCCGCCCCGCCGAAGTGGTGGCAAACATTGCAATCTGCCTCATCCATCAAGCCAACTACCTGTTGGACCAACAAATTCGCAGGTTGGAGCAAGACTTCCTTAAAGAAGGCGGCATCCGCGAACGGATGACCCGCGCCCGCTTGCAGGCGCGTGACCAACAATCAAGAACACCCAAGTAGCAGCGCGTCAAACAGCGGGCGAAACGCCGCGTAGGTATCGTCCAGGGATTGCGGGATGACGCGCGTCTCGCCGATCACCGTCATGTAGTTCACGTCCCCGGCCCAGCGGGGGACGATGTGCAGGTGGACGTGTTCCGCCACCCCGGCCCCCGCCACACTCCCCTCATTCACGCCGATGTTGAAGCCCTGCGGAGTGAAGACCTGGCGCAGCGCGCGCAGGCAGTGCTGAACCAGTTGCATCATCTCCAGCAGCGCCGCGTCGTCCAAACCTTCCAGCGTGCCCGTATGCATGTAGGGGACAACCATCATATGACCGTTGGTGTAGGGGAAGCGGTTTAGCATCACAGCGCAATGCGCACCGCGATACAGGATATGCTCGACGGCATCTTCCTGGGTCAGCTTGTGACAAAACAAACACCCAGCCACTTTTTCGTTTTCTCCGCGCAGATAAGGCATCCGCCACGGCGCCCATAATTGTTTCATCGTTCCTCCCTCACACTTCAGACAAATGTGGTTTTTCAAGCAGTCCCGCACTGCTGGCCAGTTCCTGCATCTCGATGGTGATGGCCTGGCGGCGGGCGGTCTGAAGCTCCTGTGTCAACTCCTCAACCAAACGTTCCACGTTCTGCGTAGCAGACTCCATCAGTTGAAAGCGCACCGCGTGCTCAGAAGCCGCCGCGGTCAGCAGTAACGTGTAGAAATTAATCGCCGTCCACTGTTCCACGATGCGCACGTACAGCCGCAGTGGATCCGTCTCGATGATGTACGGCGTGCCAGGCTGCTCCTCTGCGGATACAAGCGGCATAGCCGACGGCAGGTCAGGTGGAAGCAGCCGAAAGACCGTCGGGCTGTAGCGCCCCGGCCCCTCGTAGGCGTTGTAGAGCACATCCACCGCATCGATCTCGGCGGCCTCGTACTGCTGTAGCCAGTCGCGCGTCAACTGAAGCGCCAGCTCAAAGGCAGGCAGGCGCGTCACGGGCAGCCCTTGCGACCAGCGCAGCGCACGTTTTCGCCGCTGGAACAGGCGAATGAGCCGCGTCCCAAATGCCGCCACTTGCAGAACCACGGCACGCTGTTCCATCTCTGCGAAATACTGCTCGGCGCGCGCGGCCAGCACCACGTTGTAACGGCCACACAGACCGCGTTCACTCCCAACAACTAACGCAAGCACGCGCTCTTGCGCGGGACTGCTCCACGCCGGAGCTTTACGCAAAGCAGACAGGCGCTGGCGCATAGCATCCACCGCGCGCGGCATGCGACTCGCGCCCTGGATGTGTGGCAGTAACACCGGCAAGAAGGTCGACAGCCGGTCGCTGTAGCCCCGCAGACTACGCAGTCGATTGAGCGCCATCTGCCAACTGCCAAGCGAGATCGTGCGCAGCGCCGCTAAAATCGGGCCGACCGCGCGCACGTTCTCCAAACGGCTCTGAATTCGCTCTAGGTCTTGGGACATGGATCATTCAATAGGTTTCAAAACGTTCCAGATCCCAGACGAAAACAACGGCGCTACCGATATAGGTGGCCGGCATCCCCATCAAAGGGCTGCGCTCAGTAGCAAATGAAGATGACGATTCGTCCTCAGGAGACTCCAGCGCGATCTGTGTGCGACAGTTATCGCGGATGATCGCCAAAACCTGGTCCAGGTCCTTCTGCCTGACGGCGATGAAAAGCATTTGCTGCGCCTGGCGCAACATCCCACCCCGGCTGTCGGTAAACGTCGCCTTGTATCCTGCCGCGATCAGGGCTTCCATCACATGATTGCCCTGCTCACGCGGCACCACTGCCATGACCATTCTCATAGCTCAAGCCTCCTTCTAAACCAGGCCGCACGGAAATCCTCCATCATCTCTGCCAGCAGCGCGCGTGCCTCTTCGAGGAATTCCTTCGAGTGCCCTCGCCGCGTGTAGAGCGTCGGATAGTGCGTCTCGATATGCGCCAACAATGCCCGCTCAAACGCCAGAATATCATCGGTGGGAATGTCGTCCAAATAACCATCCACCGCAGCAGCCAGCATGATGATTTGAGCCGTCAACGGGAGTGGTTGGTGCACAGGCTGCGTGAGCAGGCGCTGCAAGCGTTCGCCGCGACGAATCTGGCGTTGCGTGGCCTCATCGACGTCCGTGCCGAAGCGGGCGAACCGCGCCACCTCCTCGTACTGCGCCAATTCCAACCGCAGGGACGACGCCAGTGCGCGCATCGCCGGCGCCTGCGCCGCGCCCCCCACCCGCGAGACCGAACGTCCGGCATCAATGGCAGGTTTCACGCCGCGATTGAACAAATCACTGTCGAGTAGAATCTGTCCATCGGTAATCGAAATCAGGTTCGTGGGGATGTAAGCCGACATATTGCCGCGCTGCGTTTCGACGATCGGCAGCGCGGTCAAGGAATAGCCACCGGCCGCCTCATTCAATTTGCAGGCCCGCTCCAAAAGGCGCGAGTGCAGGTAGAAAATGTCGCCGGGATAGGCTTCGCGGCCCGGGGGACGGCGCAGCAACAGGCTCAACTCACGGTAAGCGTCGGCATGGCGCGTCAAATCATCGTAGACGACAAGCACATCGTGGCCCTCCCACATCATGCCTTCAGCCATCGTACAGCCGGCGTAAGGCGCCAGATAGCGCAGCGCGGGTGGATCATCCGGGCTGGAAACGATCACCGTGGTGTATTCCAGCGCGCCGGCGTTGCGCAATGTCTCGATCACCGCCAGCGTGGAGGACTTTTTCTGTCCAATCGCCACATAGAAGCAGACCACACCGGAGTGTTTTTGGTTGAGGATGGCATCCACCGCCAGGGTGGTCTTACCGGTTTGCCGGTCGCCAATGATAAGTTCGCGTTGCCCACGCCCGATGGGAATGAGCGCATCGACCATCTTCCAGCCGGTGAGCAGCGGTTCGTTCACCGGCTCACGGTCGACGATGCCCGGCGCGTCATGCTCAAGATAAGTGTAGTAGGCCGACTCGATTGGCCCGCGCTCGTCCAGCGGTTGTCCGAGGGGATTGACCACACGCCCCAGCAGATTGCGGCCCACCGGAACCTGCAAGCGCTTGCCGGTCGCCATGACCTGATCCCCGCCCTGGATGCCCTCGGCAGGCCCCAGCAGAATCACATCGACATGATCGCGCTCCAAATTCAAAATCAGCCCTTGCACCCCCGTGGGAAAGGTCACCAATTCATCGATGCATGAACGCGGTAGGCCGGAAAGCGTTGCCACGCCGTTCCCGATACGCTGCACCGTCCCGACCGCACGGAATTGGACCTGCGGGTCGAGCATTGCCGCACGCTCAGTCAGCACCTGCATCATTTTGGAGATTGCAGGTTTGATCGAGGCAATGCCGGCAATCGCGGCGACTTCCTCGCTCAGATGCTTCACGATACTGGTGTCGCCGGCGCGATAGTGCAGTACCTCAGCGCCAACGTGAGGCGCATGCTCCCGCAAGATGCGCAGCAGCGTCCGGACATCGGCGACAGTCGCCGGTTGTTCCTCCCGCCGCAGTGACACGTCTTGCTGAGGCAAAGATGGCGACGACAAATGTGGCCGCTCACTCATTCGCTAATCTCTCCTTCAGCATGTCCAGCACTTCCTCGCGCAGGACATCCAACTTGCCGGCGATGGTGTTATCCAACACCAAATCACCGATGCGCACCCGCATCCCCAATCCCAACGCCGGTTCGACTTTGAGGTCAAGCGTGATGTTGCGGTCGGCAAGGGCGGTGAAGGTCCGCACCAGGTGGCCCTGCTGCTCGGCGGTAAGCGGGCGAGCCGCGCGCGCAATCACCACGGGCGTGCGTGTGCCCAGGGAACGGCGCAACAGCTCAACCCGCTGCATATCGACGCGCCCTAATTCCCACACGCTGTCATTGAGCTGTTTGAGCAGCGTATCCTGCAAGGGTTCCGGCGATACCCGGCCAATCACCAGGGCGCTCACGTCCAACACCGCGCGAAGCAAGTCTTCGTGGAATTCATCCACGGCCTGGCGTTTCAAGCGATAGGCATCCACCTGCGCTTCGGTGAGGATATGTTCCACTTCGGCCTGCACTTCCTGCATCAGCGCCAGCCGGTCAAGCTCGGCCTGAGCTTTCGCCGCTTCGATAATCCGGGTGGCTTCTTCCTCCGTGCCGGCCATGCGGGTCTCCAACTCCATGCGCAACGCAGCCGCGGCCTCCCGGTCGGCCAGCAACTGCTGCTGTAACTGCTCCTTTTCGGCAGCGACCGCCTTGATGCGCGCCGACATCGGACGAAAAAGGAAATAGTAGAGCAATCCGGCAAAAACCAGGAAGTTGAATATCTGCCAGAGAATGGTAGAGACATCTAAATTCAGCATCGATCAGTCCTTTCCCATCGCCCGCTCACCCCCTTAACCCGTCGGGAAAAATCGATCCAGCAACGGGTTGGCAAAAATCAACACCAGCACAATCAACAAAACGTAGATCGCCGTCGTCTCCAGCAGAACAAGCGAGATAAGCAACGTGTTGCGGATATCTCCGGCCGCTTCGGGCTGGCGGATCAGCCCTTCCAACGCCTTGAGGACCGCTCGTCCTTCGACCAGGGCCGGTGTGATGGCGCCTAACACCATCCCAATCGCCGCCGTCACTATTGTAACAACCGTAACCAATGTCCCAGGATCAAGCTCTGCCATACTACAATACCTCCTATGAAAATAGTCTGATAGTCGTTAGTCGAATAGTCCTGCGCCCATTTTTCGGGCTGTACCGCAGGTTCGCCTCATTTGCTGTCCCCGAGCGCCGAAGCAATGTAACTCGAGGCCAGAATGGTAAAGATGTAGGCCTGAAAAACGCCTGAAATCGTGCCTAATAACATCATGGGCAGTGGTACGATCGGCTGTACCAGCGAAAACATAACCGCAACGATGAACTCCGAACTGATCACATTGCCGAACAAACGCAACGTCAACGACATCGTCCGGCTCAATTGGCCGATCATTTCCAGGGGAAACATAAAAATCGGAGTAGCCAGACTCTTGAGGTAGCCCCACACCCCCTTTTCACGCACGCCGAAATAATGCACTGCAACGAAGACCACCAACGCCATTGCCAACGGCGTGTTAATGTCCTTCGTCGGCGTAGCCAGAAACGGCAAGAGTCCCAGGTTGTTGGAAAATAACAAAAAGAGCATCACCGCGCCCAAGAAAGGGAGAAACGGTTCCGCCGACCGTCCCAGCATATCCGATACCGTATCACTGACGAAGTCGATGAACATTTCCAGCGCTTCGGGCCACCGGTGGCGCATGACAAGGACCAGGGTGAAGATAAGCGCCATCATAATCCACGTCGAAATCACGGTGTCGCGCACGGGAATGAGGTTAAAAAGCGTAAAAACGACTTTTGGGAAAACATCATCCATGGGCAGGTCCTCTAGCCAAAAACAACACCGTCCAACGGCCCACCCAGAGGCCGGCGAAGGCCAACAGGCCCGCCGTGGCGCTGTGCTGCAACGCTGCCATCAAAACAAGTAGCGATAAAACCAGACGCAGCGCAAAACCACTGACGAACAATGATAGCGCGCGACCTTCACCACCCGGACGCAGTCGGCTAACCGTCCCGGCAATTGACGCAACGTTCAACACAGCCACCACGAAGCCGGCGGGCAACCAGAGCCAGGGATTCACGCGCGTTCTCCCTCGGGGGCAAAGTCACCCAGCGCTTCGGCGGGCAGCGCCTGCAACGATTGCATCAGAACACGCGCCAGACGGTCGAAGTGAGCGGCATCCGCTTCATCTTCGGCTCCGATTTGTGCGGCGGACGCGGTCAGCTCACCGCCACTGAACAGCGTCACAGTGTTCTCGAAAATCTGCAAAATGCTTTCGGAAAGAGAAAGTGTGGCGTCGCCCTCCGCGGTGGTGTAACTCACCGGGCCGGCCAGCGTCTCGGCCAACAGGGGCGCGTGGCGTGGGTAGATGCTCAACCAGCCGCCGTCGGCGAGCCGCAGGCGCACCTTACGCACATTCGCCACGTCGAGCACAGTTCTGTCCGGCGTCAAAACGCTGAAGCGCAGCAGATCAGGCACTTTCCCCTCCCGTCATCGCCAGCCTTTCGGCCCTGGCAACCGCTTCTTCGATGGGGCCAACCATGTAAAACGCCTGCTCCGGCAAATCGTCGTACTGTCCATCGAGGATCGCCTGGAAGCCCCGCAGCGTCTCTTCCAACGGGACGAACGCGCCGGGCATGCCGGTAAAGCTGCTCGAAGCGAAGAAAGGCTGCGTGAGGAACCGCTGCAAGCGGCGCGCACGATGGACGGCCAGCCGGTCGTCCTCGCTCAATTCCTCGATGCCGAGAATGGCGATCACGTCTTGCAATTCCTCGTAACGCGCCAACAGCGCACGGACTTCCATCGCCACAGCATAATGCCGCGCGCCCACGCCTTCCGGGGTCAGGAGTGTGCTGCTGGAAGCCAGCGGATCGATCGCCGGATACAGTCCCAGGCTCACCTGGCGGCGCGAAAGCACGGTCGAAGCATCCAGATGCCCAAACGTCGCCACCACTGCCGGATCGGTCAGATCATCGGCGGGGATGTACACCGCCTGAATCGATGTCACGCTGCCGCGGCTCGTGGTGGTGATGCGCTCTTGCAGCTCGCCCATCTCACTGGCGAGGGTTGGCTGGTAGCCCACCGCGCTGGGCAGCCGGCCCAGCAGCGCCGAGACCTCGGCCCCGGCCTGGATGTAGCGGAAGATGTTGTCGATGAAAAGGAGCACCTGGCGGCGTTCATTGTCGCGGAAATACTCGGCCATTGTCAGGGCTGTGAGCGGAACGCGCAAGCGCGCGCCGGGCGGTTCATTCATCTGCCCGAAGACCAACACCGTGTTGTCGATCACGCCGCTGCGCTGCATGTCCAGCCAGAGATCGTTGCCCTCGCGGCTGCGCTCTCCCACTCCCGCAAAGAGAACAATGCCGGAGTGCTCGCGGATGGTGTTGCCCATCAATTCGATCATCAACACCGTCTTGCCGACGCCTGCCCCGCCGAAGAGGCCAATCTTGCCGCCGCGCGGATATGGCGTCAGCAGGTCGATGGCTTTGATGCCGGTGATGAAGGGTTCGACCACCACGCGCTGTTCGCGCAACGGCGGGGACGAGACGTGAATGGAGCGGCGTTCGGCATCCGTAATCGGTGGCTTGCCGTCGATGGGTTCGCCCAACACGTTGAACAGCCGCCCCAACGTCTGCGGGCCGACGGGCACTTTGATGGGACTGCCGGTATCGATCACCGTCAAGCCACGGCGCAGCCCGGTCGTTGCCCCCATCGCCACCCCGCGCACCGTGTAGGGATCGATGTGCTCTTGCACCTCGATCACCAGATCGGGCTCATCACCATCCCGCCGAATAAGCAACGCATTGTGGATGCCCGGCAAATCGCCAGAGGGAAACATCGCATCGACGACCACCCCCACCACCCGCACGACGGTTCCTGGATTAACCAAAAGATCACCTGCCTGTTTGAGGAGGGAGACGCCTGGGCGGCTCCTTCCGGGTTTGAATCAGTGCCGCCTAAGTATACCAAGAGAATCTTGAGGAAGCAAGGCAAAAATTCAAGGAAGTCATTGGACAAAATCCCCAATTGCGTGTATTATCAGGCTGGTAAATGCAACAGGGAGAAAAATTATGCCACTGGTAGAAGAGCTAGGTATCGATCTCGGTACGGTGAACGTGCTGGTTTACGTGCGTGGGCGAGGGATTGTGCTACAAGAGCCTTCGGTCGTCGCCCAACAGATTGACAACGGTGAAGTTGTCGCCGTCGGTGAAGAAGCGCGGGCGATGATGGGGCGCGCCCCAGAAACGATCCAGGTGCGCCGCCCATTGCGCGACGGCGTTATCGCCGACTACCGCATCACGCAGAAGATGCTCTACTACTTCATCAACCGTTCGATTGGCAAAACGCGGCTGATCAAGCCGCGGGTCTTCGTCACCGTGCCCTTCGGCGTCACCCAGGTGGAAAGCCGCGCCGTCCGCGAAGCAGCGTTGGAAGCCGGCGCAGGCCGGGCGTACTTGATTCCCGAACCGCTGGCGGGCGCGATCGGCGCCGGGCTGCCAATCCACACCCCCGGTGGACATATGATCGTCGATCTGGGCGGCGGCGCCAGCGAGGCGGCGGTGCTCTCGGTCTACGGTGTGGTGACCTCAGCCGCCATCCGCGTGGGCGGGGTGCGCATGGATGAAACCATCGTCGCTTACGTGCGGCGTAAATACAACTTGATGCTCGGCCTGCCAAGCGCCGAAGAAGCCAAAATCCGCATCGGCTCCGCCATTCCTACCGGTGATAATATGCGCATGGAGGTGCAAGGCCGCGATCAGGTAACCGGTCTACCGCGCAGCGTCGAAATCACCACCGATGACATCGCCGAAGCCCTGGAAGAACCAATTGCCCTGATCATCAACATGGTCAAGTCCGTGCTGGAACGCACGCCCCCCGAACTGGCCTCTGACATCATCGATCGCGGTATGACAATGATCGGCGGTGGGTCGCTCCTGCGCAATTTCGACCAGCTCCTGACGCAGGAAACCGGCGTGCCGGTCTACGTCGCCGACGCACCGATGGCCTGTGTGGCAGTCGGGGCGGGCAAGGCGCATGCCCTGCTCCCCTACCTGCAACGAACACTCTCGAAGCTGTAGACAGCGATTAGCGGTTAGCCGTCAGCGATCAGCCTCCAGCCAGACACACTCAAGGCCCCGTGACGGGGCTTTTTGTGTGCGTGGCAGCAAAGACTGCAAAAGTCCCCGTTCTGGTCTGGATCTGGCGATCCAGACCAAGCAAAATTGGATCTACTGAGTCCTACTTTTTCAGCAGGTCCTTGCAACTTTTGGCGGGGTTTTGTGGTATAATGACCGGGTCAACTATGACCCTGGTCAGAATTGACCCCGGTCATATTTTTAGGAAGAGGCATCCTGATGAAGAAAGTATTAACGTGGATCATCGTCCTCGCTGTAATCGGCGGAGGAATCGCCGCGTATCTCTGGTGGCGCGGGGAACAGGCCACGGCGCAGCAAAGCAGCAACGTCCTCCGCACCGGCCAGGTGACGCGCGGTGATCTGAGCATCACCGTCGTCGCCAGTGGCAATGTTGCCGTCAACAACAAACTCGACCTGCGTTTCGACAGCAGCGGGATTGTCGAGCGCGTGTATGTCCAGGTGAACCAGCGCGTACGGGCCGGCGAGGTTCTGGCGCAACTGGTTACCACGGATTTAGAACGGGCCGTGCAACAAGCCGCGATCGCGCTGGAACAGGCAAAGCTCAACCGTGACCTCCTCACCAAACCGGTGTCCACCGAAGATGTGGAACTGGCGCGGCTGAACGTCCAGAGCGCGGCGCAGGCGCTCGAAGTTGCCCGCATCGGCAAGCAAACGGCGCAGGTCGATGCCAACGCCATGATCGTCCAGGCGCAGCGTGCCCGCGAAAGCGCCTACAACGACTACACCAGGGAACAAACTGAAGACGCGCGCCTCAGGTTCGCAAGAGCCGAAGAGCAGGAATACATCGCCAAAAAGAACGCCGAGGTCACGCAGGAACAGGCGCAGGCGCAATGGCTGGCAGCTTACAGCCGTTACCAGCAGGCCGTCGAGAGCCTGCGCAAGCTCGAAGAAGGCCCCACCGAGCAGCAGATACGCCAGGCCGAGCTGCAAATCGAACAGGCCGAACTGAATCTGGAACAGGCGCAGGCCCGGTTGGATGAAGCGCGCCTGACAGCCCCTTTCGCCGGTCTGGTCGCGGCGGTCAACGTGCAGGAGGGCGTGGCGGCCACACCGGGCGCGGCGGCGTTCACCCTGGTGGATGATTCACAGTTCTACGTCGATGTAACGGTGGATGAGATTGACATCGGTAAGCTCAGCATCGGTCAGAAGGCAGAGGTGACGCTCGACGCCTACCCGGATCGCCATATCGAGGGCGTTGTCGAGAGCATCGCGCCGGGTGCGCTCAACGTTGGCGGCATTATTTCGTATCGTCTGCGGGTGCGGCTTTCTCCCCCCCCTGCCTCCCCCCCATCGGGGGGGACAGAGAGAGGGGCCTCCTCCCCATCGGGGGGGATAGAGAGAGGGGACTCCTCCCCAGCGGGGGGGATAGAGAGAGGGGACTCCTCCCCAGCGGGGGGGACAGAGAGAGGGGCCTCCCCCCCATCGGGGGGGACAGAGAGAGGGGCCTCCCCCCCATCGGGGGGGACAGAGAGAGGGGCCTCCCCCCCATCGGGGGGGACAGAGGGGGGGGATGAATGGGAAGGCACGATCCGCGACGGTATGACGGCCAGCGTCGTAATCTACACCGATAGGGTCGAGGACGTGTTGCTGGCGCCGAACTGGGCAATACGGGCGGATCAATCCAGCGGGGAAACCGTCTTGTACTGCTATGTGCTCAACACCGCTGGCGTTCCCGAACGTCGCCCCATCACGCGGGGGCGCTATGACGACTCGTCCACCGAGATTCTCTCCGGCCTGCAAGAAGGCGATACTGTAGCCCTGGTCACCGAAGAGCGCAATCTGCTCGATCTGTTCCCGATGGAAGGTCAGTAAACAGTCAAAAAGTAGAAGTGAGTCCTTAGAACTATGAAGAAAGTAATAACGTGGATCATCCTCCTGGCTGTGATTGCCGGCGGGGTGTGGGGCGTCCTGTGGTGGCGAGAGCAGCGCGCACAATCGCAAAGCGCGAGCGGTGACGTGCTGCGCACCGGACAGGTCACGCGTGGCGAACTGGTACTCAGCGTGCCGGCCAGTGGCAATGTCGCCGTCAACCGGAAGGTGAACCTCAGCTTCAAATTGCCGGGGAATGTCACCTCCGTCTCGGTCGCCGTCGGCGATCAGGTCAAGGCCGGGCAGGAATTGGCGCGACTGGACACCGCCAATCTTGAAAGGGCCGTGCGGCAGGCAGAAATCGCCCTCGAACAGGCGCGCCTCAACCTGGAAACCCTGCAAAAACCCGCCGGCGAAGAGGATATCCGCCTGGCGGAATTGTCCATCCAGAACGCGGCACAAGCCCTTGAGGTGGCACGCCTCAGCAAGGAAGCGGCGGAGGCGCAGGCCAGCCTGAGCATCCGTACCGCGCAGGACGCAGCCGACAAAATGAAGGAGGCCTACGAAGGTGCAGTCGACCGATTGGATCAAATGGGACTGCCGCTTTCGTATGCCGCCGGTGTCACAGCCGCCTATATGGAAGCCGAAGGGAATGTGGGCATCACGCAGGTCAAAGCCGAATACCAGCTCCAACAGATTCGCAGTCAATGGCTGTCTGCCTACCAGTCTTATCGACAGGCACAGCAAAATCTCGCCAAACTGCAAACCGGTCCCGATGCCGATAGGATTCGCCAGGCCGAATTGCAGATCGAACAGGCGCAGTTGAGTCTGGAGCAGGCAAAAGACAACCTGGCAAATGCCAGCCTCAGCGCCCCCTTCGATGGCGTCGTCGCTGCGGTCAACGTCCAGGCGGGGGCTGCCGCACCCACCGGCCTCCCGGCGGTCACGTTGCTGGATACCGCCGAATTGTACATCGAGGTCAACGTAGATGAGATCGACATCGGCAAGATCGCCGTGGGACAGGCGGTGAGTGTGACGCTGGACGCGCACCCGCAGGCCACCTTGCGCGGTACCGTCGAACGCATCGCCGCGACGCCCACCACTGTGGGCGGCGTGATCGCCTACAAGCTGCGCGTGAAGCTGGCCGATACCGGCGGGCTGTTGGTGCTGGAGGGCATGACGGTGAGCGTCCTCATCCAGACGGGCACCATCAGCGACGTGCTTCTCGTGCCCAACTGGGCCGTGCGCACCGACCAGGCAAGCAGCGAAACGTATGTCTATCTCATGGTAGACGGCGTTCCCGTGCGCACGCCGATCACCACCGGCGAGCGCAGCGATACCCACACGGTCGTCACCGCCGGACTGACAGAGGGCGCTACCGTGGCTTTGGTCACGGAAACACGCAACCTGCTCCAAATGCAAGGTCCGCCTTCGACAGGACGTTGAGAGAGGGCTTATGTCCAACGAACAAACAAAACGCTCCCCCATCGTCATCTGGATCAATGACATGCACAAAGTCTACAAAATGGGCGAGAACGAAGTCCATGCGTTGCGGGGCGTCTCGCTGGGCGTGAACCAGGGCGAGATCGTGGCGATCATGGGGCCATCCGGCTCCGGCAAATCGACGCTGATGAACATCCTGGGCTGTCTGGATCAACCGACGTGGGGCCAATACACGCTCGACGGTAAAGACGTGAGCAAGATGAGTGATAACGACCTGGCGGCAGTGCGCAATCGTAAAGTAGGATTTGTCTTCCAAAGTTTCAACCTGCTGCCGCGCACGACCGCGCTGGATAATGTGATGCTGCCCCTGATTTACGCCGGGGTCGGCACACGCAAACGCCGCGAGCGCGCCAGGGAGATGCTGGAGGCGGTGGGATTAGGGGATCGGATGCACCACACGCCCAACGAGCTTTCGGGCGGGCAGCAACAGCGCGTCGCCATTGCCCGCGCGCTGGTCAATGAACCGGCGATCATCCTCGCCGACGAGCCGACCGGCAACCTGGACAGCACCTCCGGCCAGGAAGTGATGCACATCCTGCAACAGCTCAACCGCGAGCGCGGCATCACCATCATTCTGGTGACACACGACCCGCGCATCGGCCATCACGCGCAGCGCATCATCCACCTGTTCGATGGAAAGGTGCTCAAAGAGGAAATCGTTCCCGCACCTATCCAGGCGCAGGGCGCGCCAGATCAAGAACCGGCGCAGGAGGTGGCGGCATGAAGTTCTGGGAAAGCCTGCGCCTGGCGCTCAAGGCGCTCGCGGCCAATAAAATGCGCGCCGCCCTCACCATGCTGGGCATCATCATCGGCGTCGGCGCGGTCATCACGCTGATGTCGGCAGGCGAAGGTGTGCAGGATTACATCACCAAGCAGTTTCAGTCCATCGGCAGCAACCTGTTCTTCGTCATTCCGGGATCGTTCGATCAAGAGCTGCGCCGCCCGGCTTACCTGACGCTGAAAGACGCAGAAGCGCTGCGCAACGTGGCAGACGCCCCACACGTCTTGCGCGTCGCGCCGACGCTGCAGGGGTCCGCGCGGATTACGACGCCCGGCAAAGATCGCACGGTGGATGTCAATGGCGTCACCGAGGATTACGCTGCGGTGCGCGACTGGGCAACAACGGCAGGGGTTTTCATCACGCCGGGAGACAACCAGGGACAGGCGCGCATCGCCGTTTTGGGCAAGAAGACCGCCGATTACTTTTTCCCCGACAGACCGGATCCGAGCGGGGAGGTCATCCGCATCAACGGCGTGCCGTTTCGGGTCGTGGGCGTGATGGCAGAACGCGGTGGGGGCAGCAGTTTCCGCAGCGAGGACGAGGTCATCTTTATCCCGCTGAACACGGCGCTCAGCCGCATCTTCCCGCGCCGGACGAACACGGGTGAACCGCGCCTGACGTTCATCTACGTGCAAGCCGTCTCCGAAGATCGGATGAACGCCGCCATCGAAGAAGTCTCGCAGATCCTCCGGCAACGGCACCGCATCGCGCCCGGCGATCCGGACGACTTCACGGCAATCAGCCAGTCGGAGATCATCGGCACGTTCCAGCAGATCACCGGCGTGCTGACCGTCTTCCTGGGGGCGATTGCCGGCATCAGCCTGCTCGTGGGCGGGATTGGGATCATGAACATCATGCTCGTCTCCGTCACCGAGCGCACCCGCGAGATCGGCCTGCGCAAGGCGGTGGGGGCGCGCAGAAGCGACATCCTCTCCCAGTTTTTGACCGAGGCCGTGATGCTCGCCCTGGTCGGCGGGATGATCGGCATCTTGCTGGGCGCAACCGGCGCGGCAATCGTCTCCTATGTATTGCGCGACGAAGGGTTTCGTGCTATCATCACCCTCAATGCCGTGCTGCTGGCGACGCTGTTCTCGGCGGCGGTGGGACTGTTTTTCGGCATCTACCCTGCCCAGCGCGCCGCGGCTCTCAATCCTATCGATGCTTTACGGTATGAATAAGCACCGCTGTAGGAGGTGAACTCCGGCGCGGCGCAAGACTTTTGTGGTCTTACAAAAATGCGCTATAATATGCCCATACTAACCTGATTGGTTTGAAATAGCCCGTGGCTATTACAAACCAGGCAGGATATTTTGGAGAGATGCCAATGCACACCACATCGACCATCGATAAGTTGTATGCCGCCCTGGAAAAACACCAGCGTCAGCTCGAAGCCCTCCGCAGTGTCAGTTTGCGCGTCACCCGCAGCCTGGATTTGGAATGGGTCATGCAGCAAGCGGTGGAAGCCGTCTGCACTGTGCTGGGCGTCGAAGCCGCAGCCATCAGTGTGGTGGATCCAGACCGCGAAGAGCTGGTGATCCGTGCCCAACGCGGGATGAAGTCATTTGCGCACGAGCCTGTCCATTTGCCCAAAGGCGTCGGGCTGGCCTGGGAAACGTTGCTGAACCACGAGACGATCATCATCGAGTCGTGGGAGAACGAACCCCGCCTCGCTACCCCCGCGTTTCTGGATGAGCACATCAGCAGCACTATCCTCGTACCGATGTTCATCAATGGCGAACCGATCGGTGTGCTAAGCGCGATGACGCGCACCAACCACACGTTCACACCCGATGAGCAGAATATGATCGCCGGCATCGCCGATCAAGTTGCGGCGGCGCTGCTCAATGCGCGCCTGCACGAGCAAACGCGCCAACAATCGCAAGAGCGCGCTTTCCTCTTCAACCTGGCTACCACTATCGCACCGCTTCATGAGAGCAAGCAGGTGGCACAGACGGCGTTGGCACACACCCTGGAGTATCTCGGCTGGCCTAACGGTGTCTTTCTCGCCGCCGAGGAGAGCGACATCGAGCTGGTGTTGTTGGCACAGGCAGGTGACGCCGAGACGGTGCAGTCTCTCGTTATGGAGACGCGCGCTCTTATGCGCCTCCCCGAAAATCAGCACATGCTCACGGTTAGCTCCCACGGCGATAAACAAGGCACAACCCTGTACATTCCTCTGCCGGCCCGCCAGCATACCCTGGCCTGGCTGGTCCTGAACACTCCCGCACAGAACGTGGTTCTGGCGGAACACTTACGCGAAACTTTGATTGCCGAAGGGGTTTATCTGGGTATCACACTGGAAAACATCCAACTTTACCAGAAGATGATAGAGCGCGAACGCAGCAACAACGTGCTCTACCAGATGACCCGCGCGATGACCGGCTATGATTTGCCGCAAATGTTGCAACAGATGCTTGAAGAATTAATCAAAGGCATCCCTTACGAAGTTGCTGAAATTTTGCTGACCGAACACCCCCTTCAGGTGCTATTGACAAATCACAGTTTGACAGCGGAACAACTCGCCGAGATTGAATCCCACTTGTATGCCTTTCTCGATGTGCCCGAGCATATCGCCCAAAATCGTGTTGTCATTCAGAACGGCCAGGCCCCCCTCGATCCCACTCGCCCACTGGCTTATCTCGAAACGCCGATTGTGCAAGGCGAACGCGCCACCGGCGGCATTATCCTCGCCAGGCACGAGCCGTTCACCGCACACGAACAGCGCCTGCTTTTCATCACGGCCTACCAGCTAGGGAAAGCCATCATGGCAACGCAGCTTTTCCACCAGGCCCAGGAACAAGCCGACCAGCTCGAGGAGATTACCCATCTGCTGCGAGAACAGGAAATTCAACGCATCCACATTTTCGACGACCTGGCGCGGGAATTGCGCAATCCGGTGACGTTCATCCAGAGCTATCCCGAACTGCTGCTAGATGGCGGACTCGGCCCGCTCAACGAAGCCCAAAGCAAGGCCCTCACCAGCATCCAGGAATATGCTCAGATTCTAGCGCAGTTGGTGCGCGATCTAAGCGCGATGCGCAGCGCCGTCCCCGAAAAATTGCGTACCCAACAGGTCGACGTCGCCAGCCTGCTGCACAACGCACTGGCGGCTGCTCAGCCGACAGCCAGGGGAAAAAACATCACCCTGTCCATCAGCCTCGAAAGTAATCTGCCCGCCGTGTGGCTTGATCCGCAGCAAATTCTGCGGGTGATTGAGAAACTGCTCAACAACGCCATCCGTTTCACGCCACCGGACGGGGTCGTTCACCTGTCCGCGCAACGTGAAGGCTCCGCGATGATTCGCGTGGCTATCACCGACGCCGGCCCAGAAATCCCTCAGCAAGAGCGTGAACTGCTCTTCAAACGGCTCTATCATGGCAATCTGGAGCGTGCCTATCCCGGCGTAGGCATCGAGCTGGCGCTTGCCCAGCGCATTGTGGAAAGCCACGGCGGTGCTATCGGTGTGGATAGCACTCCAGGGGGCGGCAGCACATTCTACTTCACGCTGCCGGTGAAAAGCGCCCAGGATGGCGCGTGATGCCGCGATAGGTGACAAGTGCAGCACAGTGTGAGGTACTGCGCCCGTGGAGATCACCACCACAGAAGACCTGCTCGAACAGCGAGAGAGCTTGCGCGTATCCGAGCACGCCCTCCGCGAGGCCCACAAAGAAGGACTGCGGATTAAAGAGGTATTGCACGCCATCTTCAACGGCGTGATCGTGGAACGCTATCCCGAACGCAAGCGCGTGTTGATCGCCGGGCCTGTTCCAGGGGAACCGCTCCCCGTCCACGTGGTCTGCGATTACGCCGACCGCAAGGAACTGGTTGCCGTCACCGTGTATATTCCAAATCGACCGCGCTGGATCAACGCACAGCTACGCGCAGCCAATCTGCGCCGGTTGCTCAGCCCGACGCATTGACCATACGAAACTTCAGAGCGAGACCCGCTTGATCCGCAACGCGAGATAGGGCCTGGCAGGCAAGGGGACGCGACACTTCCCGGAGAATGTGCCGTCGAGCAGTCTGATTGTCATCTCCCATGTATCAATGACCTCAATGGTGTACGCGGCATCTTCAGGCAACGTGATATCCTTATACGCCGGGCGGTTGATGCCAAAGTAAATAAGGCGGTAGGTATCCAGCGCATCGGTGGATTGGTTCAAATCCCAATGACCGCCGCGCGGGTCAATTGTCGGACCGGCTTCCATAATCTCCCGCAGGAACGCGATGCGCGCCGGGCTGTCGCCGTGGAGCACCCCACCCTTCGACCACCAGAGGATGTCCTCCGGATGCAGGTAGGTCTCGCCATGGCCTACGTAGCCGCCGCGCGAGAACCCTTCCCAGAAGCGATGCACCATCTCCTGCGCGGTGATGTTGCCCCAGTTGTGCGGGATGTTGCCTTCGTAGCAACACTCGTCCACGACGACGGGCTTTCTGTACAGCTCACGCCAATGGTTGACCTGCGTGAGATCGGAGCGTTGGATGCTGCAATGCGTGACCCACGGTTTGGCATGATCGTAGAAGACGTGCCCGTTGTGGATAGAACGTAGATGCTGGTACGGATCGCTTTCCTGGACGATTTGGAAGAAACGATCCCAATCCCGCTCGGTCTTTGCCTTCATAAAGTCGAACTCGTTCGCCATCGACCACCACACGTTGCGGTAAGCCGCCAGGCGCGCGACGACGTAGCGCAGATAGCGGTCGTCGACTTCAGCAGGCATTGTGCTGTACCCCCAACGATCATAGGGATGGAAAAGGATGATATCGGCCTCGATACCCAGGTCGCGCAGGTCGCCGACCCGCTGTTCCAGGTGACGGAAGAAAGCGGGGTTGAAGCGGGTGAAATCCCATCCCTCACCCCCGGCCCCTCTCCCAGAGGGCGAGGGGAGTTCTGGCTCTCCTCCCTCCGGAGGGAGTTGGAGGGGGGCAAAAGCGTGATAGGGCGGCTCGTTTTGGTTGAAGGCGTAATGCTTGGGAAACACACACATGCGCAGTTTGTTAAACGGTGCAGTCCTGAGCGTCTCAAGCGTCTGTTCCTCCAGCGCATCGCCCTGGTGATTCCACACATAGCACGTCGTGCCGAAGGAGAAGTGCGGCGTGCCATCTTCGTAGACGAAGTGATACGAGTCGCGCACACGCACCGGCCCGTGATTGCCCGGTGACGCCGGCGTACAGTCGAAAGTGCCCGTCTTGCCATCCAGTGCGGCGACATTACTGTGCGTCGTGTACGTCCACGCCCCAACCGTGTCCGGCATAAAGCGGACCTTGTAGACTCCATCGCCATCGTAGAAACCGTCCACATCGATGACGCGGTGTTTGTAGGCAAACTTCGCACCGCAGGCCACGTCCAGGAACGGATTTCCTTCCAGCGGGCCATTCAGTGTCAATTCGAAAATATCCCAACGTTCTACAGATTGCTGCATGAGCGGGCCTCCACTTAGCTGGTATGCCACAATGTATTATCCCAGATCATCAACAACGCGCGCTAACCCTCCGCTGCCAACTTATCACAACACCACCCCACATACTGCGTTGTGATAGGGCTTACAGGCCGCCCATCCACAAAGCCGCTACCGTCCACCACACCAGCAAACCGTAACACGCCAGCGCCTTGGGATCGGGGTCTTCCTTATTCCATGTCAAGCCCCCCTAAGAACAGCCGGACAGTCCTGCAATCATCGCCGTTGATAACTCACTCAAATCGATTTCCGGCGAACGAACGCGCAGCCAACCAGCAGCAGTGCTAACGTGCCGAACAGAAGAAAACGCCCCAGCACCGCTGCGTCACCGGTTTCAGGCAGCAGAACCAATACAGGCGTCGGAGTCACGGTAAAAATCTCAAGCGTCGGCGTAGGCTGCGGTTGTTGTGGCGGTTGCGGGGGTGCCGTCGGGGGCGGAGACGTCGGAGGTGGCGGCGTCGGCCCCCCAGGACGATCGATGATCACGATGGGAACCTTATCGGCGCCGCCGGTCACATCGTTGCCATACCAATCGCCCGCCGCGACAATACCGGCCTGATTTGCCGTTGCCGCACCGATGTTCCCAATCGTGGTAAAAACCGTCGTCACCGTCACCACGCCAAACGGCGGGATATCACCGGTATGAAGTGTTAAATCAGGCCACCGCAGCCACCCGGTGTTGAAATCCCACTCGTCCGGCGGCGGGTCGGCGGAGAAAAAAGCCAACGCGGTGGGATCGTAGGTATCCTCCAACACTGCCATCGTCATCGTGGCGTAGCTATGATTCCACACCTCAATGGTGAACGTGACCAACACGCCGGCCTGTTCCATCAACGTTTTGGTGACTGGCGCACTGCCGCCCACGGACTCGTTCTCATCGCTGCTGTCGTCACCGCCGACCACATCCCCATTCGAGTTGATCGCATCATGAACTTGCGCCGCATTGACGACACTTGGCGAGGGATGTTCAGCAATGAAGCCTACAACCACCACAATAGCCTGACCCGGCGGCAAATCCCCCACGGATTCGGTTAGATCGTTCCAATCGATGCGCCCATTGGCCGGGTCTACAGTATCTGGCGCGATACTCGCATCGGCATAAGCCAACACCGCTTGATTGTACTGGTCCGCCAGAGGCAATACCGTAACGGTAAACGCCGAGTCATTACGGATGTAGATGGTGAAGGTGATGTATTCGCCAATGTAAATCACGTTACTGGCGCGCCCCAGTTGTTTGTCAACGTAGATACCGCCTTGTTGGGCATAAGATGTCGCCGGCCGCTGCGCTAACCACACACAGGTCAGAGCAAGGCAAGCGCCGGCCAACGCCAGCAGTAATCGACCGACTCTAGCTGCTTTCATCTAAATCACCTCCTTGAGGTAGTCTCTAGGCCACAGTCAAAGCCTTCTACTGAATCGCTAAATTCCGCCGGATCAACTCGATGCGCTGCGCAACACAGACAGCAGAACGCATCCCGTCTTCGGGTGTATGGAAAACATAGTCCAGCAGCCGCTCCACAGTACTTGTCGCCACATGCATGCGCGTGTCGGATGAAGCATAGTAAATGAAGACATCGCCATTCGCCCGGGCCACGGCGCCATTGCAGAACAGCACGTTGGAGACGTCGCCCACGCGCTCCTCGCCTTCTGGAGCCATCAGATAGCCACCGGGCCGGGCGATGACCTTGCTGGGGTCATCCAGGTCGCAGAGGAAAGCGTAGAGCACGTAGCGCAGGCCCGCCGCACAGCCGCGCACGCCGTGGGCGATGTGCAGCCACCCGGCTGGGGTTTTGATGACCGCGCCTGCGCCGTTCTTGAGTTCCTTGATGGTGTGATAGGCGCGCGGGTCCACAATCACCTCCTCCGTGATGACCGCGTGCGTAATATCGTCCGCCAGGCCGAAACCGATGCCGCCGCCCTTCCCCGCCTCGATAAAACTGTCCTGCGGGCGGGTGTAGAAAGCATACTTCCCCTGAACGAACTCCGGCAGCAAAACGGCGTTGCGCTGCTGCGCCGAGGTCGTCTTGAGGTCGTCCAGTCGCTCCCACGTCACCAGATCACGGGTACGGGCGATGCCGGCCTGCGCCACCGCGCTGCTCAAATCACCGGGCGGCGCGTCGGGGTCCTTGCGCTCGGTACAAAAGACGCCATAAATCCAGCCGTCTTCGTGCTGCACAACCCGCATATCGTAAACGTTGACGTCCGGATCGTCAGTTTCAGGCATGACGATGGGGTAATCCCAAAAGTGGAAACCGTCCACCCCCGTCTCACTTTCGGCTACAGCGAAGAACGATTTACGATCGTAGCCCTCCACCCGGCAAACGAGGAGGATTTTGCCATCCAGTTCCATTGCACCGGCATTGAACACGCCATTGATCCCCATGCGTTCCATCAGGTAGGGGTTGGTCTGGGGATTGAGATCATAGCGCCAGAAAAGCGGTGTGTGTGCGGCTGTGAGCACGGGATACGTCCAGCGGTCGAAAACGCCATTTGACCACGTCGGATTGATCGAGTTTTTGCGTTCGATCAGCGCGGTGTGGTGCTCACGCAAAAGCCGAAGCCGCGCTTCAAATGAGAATGTCGGATTCATCTTTTGTACTCCTCCCTAAAAATAACCACAAAGACACAGAGAGCACGGAGAGAATTCTAAAAAAACCTCTGTAACTATACCACGGTTTACAAAGGCACACAATTGACCCAAAGGACTGTAGCAAAAAAAACGGCCGATCAGCCCTGATGATTAGACGGGAACCTGGTGATCCCCATATCTCACCGCAGAGCACACTGAGGCTGCAGAGAGATATGAAAAAGGCTTTCTCGGCGCGCTTTGCGACCTTTGCGGTGATGAACCCGCGTGCATGGCGCAACATGTGGGTAACACCAGAGCCAGGGTCTTATCATTCTTGCTTCGAGGGAAACGCCAGTTCCCCGTTTTAAGCTCATAAGACGCGGATATGGCGATCCGCTCGAAGCAAAAATAGGGGACTGTGACGAGAATGAGGGGGCACCCCCAGACCGGGGATGCATTTCAATTCGGGGGCAAAAGCCAGATAAGCGTTTGATTTAACCGCAGAGTTCGCTGAGAACGCAGAGAAATTTCTGGCAACTCTACGGACACTGCGTGCTCTGCGATGCAATTTATGAAAAGTCGCCCCCATTCTGAAATGCACCCCAGACCGGAAACCTATTGACACAGGGGAAAAATCATGCTATAGTTAAACAGACTCCGGTAACGATACCGGTATTGTTACCGAAAAGCTATTCATTCATTTATTCATCGCGCTCAAGCCATTATGAAGCATAACAAAAGCTCTCTTACGATTCGGGACGTTGCGGAAGCGTGTGGCGTCTCGATCTCGACTGTATCACGAGTCCTCAACAATAAGGACGATGTCTCGGCAGAGACCTACGAAAAAGTGCAGCGCGTGATTGCCGAAATGGGCTATACCTCAAGCCTGGCGGCGACCAGTATGCGCAGCCGGCGCACCAATGTCATCGGGGTTCTGGTCGTTGATCTGGGCGATCCCTTCAGTCTCGAATTGTTCAAAGGGATCGGCAAGGCCATCTACGGCACGGAGTACGATTTGATTATTTACAGCAGTGGCCGCGTCGCCGCAACGACGCAATCCGGGTGGGAGCGCTGGCACCTATCGCGGTTGGATGGCGGTATCACTGATGGGATATTGGTCGTGACGCCTACAACGGCGGAGTTGACCACCAATTCCCCCCTGGTCGCCATCGATCCCCATGAGCATAACGTATTCCCGGCTGTCTTGTCGGCCAACCGCGAAGGGGCTATTGCGGCGATGGAGTACCTGATCAGCTTGGGGCACCGACGCATTGGCTTTATCACCGGACGCCAGGGGTTGGTCAGTTCAAACCGCCGTCAACAGGGCTATGTCGAGGCACTCGAGCAGGCAGGATTGCCGGTCGACCCGGCGCTGATCCAGCCGGGCGATTATACCCGAGAGACCGGCTTCCGCTGCGCGCAAAACTTATTTGCCCTACCGGACCCTCCCACCGCGATTTTTGCCGCCAATGACCAATCCGCACTCGGCGTGATCGATGCGGCAAACGCAGCCGGCTTGCACATTCCCGACCATTTATCGGTGGTAGGATTCGACAATATCCCACAGGCGACAGGCTCAGTGCCCGCCTTGACCACAGTAGACCAATCCCTAAGCGAGATGGGATATATCGCCACAACGATGTTGATCAAGCTCATGCAAGGCAAATCACTCGACGAGCCGGTCTGTAAGATACCAACGCGGTTAGTGATCAGAGATTCCTGTCGAGCCATCAAATAAGAGGGAGCGGGCGTTTTTTGCTCCAGCGCTCGGCGCGGATGCCAACAGAAACAAAAGGAAGAGCTTGCAACAATAGCGTTATTTCAGCGGGGCCGTACTTCCTCGCACGATCAATTCGGGATACAGCACACGTTGCTGCACCGGCATCGACGGATTACCAATCATAGAAACGAGATACTCCACACTTTGCTGCGCCAACACTTGCAAATCTTGCCGCACCGTGGTGAGCGGCGGGTTGAAATAGGCAGCTTCCCCCATATCGTCGAACCCCACGACCGACACATCTTCAGGGACTCGGACGCCACGCTCGTGTAAGGCGCGCAAAGCCCCCAATGCCATCCGATCATTCGCCACAAAAAGTGCGGTGAAAGGCTCACCACTGTCCAGAAGTTTTATAGTGGACGCATAGCCACTGGGAACTTCAAAATCCCCTGCAATGCTAGGCCCAGGCGTCAGACCGTGCGCTTTCAGCATCGTCACCACCGTCTCGTGGCGAAGCTGGGCATCGATATGCCGTGGATGACCGGCGATCTCGGCTATCTGACGATGTCCCAAGTCCAACAAGTGTTGGATCGCCAACTCGCAGCCATGCCGTTGATCAAACACCACTGATGGTGACTTAATTCCCAATGCGGCACCCACCAGAACGAACGGCACGCCACGGCAGAGACTCCGCATTTCGGTGTAAGAGAAGAACGGCGTAGGTGTATAAATGAGCAAGCCGTCGATCATCCGGGCTGTCAGGTCGTCCAGGGCGGCCCGAATATCCTCCGGCGCCGCAAAAGGGCTGAGTTCCGAGATAAGCAGCGTGTACCCCTGTTTTCTGGCTTGATAAATCATCGCCGGCAACGGGTCACTGTAACGAATATCGTACATGAGCAATTGTAATATATATGAACGCCCTGTCGCCAACACCTTAGCCGCCTGGTTAGGACGGTAATCGAGTTGGCGGATTGCGGATAGGACCCGCTCGCGGGTACGCCTGGCAACGTTGGGGTGTTGGTTGATGACGCGCGAAACCGTTTGATAAGAGACTCCAGCGAGTTCAGCCACATCACGCAAGGTCGAACGCTTGACTTGTGGGTCTTGCATCATAGCACCTCAATCCTCGAATTGTGATCCCTCACATAACTCACTAACATTATACATTATGTCTAAACCAAATGCAATGGTTTTACTGGGGATTTTTCAGAAAAAAGTCAAAACAGGGCTTTTTCGATCTGCCTAAACCCGATAAAACGGATGCGAAACAGTTTGAAGGTATTGACTTATTGAAGGAAATGTGTTATATTAAGAATGTGACCATTCACAATTAACACGCACGATCCGTGACGATTTTCTTTCCAAAGCTCGAATTCCCTGATAATTTTTCTGACCGATCCCAGAAGAGGAGGTAAAACAAGCGATACAAAATAGAGCATACTGTCCCAGGGCTAGTTTGTTTATTCAGTTTCACAAAAATATCTGGAGGAAAAAATGAAGGAGAGTAGAAAGAAACTCACGCGCAGAGAATTCCTGCGCAGCGCGGCCGTCTTCACGACCGCGATGGTAGCGACGGCCTGCACCACCCCCACGCCCCAGATCATCACCCAACGCGAAGAAGTCCCGATCGAGGTCACCCGCGTCGTTGAGGTAGCCGGTACGCCGGTGGTCCAGGTTGAACAGGTAGTCGTAACCGCGACGGCAGAGCCCGCCCCCCCGAAAGAAAAAGCCCCCGACGTACTGGGCACTTTCCCCAGAAGCGAGACCTTCATCGCCAGAATTCTCACCGGGCGTGTCGGTTCACCGGACAACTTCAACTGGTGGGTGGGTTGGAAGTGGTCGGACCGCGGCCTGCAGAACGTGGCGACCGAAGCACTCTGGACGGTCGATTTTGCCACGGGCGAGATCATCAACGGTCTGGCAGATGGAGATGCAAAATACAACGCCGACTTCACGGAATGTACAATTCCGCTGCGCAAGGGCGTTGCCTGGTCAGATGGTGAACCCTTCTCCGCCGCCGATGTGGTTTACACGGTCGAAACCCTCATGGCACACTCGGAGTTCGGCGCCCATAACTACTTCGTGAACAACGTCGCCTCCGTCACCGCCGTGGACGATTACACGGTCAAGTTTGTACTGAACCAGCCCAACTCCCGCTTCCACACCACTTTCCTCGACCGCTGGGGCTGCACCCGGATTATGCCCAAGCACATCTTCGAGAAAGAAGCCGATCCGGTTCAGTTCACCTTCAACCCGTTTGTGGGCGTTGGCCCTTACAAACTGCACAGCTTCGATCCGCAGGGCGCCTGGACCGCATGGGAACGGCGTGAGGACTGGGACAAGAGCCCCACCGGTATCTTGTACGGCATGCCGAAGCCCAAGTACGTCATCTACCAGTTCTTTGCCGATGAAGGCGCGCAGATCCTGGCCCAATTGACCCACCAGTTGGATGCGGCGGAACTCTCGGCCGACGGCCTCAAGGCGCTGTTGGCGCAGTCCAAGACCTCCCGCGCTTACCAGCCCACCTTCCCCTTCGTGGTCAACAACGACCCGTGCATCACCGGCATCAACTTCAACACTGCCCGCTCGCCGTTCGATCTGCTCGATGTGCGCTGGGCTCTGTTGCTGGCGATCGATATCGTCGAGTACACGAGCATCGCCGTCGACTCCTCGGGGACCTTAAGCCCGGTGCACGTCCCGCACCTGGGTCCATACCCCCGTGACTACATCCGCCCGATGCAGGACTGGTTGAAGTCCTTTACCATCGACGTCGATGGCGAACCCTTCGCGCCGTATGATCCAGAGGCGCCGAAACGCGTCGCGGCCTATGCCAAGAGCCGCGGTTATGTCTTCCCCGATACGCCGGAATTCATCGAACAGGCTTTCGGTCTGGGCTGGTACAAGTATGCCCCGGATGTCGCCGAAAAACTGTTGCTGAAGAATGGTTTCTCACGGAATGCGGACGGCAAGTGGCTGCTGCCCGATGGCAAACCGTGGAAGATCTCGTTCCTGTGCGAGACGACGCTTTCCGGCATGGGCGCGCGCAATGCGGCGGCTGCCGTACAGCAATGGAAGAAGTTCGGTATTGATGCCGAAATCTTCCCCTCAGAGGCACGCGCGGATTTGATCGCCGTCGGTGACTTCGATGTCAGCGGTGACTGGCCGGCGCAAGAACCCTGGGGTGCAGGGCCTGACCTGTACCGCGTGCTAGACCGGTGGAACTCGGCCTACCTCCGCCCGGTTGGCGAACGCACCCAGGGCCATTCCTGCCGCTGGACGAGTGAAAAGATGGATAACATCATCAAGCAGCTACGCGAGACGGACCCCTTCGATACCGAAAAAGTCATTGCGATCGGCATCGAGGGCCTCAAGGAAGCCGTCACCAATATGCCCGGCATTCCGACCTACGGGTATATCGGCTTTGTCGGCTGGGACGAGTACTTCTGGACCAACTATCCCGGCAGCGAGAATCCCTATACTCAGCCGTATACGCACTGGCCCAACTTCAAGTACATGACCCCATTCCTCGAACCTACCGGCAGGTAGTTCAGGCAGTATGTAGTATAATAATCCTGGGCGGGCGTCTCGCTCGCCCAGGATTACTTTTGATAAGTGAGGTGATTACCGTGACATTCGTGAAACGATATCTCATCCCTCGTCTGATTCAATACGTTCTCGTCATCTGGCTGGGCATCACTGTCGTTTTTCTCATTCCCAGAATCACCCCCAACGACCCGGTCATGAGAATGATCGATCAGATGCAAGCGCGCGGTTCAACCCTGGAACCAGGCACGATGGATGCCATTATCCGCGACCTGACCCAGATGTATGGGCTGGAAGGTTCCTGGCTCGATCAGTATTGGGCTTTTTGGGGCAGGCTGTTCCGGGGTGACCTGGGCGTTTCCTTCTTCCAATTCCCCACCCGCGTGAACAAGCTCATTTTCACTGCGATGCCCTGGACGTTGGGGCTGCTGTTGACCACCACTGCCATCACATGGACATTGGGCAACATCATTGGTGGATTAGCGGGTTATTATTCGCGCAAGGGTTGGTCGCGGATCCTGGATGCCGTCGCTATGGTCGTCCGCCCGCTGCCCTATTACATCTTTGCGTTCATGCTGCTCCTGATCTTTGCTTATGTCGTGCGGTGGTTCCCCATTACAGGAGGGGCGTCGTTGGGAGCTATTCCCACCTTCACCTGGGCCTTTATCAAAGATGTGCTCTGGCATTCAGCCTTGCCGGCTATTTCGCTGATAGTGCTTGGAGGCGCAGTCACCTTCCAAACCATGAAGCTACTTGTGCAGAACATCAATGCGGAAAACTTTGTCCAGTACGCCAAACTGGGCGGCGTCAAAGAAAACCGCATCGTGGGCAAATACGTCATTCGCAATGCTTTACTGCCGCAAATTACCGGCCTGGCGCTCGGATTGGGGCAAATTTTCAGCGGGGCGCTGATTACGGAGATCGTGTATGGTTATCCCGGCCTGGGCATGTTGCTTTATAGAGCCATCGTCAACGGAGATTACAATTTAATTATGGGAATTACGATCTTTTCTATCTTCGGCATCACGACGGCAATCCTCATCGTAGATCTGACATATCCCCTATTTGACCCGCGGGTGAGATACACATAAGGAGGCCAGTCCCATGCGAACCCTCAAAGACCTTTTCAGAGATTATCGCTTCTGCATCAGCTTTGGCGTTCTGGTGATCATTGTGATCCTGGCCCTCCTGTCGAATTTTTCGCCTTATGACCCGACGCTGTGGAATGTCGTCCCGCGAGATACCAAGCCATCGGCTGAACACTGGCTGGGCACCGATTCAAACGGCCAGGATATCTTTTGGCAGGCGACCTTTGCGGTGCGCAATTCCCTGATCATCTCCCTGATTGCTTCACTGATTTCACGGACGATCGCCATCATCGTTGGTATGATTGCCGGCTATCGAGGCGGCATAACCGACCGGGTGCTGATGTTCGTCGGCGACAGCCTGCTGGTGATCCCCATCTTTTTGATTATGGTTATGTTGGCAATGCTGGTGCGGCAATTTATGAACCTGGTAGTTCTGGGATTAATGTTATCGGCCTTCGGTTGGGCATGGGATGCCCGCCTGATTCGCTCGATTATCCTGAGCTTGCGCGAGCGAGACTTCACCAAGACGGCCATCCTTTCCGGTACGGGAACCGTCAAACTGGTCCTGAACGAATACATGCCCTTTGCCACGCCGTTGATCTTCTCGACGTTAATCAACAACATCGCCTGGGCAATTGGGTTGGAGATGACCCTGGCTATTCTGGGGTTGGTCGATCTCAACATCCCGACCCTCGGCACAATGTTGAACTGGGCGCTCTTCTACCAATCCATTCTGTTAGGACGCTGGTGGTGGATCTTGACGCCGGTAGTCTTGTCGCTTATGCTGTTTGTTGCGCTTTACTGGCTCTCTGTCAGTATCAGCGAATATCTGGATCCAAGAACGCGCATCCAGCGCGTCGGGGCGCAGTGAGGTGACGATGAACGAGACAATACTCAGAACCGAAGGGTTAAAAACCTTCTACATACTCGACGTCTTTGGAACCCAGAAGGTCGTGAAAGCCGTCAACAACATCAATCTTGATATCCGGACCAACGAAGTCTACGGCATCGCCGGAGAAAGCGGCTGTGGAAAGACAACGCTGCTAAAAGCCCTCGCCGCCGCAATCGAGCCACCGCTGCGTCTGGTCGACGGATACATCTTTTACTACGTCGATGGAAAGCCGGTCGATGTCAGCACACTCAGTCCAGAAGCCAAACGAAAATTACGCCTGGACTACATCGCCTACGTGCCCCAAGGCTCAATGAGCGCACTCAATCCCGTGATCAAGCTGAAAGAGACCTATCGGGATTTCATCGAAAGCCACGTGAGCGGAAAGACCAAAGAAGAAACCGTCGCGATGGCAGAGCAACATATCACAGAGTTGGGACTGCCGCCCAAGATCCTGGAGGCGTATCCACACCAGTTGTCCGGTGGGATGCGACAACGGGTGACGATTGCCCTGGCAGCCCTGCTGAAGCCCGCCATCATCATCGCGGATGAGCCGACCACCGCGCTCGATGTGGTTGTGCAAAGAGGCGTCGTGCAGCTCTTGATGGATATTCAGAAAAAGCTGAAAAACACGATTATCCTGGTGACACACGATATGGGCGTGCAGGCCAATATCGCCGATCGAGTCGGCATTATGTATGCCGGAAAAATCGTTGAGGAATCCACGACCGAGAAAATCTACGGTGATCCCCAGCACCCCTATACCAAATTCTTGATCAATTCACTGCCGCAGTTTGGCGACAAGTCGCCCCGCCAAAGCGTGCCCGGAAGCCCACCCTCGCTCATCGATTTGCCGAGCGGATGCGCGTTCCATCCACGGTGTCCCCATGCGATGGGAATTTGTGCAGAACAAACACCAGAGCTCATCACACTGGATACCGATCACAAAGTCGCCTGCTGGTTGGTTGGAGGACAGCATGGAAAAACTGCTTGAAGTCAAGAACCTGACCAAAGTGTTCACCATGGGGAGTATCCTCTCCAGAGTCAGATTGACAGCCGCCGAAGATGTGTCCTTTTACATCAAACCAGGCGAAATCTTCACCCTGGCAGGTGAAAGTGGCTGCGGTAAAACCACAACGGCCAAGATCATTCTGGGTTTCGAGGAGCCAACTTCTGGCACGATCGTCCACAACGGCAAAGATCGCGCAGAAACCAAAGGCAAAAAAGTGTGGCAAGAAGAAGGCATCCAGGCCATCTTTCAAGACCCCTTTGGCACGTTCAATCCCTTGCGCGTCGTTGACCGGTATTTCTTCGAGACCGTTCAGGGCTTCAAATTGGCGGCCACCAGGCGCGAGGCCATCGAGCTGATCGACGAGACGCTGCGGTTGGTGGGACTCACCTACGAAGAATTTGCCGGAAAATACCCCAGCGAATTCTCCGGCGGGCAACTGCAACGGGTCTCCATTGCCAGAGCGTTGCTGACCAAGCCAAACCTGCTCATCGCCGACGAACCGGTTTCGATGGTCGATGCCTCGCTCCGCATGTCCATCGTCAACCTGTTCAAGCGGCTCAAGGAGGAGACCAACCTGAGCGTGCTCTACATCACGCACGATCTGGCGACCGCCTACTACGTGAGTGAGCGCATCGCGATTATGTTCAGAGGCAATATCGTCGAAATAGGGCCGGTCGAGAAAGTCCTGATGGAGCCCAAACACCCTTACTCGCAACTGCTGCGTGAATCCATCCCTGAAGCGGATCCGACAAAGCGGTGGAGCAAGCGAATTGTCCTTGCGGAAACCGAAGAAGAGGAATACCTGAGAGTGGGATGCAAGTTCGCCGGACGCTGCCCACATGTCATGGAGATATGTAAAACCCAGCCTCCCAAGGATATCGACGTCGACGGGGTGCTCGTCAAATGCTTCTTGTATAACGGGAAGCCGGCGACGCCGCTCGAATAACTGCCCGCCTACACCCTCACAAACTGCCTGAGATTTCCTTCTCAGGCAGTTTTTGTATGGTAGAATAGACAAACCCGGTAGATCGAAAAATGCTCCAAGCGAAATTAGATCTACGGAGACTTTGGACTTGCGTAAGGATGAACTTGTGAGAAAAAACCGTTTATCAGTGTGGCACGCGATCAGGAGACTTCTACGGGACCTGGACCTCTTTGCCACAGACGGCGTGCCGCGCCGCCACCACAAAGGCATGAAAATGTTCTGGTGGGACGGTCTACTGGCAACGATCTCCGCCGCCTTTGTGGACACCTACGTCTCCCTGTATGCACTGGCATTGGGCGCGACCAGCACCCAAATCGGGACGCTCGCCTCGGCATCCAGTTTTCTCGGCGCGCTGACGCCGCTGCCCGGCGCGGCGCTGGTACAGAAACTCGGCCGGCGCAAACCCCTTATCGTGTGGATCTCGGCATTTCTCCGCTCGCTGATTCTGCTAGCCGCCCTCGTCCCGCTGTTCTTCACCGGGTATACCGCCGTCTATATCGTCATCGTGTTGTTTGCCCTGCGCGCGGGATTGGGCAATCTGATCCACCCGGCGTGGGTGTCGATGACGGGAGAAGTCGTCCCACTCGAACATCGCGGGCGCTACTTCTCATCACGCAACATGGCCATGGCGCTCGCCTCGATGTTGATTGTGCCTCTGGCCGGGCAGTTGATCGACGGCATCGGTGGCATCCCCGGCTATCAAGTGAGCCTCGCCCTGGCCTTCGTGGTCGGCCTGGCCTCGTCGTATGCCTACTCGCGCATCCCAGAGCAGCCACTTGCCACAGATTCACAGCAACAGCGCGCCTCGTTCTGGCAGGCCCTGCGCGGCAACCGCACCTTCTTGTACTTCACCATCATTATGATGTTCTGGAACTTCGGCGTGCAGGTCGCCGGAACGTATTTCACCGTCTACCAAAAGGATGTGCTGCAATCGACCACCCGCCTCATCGGCTTGCTGACCACTGTGACTTCGCTCACCAGCCTGATCGGCCAGCGGGTGTGGGGACGGCTGATCGACCAACGCGGCTCGCGCTGGGTGATGACGCTGTGCGGCTTGATTATCCCCAATATGCCATTCGTGTGGATGTTCGTCACCAAGCCGTGGCACGTCGCCTTCATCTCTGTGCAAAGCGGATTTCTATGGGCCGGGTTCAACGTTGCCAGCTTCAACTTGCTGCTGGAACTGCCCGACCAGAAGCTGCGCACGCAGGCCTCGGCCAGCTACGCCACCCTCACCAACATCGCCAGCATTGTCGCGCCGCTTGTCGGTGGCCTCATCATCGACCATCTGGGCTACCGGTGGGATTTTGGCGTCTCCGCCATCCTCCGGCTGTCATCGGCGATAGGATTCCTGATTCTACTCAAGCCGTTTGGGAAAAGTAAGAAGCAAGATGCAGGGGGCAAGAGGCAAGAATCGGCGAAAGAGAACCCAGTAGGGCCCAGCGTCACGACTGATGACTACGAGACTAAAGACTACAAGACTAAAGACTATAGGACTAAGGACGACAAAACTATGACAACTTTCTGGACTTTGAACGAAAAACAGTACTACGAAGCGCCCGGCCTGGCGGCGACGGTCTTTCACGACTTTTATCCCGAAGGCAAACAGGGCGGACTCACCCTCATCCAGCATGGCGAGCGCGTGGCAGCCTGCGGGGATGTGCGCCTGGAACCCACACCCGGTCAATGGCGACCGCTGCCCAAAGTGGGCGAGCGGCAGGCAGAAGGCGAGTGTATCAGCGTTCCGGCCCACTTCGAGGCAGCGAACATCCGCTACACGGTGCACATCTGGCCGGAAGGCGAGAGCTTGCGCGTCACCGTTGATTTGGCCGAAACCCTGCCGCCCGAGTGGGAAGGCAAAGTCGGCTTCAACCTGGAACTGTACCCCGGTGCGCTTTTCGGCAAGACGTTTCACCTGGGAGAGACGGCGCGCGTCTTCCCGCAACAAGCCAACGGCCCGCTGCACCACATCGGTGACTGTCTGCGCTGCCCGGTTCCGCTGGCAAACGGCCCCACCCTCACCGTCGCCCCCGAAGACCCGCTGCGCCGCCTGGTCATCGAGTCACTGAGCGGCGAAATCCTCCTTTACGACGGGCGGGATACCGACGCTAACGGCTGGTTCGTCGCCCGCGAGGTCATCCGCGCCGGTGCGACGGAGAAGGCGCTGCAATGGCGCATCACGCCACACAGCGTCCCGGAATGGCGGCGCGACCCCGTCATCTGCATTTCACAGGTGGGCTATCATCCCGACCAGGTGAAGCAGGCCATCCTGGAACTCGACCCGCGCACCGAGGTGCTCGATACCGCCGTCCTCAAACGGCTGGACGCCAACGGCCTCACCACCACCTGGGCCGACCTGCCGACTCGCTGGGGCCGCTGGCTGGCCTACGAGTACGCGATCTTCGACTTCAGCGCCGTGCGCGAGCCGGGCATGTACGTCGTCCAGTACGGCGAGCAGCGCACCCCACCCTTCGCCATCCACCCAGAGGTTTACCGGCACAACGTCTGGCAACCGACGCTGGAAACCTACTTCCCGGTGCAGATGTGCCACGTCGAAGTGCGCGACGGATCGCGCGTCTGGCACGGCGCGTGTCACCTGGATGACGCGCTGCAAGCGCCTGCGCCCCACATCCACTTCGACGGCTACCGCCAGTACGAGTCCACCGACACGCCCTACGCGCCTGGCGAGCACATTCCCCATCTGGACGTGGGCGGCTGGCACGACGCCGGCGACTACGACCTGGCGGCAGGGTCGCAGGCGCGCACGACGCACTCATTAGCCCTCATCCGCGAATTGTTCGGCGTGGACACCGACCAGACCACGGTGAACCAGGCCGAGCGGCTGGTGCTGCTGCACACGCCCGACGGCGTCCCCGACATCGTCGAACAGGTAGCGCACGGTGCGCTCAACCTGCTTTCCGGCTACCGCGCCACGGCGGGCACGGCACACCCGCACAGCTTCCACGGCATCATCGAGGCTACGCTGGCGCAGTACACCCACCTCGGCGACGCCTCTACGATGACGGATAACCGCATCCACGACCCCGGCCTCGCGCCCGGTCAAATCCGCTGCGATGCGGAAGGTCACATCTACACAAGCCGCAACGACGACCGCTGGGCCTTCACCAACCACGACAGCGCGCTCGAATACATGGTCGCGGCAGCGCTGGCGGCCTCCAGTCGCGTGCTGCGCGGCTACGAGGACGACCTGGCCGATGAGTGTTTGCGTACAGCCGTCCAGGTGTGGGAGTACGAACAGGCCCACGCACCGGTCGAACAGCGCGCGGCCTACGTTCCACGGGGCGTGGAGGCTCAGGAGATCGTCGCGGCGGTGGAACTGCTGCTCACGACCGGCGAGGAACGCTATCGCGCGCGCCTGCTGGAGCTACAGCCACTCCTGGAAAAGGTTGGTCGGTGGGTGGGCGGCGCCATCGCCCGCGCACTGCCCGTCATTGATGACGCCGATTTCACAGCCGCGTTCCGGGCCATCGTGGAAGCCGGCCAGGCCGAACTCGCGGCGGAACTGACCTCTAACCCCTTTGGCATTCACTGGCATCCGCACATCTGGGGCGAGGGCTGGAAGATACAACAATACGCCGTCGAGTTATATCAACTGTGGCTGGCTTTCCCCAATCTGATCGACCGGGAAATCATCCTGCGCGTGGTCAACTACGTCCTGGGCTGTCATCCGGCGTCGAACGTCTCGCTCACGTCGGGTGTGGGTGCGAAGTCGGTCACCACGGCCTACGGCGTCAATCGCGCCGAATGGTCGTACATCCCCGGCGGCATGGTCTCAGGCGTCGCCCTCATCCGCCCGGATTTCCCCGAACTGAAAGACCCGTGGCCCCACCTCTGGCAGCAAACGGAGTATGTGATGCCCGGCGCGGCGAACTACATCTTCTGCGTGCTGGCGGCGGATCGGATGTTGAATCAAGAGGCGCAGGCCGCCCACGAATAGGGAAACGAATAAACGAATTCGGGCCTCGGCTAGACCAAGCCTCGCGTCAGGCAGACATCCACTCGTTCTAAAAGAGGAAGTTACCTCAACAAGGTCTTGTCATTCTCGCCCCACTCTCGCTCCGAGGGGAACGCCAGTTCCCCGTTCTGAGCCAGGAGGTGTCACAAGACGCGGATCTGGCGATCCGCTTGAAGCGCAGAAGGGCGGGGCCGAGACTGATAACCCGAAACGAATATCAGGAGGGCTTTCTATGAAGAGACTGTCAGTGGGCCGGGATGATCACGCTGCAGACGCTGAAGACACCACAGAATTTCGGACGGTTGGTCTGAAACAGAACTAATGTTCTATTCGTTTTCGGGATTTGCTTATAATGGTTGCTACCATTTTCGCGGAGGCTGACCATGAAAATCTCACTTTCCACAGCCCGGCAACTGGCGCTGCGCGCTCACGGTCTCGATGGGGGGTGGACGCTTCCACCCGGCAAAGAGGGCGCGGCGCAAATCGTCGAGCGGCTGGGCTACGTGCAGATCGATACGATCCACGTCATCCAACGGGCGCACCACCACACGCTCTGGACACGGTTCCCGCAGTATGCGCCAGAAATGTTGGATGAGTTGCTCGCCAAGGACCGCCGCGTGTTCGAGTGGTGGACACATGCGATGTCGTACATTCCGATGCGCGATTACCGCTTCTATGCGACGAGAATGGGCGATGCAATGCTCTCCCCCCGATGGCATGCGTGGATAGAGGCGCACCACGATGTCGTCAAGCACGTAGAGACGCGCATCCGTGAAGAAGGCCCGCTCGGCGCAGCCGATTTCCAGAAGCCAGAGGGCACAGAAAGCGGGCCATGGTGGAACTGGAAACCCGCCAAGAGCGCGCTGGAACTGCTCTGCGATACCGGCGTGCTCATGGTGACGCGCCGCCAAAACTTCCAGCGCATCTTCGACCTGACCGAGCGCGTGCTGCCGCCGGATGTGGACACCACGCCACCCACAGATGAAGAACTCCAGCGGTTCATCGTGCGCTTCGCCCTGAATACCGGCGGTGTGCTACGCGCAAATGAGGTGCAATGGTCGCGCCAAAAGGCCGATCCCGCTGCCCTACAGGCGCTGGTGGATGAAGGCGAAGTGACAAAATTCGAGGTCGAAGGGCTGAACGGCGAACCGTGTTATGCGCTCACCGACGTTGTCGAAGCCGTAGCGCAATCCCCGAATGGGGAACCGCATCTGCACATCCTTTCGCCGTTCGACAACCTCATCATCGACCGGCGCTGGCTCAAAGCGTTCTTCGACGGATTCGAGTATACGATCGAGTGCTACGTGCCTGAGGCCAAACGCAAATACGGCTATTTCGTCCTGCCGATTTTGTGGGGCGACCGCTTTGTGGCACGGCTGGACAGCAAGGCCGACCGCAAACCCAAGACGTTCGTCATCAAGCGGTTGCTCTTCGAACCGGACTTCAATCAATACGATGCGGTGCTGCCCGCGTTGGCGGAGAAACTAAGGGCGTTTGCAGCGTTCAATGGATGCAACAACTTTGCGCTCGAGGACGTGCAGCCGGAGAACGTCAAAGCACCATTAATACAGAGGTTATCAGCTTAGGCGTTTGACTAGACGCCAAAACCTGTTATGATGTTGCAGGTTGCGAGCACAACGCTACGGGCGGTTAGCTCAGTCGGTTAGAGCGCCTCCCTTACACGGAGGAGGCCGTAGGTTCGAGTCCTATACCGCCCACTTCCCCGCTTTTTTTGACGTGACAGTACACGCTTTGCTATTTTCCGACAGGATTTTCAGGATTGGAAAAGGCTTTCGGCTTCGACTGCGGCCCGGCGGTGAGCGCCAGGTAGCACACGAACATCAGCGCTGCGAACATCAACGTGACGCCGTAGGTGCTGAGATGGCCGAAGGGGTAACGGAGACGAACCGCAATATCGTAAAGAATCGCTTTGGGTTGTAGCACCAGGTCCCAACTGTTCCAGCGCAGGAAACGGCCCAGGTAGATGCCCATCCCGCTCATCCCCAGAACGATCAGCACGAAACCCCAACTCAGCCAGCGCCCCACCCACGCCCTGACGATCTCCTGCATCAGCTTGAGCGCATAGACGCCCAACACGATGCCGGTCCAGGCGAAGGTTGCCAGCATGCCAATGTCAAACCAGAGCGGGATGGTAGGACGCGCCCACAGATGCAGGAAATCGGTGACAATGTACGGCGCATTGGGGAAGAAGGCCAGCGTGATTGCAAAGGGAACCAACAATGCCCACCAGCGGCGGGGGTGTCTTTCATGCAAATGCATGGCCCACACGCTGCTCAGGTAGGGCACCCACGCGAGGAAAAGGTTCCACAACATCGAGTAGAAGTCCCAGGTGCGGCCGATGAAAACGCGTGTGACGTAGAGTCCCACACAGAGCGCCGAGGAAATAGCCACAGGGTAGAAGCCCTGCCGCTTCAGAAAGGCGTGCAGGCGCGATAGCCGCTCGTTCAGGAGTGCATCGATCTCGTGTTCCATAGCGGGCTATTTCAGGTTGCGCAAACCCTGGTTGATGTAATCCAGATCGAAAGCGTCGGGGTCAATCTCATCGTCGCCATACCACTCGACGTACATCGCATGTTCGGGATGGTTGGGGTCTTTCATCGCTTCGAGAAACTCGTAATAGCCCCACATCCCGCCGATGTCTTCGATAGGCGCAGCCAGTTTGCCCTTGATGCATACCGGATAAGTCTGCGCCGGATCGGGCGGCAATACCTTGAGCTGATAAATCTCGGTCGGTTGTACTGCTTTACGCGCCATTGCCTGCCTCCTCAAAGACGATTACAGATTACGAATTACGAGTCACGAATTACGAATCACGAGTTACGAGTTACGAGTTGCAAATTACCAAACGGGCAAAGTGAACCAGAACGTACTTCCCTGCCCTACTTCACTGTCGACGCCTACCTCGCCACCAAGTTTTTCGACGATGTTGCGGGCGATGGAAAGGCCCAGACCGTGCCCCGGTTCGGTATCGCGCAAGCGGGTGAATTTAGTAAACAGTTGCGCTTGCTGTTCCACAGTGAGGCCGGGGCCATTGTCACGCACCCAAAACTGAATTTTCGATTTTGGATTTTCGATGTCGGCTGTTGACAATCGGCCATCTAAAATCGAGAATCCCAGTTCTACGCGGGGCGGCGTTCCGCCGTACTTAACGGCATTGCTGACGTAGTTAGCCCAGACTTCTTCAATCCACGGGCCGTAACTATGAACAACGGGCCAGGTTTCCGGTATGACGAGCGTAGCCTGACGTTCGGCGATCAAGAGAGATAAACGTTTCTGCACATTATCGATAAGTGCAGGCATATCGAGAGGCTCTTTGGCGACGGATTCAAGTTGGCGCACACTCGCCAGTAACAGCAAGGCATCCACAATACTCGCCAGGCGCATTGTGCCCTGCGTAATCGCATCCAGATATTCCGCAATCGCACTAGACGGCAGATCCTCGAAGTACTCTCTGAGCAACGTCGTGAGCGCCACAATGCCGGTCAAGGGGTCTTTGATATCGTGGGCGACGGTATGCGCAAAGGCATTCAACTGTTCATTCAAAGTCTCGAGTTCTGCCGTGCGTTCGCGCAAGGCAACTTCCGTTAGCTTACGATCTGTGATATCTCGCACAACGATCAAGCGCCCGATGACATGTTCTGCGTGATTGCGCAGGGGCAGAATCCGCAAATCATAGTGATGCGGTTGCTGTTGATAATCGGCCACAATATCGGTTTGCACCTCAAATGTGTCTTTGAATTGCTCAACCATAGTATGCCAGGGAGCAAACGCCTGCGCAGCCGATTGCCCAAGAATGGCATCAGCTTCCACACCGAGCATTGCCAATGCCGCCGGATTCAGGTCTACAATGCGATTGCGGTTGTCCAGTGCGAACATCGCATCGCTCATGCTGTCAATGACGGCATCGCGGGCCACAGGTTGCAGATCAAACAACTGATGACGCGACATTCCGATGACGAAGGCTATGGCCGCTATGGCAAAAGTAACCGAGGTATAGTCTTGCACCAGGCCGGGAACAAGCCTGAAAACATAGACGAAATTGCCGATAAGCGGAATGATGGCGCCCGCAACCAGCCAGACCGATTGTTGACGATACAGGGCAAAGGATTTGAAAGACTGGCGTACAATCAAAGCTGCGCCAACGAGCACCAAAAGATACTCATGCACCAGGTTGACCCAGAACCACGCTCCATAACGGAGAATATGAATGGCAAGCGCGTGACCTACCGGGACAAACGTATAATCCACCCACATCAAGCGATGCCACTCATTGGTGAAAACAGCCAGAACTGTGAGCAGGGGAACAATACAAAGCCAGGCGAAACGTCTGGCTTCTAGCCATTTGTACCGGTCGGTATAGCGCAAGGCAAACCGCAACCAGATAAGGGTGGTACTCATCACAAAGATATAGCCCGTTTTGGCCCAAAACACCGTTCCGGCCTCGGTGGACGTCACCAAATCCAAGAAGTTGCACACCAACCATCCCAGCACGCTGAACGTCAACCAGATCAAAGCCGGCATCTGTCGTGAGGCGCGATAACGCCATGCATAGAACAATACGCCCGCCGAGAAAATGGCAGCGAGCGGCGCCAGGATAAAATAAGCAGTGTATTGCAGCACGTTCTAACCTTTTAGCGATGGACAGGCACAGGGTCCTCTTCCCCGTGAGACTGAACGCCGGAAGCCAAACCGAGAATGTCAAAGCGACACCTTCGACGTTTCCCCTGGAGACTTGTCTGCTGCGAACCTTGGGCTAATAAATGAAGGCATTTTGAGGTTGCTTGATGCTCGCGCGTAACGGACGGCGGTATCCAACGCGAGCTGGCGGGGTCATATCCAATGTCCGACATCCAGGGTACAATACTCAAGACACTACACCCCACTTGTCAAATCACTGCGCCGGCGGCGTTCAGCAATGGACACTTGAATGCACATGGAAATTGAACGACCTCCCATGATATAGATCAAGAGCGAGACGCGTAAGCATCCATAACAGTGTTGACCAGGTCATCCAGGTTGAACGGCTTGGTGATATACCATTGCACACCGAGGGCTTTGGCGCGCGCTGTATGTTGCGCAGTGGCCCAGGCGGAAAGCACCACGACCGGCGTATCGGCGATTTCGGGAATTTCGCGGATTCGTTCGATCGTCTCGAAGCCGTTTAGCCCCGGCATACGGATATCCATCAGCACCACATCCGGGACCCATTCTTTAGCCTTTTCTACACCTTCGAGACCATTTTCTGCCAACTGGATCTCGATACCGGCTAACTGAAGCAGTTGATTCACCAACTCCCGCTGCAATGGTTCATCTTCAACATAAAGGACCTTGACCATACCTCAAGCCTCCTACCGATTAGTCCTCAGGCTTCTGCACCACGATGGTACAGAGCCAATTTAATGTAGTATACCAGGAATTGGCAACTTTTCCTAACGACTCAACTTACAATATCGATCAAGTTCATATATGTATTATACGTCAGCTAAAGGAGACTTCAACAAGTCGTTCGTCGTCAAGTTGTGTCGCCGCCGATGCAAGTTGACGCACGAACACTTCCAGTGTATCATCTTGTGGCATAATTGAGGAGGAAAGATGATCAACGGACAATCGATTATCGAGGTCATTCAAGCGCGGTCTTCGTGCCGCACCTATCAAGAGACACCCATTGCACTGCCGGTACAACAGCAGTTGGTGGCGTTCATGAACGCGCATGCGGTCGGTCCGCTGGGAACACCCGCGCGATTGTCGCTCATCGCTGCGACGGAAGAAGACCGGCAGGCGCTCAAGGGGCTGAGCACGTATGGCTTCATCAAAGGGGCGACCGGTTTTATCCTCGGGGCAGTCCCACATGGCGATTTCAACCAGGAGGATTTCGGCTACGTCATGGAGCATGCGGTCCTCTACGCCACCAGTCTGGGCCTGGGGACATGCTGGCTGGGCGGCACATTCGCCAAAAGCCGTTTTGCCGCCAAACTGGGGCTAGGCGAAAATGAGGTGTTGCCGGCTGTGATTGCCACGGGGTATTGCGCCGCCAAACGCCGCGTGGTAGAATCGGTCATCCGCCGCCAGGCCGGCGCCGACCAACGTCTGCCCTGGGAACGTCTATTTTTCGATGGTGCGTTCGGCGTACCGCTCTCAAGAGAAGCTGCCGGTCCGTTCGCCACGGTGCTGGACATGGTGCGGCTTGGACCCTCGGCGTCGAACAAACAGCCGTGGCGCATCATCAAGGACAAGACATCCTCGGATGGCGCCGTGTGGCACCTCTTTATGCAGCGGACACCGGGATATGCCAAACGCAACGAGGCGCTCTTGGGCATAGCCGATATGCAGCGCATCGATATGGGGATTGCGATGTGTCACTTCGCGCTCACCGCCGAAGAACTGGGACTGCACGGGGCATGGACCGTGCGCGAACCGGCGATCGAGAAACCGGACGCGCTGACAGCGTACATCGCCACCTGGACGAGAGCATAACCGGGTTCGGATTGGTCCCTGGGGGGCACGCGCAAAGGCCCTGCACCGCAGTAGACAACCGTAGGGCGATTTGCCAAATCGCATCAACAAACAGAACAGTCGTAGGGCGATTTGCCAAATCGCCCAACAAAAGGTCAGCGTAGGACCAACGGGCCAATCTGCGTGATGCTCGCAGCACCGGCGGCGGCCCCGAAAACAGCGCAGGCTAAGCCGAACGCCGCCTCCGCGTCCAGTGGCTCAAACGGATGGATCATCACGTGCATGGGCAGCGGTGGCTGGTGCGGCCCAACCGACTGGATGTAGTGCACGCCTTCGAGCAGCCGCGCCCCCTGGCGGCGGTAAAAGGCGATGCGGCGCTCGGCTAAAGCGCGTTCAGCCTCCGTGGACGCCAGGTCGGGGCGTTCTACTTCGATGAGCATGGCGACCGTCCCGGCAGGCAGCCGGCGCACGATTTCTCCGTATATCGCCGTACCGACGCCGTGGTTGCGCGCTTCCGGCGTCACGGCGAACATCCATAGCCAGGCAAGCTTGTGCTGAGGAATCAACACGTAATGCGCCAGGCCCACGAAGACACCCCCGCGCTGTATCGCCAGCAGGTGATGGTTGGGCCACCGCTCTTTAAGCAGCCGCACGTAAAACGAGACAAGCATCCGCTCGGCAGGCGGGAAGGCCGTCTCATACAGGTCGAGCCAGGGGAGTAGCAAGTCATCGTCGAGATCGGTGATTTCGCTGATATGTAGCTTCATTGAGACCACACAAAGATGTTGGCAGAGAACACCAGCGGATCAAAAGGCGCACCGGCATAACTGCCGAAGTGGTCAACAAGCATAAAGCCGCGCTCTTTGTGAAGCCGCACGATGTCCGGCGTGCGGAGCGGATACAGCGGCGTTTCGTCCTCGAAGATCACGTTGGAGCCGGATTGCAAGCGCGTATGGAACGTCACCCGCGTCTCGGAGATCGCCCGATATTCACGGTGAAAGGTCAGCCCTGGCGGCGCCTCGATGACGGGAAAGGTAAAAGACTCGCGTTCCAGCACGTAGTCCCAGTTCATCACTTGCAGAATCCACGGCGCGCCGGGTCTGAGCACCTGCCGCATGCTGTCGAGGAATTGCGCAAACTGCGGCGCAAATTGCGCCTGCGTCAGGTGAGCGGCAGTATTGCCAATGCAGAAGGCAGCATCGAAAGGCCACTCCCCTTCCGTTGCATCCGTTCGATCCGTTGAGACCAACGCCGCAACATCAAGCATATTCAGCACGTGAAACACGGCTTGCGGATAATGCCGGCGCGCATAGGCGATCATCGCGGCATCCAGATCGATGCCGACCGCGTCGAAGCCGTCCGCCGCCAACCTCCCGCAGTAGTGACCGGTTCCACAACCTACATCCAGGCAGCGCCGGTGTTCCGGCAGAATGTAACGGCGCAATAACGTGTAGGCCGCTTCGCTGAACGGGAAAATGGCCTCATAGTGTTCAGCAAACTTTGCGTAGAAGGACATCAGACCTCCAGCAGCGCCCGACGCACATCCTCGATATGACGCACATCGCGTCGGCGCAAGGCTGTAAGAAATTTCCGATACCGCTCTTCGTCCTGCGGCGAGACGAGGACACTTTGAACAGCCTGCCGTTCGAATGCGCCCCGGCGATCCCAGCGCCAGATGAGGCGATCTTCCGCGCCGTCGCTCTCGTAGACGTGACTGACGCGCCGCTTGAACGCGAGGCGATCTGAGTGCTCCACCCGCAAGTACACTTTGAGCGCGACCGCCGCCAGATGCTCTGAGGCGACGCCATTGCCCAGACAGAGTTGATCGCGGGTTTCTTCCAACGTATCGGCGTGCAGATTCGTGGCGATGATGTGTCCACGTGCAGTCAATGCGAAAAAGTGGCGGGCTTCGTCACCCCAGAGATAGGCATAGTAGAGACCATGGCCGATTTCGTGCGCCAGATAACAGGTCGCACCTGGATAAGGGTCAGCCTCAGCCATATCCAACACGGCACGGCTGCCCACAGCACGGATTCCGGTCGCGTTGGGCAGAAAGTTGAGCAGCGCGACCATCACCGCAGTTTTCCCGGCGCCGCCGGGTCGCGCCCCCACCAGCAGCGATGCGCCGTGGCGCATCGCTGCGGCAAGATACGCGGCCAAAGGCAGATCCACCGTCCCGGCATCGAGCAAGTCGATCAGCGAGAGCAGCCGTCCCCCGCGCTGGTTGCAGGCATCGAGAGCGTGAACGTGTTCGGTGAGCGCGTCATTCATTAGCGCCGGTTAGCTCAAGACAGGTAGTGGGCGCAGATTTCGTCACTTCGATTGACGTACCTGTATGAATCCGCGAAAATCTGCGCTCTGGCGTTTCACCTACTGCGGTTGTTGGTTGACGTTCACCGTGGGTGTGATGCCGGGACCGGGCAAGACGATGGTCGGCGCGCTGCCTTCAACGGTGAAGATGATCTTGTCGGTGGCAGACAGGGCTGCGGCATTAGCCTCGGCAATCGTCACCAGTTGGAACGACGGATACTCGGCATAGAGCAGCGCCAGCGCCTTACGGAGGGCAACGTCACCACGGGCGGCGGCTTCCATCGCATCGGCTTCTAACTTGCGAATTTGCAAGTTGCGCTCGGCGGCCAGGATTTCGTTCGCTTTGGCGGCTTCGATGCGCTGTCGTTCCGTCTCCAACTCGGCCAGGGTGTTAGCACGCTGCGCTTCGATCACGGCCAGTTGCGCGGCGACACGTTGGCGCTCCAATTCGGCCAGGACGGTCTGCTGGCGGGTTGTTTCCTGAATGCGCGATTGTTCCACGCGAATTTCACCTTCGACGCGGGCCTGTTCGGCTTCGGCCTGGGCGATGGCCCGCAGTTCGTCCTGAGCTGCTTTTTCGGTGGCCAGACGGCTCTGCACGATAGCGTCTAGCCCGGCCTGCACTTCGGGCGAGAGGATGATATTCGGCACAACCACGTTCCTGACGACCAGGCCGACCGATCCGGCCAGGTCGTTGAGTTCGTCATCAATACATTCGCGCAGTTCATCACGAGCGCTGCCGATGGTGTTGTCGTCGAAGGTGCGCCCGCCGACGCATACCTTCATCGCCTGTCGGGCAAAGTCCTGCACTTTGGCGACCAGGGCTACATCATCGGTATACAGACCGCGATACTTGGACCAGTTCTCGCGCAAGATATCCTTTTCTGTCGCGCCAGGACGGAAGATGTCGCCGCTGACGACGGCGCCCATGCGTTGCTTGTCCTTGGTGATGATTTCGGCATCCTCCACCGAGAAAGGAATCGCCTGGCTGGAAACCTTGACCATACTGACGAAGAGGCCAAAGTCGCTGTAAACGCCAGGACCAACAACATCCTTAATGCGTCCGCTGGTGAACTGGACACCGACTTCTTGCGCATCTACCTTCTTGAACAAGTAGAAGAACTGACTGCCAAAGCTGAAAAACACAATCGCAGCAATGACAATCACTACACCAATAATGATGTTGGTAACGCCTCTGTTCTTGGGTCTCAGGGTTTGCATAGACATTTTCTCCTTTCAGAATGGCAATGTATGAAGTGAATGTATCCCCTTCTTTTCTACGTGCAGCCGTGACGGCAGTTGCACCCTACCTGTGCGGCGGCCTGGCGGCGTCGACTTTGGCGCGCAGATAGACGTAGTATAACATCCGCCAAAGGGTCTTCGCGCTGGAAGAGGCATGGGAGTGGTAGACTTCGGAAGCGCCCACATAGGCAATCCAATAACCGCGCTTTTGCACAGCACCGGCCCAGGCATAGTCTTCGATCTCGGTCAGGGTTTCGTCAAAAGGAATCTCCAACGCCAGGGCGCGGCGAAAAGCGGAACTGGCATTCGAAAAGACGTGGTCGGTTTGTCGCAGGGTCGTAGCCTTCGAGCGGTAACGCCACCACAGGCGCAGGCGCTCGGCCCAGGCGATGGGAACGCCCGGGCGAGGGACATGGCGGCTAAAGGCGCCGGCGACTCTGGGGTCGGCCAACGGCGCAACCAACGCTTCCAGCCAGCGTTCGTTCGCCGGGGTCGCATCACCGCTGAGGCTGACCACGATTTCCCCTTCCGCTTCCTGCACACCGACATTCATCGCGTGGCAGTAGCTGAAACACGCCATGACCAAAGGAACGTGATGCAGGCGAAAAGCGCGCACAGGGCCGTACTGCTGTAACACCTGAGCAATGCCGTCTCCGGTGCTGGAATCCACGACGAGGACCTCGTAGGGCAAAAGCGTCTGCTTTTCGAGCATTTGCAGCGTGGCGACCAGCAGTTCTTTCAACGTTGGAACACCGCGAACCGCACGCTGGCTGTTGTCGTAGGTCTTGATCACTACCGAAACCTGGGGCCGATACGATTGTATATCCATAGCCGCTATTCTAACACAAAGAGGTCACCTGGCGAGTGGCAACAACGCCCCCGGCGTGCGAATGATGATCCGTGAATCCAGAATCAAGAGAGATGTTTGACGAAACAACGACGGCGTTTGTGTTGGCGCGTCTGGTAATACTTCCATTGTCCTTGAACGTTAGCATTCGTCTCCAGTTCGGGATTGGATTCCACCTTCATAATACCGCGTTGCAGATAGAGCCGGTGAATGGCATCCATCAAGATTGCGTTGACACCTTTACCCTGGTATTCTGAGCGCACGGCCACCAGATACGCATCCGCCCGCTCCGCCTTGCGCAGAGCGCGTAACAGATGAATGAAACCGAACGGGAAAAGCCGCCCATCGGCCTTTTGTAACGCCTTCGACAGGGATGGCATCGTGATTCCAAACGCCACCAACCGGTCATTCTCATCCACCACCAACGGGACGAAGTCAAGCGAAATCAAGCTGAAGTAGAGCTTGATGTAATAGTCAATCTGCCGTTCGGTCAGTGGGACAACGCCGTAGAGGTGCTCGTATTCGTCGTTGAGCACGTCGAACAACTCATGGGCGTAGGAAGGCAAACCCTTCTCGGTGCGAGGGCGCAATAGTTCTTTTTTATCGCGCACCTGCAACAAGCGCAGCCCATACCGGCGTTTGGCAAGGTCGGCGATCCGGGCAATGTTTGCATCTGGCTCCGGTGTGACGGTCATTTCGTACTCCACCCAATCCACGTCTTTCACATAGCCGAGCCGTTCCAGGTGAACGGGGTAGTAGGGGTAGTTGTAGAACGTCGCCATCGTCCCCAACTCCTCAAAGCCTTCCACCAGCATGCCCTCACGATCCAGATCGGTGAACCCCAGCGGCCCGTGGACGGCGCTCAATCCTTTCTCTCTGGCCCAGGCTTCCACCTGCGCGAAGAGCGCCGCCGACACGTCCGGGTCGTCCACAAAATCCACCCAGCCGAAGCGCATGTACGGCTGTCGCCATTTTTCAATGTGCGCGCGGTTGTAGATAGCGGCGATCCTGCCGACGATCTCGCGCCCGCGATAAGCCAGCCAGTAGCGGGCGTCGCAGTAATCGAAGGCAGGATTCTTGTCGCGGCGAAACGTTTGGTAGTCGTCCATAAAAAGCGCGGGAACCCAATAGGGATTATTCCGATATAGTTTGTTGGGAAAGCGGATAAATGCACGCAACTCACGCAAACTGGTCACTTCTTTGATCGATAAGTCCATAGATAAGGCTCCTTCAAAAATAGTCGCATAGGCGTTAGTCTTGTAGTCACATAGTCGTTAGTCTTGTAGTCACATAGTCGTTAGTCTTGTAGTCGCATAGTCGTTAGTCTTGTAATCGCATAGGCAGAACGCCATCTTCGTGCTGCGTGGCGTGCGTTAGCACCGGCGTCTCCCCTCACAACATCATCATCCTTGGAAGAGTTCAGATAAGTGACGATTATACATTCTGTCCACAACCTTCGCAAGGCTCTCAAAGACAAATGTGCTCCTTCTTCCCCACACTGCACAGGGAAGAAGGAGCACAAGGGGTGAAACTAACGATGCATCACCAACGTGAACGTTTGTTCACGCCGCCGATCGCCTACGGTGCGTAGGCTCGCATCACCAGCGGCAAATAGAGCTTGTACCGCTCGACGAACTGCAACACACCGATCCGAGATGTGTTTTGCCACGATTGACCGGTGGGGTCGTTCCAGATCGCCACGCTGTCGCGGTCACCGTCGCCATCGGCATCGTCGTTGACCTGGAAGTCAAAGCCAATGAAGACGCCGGGCTGCGGCATCACCGCAGTCAGCGTGATCGCCGCCTCGACGATATACGACCCCTCCATCAGCAGCGTCTGGTTTGCAGGGATGATGACCGTCGCACTTCTCAGCGTGGCCGCCGAGGCCGCTCCGCCAAAGCTCTGCTCGTTATCGAAATTGACGCGGTACTGCCCGTCGTCCGATTCGTAACTGGTGGTCTTGGCATTATTCTGGTCCACGAAGACCTCGATGGAGTCCTCTTCCCAGGGATTGGTGCTGGCCTTAGTCAAGAGCGAGTCGGACACCACCGCGAAGACGTACAGGTGAGTTTCGTCCCACAGCGTCTTGACCTTCGCGGTCGCCCCGCCGGAGCCACTCACCCAAACGTCCGTCCTGATCTCGTTGGCCTCAGCCCAGATCGGATCGGCGATACCATCGATCACCGGCGTTCCCTTGATGGCCTGCGTCAACTTGTACTCGCCGATCAGAATCAGCGTGCCGAAGTTGGCCGTGCTCGTGAGCTGGCTGTGGGTCAGATCGTTCCACGAGATCACGGAGCCGTCGCTGCCATCGGTGACGCGGACATCGAAGCCCAGGCGTGCTCCAGGGGCGAGCGTCGCCGTCAGCGGGAGCCGCGCTTCCAGGACGTAACCGTGGGTGTTGGTGATAACGGCATAATCCATCACAAAGGTGCCGCTGGGGAAGGCATAGTAACGGTCATCGCCCTCGTAGGTAGCAGTCTTGTGATTGTTCTGGTCGACAAAGACCTCGACCTTATCGCCGGCATCCACGGTGGGGTCCTCAACCTTCACGATCACGTAGAGGTTGTTCGCCGCATCCCAACGGGTCTGGAAGCTGGCCGTCATCGCCCCGGTAGAGCCAATGTCGATCCAGGGCAGCATCTCCCAGAGCACCTCCGTCTTTCCGTCCACAACCGGCGTGGCCTTAGAGATAAGTTGCTCCTTGATGAGCGGCGGCAGTTGCGACGGATCAATGATGCCCCAGTAAGCCCACTTGGCCTGCAGGTCCTCGTCGAAGAGCAGCGGCAGGTTGATGCGTGTCGTAGGAAAGGTCGAGAGCCAGGTGTGATCATCGGCCAGGCCCCAGAACGTCACCGAATGAAGTTTTCCCGTCCCGGCCTGACCCTGGCGGCGCAACGCCTCGAAGATCTCCTTGTAGCGATAGCCCTGCTTGATCAACACCTCCTCGGGAACGGTGGTGTAGGAATCGGTATCGTTGGCGTAGATGCTCATATCCAACTCGGTGATGTGCACTTCACCCAGTTCGCCGAACATCTCGATGGTTTCCTCGATGGCCGCTACCGAGGGGTTGAGGATGTTGATATGCATCTGCATCCCGATGCCATCGATCGGCACGCCCTGATCCTGTAAGCCTTTTACCACATTGTACATACACTGGCGCTTGGGCGGGCTGGTTTCGCCATAATCGTTGAGGATCAACGTGGCGGTGGGCGCTTCGCGGTGCGCGATGGTGAACGCGGTTGAGATGTAATCGGAGCCGGTCAGCTCATACCAGCGACTGCGGCGCAGGCAGTCCGGTTGGGCCGGATCGATGACCTCGTTGACCACATCCCAAACGTTGACCACGTCCTTATAGCGATTGACGACTGCGACGATATGGTCTTCCAGGCGATCGAGCACCAGTTGTTTGTTTTCCGGCGTCGCTTCCAGGGGATCGCCGTTGGCGTCCTCGAACATCCACTCAGCCGCCTGACTGTGCCAGACCAACGTGTGACCATGGATCGCAACGCTGTTTTCCCGCGCGAAGTTTGCCAGCGCATCCGCACCGGTCCAGTTGAAAACACCCTCTTCCGGCTGAATTGGGCCGGGCTTCATCGCGTTTTCGGCGGTGAGGCTGTTGAAGTGCTTGAGGAACAATTCCACATGTCGCTCACTGGCAAGCTGTGACGGCTCGATCGCCGCTCCGACCAGGAAATCGCTCGCGTGGAATTGATAGACCGAGGGAATGTCATCCTGAATTGGCGGTTCGGTGGACGGTGGTTCAGTCATCACAATGGTGACATCATCGATGTAGAAACTGGCGTTAGCATCAGAACACTCCGCATACAGGGTCAAGGCATCGGCTTGCGTCGTGTACTTGAACGAACCGGTCATGCATGACCAGGCAGTAGAAGTGGTGTTGCTATCGCTGCCCACCCAGGGATACGTGCTCGAACTGCCAATGGTGTATTGCAAGGCAAAGTTCGTCCGGAAAGGCCCTAACCCTTCTGCCAGGCGAATACAACCGGTAAATTGATAAGTAGCGCCGACCTGCAACAGGTTCAGCACATTCAACGCCGGGCCATTCCAGCCGCCTGTTCGCCCCGTCACCTGGAGCGCGTATTCGCCCGTATGCACCGTATCCGTGACGACGGCTATTGCTATCCCGGTTCCCCCCCGTGCATACCAACCCTGCGTCGTGTTATCCTCAAAGTCATACACCAGGCTAGTCGGCGGTGGCGGAGGGGAGGTCATGACGATGGTGATGTCGTCGATGTAGAACGAGGCGGTGGCACTGTCGCTTTGTACATACAGAGTCAGCTCGGTGGCTTCCGCGGTGTATTGGTATGTCCCCTGCACACAAGTCCAACCGTTAGCCGTCACTTCCGTTGCTCCGGTGGGAGCAATCCAGGGATAAGTGGTGTTTCCACCGACGATCTGCTTCATCGTGATGATTGTCCGCGTTTCGGTGACGTCCTGTCCCGCGACCAGCCGCGTGCACCCGCTGATGGTATAGGTGGCGCCCACTTGCAGCAGACTGAGCACGTTTGTGCCGGCGCCTTGCCAGGTAGCTGTTCTGTTCGTCACTTTCAAACTTTGAGATCCTGAATGTGCAGCTTCAGACGTCGCGGCAACAGTGGTACTGCCAAAGGGCCACCACCCCTGGACCCCGTCCTCGAAGTCATAAGTCTTGACCAACGTATCCTGCGGCGCAAGGGGCTGTGCGACAGCGGGTTTGGCGGGAGCCACCGCCGGGGACAAAAGGCCAATCAAATAGGCCAGCACAACAAACAACGAGAGGCGTGTGCGCCAATTCCGTTTCACAGAAGTCTGTTGCATCGTTTCATCTCCTTTTCTTAAGCTGAATAGAGTAACTATAGTCCGCCAATTGTCGTATGTGTAGATAGCCCTTCAATAGTCTCAGTAGGCACCTCCTTATGTTGTGAACGTTCACATATCCCCTATACAGTATAGCATAATTTTTCCGAATTTGGAACTATTTTTCCGGTGATATTTCTGAAAAATCTCAGAAATCCTCCGTCGCGCTTGACATGAGCACACCCAACACGACACCCCCACCATTGACGCCTGCGCCGACTCCGGTATACTGGCGTGCGGTCGCACATAACGCGATCCTGAAAGGAATATAACCAAACCTGTGATACAGCCTCGATAACGAAAATGATCGCAAGACTACCTGACTAACGACTATCAGACTATTCTCAGAGACTATTCTCAGAGGAGGGAACGATGAAATCGACAACACTACCGATGGGCACAAAAAAGCACATCGCACTGGTGGCGCACGATAGCCGCAAGGACGATCTGCTGGAGTGGGTGCGCTTCAACCGCCTGTCACTGATCCAGCACGAGATCTACGCGACGGGCACGACGGGCTGGCTGTTGCAGCGCGAGTTGGGGATCGAAGTCCACCGCATGCAGAGCGGGCCGCTCGGCGGCGACTTACAAATCGGCGCGAAAATCGCCGAAGGAGAAATCGACTTCCTGGTCTTTTTCTGGGATCCGCTGGAAGCGCAGCCGCACGATCCCGACGTGAAGGCGCTGTTGCGGCTGGCGGTGCTGTGGAACATCCCCGCCGCGACCAACCGGGCCTCGGCGGACTTTATGTTTTCGTCACCGCTGATGCACCAGGACTACGAGCGCATTGTGCCGGATTACGCGACGTACCAGCGCGAGCGGGAACTGCGGTTGGAGCAATTCGTGGCGGAGGAGTTGCAATCGGCCACCACGGACATTTCCGATGTCGCACCAGCCGACCTCACACCGGAATCGGGGCAATAACTTGCGACGAGGCCAGCAACCACGCCACCCATAGCGCGTTGACAAGCGCGCCGCAGGAGCCAGACTACAGAAGTCTCACGAGCACCAGCGAAGACTTTTGTAGTCTTTGACTCAACGGTCGAACGTCAGCCATTTGGGTAATGTCCGTTTGACCGGTGGGTTTACCGCCTCGACTGCCCGAATGACGGCTTCACAGAACTTCTGCGCGGCTGCTTCCGGCCCCATCCCAATGTAGCCCCGCACCCGCCCCCTCGAATCGCCGATGACGCCAAAGACCTCCAAACCGGCATCGCGCGTGAGTACCGACGTGTAGGCCCTGACACGGATGTCTTTCAAATCGGCAGCCGTCAACACCACGCCGGAATCGTCTGTGGCGCGCACCCAGATAAGCTGCTGCGGTGTCAGCAGCATCCCTATGTAGACAGTCGCAGCGCTCTCGCCCTCTAACCAGGAAATCAGCCGGCCGGCAGCCTGCTTCGTGGAGGTGGTCTCACAACACATCAAGACTTCGATTTCCGGATCGCCCAACTGCCGCGCCTGGAAATAGTCCCGTATGGCCTGCGACAACACCGGGCGCAATTCGCTCACCCGACATTCGCGTGTAGTGCGGTGGTATGTACTCATCGTTTGCTCTCTGTGCTGAGTTCTAGAGCGGAATTCATCGCGCTTTTCCCACTTTCTCAGAACAGGCCGGTCTCGAACGGCAGCACCTGAACACGCGCACCTGCCGGGGCGTGATCCCATTCTTCCGGGATGATCGCCAGGCCGTTGGATTGTACCATCGAGTTGAGGATGCCCGATCCCTGCTCGCCGGTGAGTACAGCATGGAATCGGGGGCCCGCTTCCGCGCCATCCGGGCGGCGTTCGAGGCGCACGCGCACGTAGTGCCGCCGATCATCTTTGTGCGGGATGGCCTGATCCAAAATCGCCTCCAGGGTAGGTCGGCGCAAGTCCGTCACGCCGAGCATCGTCAGGATCGCCGGACGGGCGAACAACTCGAACGATACCATCGCCGAGACCGGATTGCCCGGCATCCCTAACAGCGGTACTGTGTGTGGTGCGCCGTTCACCTCCGCGGTGATGTAGCCGAAGGCCAGCGGTTTACCCGGCTTCATCCGCACGCGCCAGAAGGAGATTTCGCCCTCGGCAGCCAGCACCTTTTTCACCACGTCGAAATCGCCCACCGAGACCCCACCCGACGTCAGCAGCAAGTCCGCGCCCTGCGCCAGCCCCGCATGGATTTTGGCGGTCAGGTCATCCACAGTGTCCCGCGCGATACCCAACATCAACGGGACGCCGCCACACTGAAGCACTTGGGCCGCATTCGAATAGCTGTTGGCATTGCGGATTTTGCCGGGCAACAGCGGCATATCGATGTCTACCAACTCATCGCCGGTCGCCAGGATGGCAACACGCGGGCGGCGGATCACGGAGACTTCGCCGTAGCCCAGAGCCGCCAGCATCCCGATCTCCTGTGGGCGAATATACGTGCCACGCGCCAGCGTGCGCTCACCCGCCCGCACGTCCTCTCCGGCCAAACGGACATTCGCGCCAACACGCATTTCGGCGAAGCAATCTACAAACTCGCCGTCCTGGTGTGTCTCCTCGAAGGGAATGACGGCATCCGCGCCTTCTGGCAACGGCGCACCGGTCATAATGCGGATCGCCGTCCCCGGCGTGACGCGCCGCGTGGCAACGTACCCGGCAGCCAGGTTCTCGATGACGCGCAGACGCCTGGGCGACTCCGGCCCCGCGCCCGCGAGGTCGGCGGATTGCACGGCGTAGCCGTCCATGGCGGTGTTGGCATGCGGCGGGATGTCGCCTGTGGCGATCACGTCCTCGGCCAACACGCGGCCCAACGTCTCCAACACCGGCACTCGTTCCGCCTCCAACGGGTGGAACATCGCCAGCACCTTCTCCAACGCCGCTTCGACACTCAGCAGTGGGTAAAGTTCGGGTTCGGGTTTCATGAATAACGCCTCCCTTAACGCGCCACTTCCCACGCGAGATGTTGCAATTCCGGCGCGATGAGCTTTTCCCAGGCCAACTGCACCGCCGCCGGAGAGCCAGGCGTGGAGATGATGACTTTTCCCCGGTACGTGCCTGCCGTGGCCCGCGAGAACATCGCCGCAGAGCCAATCTGCTCGTAACTCAGCATGCGGAACAGCTCGCCAAATCCGACCAGATGTTTCTCCAATTTGGCAGACAAGACATCGATGGTCGTATCGCGCCGCGAGATGCCGGTACCACCGTTGAAGAGAATGATACGCGCCTCGCTGCCAGCCAGTTCATCCAGCACAGCCAGGACCTGATCCGGCTCATCTTTGATCAGGCGGTAGGCGACCAGCCGGTGTCCTGCGGCGGCCAACGCAGCTTCAAGATAGGGCTTGTTAGTGTCGGTGGCCTCGGTGCGGCTATCGCTCACCGTGACCAGCGCCACGGGAATCGCGCCCTGCGCCGCGGCGAGCGTTTTGTGATGGAGCATACTCTGAGAAGTTGATGGCCTGTTCACCTTATGACCCTCCGTTATTCTTGTACCCTTTACGAGTATATTGAAGTCTGTATGCCTGTCAACAACGCAAAAACCCAGGGTGCATTTCAGAATGAGAGAGACCGTTCCTTTATTGCACTGCAGAGCAAGCAGAGTTCGCGGAGAATTAAAAATTCCTCGACCAGCAGGGATGCCGAATTGACCTTAAACATAAGCCCAAGCGCGCCTACGGGTGCATTGCACAAAAAAGAGCCGGAGGATGTGATCCTCCGGCTCTTCTTGCAGTTTCCTGCGGGAGCGACGGGACTTGAACCCGCGATCTCCGGCTTGACAGGCCGGCATGTTAACCACTACACTACGCCCCCTGAACGATTCGGATGATACCACAGGGCAGGAATTTGTCAATCACGCAACCGGTTGAAGCGCCACACGCCGATGACGGTGAACACAACGGCAAAGCCGAGCAGCACTCCAGTGGTCGGCAAGACATCGGCGAACGATGCGTCGCGCGCCAGGATGTCCGTGTAAGCGCGCATGGCCCAGGTGGAAGGCAGGATTTGCACGATCTGGCGGAACAGCGGCGGGGTGACTTCCAGGGGGAACCATGCCCCGCCCAATGCTGCGGTCGTCATCGACAATGCAATCACGGCGCTGCTGGCCTGGCCGCCGGTTTTCACGAAGGTCGCCACCAGTAGGCCCATACCCGCCACGGCCAGCGCAAACGCGACGGACACTGCTGCTACAGCCAACGGCGCACGATGCCAGCCCACGTTGAATACCACCGCGCCGCCGATCAGCAGGATGGCGATTTGCACCAATCCCGCCAGCACCGTCGCCAGGACTCTGCCACCCAAGATGAGCGCGCGTGATGTGGGCATCACCAGCATCCGCTTGAGCGTGCCGCGCAGGCGCTCGTCCACCAACACTTCCGCCGCGCCGAGCAGGGTGATCTGCACCCAGGTGACAGTCTGCCCGGCAGAAGCCTGTTCGGCGCTGTTCGCCATATCGCGCACGTCCGTTTCCAACGTCACGCCGGCCGGCCATGCGACTTCCGCAACGGCCGCAGGGTTCTCCACAGCCGCGAGCGTTTCAAGCAGCAGGTCGGAGAAAAGCGTGGTTTCCTCTTCCGGCGTGGCGACCAGTCCGGCATCGCGTGCCTGCGTCACGCCAGCCTGGGCGACAAGCGCCGCGCCCCCCACCCGCCCAATCGCCGCCCGGACGGCCTGCTCGACGGCGGGCGTGTTGCTACTGTCGCTACGGATGTGCAATGTCAACTCAACCTCGTCACCGGACAGCAACCGCTCGGAGAACTCTGCCGGAACGATCAGGCCAAAGACGTCGTCTGGAAACGTCTCCACCACCTCCAGGTCGAAGTTCACGCCCTCCAACGCCGTGAAGAGCGCGTCCACCAACGGCCCCGCATCCTGCTGAATCACGGCCAGATGAATGCGGACTTCTTCCGGCGGCGCGTCGTTCATCATCCCGCCCAGCCCCGCGCCCACAGCCGCGGTGAACAGGAACGGCAAGAGCAGGAAAAACACCCACGCCATCGGTCCGTCAAACCGGCGTAAAAAGTCCGTGCGAATCAAGCCCCATAAACGATACATGGTCACTCCTCGATAAGAGCCTTGTAGTCACCGGCCTCAGTAGATCGCAAAATGCTATCAGACTACTTGAACTGCCTTCTAAACCCCACCAACGCCAGGGCGTAATAGAAGATGGTCAACAGCACCACGCCGCCAAGCCAGGGCAGAATGGTAGCCGCCGCGCGCCCGGCCTGCAAGCGCGCGAGGATTTCGATACCCCAGGCGTTAGGCGTGACGAGGCTGAGGTGTTGCACCCACTGTGGCAGGTTCCAGCGGACGAAGAAACTGCCAGAAAGCGCCCCGCCGATCAAGGTAATCGCTGAACCGATGGCGCTGGCCTGTCCCGCCGTTTTTGCCCACGCCGAGATAAGCGCACCGACGCTCGATGCGCAAATCACCAGCAGCACAATCGTCAGTAGCACGCCGCCTGGATGGCCCCAGTACGCGCCGATGAGCGTGGTCGCGCCCCAGAGGATGAGCATTTGCAGCACGCCGGTCAGCACGATGCCGCCCATTTTGCCGAGCAGAATGGTCAACGCAGAGGTCGGAGAAATAAGCAGCCGGGGCAACGTACCGCGCTGCCGTTCGGCCAGGAGGGTGCGCCCCCCGGAGGTCACGGCGAACATCAGGAACAGCACCGCCATGCTCGAAGCATAATAGCCAAGCCAGCTAAAACCGCGGCCGGTTGTGGAGGTAGTCACAAGCTTGATAGGCAAAGTAACATCAGCGGCGCCGGCCGTTTCTTGCCCGGCAGCGCCGGCCGACATCGCGCTCAGGGCTGCTGCCACATCAGTCTGCCCGGCCTGGAGCATCCCCGCGGCCAGCCGCGCCATGATGTTGGTCGTCCCTGCGATCTGGATGTTGAGCTGCTCAAGCCCCTGACTGACGATGGCTTTGACGACCAGGACACTGATGCGCCAATTGGGACTGGCGTAAATTTCGACAACGACCGGATCGTCCGGTGAAGGCTCACGCGGGCTTTCGCGCTGCATGTAGCTCTCCATAAAAGCTTGCGCGACCCCGGCCTGTTGTTCCGGTGTCAAACTCGCATTGGGCGCCAGGGTTGTCACATCCACACCGGTCAATTCCTGTGCGCGCGCGCCGAACGGGAAAACACGCGCGCTGAAATCCTGCGGGATGATGACCAGCGCGGCGACCTCGTCAGCTTCCACACGTGCGCGCGCCGCGGCCTCGGATGCTTCATCGATCAAGGTCGGCATCACCAAATTGTCTAGCGACGATGAGAAGAAGATGTCGGTGAGAACCTGCCCAAATGTCCCTGTGTCCCGGTTCAACAGGAGCACAGGAATATCGGAAATCGGAGTGCTGTCGCTACCGCTGCCGAACGCCGCCATCATCACCAATGTGAGCGCCAGCGGTGTCGCCAGCATCATCGCCAATGCCCCCACGTCGCGGAACGCTACCAGGACTTCTTTGAACGCCAGAACGGCTAATTTGCGCATACACCCTCGTCAATCCCGCAACGCGCGACCGGTGAGGCGCAAGAAAACGGCTTCCAGGTTCGGCTCCCGGATGTCGATGGTACGCACGCTCAAGCCCAGGCCGGTCGCTGTGCCAATGACCGCAGCCAGGGTCGCCTCTGCCGATGTCACATTGACCAACACCTCACCGTCGGTCGCACTGGCCTCAATTACCCCGTGGAGTGACCGCAGCGCTACGGCCAGTTCCGCACCGCCGCCTTCCTGGATCAACTGCAAGCGCAAGGTTTCGTGCTGGCCCACAAGCTGGATCAGTTCATCCAGTGTCCCCAATGCGATCAGCTTCCCGTGGTCGATGATGCCGATGCGGTCACTCAACTCCTGGGCTTCTTCCATATAATGTGTCGTGTAGAGGATCGTCACACCCTGTTCGCGCAGTCTTTTCACCCAGTCGAGGATGTAACGGCGGCTCTGTGGATCGATGGCGACGGTTGGCTCGTCAAGCATGAGCAGCTTAGGATTGCCCAGCAGGCCCACCGCCAGGTTGAGGCGACGCTTCATCCCACCGGAGAACGTGTTGACGCGCTCTTTGGCACGGTCGGCTAACTCAATCAGTGCCAGCTTTTCATCGATTTCACGCGCCAGTTCCGCCCCGTGCAAACCGCGCATCTCGCCCCAGAAACGCAGGTTCTCGCGCGCGGTCAGGTCATCGTAGAGCGCCAGTTCCTGGGGGACGACTCCGATGAGGCGCCGCACGGCCATAGGGTCGCGTTGCACATCCAGGCCATCCACACGGATCATGCCAGAAGTGGGCGGTAACAGCGTGCTGATCATCGAGAGAGTCGTCGTCTTACCCGCGCCGTTCGGACCGAGCAAGCTGAACAACTCACCCACATGAATCTCGAAAGACACATCGGCCACCGCGTACAGGCCATTGGGGGTATAACGTTTGTACAGGTTTTGGACTTCGACTAAAGCTGTGTTTTCCATTATCCTCTCTTCGATATCCCGATCAGGTTTTGTGCTCAATAGCGTTGGTGTCAATATTTTTACGCAGTAAACTCGCACAAGTTGCTTAACCCACGCCAGACTTCAGCCCATCGATGTTGACGCGGCAAGGTCGAATGGTATTGTAAAGCAGTTTCGTAAAGCAGCAATTGCTCGCTGGCATAAAATACAGATCGACATACAATAAGGTTGTATCTCGTTTCTTATCCATAAGTGTCACACAATCAATACGTGGAAGGAGTAGCATGTTAAAAGGACATCAGGATATGTTATGGCTGGCAGGACAGGTTCTTCTCTCGCGGAACTTCGTTAAGGAAGCTGAAGAGCGGGGACTCGACGCTGTTTTTGCGGCATGTCCGTATGGCGACTTGACCGAGCAGGAAAAAGCTGCGTTTGGCAGCGCCTTCGAGAACAAAGAATTGCGGAAAGTCGTCGAGCAGTGGTGGAAGGTCTATGACGAGGAGCGTGAGAAAGGCGCAGTCGTCAAAGCTGGTATGTTCTGGGAATAATGAGACAGCTTATCAAGCTTGTCCCTGAATAAGCCCCGGCATGATTTTGGACACAGATTCGTGCAGATTTCCGCTGATTTCCTGAAATGATCTGCGTGAGTCAGTGGAAATCTGCGTTCTAATCACACCTGGCGTTATTGGGAAACAACTTTATTGTACTCTTTATCAGGAACAATGATGATCTATGGTTACTCTGCCTGGGAGAAAAGCTCGAACCGACGCTGCAAGGTGGCTCTTGATCGGATATATTGTGTTAACCATTTTGGGCACGTTCCTCCATATCGCCACTCGGATAGCAAAGACGGCACCCATCGATAAAGTTTACGTCACCTTGATGCCCGCCATCGGCCTCGCCGCACTTTATGCGCTGCAAAAACTCCCCTCGTCTCTGGAAGGCGCGATGTCCTTTTTTGCCTGGGTAACGATGGTCTGCCTAAGCGGCCTTTTATTTTATATGTTGCACACACACAACGAGTATGTACTCAACCTTTTCCTGTTTCACATTGGCATTTTCTCATTGGGTCTCGTTTTAGGATTCCGCCCCGCCGTATACTACGCTATAGCGACATCGACCGTTATCCTGATTCTGGGCATTGCCTATCGCCTGCCACCAGGTCATATTGTTGCCCCAATATTCCTGGCTTTTGCCCTGGTGTTGCCGTCCAAAGTTATCGAACAGCTTATAGAGCAAAGCAACGCCGAGCTGGCCGAAATCAACTTCCGCCTGGAAGAGTTGGTCGAAGCGCGCACCGCCGAACTGCGGGCAGAGATTGCCGAGCGCCAGCGCGCCCAAGAAGTCCTGTCCGAACGCACTGCCGAACTCGAGAGACGCAACGAAGAACTGGATGCTTATGCGCATACCGTAGCTCATGACTTGAAAGCCCCCCTGTCCTCTGTGATTGGGTTCAGCGAACTTCTGGACAAACGGCACGATAAGATTCCCGCGGATAAACTCGCCTACTATTGCAGCATCATCGCGCAAAATGGGCGCAAGATCGTCAATATCGTGGACGCGCTGCTGCTGTTGGCCAGCGTGCGGAAGGTCGACGAAGTGCCGGCTGAAAGGCTCAACATTCCTGAGATCATCGATGACATCCAGCGGCGGCTTGCCGATGCCATTCTGGAAAGCGAGGCAGAGATTGTCGTGCCAGACCGCTGGCCGGAGGTGATGAGCTACCAGCCGTGGGTCGAGGAAATCCTGGTCAACTACATCAGTAACGCGATCAAATATGGGGGCAGACCGCCACGGGTCGAAGTCGGCGCGACGAATCATAACGGCGGATACGTCCGCTTCTGGGTACGCGATAATGGCAGGGGCCTGACGCAGGCAGAACAAGCCCGGCTGTTCACACCGTTCACCCGGCTCGATCAGGTCAGGGTGAAGGGATATGGGCTAGGCCTGTCGATCGTCCAGCGCATCGCCGAAAAGCTGGGCGGAGAAGTCGGCGTCGAAAGCGAAGTCGGACAGGGCAGCACGTTTTACTTCGACTTACCATTGACAAACAGTGAGAGCTGATCTATGATGCATGCCGTTTCTTGCATTTTGTGTTCACTCCAAAGATTAGCAGATCTCACAACGGAAGGAACCTTACCATGAACCATACCGAGTCCGCGAAAGCCTTCGTGCAACGACAAATTATCAACGCCTGGTGTCTATACGACTGGGGGAGTTCGGCCTTTTCAACGACGGTCGAAGCAGCAGTGCTGCCGGTTTTCTTTGAAAATGTAGTCGGCTCGCAATTGGGCGGGAACTTGCCCACCGTGTATTGGGGCTACACCAACTCGATCGCGTTACTGGTCTCCGCGTTGCTGGCCCCAGTTCTAGGTGGCATCGCCGACTATCTGGGCAACAAAAAGCGGCTCCTGGCGATATTTGCCGGGATCGGCATCTTCGCCACCGCGCTGTTGACGTTTATGAACACCGGCATGGTCTGGCCGACACTGATCCTATTCTTCGTAGGGACGGTGGGGCTGGCGGCTTCGTACATCTTCTACGACGCACTGCTGCCGCATATTGCCGACGAAAACGAAATCGACTTCGTCTCTTCCAAAGGCTACGCGCTCGGCTACCTGGGCGGCGGCATCCTGCTCGCCATCAACATCGTGATGATCATGTTCATCTGGCCGGACAGCACCCTGGGCACGCGGCTGTCGTTCCTCACCGTGGCGATCTGGTGGGCCGTGTTCACCATCCCCCTGCTGCGGCGCGTCCCCGAACCGCCCGCCAACACCGAAGGCATCGGCGCGGGCGTCAATCCCGTGCGCGCCAGCTTCCAGCGCATCGGGCAGACGCTGCACGAAATCCGCAAATACGGTGAGCTGTTCAAGTTCCTGATCGCCTTCTGGATTTACAACGATGGCATCGGCACGGTGATCAAGATGGCGACGATCTACGGCGCAGAAATCGGCATTGGGATGATCGATCTGATCGGCGCGCTGCTGCTGACGCAGTTCGTGGGCATCCCCTTCTCGCTGCTGTTCGGCAAGTTCAGCCACAAGCTCGGCACCAAACGCTCGATTATGGTAGGACTGGGTTGGTACGCGCTGCTGATGGTGGGCGGCTTCTTCATGAGCCAGCCGTGGCACTTCTGGGCACTGGCCTTCGGTGTGGGGATGGTGCAGGGCGGCACGCAGGCGCTCAGCCGCAGTCTGTTCGGGGTGATGGCGCCGAAAGCGCGCAGTGCGGAATTCTTCGGCTTCTACGATGTGTCCAGCAAGTTCGCCGGCATCGCCGGGCCGCTGTTGTTCGGCGTCGTCGGCCAATTGATGGGATCGAGCCGCCTGAGCATCGTCTCGTTGATGCTCTTCTTCGTCGGCGGCATTCTCCTGCTGACGCGCGTGAATGAGGCGGAGGGTATTCGTGTGGCGAATGAGGAAAACGCGCGGGCGGCGGCGTTAGGCATAGCGTAGAACACCTGCTTGCCAGGGATCGTCAGATCCCGGCTTAGCGCCTAAAGCAAGCAACTTATGCACTCAGCCGCGCAATAAGCTCTCGTAATTCGGCCAACTCAATCTCCAACGCCCAAATGCGTTTTAGCATTTGGGCGTTGATTGTCTGCGCTTGATCAAGCTCTTGGCGTAACAATTGTTCAGCGTGACGAATGCGACGTAGCTCAACCAGTAAAGGCCGATTGAGGCGTAAGCGGTCGATGTGAAACCAGCCGCGAGGCGTTAGTCCGACTAACCGGCCATCAGAAGTTTGTAACAAGTGAGTGCTCAAGTCATCCTTGAAAGGATGTAACAATCGCAAGTTATCCGGCGCATCATCTGCAGGCCAGTAGTCGCTTTTGAAGCGGTTGCAGATTGTGCAAGCATACACGAGATTATCAAAATCATCTCCACCAGCGTGCCGAAGTGGGCGGAAATGATCGATTTCCAATTCACCGCCGACCCAGACCTCAGAGACGCCGCAATACCCACAGCGACGGCCATAAGCCTCACGCACAGCAGCGCGCATTTCAGCAGAAAATGGCATCAGGGCCTCGCCCCAGTTAATGCTTCACCGGTCAAACGAGCATAGGCCTGTTGAATGCGACGATGACGTTTCTCGAACTGTGCCAACCAACGCCTTGCATCGGCTACAAGCTTTTCTTGCTGATTCAACAATCGGCCAAGAGCTTCATTTTCGGTATGCGCAGACTCCAATTTTTCACGCAGCACAGCTTGATCAGCCTTCATCTGCGCGATAGTCGGAGACAAATAGAGGGCCTCCTCTGCTTCCAACCAGGCATAAAGCGCTTTCAACTGATCTTGTTCCGTGGGAGTCAATATCCCAGATAGCTCGCGGGCGCGCAAGGCGTCAAACAGTTCTTGTTGCTCAGCCGTCCAACTCATTTTTTACTCCTTGTCATACACTGCTATATAGCAAGTATACCTCAAACTTCCTGATAACGCTATCATTCGTCAAAATCAAAATCGTCGATCAAGTGATACTTCCACCCCCAGCCGCTCGAACTGCTCCGGCGGCGCATCCATCGCCTGCATCGTTTCGACGAGGAGCACGGCATACTCGATCTCCAGTTCCGTCCCGGCGAGGTCTTGGGTCTGCGCGTAATCGCGGCGGATATCGTAAAGCCGCGTGTCGGCCCATTCGGGGCTGCGGCGTTTGTGGGCGCGCGCGCGGATGACGGGGTAATCGGTATAGGGCAGCCAGAGGCCCAGTTTGGCCTCGTCGTAGAAGCTCAACGGGCACACGTCGCGGAAACTGAAGGAGCCGGGCGTGAGGAAGTAGCGATAGAGCGGCTGGTTCTCCTCAGTGGCAGGCGCGCGGAAGTAGGTGTATCGCCCGTCCGTCACGTTGACCGTCTGCCCGAACCAGCCGTAGAGCGCAGCCCTGCGACGGGCGGGTGACTTGTACTCCAGCATAGGCCGCCAGGATTCGCCGTGGATCGGGTGCTCGATAGGCACGTTGTAGTAGTCGCAGACGGTGGGCATAATGTCAATGTTCTGCGTGAGCTGCGCGCGGTGTTCGCCGGCGTGTGCGTCGCCGGGCAAGTGCACCATCAGCGGGATGTGCGCCAGTTCGTTCCAGCAGTGCCAGGCGTTCTTGCCGGTCAAGCCACGCTCGCCGAGCAGATGTCCGTGGTCGGTGGTCACGATGATGAGCGTATCCTTGAAGGCGTTCTGGCGGTTCAACTCGTCCATTAGCTTGCCGAACCAGGCGTCCATCATCGTGAGCGTGGCGGCGTACTGCCGGCGCAGGTGACGGGTGGCCGCGCTGTCCTCGTCTACCTTGTCGTAGCCGCTCCAGTTGTAGAGCGGACCGTCCCAATCGTCGCCGTACATGTCGAGATACGCCTGCGGGCAATCGAACGGCTCGTGCGGATCGAAGACTTCCACCCACAGCAGATAGTTGTCCGCGCCCTCGTTCGCTTTCAGCCAATCGATGGCGCCCTGGAACGTCTGCGGCGTCGAATAATCGGCCTCGGTCTTGAACGCCAGTTGGTTCTTCGCATACTGCGCCCGCCACTGGCCCAGGTGCTCCGGCTCGTCCGGCGACGCCACACGCGAGACGAACGCATCGGCTTCCTGTCCACGATGTAAAGCCCAGGTGTTGAACGGACTGTGGTAATTCTCGCCGCCGACGTGGAAGTAGTGATAGTGGTCGGTCTCCATGTGACAAAAGACCCCGGCCTTATCACGCAGCAGATGCGGGAACGGCACATCGAACGGCTCCATCCCACCCCATTCACGTTCGAGGAAATTCAGTCGCCCGGTGAGCATATCACGCCGCGCGGGCATACACGGCGCGGAGCCGATCCAGTGATTGTCGAAGACCACCGACCGCTCGGCAAACCGCGCCAGATTCGGCGCGATCACCCAGTCGTTGCCGTACATCGGCAGGTAATGGCGATTCAGCGAATCAGACAGAATGACAATTGTTTTCATTGCGATGTCTCCTTGATAGCTGTCAGCAATCAGCTTTCAGCCATCAGCCAGATTGGGCCGAAAAGCTGAAGGCTGATAGCTGACGGCTGAAAGCTACGAAAAGAACTCATAGCGCCGTGTCCACGCCTCCGTCTCACCCGGCTGAACGTCGAGCGAGACGAAGATTTCGGCGCTGGCGACATGCTTCGCGCCCCACACCACCACGCGGGCAGGTGCGAAGTCATCGAACTCGCGCATCCCCACGCCGCTTGGCTCGTGGACCAGCTCCCACTGGGCGGCGTCGGTCGCGGCGAAGCCGAGCGGGCGGCAGTAGAAGTTGCCTTCCGGCGTCGCCCGCCAGCGGATGTCGCCACCTCGCACGTCGAGGACGGCCATCATCTGCGCCATGTGCTCGACGGCTGCTGCCGGCGGCGTGGCAAACGCGATCGTGTAGGGCATCCGCAGCCGGTAATCCGGTCCAATCGCGTGCTCGTCGATGCGCACAAAGTTGTGGACGTACTCGGTCGTCACAATCGGCTTCTCGCCCACGTTTTCCAGGGTGTAGGCAATCGTCAGCCCTGCGCCCTCGACCGTGACTGTTTTGGTCAGCCGGACAGCATAGCCCCGGCAGTCCAGCGGCTCGACGGTGAACATCGCCTGGGTCGGGCCGGTCATCACGTGAACCGGAAATGGCGTGACGATCTCGTAAGGCCGGAAGAAATTGTACGGCTGTTCGTCCGGGCGCGCCAGCAGGCCGATGCCCAACTTCGGGAACAGGTCACCCGGCTGCGCCTCGTCGTAGCCGATGACCTCTTCGATGCCGAACTCGCCGCACAACCCGATGCCGCCGGTCCCCTGCCCTGGCTCAAGCGATTCCGGGACGCAAAACGTGTGCGCCCCGTCCAACGTCACCTGCGTGATAAAGGTGGTCCAATCGAAGCGCGTCCCGCTGTAGACACTGCCCGGTTGGGCGATCTCGACCGTCAGGCGGTCGCTTTGCAAAACGATAGGGGAATTTTCTGTCGGTTCCATATCACAACTCCTTTGCGAAAATAGCCCAAAGTCTCAAGTCGAAAGTCCAGTTTTATGCTACAATAGGATTAACGCTTGCGCTAATATCGAGAAGGACAGTAAAATGCCTGAGATCATCCATGAAACATCAGCTATGATAGCGTATCTCAATAATGACTCTACTGCAAAAAGAGGAATTTACCACAGAGGCACGGAGGACACAGAAGAATCTTTATTTTTATCTTGAATAAAATTGATTTTCTGATTACCAATATCAACTTATCAAAATATAGTTAAAAACTCCGTGACCTCTGTGTCTCTGTGGTGAATAGTTTTTTCAGTAGACTCAATAATCTGGAAAGCCAAATCCATCAACTCCAGGGTATGCTAACTGCGCCTGAAACCACAAAGACGCAGGCCGGCCTATCCAATCATCCCTATATCGCCAAAACGGACGATATCCTCGACGGAGAACCGGTCATCGTCGGAACCCGCACGGCTGTACGAGCGATTGTCGAACGTTGGAAGTTCGGCGATGCGCCGGAAGACATTGCCCGTAAGTTACCCCATTTACGCCTGTCGCACATCTTTGCGGCGTTGAGTTATTACGACGATCACCGCGATGAAATCGAGCACTACATTCGCCTGAACCAGGTGCCGGTTGATGACTGAACGCGCCGATACTGAGTTACTGCCCAATTTACGCTTGCCAGGGATCGCCAGATCCCGGCGTAACGCGCAAGAACCGCGGATCTAGCGATCCGCTCCAAGCATATCTAACCTAGCCTCACTCGACCACAACTCGCGCCATCAACTCGTGAATTTCCAACGGCGCGGGACGCTCCGGCGCACGGAGCAGCGATAACGCCTCACGCGGACACGTATTGACGCACACCCCACACCCCATACACACCACCGCATCCACCACGACATGCCCATCCTGCAACGCCAACGCGCCGAACTGACACTTTTCGACGCACACACCGCAGCCCACGCAACGATCCTCATCTGCCTGACAAACGTAACCCGATGAAATCAGCATCGGAATGCCGTTCCGGTGCGCCGACATCGCGCCGCAACAGCAGGAGCAACAATTGCAGATCGCGTAGAAGCGTTGCAACATCGCATCTTTGAAGAAAGCGTGATGCACGTGCCCGCGCCTGTCCTCCGCCTTGAGAATGTCCACCGCCTCATCCGGCGTGATGCGGCGCGCGTGGCCCGGCTGGTGCTCGAGGATGAAGCTGGCGAACGGCTCACCCACGATCAGGCACACGTCGAGCGGCAAACACGGGTTCTCGCGCGCCATCCGGCACGGACAATCCAGCACGACGATGTGGTCGGGATGCTGCATGACGATATCGCGGGCGACGGCAAAGGGGACAATGGACTCCGGGACGGTCAGGCGCACGTCTTCGTTCACCTGCACCAACCGCGCCGCCGCATCCAGCGGCACGACCTTGCCGTGATAGGTGTCAGCAATCGTGGGTGAAGCCGGTTCATGGCCGTTGCCATCCTTGTGACGGCTCATTTCGCGGTGGCGGATCAGCCAATCGGCCACCTTTGCCAGCGGGCGCAACAGCCGTGGTGGATTCACCGCCGTCCCGATGTAGAAATAAGGCCAGCGTCCATAAATGTAGCCGTGAATGAAATCGAACAGCGAAAAACCGGGGGTCTGACGCGCTTCCTTGATAAAAGTTCGAGTAGAGGATTTCATACATTACCCTTCCATCCAATCTTCAATGACTAAACCGGCGACCTTCTCAAAGTGGCTTCGATTATGCGTCACAAGCGACCAGTCATGCTCCAACGCAGGTTTCATCACTACGTCTCCTGGAAAATGCCCAACGACGACGCGTTCTCACATCCCGAATAAATTCATCGAACGTTTCTTCAGGCATATCACGAATGAGTCTACTGAAAAAACTATTCACCACAGAGACACAGAGGTCACGGAGTCTTTAACTATATTTTGATAAGTTGATATTGGTAATCAGAAAATCAATTTTATTCAAGATAAAAATAAAGATTCTTCTGTGTCCTCCGTGCCTCTGTGGTAAATTCCTCTTTTTGCAGTAGAGTCGACGAATAGAAACCAAAATGAGTGAGGATTCGTGAAGATTCGTGGTAAAAGAACTGCCGCTTCAGACCTGACAGGTCTCGGAAGACCTGTCAGGTCTGGTGAAACGTCTCCACAATTTCCGCCGCCAGGTCGTAGCGGTTGAACGCGGGCATGAGATAAATGCCGGCGGCCCAGTCGCGCACCTGGGCGATCAGTTCCAGCGCGATGCGCACGCCCTCGCGCGGGGAATCCGCGCCGGCCGCTTCCAGGCGCTCGAAGAATTCCGGTGAAATGGTGATGCCCGGCACTTCGTTGTGCAGGAAACGCGCGTGCTTCACACCATACAGCGGCAACACGCCGACCAGCACGGGTTTGTCCAACGGCCCGTACTTTTCCGCGTATTGGTCGAGGAACGCCCGCGCCGCCGCCGGGTCGTAGACCGGTTGCGTGAGGAAGAAATCCGCGCCCGCGCGCAGCTTGCGCCGCAGCACTTTGATTTCGTTCTCCGGGTCCGTTGGCGTGAGATTGAGCGCCGCGCCTACGAAGTACGTCGTCGGCTGGCCGATGTCAGTTCCGGCGTGATCCATGCCTGCGTTGAAGCCTTCCTTGATCAGCTTGATGAGGCCCGTCGGCGCGACGTCGTAATTGTCCATCGCTTCGGGATAATCGCCAATGGAGGTGGGATCACCCATCACCACAAAAACGTTGCGGATGCCCAGCGCGTGCGCCGCCAGCAGGTCGCCCTGGACGCGCAGCAGGTTGCGCCCGCGAATGGGGAAGTGCAGCGTGGTTTCGATACCGACTTTGTCCTGGATCAGCGCGCAGACCGCCCAGGGACTCATCCGCATCCGCGCCATCGGGCTGTCGGCTACGTTGATGACGTCGGCCCCGGCCTCGGAGAGCAGCGTCGCGCCCGCCAGCAGCTTGTGCGTCGCCAGGCCGCGTGGCGGATCCATCTCCACGGCAAGCACAAACTGTCCTGCGCCCAGTTTCTGGGACAGGCGCGAGGGTTGGTCGGGCGAAATGCCCTCGTGAACCGGCTGCAACGCTGCCGCACGTTCAAGCGGCGCGCAGACCACGGGCGGGCCGGCGTCCAGCGCCGCGCGAATGGCGGCGATGTGCGCGGGCGTCGTCCCGCAGCAGCCGCCGATCAGATTGGCCCCGGCCTGGCAGAAAGCCCAGGCGTACTCGCCGAAATACTCCGGCGTCGCCGGGTACATAATCCGCCCGGCGACCTGCTCCGGCCAACCGGCGTTCGGCTTCACCCAAAAACGGCCTTCCGGCACAGCCTCTCGCATTTGCTGGACGAGGCGCACGAGCTGTACAGGGCCGCCGGAGCAGTTGACGCCGATCACATCCGCACCCGCTTCCCACAACCGCTGCGCGACTTTCGCGGGCGAGTCGCCGAGCAGCGTGCGGTCGTCGCGCGTGAACGTCATCGAGGCAATGACGGGCAAATCGCAGAGCGTGTGGGCAGCCTCGACGGCTTCGAGCATCTCGTACAGATCAGAAAAGGTCTCCATCACCACCAGATCAACGCCGGCTTCCACCAGCGGCGCAATCTGCGCGGCAAAGGCATCACGGGCTTGCTCCTTTGTCACCCGACCAAACGGCGCGAGGCGCACGCCCAACGGCCCAACGTCGCCCGCCACCAGCACATCCCTGAACGATGCGGCAACCACGCGCCGGGCCAAATCCACGCCCGCGCGGTTGATGTCGGCGATTTTGTCCGCGAGGCCATGCGCTGCCAGCTTGTAGGGGTTCGCGCCGAAGGTGTTGGTGAGGATGATCTGCGCGCCCGCTTCGATGTAAGCGCGGTGAATTTCCCCCACCAGCGCGGGCCGGCTCAGGTTCAGTTCGTCGAAGCAGGTCCCAAACGGAACGCCGCGCCCGTGCAACATCGTCCCCATCGCCCCGTCGGCCAATACCGGTTTTGAGGCTTCCGCCAATAACGTCAGCAACTTTTCTCTAGACATCGTTTCCCCTCATAAAGATACAGGATGCAGGATGCAGGATGCAGGATGCAAGATGCAGGATGCAAGACAGAATTCCTGCTTCTTACCTCTTACCTCTTGCTCCTTGCCCCTTGCCTCTTGCTTCTTGCTTCTTGCCCCTTGCTTCTTGCCCCTTGCACCGCAGCCATCATATTGCGTAACGCCGGAATGACTTCGTCCCACGCGCGGGTCTTGAGGCCACAATCGGGGTTCACCCAGATTTGCTCCGGCTGGAGATGGTGCACAAAGCTCTCCAGCTTGCCCGCGATGAATTCGACGGTGGGCACAACCGGGCTGTGGATGTCGTAGACGCCGGGGCCGACCTCGCGGGGATAGCCGTAGTCTGCCAGCGCGCGTAGCATCTCGTCGCCGCTCCGCGCGTTTTCAATGGAGATCACATCCGCGTCCAACCCGTCAATGGCGGAAAGGATGTCCTGAAACTCGGAGTAGCACATGTGCGTATGGATTTGCGTTTCGGGGGCGGCGCCGCCTACGGTCAAGCGGAAGGCATCCACGGCCCAGGTGAGGTAGGCGTCCCAACGCATGGGCTTGAGCGGCAGACCCTCGCGCAGTGCCGGTTCGTCCACTTGAATAGCGCGCGCGCCTGCCGCTTCCAGGTCGGCGATTTCATCGCGCAGCGCCAGCGCGATCTGGTAGGCGATGATGTGGCGCGGGATGTCGGTGCGCGGGTACGACCAGTTGAGAATCGTCACCGGGCCGGTGAGCATCCCCTTGACCGGCTTCTGCGTGTACGACTGCGCCACGCGGAACTCGCGCACGGTCATCGGCTGCGGGCGGCTGACGTCGGCGTAGATGATCGGCGGACGCACGTAGCGACTGCCGAAGCTCTGCACCCACCCGTTCTGTGTGAAGGCGAAGCCCGTCATCTTCTGCGCGAAGTACTCGACCATGTCGGTACGCTCGGATTCGCCATGCACGAGCATATCCAGCCCCAGGCCGTCCTGCACGCCGATTGTGTAGCCGATGAAAGCGTCAATCCCGGCTTCGTATTCGGCCTGGCTGATCTCGCCCTTGTTGAAGCGCGCGCGCAGGCGACGCACCTCCGGCGTCTGCGGGAACGAGCCAATCGTCGTGGTGGGGAACGGCGGCAACTGCACTTGCAACGGACGGCGCTCGGCGTAGGGCAACGCGCGGGTGAAGTCTGAAGGTTGCAGCGCGTCGAGCCGCGCTTGCACGGCGGCATCGGTAGGCGCGAAGGCGCGGAAAGCATCCCATGCCGCGTCAATGTCGGCGGTTTTGCCGGCTGCCAATAGCCGCAACTCGGCGAGCTTCTCTTCGGCGAAGGCGAGCACGCCGCGCAGCGCGTCGGGCAGCGCCTTCTCGCGGGCGGCGGTGTACGGGACAAACTGCAACGACGACGACGCGCCGATGCGCATCTGTGGCGCATAGCCGCGCAGTGTCGCCAAAAGCGCCAGTGTTTCGGCGGGACGGACACGCCACACGCTGCGCGCATCCACCACGCCCGCGCCGAGCGTCTTCTCTTGCGGCCACCCGTGCGTCTGAAGCAGCGCCAGGTTGTTGCCGCGCGTGAAGTCGAGCGAAATCACGTCCACGGGCAGTGCGACAATCCAGGGGTAATTCTGGCCCACATCGTCGAAATAGGTCACCAGGTTGAGCGATAGTCCGGCTTCCGCCAGCGTGGTGTAAGTCGTCTCGACATCGTCGCGCAATCCGGCGGCATCGCCGAGTACAAGCGCCGGTTCATGCATCTGCACTTCGGTCACGCCCAAGACTTTAAGGTCATCGAGCAGTTGGCGATAGAGCGGCAACAGCGCGGATAGCATGTCGCCGAAATCGACGGACAGCCGCGCCAGCCGCAGCAGCGTCACCGGACCGAGGACAATCGGCACGACGCGGGCACCCAACACGGCTTGCCCCGCACGGATGAGCGCCAGGAAATCGTCGAAATTCGCCTGCGGCGTGATGCTGGCGTCAATCTCCGGGGCGAGATAGTGGTAGTTTGTATCGAACCATTTGGTCATATCGAGCGCCGGGACACCGGGGACACCGCGCGCCATCGCAAAGTAGCGGTCTAGCCCACCCAGGTTGCGAAAACGCGGCGGAATCAGCCCGAAGCGCACGCTCCAATCCAACACGTGGTCGTACAGCGTCTCCATGCCCACGCCGATCAGGTCAATGCCGGCCGCCGCCTGCGCCTGCCAGCTTTCGCGCGTCACCTCGGCGAATGTCGCCAAGAGCGCGTCGCCGTCCAATGTCCCTTTCCAATACGCTTCCAACGCCCGCTTCATCTCGCGGTTCTTGCCGATGCGCGGGTATCCGAGTGTCTGTGTCCGATCCATGAGGCCCCCCTTCTCACTGTAATTATACGATTCCTATCTGGTAAAATCGTGAAGGCAGTGTACATTAAGGTGGGAAGATGTCAATCGATCCTGCTCTTTATGCCAATTTGGGGATTTGTGGTAAAACTTTACAGTTAAGTAGTCAGGTAGTCGCGTAGTCGGTTAGTCGTTAGTCGGTTAGTCGCGTAGTCGTTAGTCGGTTAGTCGTTAGTCGGTTAGTTGCGTAGTCGTTAGTCGCGTAGTCGTTAGTCGGTTAGTCGTTAGTCGGTTAGTCGCGTAGTCGTTAGTCGCGTAGTCGTTAGTCGCGTAGTCGTTAGTCGCGTAGTCGTTAGTCGCGTAGTCGTTAGTCGGTTAGTCGCGTAGTCGTTAGTCGGTTAGTCGTTAGTCGCGTAGTCGTTAGTCGAATAGTTCTCTGGGCATCTGACTACGTGGCTACTTGACTACGTGACTTCGTGACTACCTGACTACTTGACTACTTGACTACCTGACTATATGACTACAAGGAGGATTTTTCATGGCACTCTCGAAGGAAGAACGGAAGGAATTACTGGCGTTGTTTGCGGATTTGCGCGTGGCGGACGTGCGCGACGGCATGGACTGGCTGATGCAGCATCATCAAGGCTCGATGATCCCCGAAATCCGTCCGCTGTGGCGCACGCGCGCGGTGGGCATCGCCCGCACGGCGCGCTATCTGCCCTACAAAGGCACCATCCCCACCATGACGCCGGATGAATATACGCAATGGTCAGGCTGGTATTACGGCAATGTCTGCACTTACCCGTGGATCGACGCCATCGAGGAAGGCGACTTCTGTGTCATCGACCAGAGCGGGGTCAACGCCGGGCTGATGGGGTCGAACAACACGATGGATGGCATCCTCAAGGGCGCGGTGGGCTACGTGAGCAATGGCGGCGTCCGCGACACCGATGAAATCATCCTGCAAAAGATTCCCTTCTGGTCCAGGATCATTTCGCAAGGCATGGTGCAAGGCCGCCTGCAATTCGACGCCTACGACGTCCCCGTGGTGGTGGGCGGCGTGCTCGTCCATCCCGGCGACATCGTCGTGGCGGATGGCGACGGCGTCATCGTCGTGCCGCAGGCGCTCGCCAGAGATGTTTCGATCTACGCCCACCGGGAATTGCGCAACGACAAAATCTCACGGCGGCAAAAGTACGAGGCGCTGGGGCTGGAACTGGACGAGACGGTACGCTGATAAGTAGACCGCAGACGGTAGACAGTAGACAGGGGCAGAAAACCCCCGTCTACCGTCTACTGTCTACCGTCTACCGAAAGGGAATCCTTTGACAACAACGAATCTCCCCAAAAACTATCGGCGTAACTTTTGGAGCCTGGCGACGGACTTCGCCTTTTTCGGCATCGCGATGGCGTTTTTCAGCCCGACGACGATCATCCCCAGTTTTCTGACCGAGCTAGGGGCGTCGAGCGCGATCATCGGGCTGATGACCACATTGCAACGGGCGTGCTGGCTATTGCCGCAGTTGATCGCGGCGCGCTATATGGCGAACAAACCGTACAAGAAGCCGGCCGTGCTGTGGGCCGCCGGGATCGGACGTTCGATGTTGCTCTTTCTGGCCGGCTTGGTCTGGGCGACGGGCGCGCGCCCGCCGGGATTGATCATCGTGCTCGTCGCCCTCATCACCTCTGCCTTCTGGATCAGCGACGGCTTTGGCAGCCTCTCGTGGTTTGACTTGTTCAGCAAAACCATCCCTGCCGGACGGCGCGGGCGGCTCATCAGCGTGGGCCAGGTTGCGTCAGGCGTTTTGAGCTTCCTGGCAGGCTTCGTCGTCGAGTGGATTCTGAGCGACCGTGGCTTGCCCTATCCCAACAACTACGCCGCGATGTTCCTGATTGCATTTGGGATGCTGGCCGTATCGTACATCGCCATCGCGCGCCTGATCGAACCGCCCGGCGTGACGTCCGGCGACACCCCCACCTGGCGTGAGTATCTGCCGCAACTGTGGCGCATCCTCAAAACCGACCACACCTTTCGCAACTACATCATCGCCCGGCAACTGTTCAACCTGAGCAACCTGGCCGGCCCGTTCTTTATGACCTACGCGCTGGACGTGCTCTATCTGCCGTCGCAGGTCGCCGGGCGCTACACCTCGATCGGCGTGGTGGGCAGCATCCTGGCAGCGGTCTTCTTCGGCTGGCTCAACGAAAAGCACGGCACCAAGCGCACGCTGCTTTACAGCACCGGCGTGACGACGCTCATTCCCGTTCTGGCGCTGGCGATTCCCAGGCTGTTCAGCGGAACGGCCTTGAGCTGGGCTTACGGACTGGTGTTCTTCGCCAGCAACGCCTCGATGAGCAGCTTTATGCCCGGCTGGACGGCCTACGTGCTCGAACTTGCGCCCGAAGCCGAGCGCCCGGCCTACGTCGGCCTGAACAACACCATCAACGGCGTCTCCACACTCTTCGCCACCTTCGGCGGATTGATTTTGCAGTGGTCGGGCAACAACTACAGTCTGCTCTTCACCATCACTGCCCTGGGCACGCTCACCGCGTTGCCGTTGAGCTGGCACATCCCCGATCCGCGTGAGCAGGTCAGGGCGTGAACCCCTCCCCTTGAATCTTCGCCGTTTTACGCTACTATAACGGTTAGTCTGTTATGCTTCCTAAAAGCAACTGGAGGTGACAATGGATGAAACAATGGCCGCACAAATGAACACGGTTCTAGCGTTGCTGCGCCGCCTCCCACCTCGCGAACGGTTGCAGGTCATTGCCCAAGCCCTGCCGGAGACTGAGCGTGATTTGGATTCATCCTTACCCTCTTCTACATCAGGTGAGTGGGATGAAGCCATATTGGCCGCAGCAGAAACCATTTGGAAGCAAGAATTAGTCGAAAGCGGATTGTTGGCAAAAACACCCAAACCGCTTTCACCTTCAGAGCGCCGCTTACCAGAACCTATAACTGTTCCTGGCACACCTCTTTCAGAACTGATCATCGCTGAGCGGCGCTAACTGATTACTCAAATCGCCATACAGAACTGACCTTCGAGGAAGCCGATGATCATCACTGTAACCCCGAACCCCGTACTGGATCACACGCTAACCGTACCAGAAATCACCTTCGATGCGGTGACGCGAGCCACAGCCTCGCGCGTGGACTGGGGCGGCAAGGGTTTCAACGTCTCACGCGTGCTGCTGGCGCTCGGCGTGCAGAGCACAGTGCTCGGCTTCGTCGGCGGCGCGACGGGGCAACGCCTGGCGGCGGGGCTGGCTGCGCTTGGTCTCCCCACCGACTTCGTGACCATCGCCGGCGAGACGCGCACCAACGTCGTCATCGCCGAGGCGGACAGCGGGCGTTACGTCAAGGTGAACGAGGCCGGGCCGACGGTGCAACCGGAGGAAATCGCCCAATTCCTGGAGAAGGTCCGGCAGCGCGCTGTGCCCGGCGACACGTGGGCGCTCTGCGGCAGTCTGCCGCCTGGCGTCCCGGACGACTTCTACGCGCAACTCATCGAGATTTTGCAGCCACGTGGCGTGCGCGTACTGCTCGACACGAGCGGGGCAGCGCTGCGCCTGGGCTGCGAAGCGCGCCCGTTCCTCGTTAAGCCCAACGCGGAAGAAGCGACAGCCTTCGCCGGACATCCCGTGGATACGCCCGACGCCGCGCGCAATGCCGCGAACGCCTTCCTGGAGCGCGGCATCACACAAGTTGCGCTCTCACTCGGCGCAGCGGGGCTGCTGCTGGCAACGCGCGAGAGCACCGCCATCGCCATCCCGCCCGACGTGCCGGTCAAGAACGTCACCGGCGCGGGCGACGCGCTGCTCGCCGGCCTGGCCTATGCCCTGGAACGCGGTCTGCCCCTCGCCGAACAAGCCCGCTGGGGCGTCGCCGCCGGGACGGCATCGGCGATGCACGAAGGCGTGAGTATTGTGACGCGCGAGAGCGTCGAGCACGTTTATACAGAAACAAGCGTTGAAATAGCTTCGTAAAGCGTGAAACGTAAAACGTAATGCGTAATGCGTAATGCGTAATGCGTAATTGTCTTACGTTTTGCGCTTTACGTTTTACGGCTCTAATGTAACGCGAGATTACAAAGTGCAATCCGGACAAATAAGGAGAGGAACAATGTCTGACAAAATTCGTTGGGGACTTCTATCCACGGCGCGGATCAATCGCTCGCTGATCCCACCGATTCGTCAATCGGAGCGCAGCGAGCTGGTCGCCGTCGCCAGCCGCAATCTGGACAAGGCGAAGGCTTACGCCAGGGAGTGGGATATCTCCACCGCATACGGCAGTTACGAGGCGCTGCTCGCCGACCCCGGTATCGACGCCGTCTACATCTCGCTGCCCAACACCCTGCACTGCGAGTGGACGGTGAAGGCCGCCGAGGCCGGAAAGCACGTGCTGTGCGAAAAACCGCTCGTGCCCACCCTCGCCGAACTCGACCAGATCGAGGCGGCGGCAAAGGCCAACAATGTCACCGTGTTCGAGGCGTTCATGTACCTGCATCATCCACAGACGCGCACCGTGCAAGCGTTGGTGCGCGAGGGCAAAGTGGGCCAGGTACAGCTTATCACCAGTTGGTTCAGCTTCTACCTGCCGCCGGAGCAATCCACGAACATCCGCCTGAGGCCGGAACTGGCGGGCGGGTCGCTGTGGGACGTGGGTGTGTATCCCAACAGCATGGTGATTGCGATGCTCGGTGCAGCGCCTGTCGAAGTGTGGGCGCAGCAAACCATCGGCGAAACCGGCGTCGAGGTCACGCTGCTCGGGCAGATGCGGTTTTCAGGCGGTCCGGTCGCGCAGATCGCGTCCAGCTTCCGTATGCCGTTCCGCTGGGGGACGGAGATCATCGGCGACGCCGGCATCCTCACCATCCACAGCCCGTGGAAGCCCGGCGCGGACGGCAAAGATACGCACGTGACTTTCACGCCGCGCGACGGCGATCCGGAGACGCTCACTTTCCCCGCCGTTGATCCCTACCTGTGCGAGGTTCAGGCAATGGAAGCCTGCATCCTCGACGGCGCCGAACCGATCGTTCCGCTGAGCATGAGCCGTGATTTCTTGCGTAGTGTGCTGGCGCTGTATGCGTCGGCGGAGTCGGGAAAACCCACATCATTGTGAGCTGGAGAATAAGTATCGTAACAACTATTCTACAAAGTAGCAGGGGGATGGTTCAAATACGGGAAGAAACAGGTCGTGCTGGCGCGAGATTCAATACCAGGAACGAACGCCCATCGACCAGTGTGAGACACGGCTGCCGCCCTTGGAAAATCTCGTCGGCTTCGCCCAGGATCGGCAGTGGCACGCTAAGGCTAAGGTTGTAGGCCGCTGCCCGTTCACCCGCCGCTGTGAGAGTCTGGCTGATATAGCACCGAGCGCGTGATGCCCAGGATCAGACTCAGTCCCAGTCGGATGTTGCGCACACTCCCTTTCGACAGCGGCAGAGTGGCGATGGCCCGATCAACGAGGGCCTTGTCCACTGTCAGCGTGGTGACTGGCGCAGGCCGCCCCGCATCCTGAGGTCGCAGAGCCGCAGCAATGCCATCCTGTGCACGATCCCGTATCCCGTACAACAGAGGGCGCGAGACACCGGACAGACGAGCCAGTTCCGTTTTAGTGTGCGGTTAGTATAAATCGCGCGCAGAGCACAACCGGCTATTGCAAAGCTTGATTTTTGCGGTAAAATGACATCAGAGTGTTGAATCGACCAATCGAAATTCTGCCATTGCGTGTAAGGAGAAATTGAATGTCAGCGAAAGCGATTTGTCCATCTTGCGGCGAGTGGGTCAAACTCCCCGACCATCCCAAGATTGGTCAAAAGATTACCTGCCTGCAATGCGAGGCCGACCTGGAAGTTATCGAAGTCAACCCCGTCGAGCTTGATTGGGCCTTTATGGAAGACGAACTTGACGAAGAAGACTGGGATGACGACGAGGAGTGGGATGAGGAGGAAGAGTGGGACGACGAAGACGACGAAGATGAGGAGTGGGACGAACGATAATTCCTCAGTGCGTCGATCGGTGTGCCCAGATCATAAGCCAGCCTGCCCCGTTCAGATTGAACGGGGCAGGTTTTTTGTAAGACAATTCTTACGCTTACTTGCCGTTTGTTCGCATTTGAGTATTATTATAGTTGGAATTAAAACACCTTGCACCAGCTCGCGGAATAAAAGGATCGCATTATGGGCTTCGATTTCTGGCGCACACTAGGGGAATTTGCGTTGGAGTTTCCCTTAGAGTTGCCGAATATTGCTTTATCCATCATTTATATCGGCCTGTTTCTCTGGGCGCTGTGGCTGCGCTCCTCGGATTTCAAAAAGATGGATGGAAAAGCATGGTTATTCTTTGGACTCTGTCTGATCCTACTCTTTCCCACACGCTCATTGTTGGTGCTTTACCGTCATCAATTCGGTGCATTACCGGCTTCGCCGATCAGTGTGCTACCCGCTACCCCAACGCTGTCCCTGGTAGGACTTTTCCTGGTGGCCCTGGTGGCAATCAAATTAGGCCCTGGACCGGGTTTGATCGCCAACCTGGTGGCGGCCATCACCTGGGCCTGGTTTGGGCCGTTGACTTTCACCGATGTGATGGCGATCGCCACATGGGGATTAGCCACCGGCTATCTGCTCCATCAAACCTACAAAGGTGAACTGTACGACCTCTTTCGTCGGCCACTGTTCGCGCTGCCCGGCGCCACGCTTCTTCCATTGGGATTCCTGTCGCTCAGTCGGCTGATTACCAACCTTCCTCCGGGCGGGTTGTTAGCGATTGACTACGTGATCGCTGTCTGGAACAATGAATGGCCGCTGTGGATTGTCGGTGCGGCAGCACTCGGCATTCTCTTCCAATTACTCTTCCGCAATCCGAAATGGCGGGCCTTCCAGCGCGCCGACACCGTGTCGCTGTACAGCAAATCCATTCGCGCCAGGCTCATCATTATCATCATCCCGCTGGTGTTGCTCAGCGTCATTTTGTCCATGGTCGCCGTCACCTCACGGGCGATCAATCTGGCCCGCGAGCAATCGCTGGATGAGATGCGCCGCAGCGCCGAGAACGCCGTTAACAGCCTGACCTATTTCCACTACTCCGGCCAAAACTTGATTGCTACCTTCGCCGAAGATCAAGCCCTGCTCAGCCCAGACCCCCAGGAGCGGATGAAAGCATTGACAACGGCGCGCCAGGTCGTCCCGTTCTTCCAGGAACTAATACTCGTCGATCGAAATCTGAAGATTACCGAGGCCGTTCCTGACGAAGCCCGCACCCTGGGGTTATCGGCAGAGGAGGAGCTGGCGTTGAGCCGTTCCAGTTCGCTTGTCCCCTTCTCCTCGGTCACACGCATGTCGAAATTGCCCTCCGGTCAGTATGGGATCACACTGGTGAGGCAAATTTTCAGAAACGGCGAAAGCACCGATCAACCTCCCGAAGGTTATCTTCTGGGGCGAGTACAGTTGGATATGAACCCTGAGATGCGTCGGGCATTGGAAGCACTGCAGGCTGCCGGCGGATCGGGGGCGGGCTTCATCCTGGACGAGGGCGGTTTCATCATCGCCCATCCCAACCCTGAACATGTGATGCGGCCCTGGACCCCCAACAAAGATGCCGTGCAATACACCGCCAACATCGAGCGTGGCACTGCCTACGAAGATGTCAGTGCCGATGGCTACCGCATTCTGATCTATACGCTTGACGTGGAAGGGACGCCTTATCGGGTCGTATTGCAACTTCCCTTCAGTACCGTCCTTGAATCAGCGGCCAAAATTTCCAGCCCGCTGTTGTTTGTGCAGATTGTCATGGGCGCCTTACTGCTCATCGCCATCCCCTATTTCGCCACCCACATCATCCGCCCCCTCAACACGCTGGCCGAAGCTGCCGATCACATCGCCGGCGGCAACCTGACCGTGCCGGTAGCCATCTCCGGTGAGGACGAAATCGCGCAACTGGGGAGCGCCTTCGAACAGATGCGCGTCAGGCTGAAAGCCCGCCTGAACGACCTCTCACTCTTGCTCAACATCGCGCAGAGCGTCTCTGCCACGCTCGATCTGGAACGGGGTGTGCACCCGATCCTGCAAGGCGCGCTGGAAGAAACAGGGGCGAGTATCGCGCGCTTCGTCATGCTGGGGGGAGGTGAGCGCCCGCAACGCGCCTTTGTCGCCGGAGGAGACCCCGCCACAAACCAGAGCAACGCCTATGCGGAGCTGGATCGCGCGTTTGCGGCCGTCCTCACACGCCGGCGCGATCCACTGGTGATCCAGGACCTGACGCAACTCAAAGGTGCAGCCGCGACTGATAACCTGCAAAGTGTGGCCATTTTCCCCGTGCGCCCGCAAAACAGCACGGTGGCTGTGTTGTGGGTAGGCGACGAGAAGAAAGACGCCTTCGATGAAGCGCGCGTCAACTTCCTCTCCACACTGGCGAGCCAGGCCGCCGTGCTGGTCGAAAATGCCCGGCTGTTCCAGGCGGCCGAAGGCGGACGACGACGCCTGGCCGCCATCCTGGCCAGCACCACCGACGCCATTCTCGTCACCGATGCCGAAGGGCGGCTGCTCCTGACCAATCCGGCGGCGCAAAACCTGTTGGCCCTGGATGACTCAGCTTTGGGACGTCCGCTGAGCAGTCTGGCGCTGCCTGAAGCGCTGGCCCAGGCGCTGAGCCCGTCGCGGGACGATCAACAACTGCCGGCTGTCGAAGTCCCCATCGACGACCGGCGCACCTTCTACGCCAGCATTGCCCCCATCACAGGCACGGAGGGAAGCACGTTGGGCATGGTGGCGGTGATGCGGGACGTCACACACTTCAAGGAACTTGACGAGATGAAGTCCGAGTTCGTAGCGACGGTGTCCCACGACCTGCGCGCGCCGTTGACGTTCATCCGCGGGTATGCCACCATGTTGGTAATGGCCGGCGACCTGAACGAGAAACAACACGACTATCTGGAGCGCATTCTCGAAGGCATCGATCAGATGAGCGCCCTCATCGGCGATCTCCTCAACCTGCGGCGCATCGAAGCCGGCGTGGGCATTCGCCAGGAGCCCTGCCGCCTGGGTCTCATCCTGGTGGAAGCGGTCGACGCAATGCGCGCACGGGCCACGTCGAAGGGCGTTACCCTGCGCCTGGAACCCACGGAAGGCGCACCTACCGTCACCGGCGACCGCACCCTCTTGCGACAGGCGGTGAGTAACCTGGTGGACAACGCCATCAAATACACCCCCGCCCCGGGTCAGGTGAGCGTGGGATTGAGCACCACAGCACACGAAGCTGTGATCCACATCACCGACACCGGCATTGGCATCGCACCGGAAGATCAGGTCAGACTGTTCGAGAAATTCTATCGCATCAAGCGCCGCGAGACCGGCAACATCCAGGGTACCGGACTGGGCCTGGCGCTGGTCAAGTCGATCATCGAACGGCATGGCGGACGTGTCTGGGCTGAAAGCGTCCCCAATCAGGGTAGCACATTCTATATCGCCCTCCCCTTGCCAGAAGAAGCCTCAATATCCAATAACCCATGATTGAAAACTGACGAGGAGATAGATGAAGATCAAAATCTGGGGTGCGCGTGGCTCAATTCCTGCTCCACTCAACTCCGCCCATATTGAAGAAAAGATATGCCAGGCGATTTTGAACATGCCACAGATCGACACACAGGACCCGGAGGCAGTCCGGGCCTACGTGAGCAAGCTCCCACCGATGATGCGCGGAACGGCAGGTGGCAATACGGCCTGTGTGGAAGTGCAGGCCAACGGTCAACTTATCATCCTTGATGCCGGTTCCGGCCTTTATCCCCTGGGCCTCGAATTGATGAAAGGGGCGTTTGGACAAGGCCGGGGCACGATGCACCTCTTCATCAGCCACACGCATTGGGATCACATCCAGGGATTCCCGATGTTCGCGCCGGCCTTCGTGCCCGGCAATCGCATCTATATCTATGGCGCGCACGATCTCAAGACTGCTTTCGAGATCCAGCAACGCCCGCTGACATGGCCGGTCACGCTAGACTATATGCTGGCGCATATCGAGTTTATCCGAGTCACACCAGGCGAGCCGTTCTTCATCGACAAAGTGCGCGTCGAGGCGCTCAAAAACGTGCATCCCGGCGACGCCTACAGCTACCGCTTCGAAGATCAGCACAGCATTTTCGTCTACGCCAGCGACGCCGAATACAAAAAGCTGGAAGATGACGTCGTTAACCCCCATGTGACATTCTTCCGCAATGCCGATGCCCTCATCTTCGATGCGATGTATACCCTGCAGGACGCGTGGATCAAGGAGGACTTTGGGCACAGTTCAGCCATGATCGGCGTGGACCTGGCCCAGGCCGCCGGCGTCAAACGATTGATCCTCTTTCACCATGATCCCTCGTATACCGACGCCCAGATCGAACAAATCTATACAACCGCCGTAGCCTATCAGAAACAACGTGCGTTCACCTTCGAGACTGTGGTCGCCTACGAGGGCATGACTTTCGATCTGACGCCGCCTGGCGCCATGGACCTGCAATTTACGCCCAACGGCGAAACCGCTATCGTCACGCCGACCAGTATCTTCGACGAATTCGGCATCGACGCCCTGGCACGGCAACTGACCGAGATGTCCGACCCGCACTCACCGACCAGTTCGATCATCGATCTGTCGCAGGTTGAAACCTTCACCACGGCCAGCCTCAAAGCGCTGGTCGCCTTCCGTCAGCAATGGCGTGGGAAGCCGATCATCCTCGCCAACCCACCGCAAAACGTCAAACACATCATCGAATTGGGCGGCTGCGCCGATTTCTTCACCGTCTACCCTTCGGTGGAGGCCGCACTCAGCGCCGTACAAGCCCGCGAGGCGCTGAATCTGCCGGGACAAATGATCAAAAACCGCTACCGCATCGAGAGCAAAATCGGTGAAAGTGTGTTGGGAACGGTACTCAAAGCCACCGATATCGAAGAGAACCGCACGGTCGTGCTGAAAATCCTCTCTTCAGCCTTTAGCGCCGCGACGATTGACCGCTTCATGCAGCAGGCGCAGCAGATCGTCGCCCTGGATCACCCCAACATCGTCGAAGTGTTCGCGTGGGATCGCCAGGAGAACTACGTGCTGAGCGTCGAAGCTTACGTTCCCTACCCTACGCTGCAAGATTTTCTGAACGAACGCGCCGCCAGCCCGGATGCGGCGATCACTCCCTCTGGCTTCAGTAACAGTCCGGCATATCTGCTCGAAATCGCCCTGGACATCATCAGTGCGTTGGAATATGCCCACAGCCACGGCGTAGTGCTGGGTGACCTCAAGCCGCAGAACATCTTCCTCACCCCGCAGGGCGCGCGTTTGACCGGCATCGGCCTGGGCCGCCTCGAGGAAGGCCGCAATCTACTCGACACCCCCAGACTCTTTCTCACCGCCGATTACCTGGCGCCAGAACAAATCCTCGGTGAAGCCCTGGACGCGCGCACGGACCTGTATGCCTTTGGCGTCATTATGTACCAACTTTTTACCGGCCATTTACCCTTTGAGGAAGCGGGGCTTGGCGGGACGACCGCGCAGGGTGAAATGACCGAACAGGCCATCTTGCGCAGTCACCTGCGCAATTCCCCACGCCCTCCCCGTGATTTTACCGGGCCGGATGGCAGGCCCCGGATTTCGGCTTCGCTGGAACACCTGATCCTCAAATTGCTGGATCAGAATCCCAACAATCGTTACGCCAGCGCCCAGCAAGTGCGACGCATCCTCAGTAACTTGCTCAGCGATATCGAATCCGCAGCCCGCCCCCGCACACAACTGCTGGTAGGACGCGAGAAACAAGTCCAGACGTTGCGCGCCTGTTGGGAAGAAGCCATCACCGGACACGGTCAACTGGCCTTCATCACCGGAGAGCCGGGTATTGGCAAGACACGCCTGGCACAACAGGTCGCGGCGCAAAGCCACCCGCCGGTGTTGCTTGTCGGTCATTGTGAGGATAGCGAAGGACAACCGGCCTACCGGCTGTTCACCGAGGTACTGCGCGAGTATCTTAACACCGTGCCGCCGGAATTCTTCGACACCGAGGCCCGCCAGCAAATCGCTAACTTCGCCCCCCTGATCCCCGAAATCCATCAGATGTTACCCGAACTGCGTGTCGCGCCACCGCTCGATCCCCACCAGGAACAACTGCGCCTGATGACCAGCCTCACCCAATTCATCCGCCGCGCCACGCAGGAACGTCCCTGGTTCCTCATTCTGGAAGACCTGCACTGGGCCGATACCAGCAGCCTGGAACTCTTACTCTATCTGGGACAGCATATCCCCACCATGCCGATCTTCGTCCTGGGGACCTACAGTGACACCGAAGTAGAACGGGGGCATCCGCTGCTCGAAACGTTGCGCGGACTGCGCAGCCACCCCACGTATCGCCACATCCCCCTCGAGCGATTGACCGAAGAGGAAGTCGAACTGGCACTCACCTATCTGTGGGGGCGGATCGTTCCCGAAGCGCTGGTGGCAAAAATCTACGCCCAAACTGCCGGTAATCCGTTCTATGTGGAAGAAGTCGCCAAAGTTTTGGAAGACGACGGCTTGATTCCGCCAAGCGGCGTCAGTGCAGACCCCTCGTGGTACGAACATGCGCTCAAAGAAGTGCGACTCCCGCAAAGCGCGCGAGAAACTGTCTGGCGACGCATCGAGCGATTGAGCGCCGAGACACGCAGCGTCCTGCGGCAAGCGGCGGTGCTGGGTCAAACCTTCCGCTATGAAGACCTGCTAAAAATGAGCGATCTGTCTGAACGGCAACTCCTCGAGTGTCTCGATGAAGCCTTCGAGCACCAGCTTATCGAGGAGATCCCCTCCAATACACAGACACGCGGACTACGCTTGCGTTTCCGTCAGGCAGAAATCCAGGATGTAATCTACGCCGATCTGGGGCCGTTGCGGCGGCGACTCTTGCATCGCAAGGCCGGCGAGGCCCTGGAATATCACGCCGCCGGGAAAGCCGACAGCGCCGGAGCCGTTGGCGCCCTGGCCGAGGAGCTGGCCTATCACTTTGGGGAGGCCAACGACATCGATAAAACCATCACCTATAGCCTGCAAGCAGCGCGACAAGCCCACCTCGCCTATGCCAACGCGACCGCACTGCAATGGTACACGCGCGTGTTGGAGATCCTTCACAAGGCCGAGCCGGAAATTGTGGCCCGTCACCACGAATCGCTGCTCCTGGCGCACCAATCCTCAGGTATCGTGCTGACGCTGACCGGGCAGTATGACGAGGCCCTGGCCCACTATGCGGTGGTGCAGGCTTTACTCGAAACTCAACCACCGTCAGATGCACAGCGCCGGCAAATGGCCGAACTGTGCTACGAAATCGCCACAGTCTACGAACTACGCGACGATTACGACACCGTTTTTGCCTGGTTACAACGCGGTCTGGAGACCGTCGCTGATCTGGCGCCGTCTGTGGAAGCAGCGCGTATCTACCTGTTGGGCGCCAGAGTTCATTCACGGCAGGGTGACAACGCCCAGGCACTCGCATGGTGTCAAAAGAGCCTGGACATCGCCACGCGCATCGCTACCCCTGAAGGAAAACGGGCCTATGGCGCGGCGCTCTACACCCAGGCAGGCATCGATATGCGTCTGGGCAACCTCGACAACGCCATTCAGTTCTGCCAGGAAAGTATCCGCGCCTACCAGGAAGTCGGCGACCTGGCCGGCGAATCCAACGCATACATCAACCTGGCCGGCGCCTATGTCCTGCGCGGCGATTGGGAACAGGCCAGCGCCGCCTATCAGCGCGGTGGAGCGATCAAACGCGAGATCGGCGACATCTACGGGCAGGCGATCAGCAGTAACAACCTGGCCAATCTGTATCTCAAACGAGGGGAATGGGAAAAAGCACGTGATATGTACACACAGTCCCTCACCATCTGGCAAAATATCCATGCCCCGCGTGGCGAAGCTGTGGCGCTGCTCAACCTGGCGCAGGTCTACATCCACCAGGAAAACTGGCCCCAGGCGCAGCAATATCTGGAGCAAAGCCAAACCCTGCTCGATGACATCGGCTCCAAAGAATTCCTCCCCGAACTGGAGCGACTCTGGAGTGAATTCTACTTCAAGACCAACGATTTAGATCAGGCTATGCAACACGCCCAGCAGGCCATCACACTGGCCCGTACCTACAGCGACCCCCTTGAAGAAGCCATCGCGCATCGACTGTTGGGCCAGATTCATCTGGCAACTATGGCACTACAAGCGGCGGAAGAGGCACTCAACGCCAGTTTGGAGATGCTTCGTAGCCTGAATAACGAGCACGAAATTGCCAGAACAAAATTCGCCTTAGCCCGTCTAGGCTTGACCGGAAAGACAATGCCCCGCGACAAAGTGCGGACGTACCTGCAGGAAGCTATCGAAACGTTCGAGAAACTAGGCGCACGTGTCGACCTTGCCCAAGCTGTAGCGTTGAGACAAAAAGAAGGATAACCCCTCTTACCTGTACTCAGGTACAAGGAAAAATCTGTCCGTATGCCTGATGACAAACCCGCGCACGCTTGCTACAATGAGAGCATCCTAAAACGCAAGCGTGCGCATTCAAAACCGCGCGCTGTGGCTTGAAAAGAAGGAGCATCGACATGCGAAATAGCCTGCGCCGAAATTTGCGCGCCCCTCGTCTGAAAGTGGGGCACACCTTAGCCTTCACCAGTGCCATGGTGACCGCCAGCAGCGTTGTGCTGGCGGAAATACTGGGATTAGGACTGCTGGCCCTCCTGCGAGGTGAGATCACCTGGGGCTTACACATCGGCATTGTCATCATCACCTCTGCTGTTTTCGGTCTGTTGTTAGGGGCGCTGTTTAACCACTCACTTACCCGCCGTCTGCGCCGGATAAACAACATCAGCCAGGCCTGGCTGAGAGGCAACCTGGCGTTGCGCATCTACGACACTTTCCCTGACGAGGTGTGCCAGATCGGCGATCAACTCAACGCGCTGGCCGAACAACTTGAGGAAGACGAAGAGGACCTCGCTGTGTTGCGCGAGCGCAACGCCCGCCTGACCGATCAAGTGCGCGCGCTGGCCGTCGTGGAAGAACGTAACCGATTGGCCCGCGAACTGCACGACAGCGTCAAACAGCACCTCTTCAGTTTGGCAATGACCGCCAGCGCCATCCGCACCCATTTCGAAACATTGGAACGCGCGCCAGAAACCATATCGTCTGCCACTATCACAGCCTTAAGTGATATGGTGCGCGAGATCGAAACGGCAGCCCAGCACGCTCAACGCGAGACAACCCGGCTCATCGAAGACCTGCGCCCCGGTTCACTGCAAGAGCAGGGCCTGGCCGCCGCGCTCAACGATTATACGCTGCTCTTCGGCGCGCAGGAACATCTCCTCATCTACCTGGAAGTGAGCGGCGACGACAAACGCCTGCCGCCCGCCGTCGCTGAGGCGCTGTATCGTGTGGTGCAGGAAGCGCTGCACAACGTTGCCCGGCACGCCAAAGCCACGCGCGTCGACGTCCACTTGCGTAGCAGCGTCGAACGTGTTACACTGACCATCGAGGACAACGGCATTGGCTTTGACACTGCACAACGCAGTCCTGGTTTAGGGTTGGCGAATATGCAAGAACGCATGCTCAATGTCGGTGGACGGTTGACGCTGGAAAGCCAGTCAGGTGTCGGCACAACCATCATGGCCGAAGTTGAACTGCCCTACACGCCCACGACGCTCCCGGCTCCGACCAGCACAGCTCCCATATCGTACCAACCGGATTTGAGCGTCGAAAACTGGGCCTGGCTGGGCGCAAAACTGGTGATTCCGGTAGGGCAAACGTGGCCGTGGCTACCTGCCGATCTGCGCTATCTGCACCGACCGCTTATCGAACCCGAGATTACACCACTTACCTGTCACGTATCGAGCTTCTTGAGACTGGGGCGCACCTACACAATAATGTCCGGCGAGGATCAAGCACCGTTGGCGCGGATTCACCGCAGTCCGTCGGGCTACGAGTGGGAAGACGCCAACGCCTCGTGGGCGCTGCGGCGCATACGCGGGCTGAGCGGGCGCATGGTCCTGACCCGCAACAAGCAACCCCTGGCCGCAGTACAATATCAGGGACGCCAGATGAACACCTGGAGCGAGATCATCTACGACAACCGCGGATACCGACTCGCTTATACCAAATCTGACGCCGGGTGCGCCTTCATCCTCTACGACGAGATCGGACAGGAACTGCTCCACTGTAAAAACAACGGCGCTTACCAAATCACGGTTTATCGTGCGCTGCCGCTGCCCCTGCTGTTAATGACAACGGCGCGCATCGTTGACGAATTGGCTGTAATGCTATAATCTCTATCAATTTCACATTCGAAAGGAGTACCATGAGAACAATAGTCGGTATGATCTATACACTAAAGCCCTATGAACGCGGTATCAAGGAGACCCTCGGCAAATACGACAGTTTCGTCATGCCCGGCCTCGGCTTCCAGATCCCCTTCTTCCAGATCGTCCGCGTGCGCGATATCCGTGAACACACCATGGACATCCCCCCGCAGCCGGTGATCACGAAGGACAACGTCGAAATCCGGGTGGACGGCGTGATGTGGGTGCGGCCCAAGTCGGACGAAGAGTCGATCAAGCGCACCTTCTACAACATCGACAACTGGAAGCGCGCCGTCATCCAACTGGCAATGACCAACCTGCGGCAGGAGTTCGGCGACTTGACCCTGGACGAGAGTCTGGTGGCCCGCGAGAAAATCGCCAATAATCTCCAGAGCGTGCTGAATACATTTGCCGCCGATTGGGGTCTGGTGGTGAGCAAAGTTGAAATCATGCTGATTGACCCGCCTGAAGATATTAAAGTGGCCATGCACAAGCAAAAGACCGCCGAACAGGAACGCCGTTCGATGCGCTTGCTGGCGACCGGTGAATTCGAAGCGGCCGAACAGCAAAAGCTTGCCACCATCCAACGCGCCGAAGGTGAGCGCGAAGCCATCATTCGCAAAGCTGAAGGGGAACGCGAAGCCGCCATTCGCGTTGCCGAAGGGCGCGCGGAAGCCATCCGCCTGGTCAACGAGGCTGCCGAGAAATACTTCCAGGGTAACGCTCAATTGCTGCGCCAGTTAGAGATGACCGAAAGCGCCCTCAAAGACAACGCCAAGATCGTCGTCACCGAGCACGGCGTCAGCCCCACCCTGCTCCTGGGCAACCTGCCGGTCGAGGTATCTAAAAAGTAGATTAGGAATAGGCAATCAGTAACCGGTAACTGGGGATTGGGGGCAGATCCCCCAATCCCTGATTACCAATCCCTATACGGGAGCATACCATGCACATCACTATGATCGGACACAGCACGACATTGATCGAAGCCGATGGCGCTAAGATCCTCACCGACCCGTACTTTGGGACGCGGGGAAATCCGGCGTACAAGCGCGTCGCGCCGCCGGCGAAATCGCGCGAGGCGCTCGGCGACGTGGACCTGGTACTCGTCTCGCACAACCACTGGGATCACGTGGACCGGCCATTCTTGCGCGCGCTGCCCGACAGTGTCTCGGTCGTCACGCCCAGGCGGGCCAGGTGGCTGACACAGCTCAGCGGGGCAAAGCATCCCGCGGGGCTGTCGCCGTGGGAATCGAAGACATTCGGGCAAGTGACGGTGACTGCGGTTCCGGCGCTGCATCCGGCGCTCGCGGGCGGATTCGTGATCCAGGTGGAAGGCAAGTGCATCTACTTCGCGGGTGACACTTATTACGGCGCGTTTATGACCAAAATTGCCCGTCAGTGCACGATCGATGTCGCGTTGATGCCCGTCACCACCTACCGCATCCCGCTGACAATGGACGAAAAGGCCGCCGTGCGCGCCGTCATCGCCCTTGCGCCGAGAGTCGTCATCCCCATCCACCTGGGCATCCAACCGCGCGCGCCGTTCCTGCGCACCCGCCATACGCCTGAAGGTTTCGCGCGCCGCATACAGGGCGCCAGATTGGCAGCCGACGTTGTGCGGCTGAAAGAAGGGGAAAGCTGGTCGCATTAGGCTCCGATCCCCGAAAGGGAGGACTACGATGTCAATGGATGACTATAAAAGCTATTTCGAAGAGGAAGAAAAGCCAGCGTCAAACCCGGCGCGCCGGTGGTGGGGCGGCCTGATCCTCGGCCTCATCCTCGGCGGCATTGCAGGATTTCTCATCGGCGGCGGAAACCTGGGCGGCTTCATCGAAAACATACAAAGCGGATTTGACTCCGAGAACACGGTGGTCGTTTTCACCATCATCGTCGTGATTGGCGTTGCGATGCTTAAAAGCATTGGGATGCGCAGAAATAGGGTCGAAAATGCCTAAACAATCCGATGGGCGATTATGATGATGTTGATCGCTATGGCGCTGGCCTTTGGCGTCATCTTTTTCGCGGGGGGCTAACCATACAGGATAAAACTATGACTTCAGAAACGAACGGCGAACGCATCACCGTCTTTATCGTCGATGACCACGACGTTGTCCGCAAGGGACTGCGCTTTTATCTGAGCGCGCATCCCGACATCGCCATCGTGGGTGAAGCCGGCGACACACAAACCGCTATCGAAGGCTGCGCCGAGCACGTGCCCGATGTCGTCCTCATGGACCTGGTGCTGCCGCTCAAACCGGGCGGGCAGCCCTCCGACCAGGGCGGCGTACAGGCTACGCGGCAGATCCGCCAGAACAGCCCGCACACACAGATTGTCGTGCTGACAAGCTACGCGCAGGACGAGCTACTCTTCTCCGCAATCAAGGCCGGGGCGCTTTCGTACCTGCTCAAAGACGCCGACGCGCAGACGGTGCTGCACGCTATCCGCGCGGCCAGCCGGGGCGAGGCGAGCCTGCACCCACGCATCGCCCGGCGGCTGATGAGCGAAGTCAGCGCGACCGGCCCCACCCACGATCCCGCCGCCGAGTTGACCCCGCGCGAAATGGAAGTGCTGCAACTCATCGCACAGGGGCAAAGCAACGCCGAGATCGCCGCGGAACTTGTCGTCACCGAGCGCACCGTCAAGGCCCACGTGAGCAACCTCCTCAGCAAGCTCCACCTCTCCGACCGTACCCAGGCCGCCATCTACGCCTGGCGCGAAGGGCTGATCGAGAAAACATAAGACGAGGCCGATATGCAAAACGACGCAATCCCTGCAATTCAAACCGTCAATCTCACCCGCCGCTTCGGCGCCTTGACCGCCGTGGATAAACTAAACCTGTCCGTGCCGCGCGGCGTGATCTTCGGCTTTCTGGGGCCGAACGGCGCGGGCAAGTCCACGACGATTCACATGGTCATCGGGCTGCTGCCGCCGACGGCGGGGACGGCTTACGTGAGCGGCTTCGACATCCTCACCGCGCCGCTGGAGGTCAAACGGCGCATTGGTGTCGTGCCGGAAAACCTCAACCTCTACGAACGCCTCACCGCTGCCGAACAGATCGAGCTGGTGGGACGCCTGTACGGCCTCGACCGAACTGAGATCAAGCGCCGCATCCCGCCACTGCTGGAGATGCTCGAACTGGACGATGCCGGGAACAAGATGATCATCGACTATTCGCAGGGGATGCGCAAGAAGACGGCGATGGCCTGCGCGCTTATCCACGCGCCGGAGATTCTGTTCCTCGATGAACCCTTCGAGAGCATTGACCCAATCTCCACGCGGGCGATCAAGGCCACACTGCGCGAAATGGTCGAGCATCGCGGCACGACGATCTTCTTCTCCACGCACGTTATGGAACTGGCGGAGCGCTTCTGCGACCAGGTGGGCATCATCAACAAGGGGCAGCTTGCCGGCGTGGGCAGCATCGCCGATCTGCGCGAGCGCGCGTCCCTGCCGCCCGACGCGCCGCTGGAAGACGTTTTCCTGCGCACGGTCGGCGCAGAAGTCGCCGATCAAGGGTTGCTCGACTGGCTGACGGGACAGGCAGCGTAGTATGTGGCGCGACCTGAAAAACCTCTTGTGGCTCCAGGGCCGGCTCACCGTATCCATGTTCCGCATGCGCCGGGCCAGCGAACGGTTGCGCGTGGCGGGCGTCATACTCCAGGTTGTGAGCTTTGTGTTTGCGCTGCCGTTTTTCGTGGGCATGGGAATCGGCATTGCCGTCCTCGGCATACTGCTGTTTACCCCGCAGGCCAACTACGAATTCCTGATGTTGGTGAACAATGGTCTGTTCGCTATATGGCTGATCTTGCCGGCGTCGTACAACTCGCAGGTCGTGGAACGCTTCGAGATGTCGCGCCTGTTCGCCTACCCGATCCGTTTCCGCAGCATCGTGGTGGGCAGCACACTCATCTCCCTGCTGACGATGACGGGGGTATGGTCGGTGATCCTGCTGGGCGGAGAGATCATCGGGCTGACGTGGCACCAACCGTTGGCGCTGCCGATCATTTTGTTGGGCGCTCTGCCGACCTTTGCCATACTCGTGCTCACAGGCCGGATTATGGAAGACCTCTTCGACCTGGTCGCCGGAGATCGCCGTCTGCGCACGCTGGTGATCACGGTGATGATGCTGCCGTTTATGCTGTTGGCAATCGGACAGTCGTTCATCCAAAGCGCGATTCAGAACTATGAACACATCCCGTTCTTACAAAAACTGCCGATCCAGGAGCTACTTGCCCAGTTATCGACCGCCCAGAATCCCAGCCAGTTCCTGGAAATCCTGCGCCCTTCGCGTGTGCTGATATGGCTGCCTGCCGGTTGGACGACGGCAGGCATGGCCTCTGCGTCTGCCGGAGCATGGGGACGTAGTGTGTTGTTTCTGGCGATTTCGCTGACGGCGGTCGGGCTATTGCTGTGGCTGCACGCGGGCATCACGCGGAAGCTGATGCAAGGCGCGGCGGTGGGATTGGGCGCAGAGCGCGTGCGCATCCGCGAATCGCGCTTCAGCGGACGCTTGCCCGGCCCGCCAACGTTCTGGGCGCTCCTGCGTAAGGATTGGCTCTACATGTGGCGCAGCCCGGCGGCGCGGCGAATGATCTTCGGCGGGCTGCTGGCGATTCTGCCGGCGATGCTCGTCCTCTGGCAGCCGGGAAGCGAAGACAGCACATTTCAAACCTACCTGCCACTGTTTGCCGGACTGATGACCATTGTGATGTTGAGCATGATGATCAACATGAACATCGCGTCGAACTACTTCGGCATCATCGACCGGGAAGGGTTCGGCGCGCTGGCCTTGTCGCCGGTCGATCGCCGCCAATTCATCGTTTCAGCGAACGTCACAACGTTCATCATTGCAGCGGTGCTCTACGCTATCGTCCTCAGCCTGCTGGCGATGTTCACACAAGCCTGGACCATTGTGCCTCTGGGGTTGTGCCTGGGCGTATGCTTGCAGATCAGCGGTAGCCCGCTCTACACGCTCGCGTCGATCATCGGCCCGTATCGGACGCAGCTTCAGTACACGTCCGGCACACGTCAGCGGGGCAATCTGTGGGGAATGTTGGCGTGGTTCATCGCCGGCATCCCCATGACGTTGCTCCTGGTGCTGCCGTATATTTTGTGGAAACCCGCGTTGTTCATCACCATTCCCGTGGCGTTCCTCTACAGCATTGGGCTGTACGCTATCACACTCAAATCACTGGCAAAGCTCCTGCAAAGCCGCGAAAACGCCATTCTCGAAGCTGTGATCACAGAAACATAGTTCAGTCGGGTCTTATTACTCTCGCTCCTCTCGCTCCGAGGGGAACGCCAGTTCCCCGTTTTAGGCCATAAAACGCGGATCTGGCGGTCCGCTCAAAGCGAAATGTGGGAACTGCGGCAAGAATGACTGAGCCCTGATAGTTCACCACTCAGGCTTGACAATACCTTCTTTTTATGTTAATATTCTGACACTAATCTTCTTAATTGGACATAAAAAACATCCGGCTCGCCATCAGAATAGAGAGAAGGAGAACGACATGAACACACAGACCCCCCGTCGGGTTATCCGGCTTGTAGAACCAGAACCGGTGACAGAGGGCGCCGGCGTTAAACTACGGCGCAGCATCGCTTCGCGGGCGCTGGATTACGTGGATCCATTCCTGTTATTGGATGACTTCCGCTCCCACAATGCGGCAGATTTCGTCGCCGGCTTCCCCATGCACCCGCACCGGGGGATCGAAACTGTCACCTACCTGCTCAAGGGACTGGTGCGCCACCGCGACAGCATCGGCAACGCCGGCGACATTACCGCAGGTGATGTCCAATGGATGACCGCCGGGCGCGGCATCCTGCACGAGGAAATGCCACAGCGGCACAACGGCGTACTGGAAGGCTTTCAGTTGTGGGTGAACCTGCCGGCCAAAGACAAGATGATGCCCCCGCGCTACCAGGACGTGCCCGCCGCGCGAATTCCGGAGATCGAGCGGCCTGACGGCATCCACATTCGCGTTGTGGCCGGGGAAGTCGATGGCATCCCCGGCCCGGTGAAGGACATTGTCGCCGATCCGCTGTTCCTGGACGTCGCCATTCCACCACACAGCAGTTTCGTGCAGATCATCGAACGCGGACACACGGCGCTCGCCTACGTCTTTGAAGGCGCCGGGACATTCGGCATGGCGGACGGCAAGGCGGGAACCGCCATCCAGGCCACCCAGCTCGCCATCTTCGATGACGGTGACTGCCTCGAAGTGCAAACCGGCGACGAAGGCGTGCGCTTCCTGTTGATCGCCGGGAAGCCGCTGCACGAACCTGTCGCCCGTTACGGCCCATTCGTGATGAACACGCACGAAGAAATCCTGCAAACATTGAGGGAATTGCGCGCCGGAACGTTCCCGCCCGTTTGACAATTTCGCCAAACCTGAGAAAATTCTTTCCGAGGGATGACGATGAACACCTGCGATCAGCATACCGATATGAAGTGCAAGCGCACCAAGCCGGACGACGAGTCTGGATAGTGGCGTTTGCGCCCAATCAGGCAAAAACCAGCTTCCAGCCTCGCGCACAAAAACGGAAGCTGGTTTTTTGTTGCGTTGGTCTGTCAGCAGATTAAGCGGATTCAGCAGATTAATGAAATGACTCTACTGCAAAAAGAGGAATTTACCACAGAGGCACGGAGGACACAGAAAAATCTTTATTTTTATCTTGAATAAAATTGATTTTCTGATTACCAATATCAACTTATCAAAATATAGTTAAAAACTCCGTGACCTCTGTGTCTCTGTGGTGAATAGTTTTTTCAGTAGACTCATGAAATTAAAAATCTGCTAAATCTGCTGACAAAAAAAGCATTTCGATGTGTCGTTAGTTTATCAGCCAAATCAAAATCAAGGAGGAGAATCATGTTTGCAGAATGTCCAGAGTGCGCCGCAGAAATTCAGTTGGCCGTCGATGCCATTGTCCACGAGATCGTGGTGTGTCCCGATTGTGGGACCGAGCTTGAGATCGTCAACCTCGATCCGCCCGCGGTGGATTACGCGCCGCAGGAAGAAGAAGACTGGGGCGAGTAAGGAGCACGTCACCATGGGCAAAGTAGGGATTTTGTGCTCCCGCATCCGCGTCGAGGAGAAACTGCTCATCACCGAGCTGCAAAATCGCGGCGTCGATTTCGACATCATTGACGACCGCGAAGTGGTCTTCGACATTCAGAAAAACGGCTGGCAGTACGACGTCGTCCTCGAACGCTGCATCAGCCACGCGCGGGCGCTGTACGCGCTGCTCCTGTTCCGCGACTGGGGCGTGCCGACCGTCAACACCTACGAAGTCGCCGAGAACTGCGGCAACAAGCTGCTGACGACGAGCGCCCTGGTGCGCGCCGGCATCCCCACCCCACGCACGATGGTCGCGTTCACGCCGGAATCCGCGCTCGAGGCAATCGAGACGCTGGGCTACCCGGTGGTGCTCAAGCCCGGCGTTGGCTCGTGGGGGCGGCTGCTCTCCAAGATCAACGACCGCGAGGCCGCCGAGACGGTGCTCGAACATAAGCAGATACTCGGCTCCTACCACCACTCGATCTACTACATCCAGGAATACATCCATAAACCGGGGCGTGACATCCGCGCCTTTGTCGTCGGTGACGAGACGATTGCCGCCATTTACCGCACCTCGCCACACTGGATCACCAACACGGCGCGCGGCGGCGTGGCGACCAAGTGCCCCGTGACGCCAGAACTCAATGAATTATGCCTCGCGGCCGCCAAAGCGATCGGTGGAGGCGTCGTCGCCCTCGACATCTTCGAGGACGAACATCGGGGCTTGCTGGTGAACGAAATCAACTACACGATGGAGTTCCGCAACAGCATCGACACCACCGGCGTCAACATCCCGGCGAAGGTCATCGACTACACGCTGCAGGTCGCGGCAGCATAATATTGGACAGGATTCACAGGATTTTCAGGATTTTTCCTGATCCTGTGAATCCTGTAAATCTTGTCAAAAAAAGCGTGATGACGATGCTAACATTGGATGACAACCAGGCGGACAGCCTGCTACAAGGCCTGGTCGCGCATTACAGCCCTTCCACCCAGGAACGTCCCGCCGTTGAATATCTGGCCGACCGGATGGAAACGCTCGGTTTCCGCGCCAGTATCGACGGAGCGGGCAATGCCGTGGGCGAAATTGGCGACGGCGAGCGTACTGTGCTACTGCTCGGCCACATCGACACCGTGCCGGGTTTCATCGAAGTGCGGCGCGAGGGGAGCCTGCTCTACGGGCGCGGTGCAGTGGACGCGAAGGGGCCTTTGGCGACGTTTGTGGTGGCAGCGGCACGGGCGGGAGCGCACAACGGCAAACGCATCGTCGTGGTCGGCGCGGTGGAAGAAGAAGCCGCGACCTCCAAAGGCGCGCGCTTCCTGCTGGATAAACTCACGCCGGAGGCCGTCATCATCGGCGAACCGAGTCAATGGGACTGCGTGACGACGGGCTACAAAGGCCGTCTACTGGCGCAGTACACGCTCGCCCGCGAGATCGGTCATACTGCCCGGCCTGACGCGAGCGCCTGCGAGGAAGCCTTTGCGTTCTGGCAGGCGGTGATGGAACACGCCGCCTCCTACAACGCGGCGCATCCGCGGATGTTCGAGCAGCTCGCGCCTTCGTTGCGGGCGATGCACTCTGAGGATGACGGCTTCGTACAGACGGTGACGCTCACGCTAGGCTTTCGTCTGCCGCCGGAGATCGCTATCGCTGACCTGCAAGCCACGCTGCGCACATTTGCCGGTGACGCAGACCTGCGCTTCAGCGGCGGTGAGGTCGCCTACCACGCCGCGAAAAACACGCCCTTGACGCGCGCTTTCGTCAAGGCCATTGACGCGGCGGGCGGGCGCATCCAGTTCAAGGTCAAGAGCGGCACCTCGGATATGAACGTCGTCGGCCCGGTGTGGAATTGCCCGATCCTGGCTTACGGTCCGGGCGACTCGGCGCTCGATCACACGCCACACGAGCACATTGATCTGCGCGAGTACCACAAGGGGATTGCGGTGCTGACAAAAGTGTTGACAGAATTATGAAGTGGCCCCCAAAACCGGGATGATCAAGTCGAAAAATTGAAAAAAACCTGAGTTGCCGCTAAATTGAAGCTGTGCTATCATAACTGATAGATGACAAAGCGAGCTTGTTGGATAAAGCCATGTCGCTTGAAGTGGAGGCAAAATGAATACAGTCAGTTCAGCCAATGCAGATATTGAAGCACAAGTATTGGCCGTTGCGCACCAGTTGGAGCCGGATGTCGATGTTGGTACGGCCTTACGCTCCATACTGCTCAATGAAGTGCGCCGTCGTTTGGCAGCCTACGAGCTAATGACGCGCAATCTCGAACAAAAATACGCGATGACCCTGACCGAATTCGAAGACCGCAACATGGTTGAGCAACTCGGCTATTCGTTCGAGGTAGAGAACGACCACCAGGATTGGGACCAGGCTGTAGATGCGTCGTATGACTTGCGCAAACTATTGCGCGAACTCACCAACACAGAAGACACTCCACGGCAAGCGCCCGCTCCTGTAGCCTGAGCTTGACCAAGGCACAAATCCATGAAATTGGACGCCATCGAAGAGCAAATCCGCGTCGAGATAAGCCACAGTGTTTTCATCCGCGGGATTACGATGTGGGAACGCACCCCACATACCCTGAAAGTGCGTCTAGCTGTCACCGATGAATGTTTTATCCAAATGTATTTCAACCCACGCAAAGATTGGGTAAGCTACACATTAGTCCTGCGCAATGCGCGTATCGATGGACGTGACAATGATGGACACGGGTGGCACCGCCATCCTTATGACAATCCCGCCATGCACGATTTTGGCGCCGAAGGAGCACGTCCAGTCACATGGCGTGAGTTTTTGGAAGAAGCACAGCAGATTCTGGTCAAAGTAGGAGTACTGTAAAGCATTTTTCGCCTTAGCGCGTTTCTTTGCTACTGAAGCCGGTCAACATTTTTCCTGACCGCCGGCACGGCCCTCGCGGCTTTTTATCTGTATCATCGCAATAGGGAGGATTCTTCTTATGCTCATCATTGACGCAGACACCCATATTGCCCCCACCGGCGGGGCGTTCGCCCTGGAAGAACATCTCAAGCGGATGGAGCGCGCCGGCATTGACAAGACACTCACCTGGCTCAAGCCCGATTATCACGGCGAAGAAATCGAGGGCCACAACCGCTACGTCTACGATGCGATGCGCCGCTATCCCGACAAAATCCTCGGCTTTGGCTGGGCCGATCCAACGGTCAGCGTGGACCATGCCAGGAAGATGGTCAGAGTCTGCACCGAGGAATACGGTTTTTACGGCGTGAAGCTGAACGGCGCGCAGAACAACTACCGCATTGACGATCCCGTATTGGCGCTGCCCGTCATCGAGGAAATCGCTAAGGCTGGCGTGATGCTGGCGTTCCACATTGGCGCGGACTTCTACGAGAACACGCACCCCTTCCGGGCGGAGCGCGTGGCGCGGATGTATCCCGAAATGCCCGTGTTGATGGTCCACATGGGGATGGCAAACTGGGACATGAACCAGGCCGTCGTCGAAATCGCCCAACGCTGTCCGAATATGGTGCTCATCGGCAGCGCCACCACGGAGCGCGCTGTGCTGCACGCCATCAAGACGCTTGGCGCGGAGCGCGTCCTCTTCGGCAGCGATGCGCCCTTCCAGCGCCCGCACGTCGTCCGCGCCACCTACGAGGCCGCGCTGGCGGATGATGTCACGCCTGCCGAGCGCGATCTGATTATGGGCGGGAACGCCGCCAGGTTGTTCAACCTCTAGAAACACAACCACGACTCTTCACGAATTTGCGCGAATGTTGGGCTTCCAATTCGTAAGGATTCGTGAAGACAGATAAAACTGGACGCGGATTTCCGCCGCTTCACGCAGATACAACAAAATCTGCGTGAATCGGTACACTCTGCGTCCAAACCCTACAATTGACGGCTTCGAGCAAAGAACTCACGAGATAGCGCCGCCACAACCTGATCCGTCTTGACTGCCGCGATGTATTCTGCCAGGTTGTCGATCTCCAGTTGGCGCAGCGCGAGACCCTTTTCGCGCGTGGCGACACGGGCGTCGCCGGCGTAGTGATCGGGGTGATTGGCGTACCACCAGATGCCGGTGTGCGTGGCGGGCAAGTGCGCCAGCCGGTTGAGCGGCAGCGCCGGTTCCGCCGGGACGCGCTCCATGTGCACCAGCTCAGGATGGTTCGCCAGGCTGATGGACGTTTCACATTCGCAGGCGTGACCGTGATAGTCGGTCTCAACGATGGCTCGCCATTGCGCCTGGCGTTCCGGGGTAAGGCCCAGCGGCAAGTACACCTGGTACGGCTTCTCCTCCCACAACGCGCACTGATTCAGAAATTGCAGGAGATGGATGTTGCCGCCGTGCCCATTGAAGACGACGATCTTCTCGAAGCCATTGCGCCCGATTTCGTCGAAGACGCCCTGGATCACGTCCAACAGCAGCGTGGGCCTGAGCGTCACCGCGCCGGGGAAACAGCGCGCCTCGTAAATCTGGCCGAAGTAGAACGGCGGGAAAACCACCGCCGGTTCCTTCTCCGCCGCTAAACACGCGATCTTGTGCGCGTTGAGGAAGTCCGTGCCCAGGGGCAGATGCTCGCTGTGCTTCTCCAGCACGCCCATAGCGATTACGCAGACGCCGGTGTCACGCACAGCCTCCGCAAACGCTGTCGCCGTTAAATTCTCCCATTGCATAGTCGTTCCTCCTTGAAGCTGTCAGCAATCAGCTATCAGCAGTCGGCCAGAAAGCTGATCGCTGACGGCTGACTGCTATTCCAACCAGGCCTCGAAAACCGCTGCGACGTTCTCCAGCGGGACGTCGTTGCCCCACTCGCACTGGGCGATGACGCCGCCGGAGCCGTCGTCGAGAGCGCGACGCACACGGCGCACGCCGGCTTTCACAGCATCCGGCGTCCCAAACGGGAGCAAACCCTGACGGTCAATCTCACCCCAGAAGGTGATTTTGCCCCGGTACGCCTTCCCCAACGCCTCGATGTCCATACAGAACAGTTGCGAGTTGAGCGCATCCACCCCGATTTCGATGAGGTCGGGGTAGATGGCGGCGATGTGCCCGTCGGAGTGGAAGAAAGCGAACTTCCCGGCGCTGTGGATGAGATTCACATAGTCGGCGTACAACGGTTTGAACACTTCACGCCACATCTGTGGCGAAATGAGCAGATGGTGTTGCGCGCCCCAATCATCCATAAAGCTGATCCCATCCACATCGGTCTGAACCCACAGTTTCAACTCGCGGAGAAAGAACTCGTGGACCATATCACGCAAGGTGAACAACTCTGCCGTCCCGTAGGCCAGGTCGATGTAGAGCTTTTCCGGGCCGCGGATAAACTGCATCCGCTCGAAGGGCCGCACGGTGGTTCCGGCGAGGATGAACTTGTCGCTTTGCGCGCAGCTCGCGTTGACGCGGCTGAAGTCGGCGTGCTCAAGGATTTCGTCAGGTGGGCGATAGTGCGCCAGTGCGGCCCAATCATCCAACGGTGCGCCCTTGACCTCACCGATGATACCGGGCTGAAGCACCGTCCATGTGCACCCCCACTCATCGGTGTACACACCCACCTGGTTGGAAACGCCATGCGCACGTTCGGCGCGCCCATACCGCACTTCCGGCCCGGCAAAATCTTCCGGGAAGCGCGCGCGCAATGCCGCCAACTCATCGGCGCGGAACAGCGGAATGCCCGGCAATGTCCACAAATGACGCGGCGCGCGGTCGGGGTGCGCGAAGCGCAAGGCGCGCATCACGCGCTCACGGCCGGTCATCGCCGGATTTTCGATTTTGGAGTTTGGAGTTTGGAGTTCCACTTTGAGCTTTCGACTAATGCAGGATTTGGCTCAAGAACCGTTTCGTCCGCTCGTGCTGGGGGGCGGTGTAGAGCAATTCCGGCGTGGTCATCTCGATGATCTGCCCTTGGTCCATAAAGACGATGCGCCTGGCAGCATTGCGGGCGAAGCCCATTTCGTGCGAAACCACCATCATCGTCATGCCGTCGCGGGCCAGGTCGAGCATCACGTCGAGCACTTCCTTAATCATCTCCGGGTCAAGGGCCGAGGTCGGCTCATCGAAAAGCATAATCTTGGGCTGCATCGCCAGCGAGCGCGCAATGGCGACGCGCTGCTGTTGCCCGCCGGAGAGTTGCTCGGGGTAAGCGTCGGCCTTTTCGGGAATGCCGACTTTGTCCAGCAATTGGTGGGCCAACGCCACCGCCCGGTCGCGCTCCCACTTGTGGACGACCATTGGCCCCAGGATGATGTTCTCCGTCACCGTCATGTGCGGGAAGAGGTTGAACTGCTGGAACACCATCCCCACTTCGGCGCGCATCTGGTTAACCTGATGCTCGTCGCCGCGAATCTCCACGCCGTCAATGCTAATCGTGCCACTCGTGGGCACTTCCAGCCGGTTGACGCAACGCAGCAGGGTCGATTTGCCCGATCCGCTTGGCCCGATGATGACGACCACTTCCCCCCGCTCTACATCCAGGCTCACATCGTTGAGCGCGTGAACACGTCCAAAACGCTTGTGCAAATTCCGAATCTGAACGATTGGCGTTGTACTCATCTTGTACTCCTCAAAGTAGTCAGCAGATTGAGCAGATTTAGCGGATTAAAGAAAGGGTAAATCTGCTTAATCCACTAAATCTGCTGACTTAGCTTAGTCCCGTCCGACGCGGGTGTGGGTAAAACGGTCGTGCAGGGCCTCGCCGGTAGGCGACCACTGCATCCATAGCAGGCTCAATCCCGGCAGCGGCAAAATCAAAAACAGCAGCCGCTTGAGCGCCTGTCCCAATGTTGGATGCGCATCCCGCTCGCCAAACAAGCGCAACCCCACCGCCATCATCCCCGGCGTCCGCCCCATGCGAGTCCAGAAGAACAGGAGATAGATCAGCCCCAGCACGAGCATCGCGCTTAACAGGACTGTGTAGACCGGCAGTTCCGCCACAACCAGAGCAAGCGATTGAATCAAAGCATACACGATCAAACCGATAAAATCCAGCACCACCAGGTCGACCACCACCCCGGCGAGGCGGTGCATTAATGTTACCGGCTTGTCCTTGTCCTGGCGCGACATCCCATGCTCGATGTAGAAGACGACGCGGGAGAAGATCAACGTCACCAAAAGGTAGACCAACGCCACCAGTGTGTACGTCTCGAAGTAAGCGAAGGTGCGCGAGGCGTATTCGCGGCCTCGACGCAGCATATCGGAAATCGCCAGCACGGAGACCAGCGACGAGTCCTTGAGCATGGCGATAAATTCGTTGCCGACCGGCGGCAGGATGACGCGCACCGCCTGCGGGATGATGACGTAACGCATTGCCTGCCCGCGGGTCAGCCCCAACGCGCGCGCGGCCTCCATCTGTCCCTTGGGGATCGACTGGATCCCGCCACGGAATGTCTCGCCGATGTAAGCGCCGTAGCAAATCGTCAGCCCCAACACCGCCGAGACCTGCGGCCCCAGTTTGATATACTTGGACATCGCGTAATAAATCCAGAACAACTGCGCCAGCAGTGGGATGCCCCGGATAACCTCAACGTACAACGAGGCCAGGATGTTGAAAAATGAGTTAGTCGCAGTGCGGCCCAAGCCGGCGATCAGCCCCAAGATCAACGCGAACGTCATCGACACAATGGTGACCTGGAACGTAACGACCAGCCCATCGCCGATAAAACCGATAATTTCCCGGTAGGGTACGGGCTTGATTATAGCGGCCCCAATGATAAAAACGACTGCCGCAACGATGGCAATCCACCAGGCAATCTGCAAACTGCGCTCGCGCGGAATCAGGGCACTGTCATCTTGCTGCCAGCCATGGGGATGCGGCCCCGGTCTGGGATGTGGGTGCGATTCAGATTTCATAAGTCCTCCTCAAAAGGAGCAGCAGGACAAAGGTCCAGGCATCCTGCTTAACTCCATGCATCAGGCTGGAAATAATCACAGAGAACACGGAATGTTTTTCCGTGTTCTCTGTATTCAACTGCTTGTGGGACTAAAACACACTCAAGTGGAGATTAGCACAAACGCCACACTTACCGCAACCACTTTTTTTCCAATTCTTTGTCGATACCCTTTTCCTTCACCGCGGCAAGCCCCTCGTTGATCTTGGCAAGCAATTCGGTATTGCCCTTCTGCACGAGGATGCCGTAATACTCCTCGGTGAACGATTCGCCGACGATCTTCAACTTGGCCCGATACTCCTCACGTTGCAGCGCGAAGTCCGCCGCCACCGGCGTATCGCAGACCACCGCATCGATGCGCCCGGCCACGAGGTCCTCGAACGCCAGACCGACCTCGTCGTACTCCTTCAGCGTGACGCCCTCCATCTCCTGAACGGCGAACGCGCCGGTCGTGCTGATCTGCGCGCCGACGGTACGCCCGCTCAACGCATCCGGCCCGGTGATGTCGCTACCGGCTTGCACTACGACGATCTGCCCGGCGTTGATGTACGGCTCGGAGAAGTCGTATTGCTGCTTGCGCTCATCGGTGATCGTCACCGACGAGATCACCGCATCGTACTCGCCCGCGGCGAGGCCGGCAAAGATACCGTCCCAGGCCACGTTGCGGTACTCGACTTCCAGGCCGGCTTCCTTGGCGATGGCATTCATCAGGTCGATATCGAACCCGACGATTTCTTTGTTTTCATCAATGTATTCCATCGGCGGCCACGTCGCATCCGTCGCCACGACAATCTTCTTTGACTTCGACTGGCAGCCCGTCAGCAGGCTTGTCACCAGCATAACCGCCAAAAGCATCAAAATACCCAATTTTCGTAATTTCATGTCTCCCCCTTCTGTCGTCAGACAAATTACTGCAAGATATAAAAGGCTTCGTGCTAATCTCTACCGCTATTATGAATACAAATGTTTCGATGTCAAATCACACATCAGCAGGGCTTTATCACGCTCGTCACATTTCTCTTATTTTGCTTGGAGCGGATCGTCAGATCCGCGTTTTGTGACCCGTCTCAGCGTAAAACGGGGAACTGGCGTTCGCCTTGAAGCAAGACGATAACATCACGGCCTTGCCGGGCTGCCGTCGGGCCAGCGGGTCTGCGTCCACCACTCGACGGTATCCTCGCAGGGATACTTCGCCGCCAACTCTTCATCGATGTCGATACCCAGCCCCGGCTTGTCACTCGGATACATGTAGCCATTGCGCACTTCGGGTAAACCAGGGAACATCTCGTAGACGTGCTCCGGGAAGCGGCACCACTCCTGGATACCGAAGTTGGGCGCCCACAGGTCGAGGTGCAGGTTCGCAGCGTGGCCCACCGGTGAGGTGTCGCCTGGCCCGTGCCATGCCGTCTTGACGCCGTACATGTTGGCGAACAGCGCCACGGCGCGCGCAGGCGTGATGCCTCCCATCTGGCTGACGTGCATCCGCAGAAAGTCGATGAGGCGCTCCTCGACGAGCGGCTGCCATTCGTGTGGGCTGTTGAACAGTTCGCCCATCGCAATCCGCGTGGCGCACTGCTGGCGGATGTGGCGGAAGTAGGCGATGTCCTCCGGCGCAAGGTCATCTTCCAGGAAAAAGAGGTTGAACTTCTCCACGTCTTTGGCGAAGCGCACCGCATCAATTGGTTGCAGGCGCTCGTGGACGTCGTGCAGCAACTCGACTTCCTCGCCGACTTCCTGGCGGACGTGCTCCATCATGCGCAGCATATTGCGGCAATAGGCACGCGGATCGTAGTACGCCCCGTCGGGCGCGCCTTCGGGTTTGATCATCGTATCCGCACGCCCGCCGTAGCCGCCCATCTGGATGCGGATATAACGGTAGCCCTCGGCCATGAACTTCTTGACATTGTCGGCCACTTCTTCCGGCGAACGGCCATCGGCGTGCGTGTAGACCGCGGCCCCCTCGCGGCACTTGCCGCCCAGGAGATCGTAGACGGGCATATTCGCCAGCTTGCCCTTGATATCCCACAGCGCCTGATCAATGCCGGAAATGGCGTTGTTGAGCACCGGCCCGTTGCGCCAATAGCTGTGCACCATCGCCATTTGCCAGAATTCCTCGATGCGCGATACGTCCCGTCCGATGGCGAAGGGGATGAGGTGCTTTTCGAGCGCCGCGACGACGGCGTGGAAGCGCTGCGTGAACGTCGCGCAACCCAGCCCGTACAGCCCCGGCTCCGACGTGATGACCTTGACGATCACCAGCCGCGAACCGGCGGGTTGGGTCAGGATAACTTTAACATCTTTGATTGTGATTGGTTTCGCCACAACAACCTCCTTATCTAAACTCCATCAAGTACAAGACCCAGGCCGCTACCACGTAAGCAAGCGTTTTGGGTAGCATCAAGGCGCCAAAAGCCGGATGCCAGAACACACCGACGACGGTGCCGGTATATGCCGCAAAAGAGACCAGAAAAGCATAGGCCAATGTCTTCAATTGGCGGCGCAACGGTAACGGGTGGTGCGGCGCCTGCCGGAATAGCAGCGCCATCACGCTCACGCCCTGGATTACGAAAGGGATATTGCGCCAGATATGCCATAAGGTCCGCTGGCCATCCCAATTATTCTGCGGAAAGGCAAGCAACACCAGTCGCACCACAAAGCCAAGCAACGCTAACCACATCCAGCCCGACCAATGTAAGCTGAATTTGTGTTTGCAGTAGAGCAACAGGGAGAGATAGAAAACAGTCAGCGTGAACGAGCTGGCTAGACGGCCAAACCCAACCCACGTCAAGCCCATAAAAGGTGATAGGGGGTTGATCCCCGTGGCGGTCTCATAGGCCTGGGAGATAAGGTGAAACGAATCGCCAAAAACGAGCAGAAAAAGGGTTATCAAAGCCCAGCGGGCAGTGCAGCGCCGCTCGGCGTTCAAGCGCGGTATACGCACACTGGCGAGAGCAAACAATACCCAGAGGATACATAAGTAGCTCAGATTAAAGATTGTGACCGGCCATGAGTTCATCATTGGATCGTCTCTCCTTTACGTAACGTCAAGGGTGAAAGGATTTTTCTAACAAACACAAATTATACCCTGGCCGATCGACAAGGGCAACCTACATCCTGTCAAACGCAGAGAGCGCAAGGGCTAACACCCCTGCGCTCTCTGCAAAGAAAGGAAGAAGAAACTAGCAACACGTGACTGTATACTAAGGAACGGCAGGCCCCAACTGCTATTCCCAAGATACCGAAAACGGTAGCACACCTACAGATACAAGAACTGCTGAACCAGCTTTTGGCTGTGCGGATCCAGCACAGTGACGTCAGGAATCTCGTAGCGCGCTTCGTTGACGTCGATCAGCAGCCAATGGCCGGGCATAACCTCACGGGCGTAATGGATCACGCTGTTACGCATCACGAACTCCTTGCGCCCCTTGTCGGTCTCCACGACCCAGTAAAGAAAACCCAGTTCCTCCTTGATGCTGAATACCCGCGTGATCTTCGGGACAAAGTAGTGCAGACCCAATTCCGCCGCCACCGCGTCTCGGCTCGTCGGTGGCAACTGGCTCCAATCCTCGATAATACCCAACTCCGGGATCGTCTCATCGGTCGCGTCGCGCACTGAAAGAAATTTCGTATTGTCCGACACCGGGAAACACGCCCGCAACACCACGCGCGGATAGTGAACAATGTTGGATGACGCCCCCTCCGGCACATCATCCGTCTGCAACGTCAGACTCAACGTATCCCCTTTGCGCTCGAAGGCGACACGCTCCGGGTCCAGATAAACCACTTCAAAGGCTCTCGGCATCGCGCCTCCTAAACCGCCACCACGCCATCGAGGCTCGCCAACTGCGTCTGCATCTGCACGAGATGATAGAACGAGCCTTTGTTGTCCATCAACTGCTTGGGCGGCCCTTGCTCTTCGAGTTTGCCGCGATTGATGACGATGATGCGATCGGCGTTATACAGCGTCGAAAGCCGGTGCGCGATGGCAATGGTGGTCCTTCCCTTCACCAGCTCGTTCAGCGCCTCCTGGATCTGGCGCTCGGTATCGGTGTCCACCGACGAAGTCGCCTCGTCCAGGATCAGGATGCGCGGGTTGTGCAGAATCGCGCGCGCGATGGAGATGCGCTGCCGTTCGCCACCGGAAAGCCCGGCCCCACCCTCGCCGACGATCGTATCGTAGCCTTCGGGCAGTTGGGTGATGAAGCCGTGCGCGTTCGCTGCTTTTGCCGCCTGGATGATCTCCCGGCGGGTGGCATTGGGCCGGCCGTAAGCGATGTTCTCTGCCAGCGTCCCGTGGAACAAGAACGGCGTCTGCAACACAATCCCGACCTGCTGGCGGATTTCCTCCATCGAGAGATCGCGGATGTCCACGCCGTCGATGCGGATCGCCCCGCGCGTCACATCGTAGAAGCGACAAAGCAGGTTCACGAGCGTTGTCTTGCCCGCACCGCTGTGCCCCACGATGCCGATCATCTCGCCAGGTTCCACGGTGAAGCTGACGTCGCGGATCACCGGATAGTAGGGATCGTAGCCAAAGGTCACGCGGTCGAATTCAATCTTGCCGCCGACCTGAGCGGTACGCACCGGATGCGCCGGCTGTTTCTCCGGTTCCTCATCCAGCAGCTCGAACGTCCGCTGCGAAATGGTAAGGAAGCGGTTGAGCGCCTGGCTGATGTGCGTGAGGTTCGAGAGCGGGCCGTAGAACATCCCCAGGTAGCTCAAGAACGCCATCAACGTGCCAAGCGTAATCTTGTCCGCCAACACCGCGCGTCCGCCGGCATACCAGATAATCAGCCCACCTGCGCTGAACGCAAACGAGATCAGCGGGAAGAATTTGCTCCACGCCAGGTCAACTTGCAGCCGCGAGTTGAGCAGCGTGACATTGCGGTTGTGGTAGCGCCGCTCCTCTTCGTCTTCCTGCGCGAACGCCTTCACCACGCGCACGCCGGAGAGGAAAGTGTTGAGCATCGCGTTCAAGCGCCAGCGCGCCACCCAAAAGCGCCGGAAGTGCGGCTGCATGTAGCGGTAGTAGAAATAGGCCGCCGCCACCACAAACGGCGTCGGGATAAGCACGTACAGGCCCAACGATGGCGCCATCGAGAACAGCACTACCCCAATGCCGATCACCAACAGGATGTTCAAGGCGAATGTCGTCATCTGCGAGACGAGGCCCTGCAGCTCCTCGGTGTCTTGATTGATGCGCGTCATCAGCCGTCCGACCTGGTTCTTGTCGAAGTAATCGACCGAGAGCTTTTTAAGGTGCGCGAACAATTGATCGCGGATGTGCGATGTAAAACGAGTGCTGACGTTGATCGTCGACCAATTTGTAACGATCGTGAGGAGCACTCGAATCAGTTGTATGCCCAACAAACCGCCCACCAACCAGGGCAGCAACGTTGGGTCTCCTTTCCCGCTTCCGCCGACCCTCAGCACGTCGTCGATCAGAATCCGGGTCAGGTAGGGAGGTAACAAATCGACTAAAACCCCCACTACCAACAGGATCACAATCAAGCCCATCTTACCCCAGTAGGGCCGGGCCAGTTCCATCAGGCGACGGAACAACTTACCGCGCTGGATACAGTTGGGACACACCTTCGACGAGGTATCGACCAGGGACCGCCCGCACACCAGGCAGGTGTGGCTATCCGCCGTCGGGTCGGGAACCGGTGCTTCCCCGCCGTACTCGGCGCGCGTATGCAGATAGTGCGCCACCCGCCCAAAGCGGTCGGTCAACTCGTTAGAATAGTGCAGCAGGACGTGAGGCTGCTGATCGACCGTCACCTGCATCAAGCCGTTGCCGACGCAGCGTTCGACCTTCGCATCCGCGATTTTGTCCAGGGGGAACTTGTGCCGCAGATTGGCGGTACCGTTATGGCGCTCGATCACCCACAGGTCGTGGGAATCCATCAGCAACCACTGCTCGCCAAATCGTCCATCGGAGCCCAAGTCCGATTGCACGGCCAACGTCAGCGCATCAGGTTGCACACCCTCGGCTTGCAGCGTAACCGTCACCGCGGGGGGCAACTCCGCCGGTATCGCTACCGGTCGCATCGTATCGCGCATCCGATCCTCCTTATTGGTCGAAAGCCGTTCCGTCACGACGAAACTTCACCAATAAGGCGCCCTAAAAAGAAAAAGGGCACCTCCACACCAGGTGCCTTCTTCCACGCCTACGAGGTTAGCTGTCGGGCTTGGGCCGAAGAAGCTCGCCCTACGGTCTTACCGACCGACTCGCCCCCCATTTGGTTCCCCCGTTGCCTCATTTTGTATGATGAGGGCATTAGGCGTTTTTGGGTTATAGGGTATGTACTTACAGCCTACATAATAGCACAAATCGCGATTTCTGTCAACAGCGAGTTTAACCGAATCATAACTTAGCGCCCCACGCATCCACGACATCGACGGAAAGTCCCGCCGCAACCAACCACGCGCGCCCCTCGTCCACCAGCCAAAGCAGCGCATCGTAGTCGCCTTCCGCCGCATCGTGGAGCGCCTGGCATACTGCCGATACGGCCAATGTCGACCAGGGCGAAAGGGATTGTGTCTGAGAAGGGCTTGCCAACACGTCAAACAGAATTTCACGGTTATCGCCAACGGAAAATGATGCACTGATAGACACGCTCTTGCCTCGCTCGTGACTTCTCCGGTATGATGTCGGTGGTACAATATCCATCATACAATACATACGGCGAAATTCCGTAACATAAGCATAACAATCGTGCAACAAGAGCGTGAAAGGTAGCATCTTTCCAGACGCGCTTTTCAATTTAACGCGCTATGATATAGTTCGACCATGACACCAGCGCGGAATATTCCGGGGAACCATACGAGCATGACCAACTCACTTGAAACATCGGTTATGATCTGGCGGGTTTCTTTCAACGCAACACGCCAGTTTTGCAAGCGGCAATCACCGAGACTCTTGAGAGTTTACTGAGGCCTGCTACTGATGATTAGTCAAAGAGCAGATCTGACGTTCAAGTATAATCTCAAGCATGGCCGTCACAGTTGGCTCAGATTGACACCGGCCTATTCGATAAAGATTGTTCAACAAATACTGGAGCACAACCCAACAGTTACGCATGTCCTCGATCCGTTTTCCGGCACAGGCACAACCGGGCTTGTATGTGCGGAAAACAATGTGAACTGCGACCTGACTGATATCAATCCTTTTCTGATTTGGTTTGCTAAGGCTAAAACGACCAATTACAAAACTGAAGACTTGTGTCTTGCACAAGAAAATGTCTCCACCATTCAAAAGCACGTCCTTGATACGTCCGAAACAGGTACACTTTGGTTCCCGCCGATTCACGACATCACACGCTGGTGGCCGGAGAAAAGACTCATTACACTCGCTAAAACTTACCAAGCGATCAATCAGCTCTTTCCCCACCCATCGCCGGCCAAAGATTTGCTGTTGATCGCCTTTTGCAATCTAATCATCCAGTGGTCCAATGCGGCCTTCAACCACCAATCGATGTCATTCAAAGACACCACCGCCAAGCAATTGTCGCTGTTCGACGAAGAGATAGAGATCATACATCAGTTTTCCTGTATAGCTGAAAGAATCATTGCGTCGGCTCGCACACCGCTTGATGGCGTAGTACGCGCGTTTCTGGAAGACGCACGCCAGCTTCACACTATAAAAAACCATAGGCAGTACGACTGTGTGATTACTTCTCCGCCTTATCCCAACCGAATGAGCTACATTCGCGAACTCCGTCCATACATGTACTGGTTAGGGTATTTAAAAGACGGACGCGAAGCTGGAGAACTTGATTGGCAGGCTATCGGCGGTACGTGGGGAATTGCAACCAGCAGACTGCAATCCTGGGAGTCGAATGGGACATCAATCTCCTATCCAGGATTTGAAAGAATGATTGCCGATATCGCCGCTCAAAGCCCAATCCTTGCAAACTACGTGCACAGATACTTCATCGACATCGCTAAACATCTTCAGAATCTCTATTCGACCCTTTTACCAGGTGCGCGGATATTCTACATTGTCGGCAATTCAAGATTCTACGACACGATAGTTCCAGTAGAAAAAATCTACGCCGCACTCATCGAAAATTGCGGTTTTAGTGACACTAACATCGAAGTTATCAGGAAACGCAATTCAAAAAAAGAACTTTTTGAGTACATTGTGTCCGCCACCAAGCTCAATTAATCCAGGCTACATGCACACTACTCGTCAGGAGTTAATTACCCTATGTACAAAAATAACGCCTTCGACATCCACCCCAAAATCGTCCGTGCCGGACGCGAAACGACCATCACCATCCGCCCCTTGTTCGATCACGTCCGTGCCATCGCTGCTGACCCGGCGGCGGTGCTTTACCCGACAGGTGGTAGTAAGGCGCAGACGACACACACGCTGCCCATAACGCTGAAGCCGGTTGTCATCGATGATGCCATTCAAGTGCGCTGTCACTTCGAACACGAGCAGGAGTACACCTTGCTCCTCGGCAATGGCGAGAAACCTCTAGTCGAAATCCGGCTCTACGCGCTGGATGACGACCTCTTCACCCGCCGCCCCTACAAAGGCGACCTGCACATCCACAGCTACCGTTCGGACGGCAAAGAATCGCCGGCCTACGTCGCCGGGGCCGGACGGCGCATCGGTATGGACTTTATGGCAATCACCGATCACCGGCAGTACGCGCCGTCACTAGAAGCCATCCGTGCCTTCGATGGCGTCCCTATCGACCTGCGCCTCTATCCCGGTGAGGAAGTCCATCCACCGGACAATCCCGTGCACATCATCAACTTTGGCGGAAGCTTCAGCGTCAACGAACGATTCAAAGACGAGGCGTACCGGCGCGAAGTTCAGGCCATCGCCGACACCCTCGTCGATCTTCCGTCGGATATGGCTTCCTACACTTACGCCTCGTGCGTGTGGAGTTTCGACAGAATCCGTGCTGGCGGCGGTTTGGCCGTGTTCTGCCATCCCTACTGGTTCACACACTACCGCTATGATGTACCGGAGGCGCTGACGACGCTCCTGCTCGACCGGCAACCCTACGATGCGCTGGAGCTCATCGGCGGCTATCATCCCTTTGAGTTCGAGTCGAATATGCTCCAGGTGGCGCGCTACCACGAAGAACGCGCGCGCGGCAAAGTGATTCCCATCGTCGGTGTAAGTGACGCGCACGGCTGCGAAACCGGCGAATTGTTCGGCTGGTACTACACCATCGTCTTCGCGCCGTCGGCAGACCTGCCCGATCTCATCGAGAACGTGAAGGCGCTGTATTCCGTCGCCGTGGAGGCGCTGCCAGGCCAGACACCGCGCGCGCATGGGCCATTTCGTCTCGTCAAGTACGCCCAGTTTTTGCTACGCGAAATTATGCCCCTCCACGACGCACTCTGCGTCGAAGAAGGACGACTGATGCTCGCGCACATTGCGGGCAATACCCACGCCATCGATCTGCTGCGTGCTTACCAGGGCCGCACCGCCGCCCTGTACGATCATCTGTGGGCCGTCGAGTGAAACCCTGGCGAAGGGTACACCTGTTTGCATTAGCCCCAAACTGTGCCAAAATGTCTATCTGACTACACGACTACGCGACTATCAGGAGGACTCCGATGAAATTCGAACACTTTGGCATTAACGTCCCGGACGCCGCCGCCATGGCCGCCTGGTACGTGGAAAACCTGCACATGCAGGTCGTTCGCGCCGTGCACGGCGCGCCGCACACGCACTTTCTTGCCGACGCGACCGGGTGCGTGGTCATGGAAATCTATTCCAATCCCGCAGCCCCCATCCTGGACTACGCGAATCAAGACCCGCTGTGCTTTCATGTTGCCTTTGCGGTTGAAGATGCCGCCGCAGCACGCGACGTCCTGCTCGCCAAGGGGGCAACGCTGGTGGTCAACCAGCTACTCGACGATGGTTCGCTGCTCGTGATGTTGCGCGATCCATGGGGCGTAGCTCTGCAACTCTGCCAGCGCGCCGCGCCGATGATGTAACTATGAGCACGGCCAAACTCGACCACCAGGACCTGCTCGAACTGCAACCCGCGCATGCACTGTGGCGGCTCTACGCGCCGCAGAAAGCGCCCTATCGCTTCCGCGCAAAGAATCGCGCTGAAGCCGAAGCCTGGCAGCACACCACCCGCGCCGCGTTGACAGAAACCCTGGGATTTACCGGCGCGAGCGAACGCGATCCCTTCCCTGCCGCGCCACTCAGCCCACGCCAGTTAGAGAGTGTGGACAAAGGCGATTACGTCCGCGAGAAGTGGCTGCTGCGCACCTCGGCGCACACGCTGATGCCGGTCTACATCCTCGTGCCCAAGCAGGGGACAGCGCCCCACCCTGTCGTCGTGGCCTTCCACGGGCACGGCTACGGCGTGAAGGACATCGTCGGCCTGTGGGAAGATGGCGCCGAGCGCGACACGCCCGACGGCTACCATAAGGACTTCGGCGTGGCGCTGTGCCGGCGCGGGTTCGTCGTCGCCGCGCCGGAGATTTCGTGCTTCGGTGAGCGCCAGACGGACTTCTCGTATCTCAATACCGTCATCGGCCAGGAAGCGCCATCCACGTGCGACCACACCGCCAAACTCGCGTTTCACCTGGGCGGCTCGGCGGTAGGCCTGCGCGCCCACGATGCCCGCAAGCTCATCGACTATCTCGAGACGCGCTCCGACGTGGACGCGGACCGCCTGGGCGCCATGGGTATCTCCGGCGGCGGGATGCACACGTTCTTCTCTACCTGCACCGATCCGCGCATCAAGGCATGCGTCATCAGCGGCTATTACAGCACCTTCAAGGACAGCATCCTGGCAATGCACCACTGCACGTGCAACTTTGTCCCCGGCCTGTGGCAGTTCGGTGAGATGTACGATCTGGTCGGCCTCATCGCGCCCCGTCCGCTGCTTGTCGAGGCCGGCACGCGCGACCCGATCTTCCCCATCGCTGCCGTCCAGCAGAGCGTCGCCAGAGCACGGGAGGTCTACAAGGTCTTTGGTGCGGCGGATCAGGTCGAAACCGACTACTTTGAAGGCCGCCACCAAATCAGTGGCCGCCGCGCGTATGACTTTTTGTGGGAGAAACTTTTGTCAGCAGATTAAGCAGATTGAGCAGATTTCTAACCGCGAATCTCGCCAATCTACGCGAATCTTCTCTGAAAAATTAGCGAAGATTCGCGTGATCCGCGGTTTGTTCTTGAGGAGGCAAGGCATGACTTTCAAGGCGATAACAAATCTGTACCCTGAATGTTTTGCGGAAAAAGAGAGAACCTTCGTCACTTACGGGGCGTTGGCAGCCTCGACCTTCCGCTTTCCGAGCGGGGTGTGCGGATTACGACTCACCAGCGATGTGGGCGAACTGGTGCTGCTGCCGTTCCAGGGCCAGCAGGTCTGGTCGGCGACGTTCAACGGGCGCAATCTGACGATGAAGTCGATGTTCACACAGCCTTACCCCAACCGCCCGTTCCTGGAGACATTTGGCGGCTTTTTGCAGCACTGCGGGATCACCGGCGTCGGCGGGCCGTCGGCGCAGGACACGCATCCGCTGCACGGCGAGCTGCCCAACGCGCCCTACGAGATCGCTTACGTCGTCACTGGCGAGGACGAAAAAGGAACGTACATCGGCATGGGCGGGCAGTACCGCCACACGGTCGCCTTCGCGCACAACTACCTCGCCGAGCCGCTGGTCAAGCTCTACGCCGGCTCAACGCTGTTCAATGTGACGATGACGATCACCAATCTCAAGAACTCCGGCCAGGAACTGCTCTACCTGGCGCACGTCAACTTCAAGCCGGTGGACAACGGGCGGCTGGTCTACAGCGCGATCCCCACCCCGGAGCACGTGCGCGTGCGGGCGAGCATCCCCAGTCACATCAAGCCGGGGCCGGGCTACGCGGAATTCCTGGCCGAACTGCGCGACAATCCTGCGAAGCACCACGTTCTCACGCCGGATTTAGCCTTCGACCCGGAAGGCGTCTTCTTCATTGATTATCTCGCCGATGCGGACGGCTGGGCGCACTCCCTGCAAATTCACCCTGACGGCAACGCCGACGTCATCCGCCACCGCCCCTCCCAACTGCCGAAAGCCACGCGCTGGATCTCGCGCACGCCCGACCAGGACGCCATCGCGCTGGTCGAAGCCGGGACATGCGAGCCGGAGGGCTACCTCGCGGAGAAGGCGAAGGGGTACGTCAAGGTGCTGCCGCCGGGCGAGACGTTCGTGGCGGAGTTCGAGATTGGGGCGCTGGCGGCGGAGGAAGCACGGCGTGCAGAGGAGAAGGTGCGTAACCTTGCGAAGGTTTCTGAACCTTCGCAAGGTTAAAAAGCCAGAGCCTACTTATAGCCCCCAGATTCACTGTCCACGCAAAATCAACGGCAGATATACAAACCGGTCGGTCGGCATCGCCTGCACGGTGTCGCTGAGCCATGGAACGCCGTCTAGCATGGCCTGCAGGGTCACAGTATACCGCGTGTAGTTGGTCAGCCCGGTCAAGGTGTAGGCACGGGTGGGGCTGATGATGCCGGTGATGGGCGAGGGCTGAGCGCCTGTTGGCCCCACGTAGTCGATGCGCCACGTGCTGGTGAGCGGCAGCGTGACGTTGACCTCCCAATTCAAGCGAATGAGGGCATTGCCGGGCGCAGCGTACAACGCCAGCGCCGGCTGGAACTCGTAAGCCCCAATGTCCGGCGCACTGCCCGCATAGCCATCGTTGATGCCGGGGATGATGACGCCGGCATCGATCAAATCGCTTGTTTGGCTCGGCGTATAGTCACCCGCCGCCGCATCCACAAACCCCGGCACGACGTTCAACCCGTGTAGCTCTTGCCCGGTCGCGGCGCGCAGTTCGGTCAGCGTGTTCAAGTGCCGGTCGGGCAGGTCGGCCCACCAGACCAGCTCACCGGGCAGTGTGGTGTAGAGATTGTCGTAATCCAGATCGAGGGGCTGGGTGGGGTTGGCATTGTACAGGGCGTATGCGGTGCCGGCCCAAATGTTGTTGCGGGCGGTCAGTTGCGTCCATGAACCGGGGGAAAAAAGCGCGAAGCCGTTGCCGTCGGGCAGGGCAGCATCGCCGGTGTTGTGGAACAAGAACATCGGCCCCGATTGATCGTAGCCGGAGTTGAACTTGAAAGGGAAGCCGGAATAGTCGTTGTTGCCCGCGCCGGTGTTGTAGATCAGGTTGCGCACAGCGTACACCGGTCCATCGTACACCGGAGCCAGCGAGATGCCCACCAGCACATCGTGGAACGTGTTGCCCCAAATGCGCACATTGCTGCACTGCCCATCGGTCTCCATCCCATCGTCGCCGGCGCGGTAGACCAGGTTCTCGTACACGTCGGTCTCGTTGGTCACACCGGCGGTCTCGTCCGGGCAAACGCCCAAGCCGTCGAAATAGTCGTGGAAGGTGTTGCGGCGGATCACGGCGCCACGCCCCTTCATCGGGTCGTACAGGCGGATGCCGCCGGTCTCCAGCCGGCTGCCCGTTTTGACCGCATCCCACGGCCAGTCAAAGTTGGTGTCGTAAAATGTGTTGTCCTGAATGACGTTGCGGTGCGAGTCGCGCTTGAGGCCGATGCCCAGGTCGTTGATGGCGAAGGTACAATCCTGCACCAGGTTGTCGCTGGCGTTGTTGAAATAGATCGCCTTGGCGTAATCGCCCTGCCCGTAATGGCGAAAAGTCAGGTTGAGGAAATAGATATAGTTCCGTTCGACCACAAAGGCGCGATTGTAGCGCGAAACGACCATCGTCACTCCGCCGGGATTGGCATCCCCGGCCAGACGCACGTACAGCGTCGTACCGCTGGCGTAAAAGCCGGGAATGCCCCAGATCAGACTTTGCAAATCGGACAGGCTTTGATACGGATAGAGGCGCTGGCCGTTTGCGGTGACCAGGTGCGGATCGCCCACATTGACGGTGGTGCGATACACGCCCCCACCCTGCGCCGTCCAGGCGAACGTCGCCGGGTCGCCGCCGTCGAGGATGGCCGTCTCGCCCGCATAGCCGCGGATGACGATGGGCGCGCCGGCCGTGCCGGCGCGAGGCAAGTCAATCTCGCCCACATAGTACACTCCGCCGCGCAAGGCCACTTCCTGGCCAGGCTGAGCCTGGCTCAGCGCGGTGGTCAATGCGCAGGGCGAGGCCAAACTGCACGCCGTCCCGCTGCCGGTGGGGCTGACATAGTACGAGCGGGTCGGCGCGGGGATAGTGATTTCGGCGCGGGTGGCCGCGCTGCCCGTCACGACCGCGCCGTTCAGCGGCCCGCCGTCGGGATCGTTAAAGGTGACACGGACATCATACGTTGTGCCCGGCGTCAACCAGAACAAACTGCCCACAAAGCGCGTATTGGTGATGCGGGAGAGCGGGAAGCCCGTCTGGTACGCGCTGCTGCCACTGACACGATACGCAACCTGCGCCGTCGCGTCACCATCAGGATCGTCGGCTGCTCCCAGCGTCACAATGACGCCCATCGCATGGAAGGTGCCGTACAACTCCAACGTCGCGGCAGCACGCACCGGACATGCCGACAGCAGAGCCAAAGTCAAAATCAGAAACCAGCCGGTCATTGTCTTTCTCATCGTTGCCCCACCCCTTCTTTACTCGATCAGGCTATTGTGCAGTATAAACGTTTCGGCACTAAATTATTCTGCAGTTCAACCGTGCAGGTTGCCAAATAACCTGAGATAGTATATCATTGTCAACGAGGTTTTGACGAATATGCCAGGCAGTTAGCCAATCGTTTGACAAGGAGAGACCTATGGCGCGTCGCGTTTTGCTTACATTGATGATCGCTTCATTGGCGTTGGTAGCGTTTTCCATTGTTCGGGCGAACCTGACACCGATCATCAAGCTGCCCTACATTCCAATGACCCTGACCTCGTTTACGCTAACCCTGTGGGTGTTCAGCCTGTGTCATGCCATCTATGCGCTTGGCTGGCGGCAAGCCCTGATCTTCTTTACCCTCAGCGCCGTCATCTCGTGGCTGTATGAGCAAATCGGCGTCGAAACCGGCCTCGTCTACGGGCCGTACCACTACACCGACAGGCTGGGCCTCAAACTGGGCCATGTGCCAGTGCTTATCCCCATCGCCTGGTTCATGATGATCTATCCAAGCCACGTGATCGCCAACCTGATCGGAACGGGCAAACCCACCGGCGCAGGTCGCACGCTACTGCAGATCGTGTGGCTTTCGGCACTGGGAGCGATGACCATGACTGCCTGGGACCTGGTTATGGACCCCGGCATGTCCAGCCCACCCGGACAATCCTGGATCTGGCACGGGGGCGGCCCCTACTTTGGCGTGCCGCTGCAAAACTTTATAGGCTGGCTGCTCACCACCTTTACGATCTATATGGTTTATCGCCTGATTGAATGGCGAATTGGCGTGCGACCGCTGGGAGCGATGACGATAGCTCTGGCAGCGCTACCGCTCCTGGCCTATACGATCATCATGTCTAGCTACCTGGCCCCCAGGAGCAGTGACACGGGTGAGGCTTTACGCATCATCGCCTTGTTTGCTATGGGCTTTCCGGTGTTAGCGGCAACCGGGCGATTGTTCACCCGACACCCAAACAAATCCTCCTGATCCCCACCTGGACAATCGATCATCGTCCTTTTTGCACCAGCGGCAGGTACACGAACCGATCCGTCGGCATCACGCGCACGGTGTCGGTGAGAATGGGCCTGCTGTCGAGCACCGCGTTGAGGGTGACGGTGTACCAGACGTAGTTGGTCAGCCCGGTCAGGGTGTAGGCGCGGGTGGGGCTGAGAATGCCGGTGTGGGGCGGGTATGCCGTACCGGTCTGGCTGACATATTCGATTTGCCAGGTGCTCGTGGGCGGCGGGGTGGTGTTGACCTCCCAACTCAGGTGGATGGCCTGGTTGCCTGGGATGGCCTGCAGGGACAGCCCAGGCACGTCAATCCGATAGATGTGCACGGCCAACGGGTCGAACGAATCGCTAAAAACGCCATCCTGGAGGGGGATCGAGCGCCCTTCGTTATAGACCTCGGCGACGGCGCCGTTGGACGGCGCGCCGATGGTGAAACGCACCTCCTCGGCCTGCCTGCGCAGATTGACGGCAAAGAGGTAGAGCACGCCATCGTGCTCTCTGGCCAAGACATCTACCCGGCCACCGCCCAACTCCTGGTCAACGACCGTGCGCGACGGCTCATCGCCCAGGATCGCGTCGGCCAGAACTGTGGTGTCGGTGACAAACTGGGCCATAGCGGCATAGTTTTCCGGCGGCGTGGCGGCCTGGTAGTGATACCAGTTGATGCCCTTGGCTTGGTGTACGACCATCAGCCAACTCATCATCCTGACCTCGGCGGCCGTCGGCATGCCACCTCCCGTGCCCGGCCGGCAGTCGGTCGTCTGGACAAAGGCAAAAAAGGGCACCAGGCCGAAATTCCACTGCCAGGCGCGATCGGCCGCCAGGGCCATGTCCTCCATGCTGACCCCATACTCGATCGGGTAGACGTCGAACCCATAGATGTCGGCGACCAGATAGGGGTAGAGCCAGTCGTGAATTTCTCGAATGTAGTATTCGTTTTCGGCGTGATAGTAGAGACCCATCTCAACAACGTGAGTCCACTTGGCCGGGTCGTTCAGCTTGACCATATCCCACCATTCCTTGTAGTCGCTGGCCCGGTAATGCCAGTATATGGGCTCCTCGCGAAATGACCAGCCGGCATTGGCCGGGTGGCCCCGGGCGGCCTCGACATACGGCTGGTAGAGAGCGGTGGTACAGGGGGTCTCTCCGGCCACGTCGGGGTGACCACAGCCAATGTTCATCGGTCCCCAGGTCATAAGCCCGTTGTCCGCGCCGCGGTCGAGATACTCTATGTAGCGGGCCGGGGTGTATGGCGTGCTCCAGTCCTGTCCATACAGCATATTGATATAGTTGTGGGTCTTCCAGGAGGCTATCGTTCCCGGGTCCCGGTTCAGACCAAAAGAGGTGACGGGGAAAAATTTCTTCCCGTTCACTCGCAAGTTGTTGTCGGCGTCTATGGACACCACGGGATCGCCGGCATAGGCTTTTTCAAAGACCACGCTCGCTCGGGCCCGTTCGGCGCCGTGCTCGTCCAACAAACGTGTGGTCAAGGTGTAGGTGGCCGCGGCCAGCCCGCTGAGGTCGAGGTCGAAATCGACCCGCCCCCCCAGTGGTCCCTGTTGGGCATAGATTGTCTGGCTGTAGCCGGCCGAGCTGTCCAAGGAGGCCTCCAGCCGGTCGGTCGGTCGATCGCCGGTCAGCACGGCGATGACAGGGGCCCCGACCCGGCTGCGAAAATCAGGGTGCAGCAGGTTGACGGCTACTTCGACCGTGCCGATCGGCTCGTCGTCGACGACGACATCGTCCAGGTACAGGGTGCCCCGATTCTGCGAGTCCGAGGAGTCGGAAAGCCGCACCCAGCCGGCGCGGATCTCATTGGCAGCGTAGTTCAACGTCAGGTTGGTTCCAGAAAGCTCCTGCTGACCATCCAGCCAAACGGTCAGCGCACCATTGCCGGCGCCGCGGGCATACCGGATCTCCAGGCTGTGCCATGCCTGGCGGGTTAACGCCGTGGTGCCGTCGCCAACTACGGAGGAGCTCAGGACCAGGCTGCCGCTGCCGCTCTGCTTGATGCGCACGCCGGCCAGGGTGCCGACACCGGTCCTGGCGGCATAGAACAGGTCTACCCAGTCACCACTGGCCAGATTAAAGTCGCTGTCGAGGTAAAAATAGCAGCGGGCATAGACCAGGTCCTGCTCGGGATACGACTCGATCAGGTAGGCGTTCCGCGCCAGGGTGCTGGCTGGCAGCGAGAACCGGGCCGCGTAGCGGCCCGAGTGGCGAATTTCCGTCTCCATGCCCAGCTCGCCGCCGCCCGTCGCATAGCGGGAGACCCAGGTGTAGAGATCCCCAACCTCAAACTGATCCTGGAACAGCGTCGTCGGCCAGGAGAAAGTCAGGCCAGCAGTGAGGGCAGACTGGTCGGCCGGCTCGGCGGTGTCAGGAGGGACCGCGCGCAGCGCGGCGTCTATTGGCTGACCGGCGCGTGCCCCCGCTGGCTGGAGCAGAAGACAAGTCACGACCATAACAATCAGGCCACACAGATTCTTTTGCATTTTCATGTGAGCTTCCTCCTCTCAAGTGTCAGATAGCTACATCACATTTCACTCTCGTAACATCAGCGGCAGATAGACGAACCGGTCCGTCGGCATCACGCGCACCGTGTCGGACAGCCACGATGTCTGACCCAGCATCGCGTGCAGGGTGACGGTGTACCACTGGTAGTTGTATACGTGATCCGTCAGCACGGTCGAGCGGGTGACGCTCAGCGGATCGGTGGCAGTAAAGGGCGCGGTGACGGTCTGGGTATAGTACTCGATGCGCCAGGTGGTGGTGACGGGCAGGGTGGCGCCAACCTTCCACGTCAGATAGATGGCGCGGTTGCCGGGCACGCCGTGCAGCGTCAACGATTCCATCACCAGGCGCAGCCCGGTGCTGTTGTGACGCATATCGCGCGGGTGCTCCGCCCGGAAGGCAGAGCGATACATGGCTGGGTCGCAATAGCCACGCCAGGAGCCTAACGTGACTTTCTTTTCATCCTTCGGGGGGCCGTACAACCACGGGCTGCCGTCGGTCGGCGCGCCGCCGTAGGCATCGAACGGATACAGCCAGTCATCCTCCACCCATTCGTACACATTCCCATAGATATCGTACAGGCCCCACGGGTTGGGCAGTTTTTGCCCCACCGGCCGGGCGAACCCCGGCCCCGTGCTATAACCCCACCAGGCGTGCTGGCTCAATTCGGGGCACGGGTCCACGGGCCGGTCACATTCGTACAAGCCGACCGGCGTGCACGAGTCGCCGTTGCCAAAGTAAAAGCGGGTCGTGGTGCCGGCGCGGGCCGCATATTGCCACTCGGCCTCGCTGGGTAGGCGAAAGACGCCGATCCCCAGTTTGTTCAGTTCGTTGATCAAGTCGTGCGTGTCGTCCCAGGACACATTCCACACCGGGCAATCGGGGCAGTTCGTCTGGCCGGTCGGATTATTGCCCATGACCGCCTGCCACTGCGCCTGCGTCATCTCGTACTTGCCGATGTAAAAATCGTAACCGATGGTGACGGTATGCGCCGGTTGATCGCAGGGCGTGCCACCCCACTCGCAGGTGTTCCACGGGGAACCGGGCGCTTCGGTGGAGCCCATCAGGTACGTCCCGGCCGGGATGCGCACCATGACCAGCGGCACACCGCCGGGCAACGTGAGCGTGATCACCTCGTTCGCCGCCGCAGAAACAGCCGGTGCCGTCGCGTTCGCGTTGCGATCTCCTCCGGCGGCAACGACCACCAGCGCGCCTCCCAGAAGCAAGAGCGATATGACGACCGCCTTCAAAAAGGTGTACGTCTTCATTGTCCATGTCCTCCTGATTACCTCAGCACCACCGGCAGATACACGAACCGGTCGGTGGGCATCACGCGCACCGTGTCGGTAAGGAAAGGCGTGCTTCCCACCATCGCGTGGAGCGTGACCGTGTACCACTGGTAGTTGTAAACGTGATCCGTCAGCACGGTGGAGCGAGTTGTGCTGAGCGGCTCGCTGACGGTGTACACGCTGACAGTCTGGGTGTAATAGTCCACACGCCAGGTGCTGGTGGGCGGCAGCGTCGCGTTGACTTCCCAGTTCAGGTGGATGGCGCGGTCGCCGGGGGCGCCGTGCAGCGTCAGGTCTGGGACGAACTCGTACGCGCCAATGTCCCAGCCGGCACCCTGCGGGCGTGTGTGGCCTGCGTTATCCGTGGTGAAATAGGCCGACAGGTTGACGCCGGCGTCTATCGCCGGGGAGCCTACGGTCGGTTTGTAGGCCGCGTTCAGCAGAGGGTCGGGAGTGCCGACAATGTGCGCCTGACAGCCGGTGTTGGTCTTGAAAGTATCATAGTCCCACCAATTCCCCTTGAAATTCACGAACGTGCCGCCCTCATCGCCGGGGCTGATGATGTTATAGTCAATCGTCACGTCGGCACCATCGCCGTACGAGCCAACGGTCCAACTTCCACTGCCGAACGACATAGCCGCCTTACCTCCGGTGCGCCGGGGAAGGTTGTGGAGGATATTGTTGACCAGGTAGATATCGCTGATGTCCGGTTCCTGGCCTATGTCGGTTGTGAACACCATGATCAAGCCAATGTACGGCAATCCGACCAGGGTATTGTTCGCGATGAGAGCGTCGGAAACGGCCGTGATACCCCCCTCTGAAGCAAAAGTGATGCCCCTCAGTGTGTCTCCATCCTTGGGAGGCTGGGTGTGGTATATCAGATTGTTATAGATCCTCACGCAGCACTCTTGCACTATATTGGAGTTGTGCATCTCATAGTAGATGTAGGCATTCACATCCTTGGTCGGGTGGTGCAGGTCGTAGAACACGTTGTTGTAGATGCGCCCGTACCCGGCGAGAATCTGGAGCCCGTCGGGATGCCCTGTACCTTTGGTGTCAATCATGCCGTACATCACATTGTTGTAGAAATCTATGCCGGTAGCGTCGGGGCCACTCTGCAGGCCGTCGTCCGACAGATTGTAGATTTCGTTGTGGTGGATGATGAATCTACCATACTGCGGCGCTCTCGCTGCCGACACCGCCAATTGATCCTGCCAGTTGTCGTGGATGGAGCAGTAGCTGACTTCCAGAAAGGGGGTTTCGGAGACCGCGCCGATGTTGGCGTAGACGCCGGTATCGGCATAGGCGGCCTCGCCGTCGCCGTTGTTGTCGATCTCCAGGTACGTCAGGAGGGCGTGGTGCGCGCCGTACACGTGGACGCCCGCATCGCGGCAGCCGGTCACCCGGATTCGCCGCATCCCGCCGTAATGGCCGTCAACCGTGATATAGTTCCTGCCGATGTAGATGCCCGTCCCGAAGGGCACCGTGGCAGAGTCATTGGGATTCGTGATCGTCACCAGGCCGTTGTGCCCCGGGTCCTGGCCCACGCGGATGGTGATGGGTGCGCCGGGAGCGCCGTTGGCCTGGACGTAGAGCGGCCCCAGATAGGTCTTGCCACTGCTCCCGCCGCTGATGTAGAGGGTGTCGCCCGGTTGGATGCTGCTCCACTGGATGTCGGCAAAACTCTGCCAGGCATTGGCCCAGGAAGTGCCGTCGTTGGCGCCGGTGGCGATATTGTCCACGTACCAGGCCGTTCCGGCGGCGCGCGCCGGGGGCGTGCCCGCCACCGGCGCGCCGTAGGCCACGGCGAGCACCAGGGCGATCGGGAAGAACACTCGGAAAAATATGGACCATCTCATTGTTGCCTCCTTACGAGCGGTAGATAAACTTGACGCGGGTTGGCGATAAAGGTCGCCGGGCGATCAAACACGTTCCCCAATCCATCGTCTATCCGCGCCGTGTTGACAATGGCCTGGGCCGCAGGCGCCGTCACCGTTACGGCGTATGTGACGGTGACCGCCGGCGTGCGCGAGAGCACCCCCGACCAGCGCAGCGTCGGGGCAAGGCCGGCGTCCACCACGCCCAGCGTGGCCGTCAACGTGCCCGGCAGGTAGGCCAATCCCCCCGGCACGGTGTCGGTCAGGCGAACCGTTTGGGTGACCGGGCCACCCTGATTGCGGATGACGATGGTATAGGTGACGAGCGCGCCGGTGGCCGCGCCGCCGGGATGGACGGTCTTGGTCGAAGGGCTGAGATCGGGCGTGAGATTCTCGCCGTTGTAGATGAGCACCCGCGAGGTATAGGGCTGCAAGGTGAGGCTGCCCTTGACCTCGTGCTGATCGAGATCGAGGTACAACGATGTCCCCAGGGGGATGACCATCACCTGCGCGGTGTCGTTGTAGAAAATACGCGAGCGCGGCGGCTCGCCGGGGGCCTGGGAGAACCACGCCGCCTTGGAGTTGGCATCCTTGCCGCTGTATGACTGCCACTGGGCAAGCGTTCGGTTGCCGCCGGCATAGATGTTGCTGGCCCAGTAGGGATTGAAAAAATAGTTGCGATCGGAGGAGCCAAGCCGGCTGAGAGCCTCGATCGAGAGCGTTCTGACAGTGGACCGGAGACCGTACAGGACGTTATCGGTGTGCGTGCTCACATAGGCCGGCGAACTGCCCACATAGACCTGGGCAGCGTAATCCCAGGTGCGCCCGTTGTTATAGAGCGTGTTGCCAACGACGCTGCCGGTCGAGTTTTGGAACAGGATGCCGTGCACGGTTGCACTGATGACGGTGTTGCCGGTGAGCGCTACGTCCCGTGAATAGTTGTCAATGTAGAACCCAAAGGCCTGGACACCGGTATCGGGTTTGCATCCCTCCATGTTCCCGATGGCATTGACGATGATGTTTTGGTTGAACGTCAGGTCGTGTGCGGCTGTACTGGATAGGTCATCACGCCCGAATGTGCGCACGCCGCCACAGTCCGCTTTGGTATAGCAGGCGTCCTGAATGACGTTGCGCTCAAAGGTATTATGGTGACCGAACACGTCGAACCCGTTGTAGGCGATGCGCTCCAAGCGATTGCCGGTCACGGTGTTATAGTTGCCGGAGTCGTCGGCGCGGTCTATTTTGATGCGAAAGCCATCGCCGTCCTCGGTGCACATGCCGCCATCGTCGTCGAGCGCGCATCCCAGCCCGGCCGCTCCCAGGTTCTGGATCAGCCCCACATCGCGGATAATGTTGTCGGAAAACGTCGAATTCCTGGAGGCCGTGTTGATCCCCATGCTGTTGGCCGTCGTGATGGTATTCCCATCAACCGTGAGGTCATAGCCGCCGCGCCAGCCGTCGGGCCGGCCATCGCTGGCCCCCCACACCCACGCCATCAGATTGATGCCGATGCCGTCCACGTCCGAGATGGCGTTATCCCGCAGGGTGATGTGATGGTTTTCGGTATGCGCGTGATTGGTAGGCGTGGCGATGCCGTGGCGGAACCAGCGGCGCACGTCCAGGTTTTCGACGACCACGTAAGAGATGCCCGGCTCAGTCAAATCCACACCCAACATCACGCCGCCCCAGGAACGGTCGTCGTTCTTGAGGATCACCGAACCTTCGATGGCGCCATCGGCCGGCGCGCCGCCGGTGGTGTAGAAATAGAGCCGCTTGGTGGCAGCGTGGTAATACCACTCCCCTTCCTGGTCGAGCGTAGCAAGGTGATTGTTGAGAAAATAGCCCCAACCGGCGCAGCCGCCCCAACAATCGGCGTTCGCCCCCAGTGTCAACGTCGAGCCGGAATCGCCGATCACGGCGCGGTTGAGAATGTACCACGTCATCCCCCGGATGTGCGCGATGGCTCCGGTCCAATCGCCGGCGGGAAGTTGGGCATCGGTGATCTGGTTACCCGCGGGCTGGGAGTCAATCGTGGCATAGCCGCCGTTGGGCCAACGGCCCATCGGCAGCCGCGTACTGCCGCGAAAGAGCTGGTTGACGCCATAGGCAAACTTGCCCGCGTTGGCCCCGGCAGAAAGGTCGGCAACGTAGATGTTTGGAGTGCCAGAAGCGGTCCAGCCCGAAATCGGCTGCGCGCCAGAGAGGACGGGCTTGTTCGTACACCCTGCCGGGTACGAGCCGAAGGTGATGGGGTTGCTCTCTGTGCCGGCCCAGCGGATGATCAATTGTTCGGCGCGCCAGGTATCGCCGCACTTGAACAGCACCCGGTCGCCGGGCTGGAGGTTCAGCGAGTTGACCCTGGCAATCGTCTTGAACGGCGTCGACTCGGACAGACCGTTGTTGCTGTCGCTACCGCCGGAACTGGAGACGTAATAGGTCGTCCCGGCAGCCCGCACAGGCCGGACCGGCATGATGGCGGCGAGCAGGGCCAGCGAGATGACAAACCGGAGGGAAAATCCCGAAATAGAAAAAACGGTCTTGTTCATAGCCACCTCACGCATAAGGCAGTGAACTCGATCTGGGATAAGGTTCTCCCCCAGTTCTCGGTCAGCGTCCCCGCAACACCAGCGGCAGATAGACGAACCGGTCCGTCGGCATCACACGCACCGTGTCGGTGAGAATGGGCGTGCTGTTCACCATCGCGTTGAGGGTGACGGTGTACCACTGGTAGTTGGTCAGCCCGGTCAGGGTGTAGGCGCGGGTGGAGCCGGGAATGCCGGTGATGGGCGAGGGCTGGTCGCCTGTTGGCCCCACGTAGCCGATGCGCCAGGTGCTGGTGGGCGGCAAATCGGTGTGGACCTGCCAGGTCAGGTGGATGGCGCGGTTGGCTGGCGCGCCGTGGAGCACAAGCCCTTCGAGCGGAATTTTGTAGATGTGAACGGCGTTGCGGGCAAAGGTATCGCTGAATGAGCCGCCCACCACGGGCACGGTGCGGCCCTCGTCCACCACTTCGGCCAGACCGCTGACAGAGGTATCCAGCAGAAAGTTGACGTTGATGGTCGCCGGTTCGGTCACCGTGTAAAGCGCACCGGGGATCGGGTCCGGCTCGGTCAGGCGGACGGCAAAGACATAGATGTAGCCGTCGTGGTAGCGGACCATCGTATCCACGCGGTTGGCCTGGGTGTTGGCATTGTCGCTGACGTGGATGTCCGGCTCCGGGCCGAGAATGGCCGGCGCCAGGCGGGTGACCTGGTCGGTGAATTTGGCCATCGCGCCGTACCGGATGGTGTCATATTCAAAGTAGTGAAACCAATTGATGCCCTTCATGCCGTGCACGACGTTCAGCCAGGCTTCCATAAACACCTGATCTTCGGTTGGGGGAGGCGTTTCTTTCTCGCTGACATCGCAGACTTCGATGAAGGAGAACATGGGAACCAGGTCATAGTTCCTGGCTACAAGGAGATCCATGGCCGCGGCGTACAGGTCCATCGGCCCCCGATTGGCGTCGTTGAGGGTGATATGCAGCCGACGCTCCAGCGGGTAAATGTCAAAGCCCATCACGTCTACGGTAAATTGCCTTTTGCCGCCAAAGAAAGGGGCGTTGTTCATAAAGTCATAGTCTGTCCCGTAAGTGCCATAGTAGGGCGCATAGGCGCCCGCCAGGTTGGTGACCACGGGGTACTGGGGGTCATTCAAATGACTGGCGTAGGTCCAGGCGCGCAGGACGGCCGGCGGCACCCGCTGGGAGCGGCCGCCCAGGTCAGGCTCGTCCATCCACATCCAGCCGGCCAGCGCCGGCATATTGCGCGTGGCGGTGACATAGTTGACCAGCACGTTGATGTTCGCGTTGCGCGCAAAGTGTCTGCGCCGCGAGGGCTCCAGCGGGATGGGCAGGCCGAGGTCAAACCAGCGCTCCGGGCCGAAGGCGTATAATCCGTACTTGTGGGCATTGGTCAGATAGTCGGTCCACGTGGCGACGTTGTGCGTCTGATACCACCCTTCGGCATACAAGGCGTTGATGTAACCGTTGTTTTTCCACGTAGCCATCTGGCTCGTATTCAGGATCCAGGGCGTCACGGGGAAGAAAGGTTGGCCGTCCACGCGGAACGCGTTGTTTTCGTCAATGCCCACACGCGGCGCGCCGCTGTAGGGCTTGTCCAGGTACTCGTTGATCTGGTCCAGGACGCCGCCGCCTGAACTGAGCAACTGGGCCGTGAGGGTATAACTGCCGGCCGGCAGGTCGGCGTTGCGGAAGAGGAATTTCTCTTCGGCGGCAAGGCCGGTCTTTTCAAACACGATGGCACTGTAGCCGTTGTTCCCGGCGATGCTGACCCGGAGGCGATTGGTCGGGTCGCTGTAGGCCGCACTGGGAATTTGCGCGTAGATGTACTGGGCGATGCGGGCGTGGAACGGCGCATGCCAGAGGTCAAAGCCGACGAACAGGTCGTTGAAGGACAGGGCACGGTTGTAGATGCGCACTTCGTCCACATAGCCGTTGAACACCTGGGGGTTGGAGGCCGACCGCCCGATCAGCAGGTTGCTGGTTGAGTTGGCAATCGTTCCGCTGAAAGGCAGTGTGGCCATTTCCTTGCCGTTTATAAAGGTACGCACTGCACTTCCGTCATACGTGAACGCATAATGATTCCAGTGTGTGTTATCCACATCATAGGCCAGGAAAAAGTTCGCGCGGGCCGTGCCTCGCGTGGTGATGAGCTGGACAGATAATGTGCGCGAGCCAATTTGCACGTTGAACTGTCCGGGTTTGTCCAGCAGGGTCCCATAGGTGCTGGTCAGCGCCTTTTTCGCCCAGAAGGAGACGGTGATCTGGTTCAGGCCGGAAAAGACGCCGCTATCGGTGACGCTGATGTAGGCGCCGCCGGTCAGATTGGCGGCCTGGTTGGCGATACCGGCGACAAAACCGCCGGTGCCGCCCTGCCACTGTCCCACCAGCCCGCTGGGAGAACTGTCGGTCAGGTTGCCGTCCAGACGCATATCCAGGCGCGTGCCGGCATCAGGCCAGGGCGGGAGCCGGGGCGGCTGTCCGGTCACGGTGATGAGGGTGGTGGTGCTGGCCACCGCAGTCGGGTTGCCGATGGGGTTGTCACCGGAATCAAATTGACTCCACACCGAGACGGTGAGCGTGACGGTGTAGACGCCGGGGCGCATGTAAAAATGCGAGATGGCGATCCCGCTGTCGCCGGAATAATAGTAGGGATCGCCGAATTTGGCGACATAATCATCGCCGAAGTCCCACTCGTAGCGCCCCTTGAGGAGCATCTGCGTGTCCGTGTAGGTCGTGCCGGTCGCATCGAACAGGACTTCCTCGCCCACGCGTATCGTGGAAGCAGGCCGCACGACAATGCGGGGTACGAGCGCAGAGGCCATGGTTTCAGGGCCGTCCGCGGCCGTTGTCGGGCCGGTTAGCCATATATGAAGCAAGATGATAAGAGCGAACGGAATAAGCGTGACTGCCAAAAGCCGGATGAGTTTCATTTTTCCCTCCTTGCACAATGAAATCTGTTGCTTATGGACGGTGGTCGCATTCCTCCAGGTAGAGAGGAGCTACGAGCCACTTTTGAAAACGAGCGGTAGATAAACCCGAAAGATTTCTTTTACAACGTAAAACATTCTCGGCGGCGTCTCCGTGCCGCCCGGCGACGGAGCCGGATCGTAAACCGTCACCGGGAAACTGCCCACCGTGCTCACGTCGGCGGCCCTGATGGTGGCCGTCAAGCGCGTGCTGCTGACAAAAGTGGTCGGACGGTCGCTGCCGTTCCAGCGCACCACGCTATTGGCCGTAAAGCCGGCGCCGTCCGCGGTCAGCGTGAAATCGGCCGCCTCGTCCACGTCAAAAAAGGACGGGTTAATGCTCAACAACGTGAGGGGGGCCGGGCCGTTGTCCACCAGGATTTTGGACGTAAACGGCGCAAGGGTCAGGCTGCCGATCACGGTGTTTTGATCCAGGTCCAGATATTGCCGGTCGCCCAGGTTGATGACTATTGTCGTCTTGCTGGCGTTGTAAAATATCTTGCCGCGCGAGAGCTCGCCCTGAGGTTGGGTAAACCAGTTGGTCTTGGAATGGGCCTCCAGGCCGCTGAACGTCTTCCAGCCGGAGAACGTGTAGCGCGTCCAGGAGGGGCCATAGGCGATGTGGTTGTTCACGTAGGGGTGAAACAGGTAGTTATAGTCCGAGGACACCCAGTTGCTTAGGCTGCGCGAGTATATCGTCCAGGCCTTGCTGTTCAGCCCAAAGAGGATGTTGTTGGTCACGGTCGCGCGGGTCTCGTCGCCACCCAGGCTGATGTGCGCGGCGTACTCGGTGCCGTAGGAAGCATTGTACACCGTATTGCCGACGATGGTGCCGGTTGAGCGCTGATAATTGATGCCGGTGATTGTCGTGCTGATAACGGTGTTGCCACGCGCCTCCACATCGCGGGAATAGTGGTCTACGTACAGCCCCATGCCAAAGGCCGCGCGCGAGGCGTGGCAACCGTCCACGTTGCCGGGGATGTCCACGATGATGTTGTTGAGCAAGCGGACGTTGTACACTTCGGTCGCCGAGAGGTTGTTGGTGCCGAACGTCCTGACGCCGCCGCAGTCGGCTTTGGAATAGCAGGACTGGGTGATGAAATTCTTTTCCAGCGTCGTGTCGTGGCCGAACACATCTACGCCGTTGTAGCCGATCCGTTCGAGACGGTTGTAGCGCAGCGTGTTGCCATAGCCGGAATCGAGCGGGTCATACGTCCTGATCCGGATTCCGTCGCCGTTCTCGGTGCACTCGTCGCTGGTCTGGCCGCAGCCCATGCCGGATTTGCCCAGATTCTGGATGAGCGCGATGTTGCGGATGACATTGTCCTCAAAGGTGGATTCGGCGAAATAGCCGGTGATGCCGAAATGGTTGGCCCCATCAATGACATTGTTCGTGAACGTCATATGATGCCCGCCGCGCAACCCCTTGCGACCGTCGGAGGGCCGCTCCAGCCAACTGCTCAGCCGGACGCCGGCGGAATTCACGCCGCGGATGGTGACGTTGCGCACCGTAATGTGATGATAAATATCTCGGTTCATCCCGCCCGGCGTGCCGATGCCGTGATTGAACCAGTTCTTGATCTCGAAATTGTCAATGATGATATAGGCGGTTTCCGAGCCGTCGCTGAGCATGATGCCCCCATCCCTGATCCGGTTGGGGTCGGGGTCGGTTGTAAACACCACCGACCCTTCGATGTTGGCCGGCGTGCCCGAGTCCGAATACAGGTAGACCCGCCGCGTTCCGGCGTCATAGTACCACTCGCCGTCCCGGTCCAGCGTGGCCAGATGGTTGTTGATGAAATACCCCCAGCCGATACAATCGCCCCAACTGGAGATCAGGCAGGACAGTCCTTTGTTCAGCGTCAACGTGGTGCCGCCGGAACTGGTGACCTGGCGTTCGAGCATAGACCAGCGGATGTTCTTGATGTGCACGATGGCGCCGGTCCAGTTGATGCCGGACGGCAGCTCGTTGTCTACAATCTGGTTGCTGCCGGCGGTATGGCCGTCCACGAACGAATAGCCGCCGTTGGCCGTGCCCAGGTTGGGCCAGCGGCCCAGCGTCAGGCGTTGACCATTGCGGAACAACTGGTTGATGCCCAGCGGGAACGTGCTCTCCGGCACGTCGGCGCGGTAAATGTTGCCCGAATGGACCGTCCAGCCGGTGATCGGCAGCGAACCGGAGAGGATCGGTTTGTTGGCGCATCCCGCCGGGTACGAGCCGAAGGTGATCGGCGCATCTGCCGTGCCCGCCCATTTGATGACCAGTTGCTCGGCGCGCCAGGTGTCGCCGCACTTGAACAGCACCCGGTCGCCGGGCTGGAGGTTCAGCGAGTTGACTTTGGCAATCGTCTTGAACGGCGTTGACTCGGACAGACCGTTGTTGCTGTCGCTACCGCCGGAACTGGAGACGTAATAGGTCGTCCCGGCAGCCCGCACAGGCCGGACCGGCATGATGGCGGCGAGCAGCGCCAGCAAAATGACAAGCCGGAGGGGTAATCCCCAAGTAGAACAATTGGTCTTGTTCATAGCTCATATCCTCGCACATGGTGTTATGAACTCGATCTGGATATGGTGACCCGTATACCCGGGCAGGTGAGCCGTTACCCCAGAAATTCCAAAAGGATGCGGTTAAAGGCATCGGGATTGTCCACGATGATGCCATGCCCGCTTTTTTCTACCACCACATGCCGGGCACCGGGAATCCCCTGGGCCAACGTCTGCTGAACGGGCATAGGGATCGTGGTGTCCTCCGCTCCCGTCACCACCAGGACCGGCATCCGCAGCTCGCTCAGGCGAGCGGTCACATCAAATTGCAGCAGCGAACGCATGGCAGAACGATAGGCGTAGGGATTGGTCTGCGAGATACGCCGGATGATGCCTTCCCGCAGGGCTTGCTGCTCAGGACGCGGGAAGAGACGTCTGGCCACCATTTCGGCCTGCCGCTCCGGGCCGAGAAATCGAGTCAGGATGGCTCGGGCCAGGAAATAGAGCCTGTCGCCCAGGCTGGGGAAGCGCAGACGGGCCAACGTATTGACCAGCGCCAGGCGGCGCACCATTTCCGGGTGATCCAGCGCCAATTGCAGGGCCACCGTTCCTCCCAGTGAGAGACCCACAACATGGGCCGGGACGGCTTCCACCCGCTCCAGAAAGAGAGCCATATCCTGCGCCATGGCCTGAATAGACACTTCGGGTGGGGCGCTGGAGCGCCCAAAACCGCGCAGGTCGGGAGCCAGCACCCGATAGCCGGCTTGGGCAAGCGCCGCAAATTGGGATTGCCAGTCTGCGCCGACGGAGCCCAGGCCGTGGAGCAAGAGCACAGGCGGCGAACCATCCGGGTTGACCTCTTCATAGTGAAGACACAAAATGTCCGACAAATCTATTGATGGCATAAAACATACCCCCCATAAAATCAAGTATGGTCTGTTATCTGTTCTTTAGCACCACCGGCAGATACACGAACCGGTCCGTCGGCATCACGCGCACGGTGTCGGTGAGAATGGGCGTGCTGTTTACCATTGCGTTGAGGGTGACGGTGTACCACTGATAATTGGTCAGCCCGGTCAGGGTGTAGGCGCGGGTGGGGCTGATGATGCCGGTGATCGTCACCGGCGAGGAGACCGTCTGGCTGTAGTAGCCGAGGCGCCAGGTGCTGGTGGTCGGCAACACGCCTTCGACCGTCCAATTCAGATGGATGGCGCGGTTGCCGGGCGTTCCATGCAGCCTCAACGTCAACATGAACTCGTGGGCGCCGACATCGGGGGCAGAACCTGTATAGGCCAGGCTCACTCCCTGACCGGCCTGCCAGGAAAGCGCCCGGTCCAACGTCAACACGTGTGTGTCATAGTCCACGCCGATCACGACGGCCGTTTCCGTTTGCCCTGCCAACTGGATCACGTCGCCGGTCACGCCCTCGATGCCAAAGCCGTTGTGAAAATATCGGGCGTCGTCCACCGGCAGTGTCACGCCGCTGCCGCTGCCTGCCGCGTGCGCCAGCCACGTCCCTGCGTCCACCATGGGGCTTGTGCTCCGCAGCGTAAAATCATAGTTTCCCACGTCGCTGAAACCCGGCTCAAGTTCCATATTCTCCAGGAATAAAGCCGGATAGTTCGACTCAAAGTAGGCCAGCGTGTTCCCCGCGCCAAACTCTTCCTGAATCACCGCTTCGCCGGGGGTCGCGTGGAATATGTCGTTTCGCTCAAAGCGGAACCCCTGTATCGGTCTGCGGTAGACAATCTGCGCCGGGCCATCGCCCGAGCAGTTGCCCCCTCCGATCCCTCTGTTGGCGAACAGGATGTTGTTCTTGTACACGTTATCCACATTGGCGCCGCTGACGGAAATGCCCGCGCAGTCGTTGTCGTAGAAAACGTTGTGGTATACCCGGTTGTGATGATTGTAGAGCGCCTCGTCCTCGTACACCTGCATGCCCAGGCCGACGTTGGTATGGTAAAAGACGTTGCGGCGGATGATGCCGTCCTGTCCGGCGTACTGAATGCCGTTGCCGCCCGAGGTGCTGTAGTAGGAACTGGCGTCGGCAAAGATGTTGTGCTCGATGACGTTGTGGTGGGTGGCGTTAAAGGCGTTGGGCACGGCGTGCGTGTCCGCCCCGCAATCGTACACTTCGCCGATCTTTTGGAGTGTGTTGGAGAAATAGTTGTCGCGGATGATGTTATAGTTGCCGCAGCGAATGCTGAACACGCTATGCCGCCCCTCGCGGATGGTGTTGCCCTCCACCAGATTGTAATCCGAGTCAATCAGCAACAAGTTGTCGTTGCCGGTGTCCAGCACATTCCCGATGATGCGGTTGTAATCGCTGCTGATAAACCTCACGTTGCCCGTCGTGCCCGTGGCCGGCGTCCGCAGAAACACGTTGTTGAGAATGACATTGTGATGCGCGCCGGTCGCCTCCAACCACCGGCAATCCTCTACCCGCAATCCCTGGATGACGACATGGCTCACACCGTCCAGGACGATGGCGGCCGGAGAAAAACTGCCCGTGAGGGTCACCGTTTCGTTTGCATAGTTGCGGTAGGTGATCGGCATCCCTGCCGTGCCCGAATGTTGAGGCACCAACTGCTCACGGTAGATGCCCTGCCGGATGAACACGGTGTCGCCGGGCTGCGCCGCTGCTGCCGCGCCGGCCAGCGTGGAATAAGCGGTCGCGCTGCCACCGCTGCAACTGCGCGTGGCGGGGTTGTAATTGTTGCACTGGCCTGTCCCAATCGTCCCGTCCACATAAAGGGCCGTCGCCAATTGACCTGTGGGCGAAAAGGGCGGAAGCCCGCCTTGCCGGTGCAGAGTAATCAGTAACAAGGTGATTGCGCACAAGATACGTGGAATGTTCCCCATAGCAATGTCCTTTCTGTTGAATCACTGCCAGCACACAGAGGTCTTTCAGCAGGCAGCGTGATGGTGACGCTCGCTGTTGTCGCCATCCAGATCGGCCACGGCGGGCGAGGCGTACCAGCCGGTCTCACACCAGGAGGAATAACAGCCGGCGTGCTGCCACTTGAGCGCCGGAGCGCCATAAGTGACCGCCGCACGGGACACAGCCGGTCTCCACGGCGTTTCGGACGAGAGGCCAAAGGCAATCAAAATCACCAACGCGATCAGGCAACAGTTTTTCATGGGAACCCCCTCAACACTAAAGGCAGCCAGATCCGACGCGGGTTGGCAATGATGGTTGCCGTGACGGTAATAGTCTGGTAGCCCGGCACGCCAATCGTCGCCGTGTTCACAATCTCCTCAGGGGTGGTCGCCGTGACCTGAGCGCGGTAGGTCATGGTGACCATCGCCGTGGGACTGAGCACGCCGGACCAGGTCAACGTGGGGGCGCCGGCATCGCTCCGCGTCCCCGTACCTCCAACTACGTTCAGCGAGCCGGCAACGTACGCCAGGCCCGCCGGTATCGTATCGGTCACATAGACGGTAGCCGTCAGCGGTGCGGCAAGGTTCTGGACGGTGATGGTGTAAGCGACGACCTCCCCAAGCGTCGGAGTGATCACGGAGACCGCCTTTTCCGTCTCACCGGGTCCAGGCCAGCCCGCCAGCCGGGCCATCATCCACCAGAAGGCCTGGCCCTTGAGTTTGCAGAGCAATTCGGCCTGCGGCAGGCTATCGGAATGGGCGCACGAATCTGGCAGGCTTGTGCAGTATTCCGGGTGTGCAGCGCAAAAGCCCGCACACCATGTACAGGTGCCTTCTCCGTTGTTGAGATATGGCCCGCCCCCCAACGGGTCGTAGGTCTCGATGTCGGCAAAGTCGAACAGCACCATGTTGTGGTCGCGGGCATACTGGCGCGCCATGTCGTTGTGCCGGTAAAGGTTACCGCCAGGCCCTGTGCCGTCGGTGTGGCCGGTCATCAGGATGAAACGCATAGCGGGATATTCGGCTTCGAAAGTGCTCATCGCGTTCAGGTATTGTTGAATCTGGGAATCGCTGTAGTACGACATCTGCCCGCACCACGTCCAGGTGGAAACATCGAACCAGCCGGTATTGGCAACGCTGCGCGTGTGGTTCATGCCATCGGTGCTTTCCCAGTACATGTCGGGTGTGATGTAGGTATCACCTGGATAATTGTTGCCATCGTAGATGCGCAAGGCGCCCGTGTCGGAAGGCAGCACAACCGTGCCGCTCTCTCTGATGTCCACGTTGTATTTCGCGTCTTGCCCTTCCAGCCACCTGAGGCCAGAGAGCACCTGGCTGCCGTGTGAAGTGTGCGCATAGTGGACAACCAGTTTTTTCGCCTCGGCCAGCCAATAATCCGGAATCTTGCTCAAATCTGTACAGGTATGGTCAATGATAATCGGCTCACTGCCGGCCCTGTCGCCCACTGGCCCTGCCCCTGGTGCAGGATCATCCGCCCTGGCGGCAAAGGAGAGATCGCCTGTGCTCAAGGTTGCCAGGAACACACATACGGTCATGATAACAAGCGCTTTTGTTGCTTTCATATTTCTCCTCTCCATCTGCCGGCGCAAGATTGCGTCGGCCCTCAAATGCGACGCTTTGATCATTGCATCGCCATTGTTCACTTTCCCTTCATCACCAGCGGCAGATACACGAACCGGTCCGTCGGCATCACCCGCACCGTGTCGCTCAGGAACGAAGTGCTCCCCAGCATCGCGTGCAACGTGACGGTGTACCACTGGTAATTGTGCACGTTTTGCGTCAGCACGAGAGAGCGGGTCGTGCTGTACGGGTTGGTGGCGGTATAGATGGTAGCCGTCCGGGTATAGTATTCGACGCGCCAGGTGCCGGTGGGCGGCAGGGTGGCGTTGACCTGCCAGGTCAGGTGGATGGTGCGGTCGCCTCCTCTGGCTTGCAACTCCAGTTCGGGCACGGCCTCATACGCGCCGATGTCCCACCCGGCCAGTTGCGGACGCAGGGTGCGGGCAAAGTCATAGTTAAAGTCGTAGCGCACGAGGCCGCGGTCAATGGCCGGCGAGTCCGTGCGCAGCCGATAGTTGCCCGCCGCCGGGTTGACGAACCCCGGATCCACGCCAAAGAGACTGTGTTGATCAAAGTCCAGTTTTTTGGGCGGCCAGGAAAAGTCGGGATAGTGGATGTTATAATCCCATACCGTTCCCACCCTGGACGCCTCGTCGCTGACCTGCGAACCGCTGCCGTTGTTGTAAAAGATGTTGTTCAACACGGTGAGATAGGGACTGTTGTTCAAGTTGACGGCGCCGTAACCGCTCTCGGCCACCACATTGTTGATCAGGGTGAAATGGTCGCAACTGCCGTTGATGGCGAACGCCCGCGAGCGGAGTAAGATGTTGTTGCGGAAGGTGATGTGATGCACATAGTTTCCACTCTGGTTGTCACTGATCATCAGCAACTGGTCGAAATTGTCGCACGTGTTGCCCTCAACCAGGATGTCGTAGGCAAACTGGCTACTGGGATACACCGCAAAGGTCTGGAAGCAGTCCATGTGGGGATCGCCGTACTGCTCCTCGTCCAGGTGATCGTGAGAATAGTTGTTGCGGATGATGTGCCCGCTACCGAAGAAACGCATGGCATCGGAATCGCCGCCCACATACTTGCCGGTATCGGTGTTGGTGTCCAGCCCATGCGAGATCGTGTTCCCCTCCACCAACCAGTTGCGCCCGGCAATGTTAATCCCCGTTCCCTGCACGCGATAGAGGGTATTCTCTTTGACGACCACCCAGTCGTTGACGTGGGGATTATCCGCCCGGATGCCGCCAAAGTTATTGTCGTTGGGATTGAGGTCGTGGAGAAAGTTGCGCACAATCTGCACGTGTGCCGTGTTCTCCAAAAAGATGCCGCCCCGGCCGTCAATCCCCGCATCGGGCCGCCAGATCCGCGTGATCTCAAAGTTCTCAATGCGCACATAGTCAATGGTATAGGTGGTGCCAGGAGGCCGGCGGAAGACAAAGCCGGCCACTACGGCGTTGACGGCAGGATTGCCCGGCGTCAGCACCGGATGCGCGGGATCATATCGGGCATTGGGGTCCACCCGGCTCCGGTCGGGCACGTTCAGCCCTTTAAAGGTGATATAGTTGCCCGGCGTTCCCCCTTCTGTCCAGATTTGCACCCGCTCATTGTAGTCGCCGGGGTAGACGATGATCGTGTCGCCCGGCTGGGCCACGTCCGCCGCGTGCTGGATCGTCTTCCAGGGCAGGTCTATCGTGCCGGGGTTGCTGTCGCTGGCCTGCGGGTGATTTTTGTTGACATAGCGAAAATTGCCCAGGGCGGCGGTGGTGAAGGTATAGTTGCCCGACACGGTCTCGTTGTAGGCCACATCCTTTGAACGCACGCGAAAGTGGTAAGTCGTCTCCGGGTCCAGACCGAGCAGGAGCATGCTGTGTGAGAGTACCCGCGTCGTGCTCAAGACCGTCAGGGTGCCGTATTCGGGGCCGAGGCCATATTCCACCTGAGAGGTGCATGGCTCGTTTGTATCCCAGGCGATTTCGGCCGAGTACGGAGTGACGTTGATGGCCCGCACGTTGGAGATGACCGGCGGGATGGTATCCGAAGAAAAGACATCAAAGGTGATGGCGTAATCGTCGTTGTTGGTGTTGCCTGCCCCATCCCGACAGCGGACATAGTAGGTGTACGTCTGCCCTCCCACCAGGCCGGTGACAAGTTGGGCGTGCGTGAGACCGCCTGTGGTGGCAAAGGTGAAGGGCATGCTCTCATAGGCCACTCCGGCGGTCGTCGCGTAGCGGCAGGTGGCGGCCTCGTTGGTGGACAGGGAAAGGGTGGTCTGCGTGGTGCCGCGCGGCAACGTGCCGGACGGCGCACCGGCAAAGCGCACCGGCACGACCGCGTCTGTGCCGCCGGTCTCGTCGGCGCCGATGTCCCAGGCGCCGCTGCGCGTCTGCCCGTCTATGTCGTTAGTCAGCGCGAGATAGGGGTCGCCGGAGAGGTCCAGGCCGTGGTTGCGCGCGCCGGTATCGCTTTCGGCCAGGTGAAAATTCTTGCCCGCGCGGTTGACAAAGGTAAAGGTCTGGTTCCGCCGCGAGTACAACCCCAACGCCGTGGCATCCGTGGAAGCGTTAAAGTCGCAGCCGGCGGCAAACCCGCCACGAAAGTCATCGGCGGACGGCGCGTCGGTCAAATTGTTGCGCGCCAGGATGCTGCCGTTGTCGCTGCGCAGCGCAAACCCGTTCACAATGTCCACAATGGTGTTGTTGTACGCATACACCGTGCCCACACTGCTCCCGATCCCGGCCGTGCTTGTCGCCGCACCCACGTCATAGATGATGTTGTTCCACACCTTGATCACGCCCCGGCAGTCATAGTTGAGCACCCCATAGCCGATAGAAGAGCGGTCGCCGTGGATGAGGTTGTGGCTCAGGTGGATTTCGCCCACGCCCGCGGCGGTGTTGGGGCGCAGATAGATGACCGCGCCGGTAGATGCCGCGTTGAATTCCAGCCCTTCCACCCGCACATAGGCCGCCATGACGTAGAACAGGGCACTGGAATCGGTGCTTACCAGCCGATAGCCCGAACCGGCCGTGCCGTTGTGCCGGGCTTCGGGAGCGGTGTAAATGCGGATATAGTGGTCGGCGTCGGTGGTCCAGCCGCCGATTTCCACGCGCGTCGTATCCGCCTGTGTCCACGTCCCCTCAATGCGCGCCACGGCGATCTTGTCCTGAGCGACCAGGTTGCCGTTGGGCAGGCCGCCGTAAGCCGCCTCCCAGGCCGCCAACGAAGTGTAACAGGGATACGGCCCGCTGTAACCGCTGCACGTCTGGCGGATAACGGCGATCGCTTCACTGGCCGCCGCCTGCGACACAGTTCCCACCGCCAGCCCTCGCGCCAGCGCCAATACCAACAACACCAATACCATACCAGACCATTTAGCAGTTTTCATTTTCGCCCTCCCTCTTAAAAGGTTTCCTTTATCGTCAATTCCTCCCCTTTTATCCCTGGAAATACCCCAACCGCATCGAGACCTCGCGGGCATACTTGACGACCACCTCACCCAGCCGGGGCAGCATCTCGATGGTCAAAGGAAAAAATCCGTTCAATCCGTTGACAGATTTTTTATCCTTGTGAGAAATTATACAAAAGCGTTGCATCTTTGTCAACATTCGTTGACAGAAACGATACGACGCAGCATAATGCCGCTTAACACTAACGGAGAGTCAGTCTGGAGGGCCAGCGGCCAATGGTCGGCCTGCGCCAACCAACAGCCATTTGAATGATTAGCCCAGGCGACAACCGCCATGCGGTCAACTTTTCGAGCAAAACAACATCCGGCTCCGATTGAGTCATAATTTTGGTGGCTGAGCTTGCGATGTGCAGGAAGCCGCCAGACATCTACGACATCCTGCGGCTTATGACCAGGCGCTTTTGAAACGGGAAACTGGCATTTTCCTCGAAGCGGGAATGATATTTTTCTGCACTGCGAGCGCGCCGTGTTGACGATCTACCAAGCCGTTATATCATCCAGTCAGGAATCCACACACAAACAAAGGAGAAACCTATGACCACAACCTTTACGACCCAACCCGTCACCGACGGCATCTGGCACATCAAAGACGAGCGCGGCGGGGTGATGTACCTCGTCGCCGGGACAGAGCGCGCGCTCCTCATCGATACCGGCTTCGGCGAGGGCGACCTGGCGGCCCACGTCGCCACGCTGACCGATTTGCCCGTCACCGTGGTGAACACGCACTACCACATGGACCACACCGGCGGCAACAAGTATTTTGCCGAGGCTTACATCCACACGGAAGACGCGCCGCTGGTGCAGGCACCGTCCACCCGGCTGATCCCGATTTATGACGGCTACACTTTCGACCTGGGCGGGCGCGTGCTGCGCGTCATCACCACGCCGGGGCACACACCCGGCTCGATCTGCCTGCTGGACAAAGCCGACCGCATCCTTTTCACCGGCGATTCGCCGCGACCGGGCGCGGTGTGGCTGCACCTGCCCACCTCGCTCACCGTGCAGGCATTCTTCACCGGGATGCTGCGCCTGCGGACATTCGCCGCCGACTTCGATACGCTCGCGCCGGCCCACGGAGAGCCGCATCCCGTGGGGACGCTGCTGGATGATCTCATCACCTGCGCGGCGCAAATCCTCGACGGCGACCTGGTCGGCAAGCCGGAGACAAGTCGCTTTGGCGAGTGCTTGCTGGCGGAATACGGCAGCGCGGGCATCATGTACTTGCCCGACAAGCTGTATTCCCGCTGGGGCGAGGGCGACGGCGTCATCTCGCCGGAAGTCCACGCCGACCGCAGCGCCACCTTGCGCGTCAAAGCGCCGCACGCGCAGCGCGTGCTCCTCAACGCGACGACGATCCTCAACGCCCTGGGCAGCGCCGACAGCAACATCGCCTTTCACGAGAAGGACGCGGACGGCGTGTGGTCGCTCACGCTGCCGCCCCTGCCGCCCGATATCTACGACTACAGCTTCCTCATCGACGGCGTCAGCTTCACCGATCCCAACAACCCCGACGCGCAGACTGGCTTCATGGCCCCGCGCAGCCTGCTCATCATCCCGCACGAGACCGGCGCGAACTACTTCGACGCACGCAACGTGCCGCACGGGACACTGCACCGCCATTACTACACCTCGCGGACACTCGGCGACGTGCGCGACGTCTACGTCTACACCCCGCCCGACTACGCGAAAAATCCCGGCGCGACCTACCCCGTGCTGTACCTGCTCCACGGCGCGGGTGACGTCGCCGGGAGCTGGGCGCTGATGGGTCAGGCGCACTTGATCATGGACAACCTGCTCGCCGAGGGCAAGGCCGAACCGATGATCATCGCTATGCCGTTCGGCCACGCGCTGCCCCGTTCCGTCCCCTGGGCGGAACGCTGGCAAAAGAACACCGCGCTCTTCGAGCAAGACCTGCTCACCGATGTGCTCCCCCTGGTGGAATCCACCTATCGCGTGCAGGCCGACCGCGAACATCGCGCGATCGCCGGCCTTTCGATGGGCGGCGCGCAAACCGACCACATTGGCCTGGGACACCTCGACCTGTTCAGCCACATCGGCATCTTCAGCGCGGGCGCGCGCAACTTCAGCGAGCGCCACGCCGACCTGTTGGATGATCCCGTGGGAACGAACGCCAAACTCAAGCTACTCTTCCTGGGCTGCGGCACGCTGGACACGCTCGCCGCCGAAGGGATGGAAGACCTGCACAGGCTGCTCACGGCGAAAGGCATCGCCCATACCTACTGGACGCTCGAAGGCGCAGCGCACACGTGGGTAGTCTGGCGGATGGTGTTGTATTACGAGTTCCTACCCAGATTGTGGCGTTCGTGAAGCACAACGGCCTACACGATCTCACCCAGGGCAGACTGCGCGACAACATCCTGCGGCTTTCCTGGCCCAACCTGGCAAGCCAACTGCTGTTTATGGCGCCATCGCTGTACGATGCGGTGTGGCTCGGCAGACTCGGCGCAGGCGCGCAGGCCGCCGCCGGGCTGGCGACGTCGGTGCGCATCACGATGATCAGCGTGCTGATGGGCCTGAGCGGGGCGAGCGGCGCGGTGGTCGCCCGTTACGTCGGCGCGCGGGATCAGAAGAACGCGAATCTGGCGGCGCTGCAATCCGTCATCCTGATGCTGGTCTCGTCCGGCACGCTCGGCCTGATCGGCGTGCTCTTCGCCGAGCCGCTGATGCGCCTGGGCGGGGCCGACGCGGAAACGCTCCCGCTGGCGGTGCGCTACGCGCGCATCCTCTTCGGCGGGCTGATTGCGATGGAGATGGTGCCCAGCGTCGGCGGCATGTTGAGCGGTATCGGCGCGCCGCAGGTATGGCTGGAAATGACGGCCTGGGTGATGGGCGTGATGCTTGTCGCCGAGCCGCTCCTGGTGAAATGGCTTGGCCTGGAAGGCGCGGTGCTGGCGCTGACCGGCGCGCACGCCGTCGCCATGGTGTGGGGATTGTGGCGGCTTGTCGCCGGACACGCGCCCGTGCGCCTCGATCTGCACGACCTGCGGCTGGACTTCCCGATGATGCAGCGCGTGCTGCGCATCGCCGCACCGACGATCATCCAGCGGGGCACGCCCAATCTGGCGATGACGCTGTTGACGCGCTTTATCGCGGTGTATGGCGCGGCGGCGGTGGCGGCATGGACAGTAGTACAGCGCATCTTCGGCTTCGCGCAGGTGCCGGGGATGGCGCTCTCGCGCGTCGCGCCGGCCATTGTAGGGCAAAATCTCGGCGCCAGGCAGCCGGAGCGCGCCGAGCGCGGCGTCAATGTGCTGTTGTGGATGACATTCATCGTCAGCCTGGGGGTCTTGGGCGCGCTGGCGATCTTCGCGCCGCAAGTCTTCGCCCTGTTCAGCGACGATGCTGCTGCCACCGCCGTCGGCGTGCAGATGCTGCGCGTGCTGGCGCTCGGCTATCTGGCGAACACGCTGACCTGGGTGCTCAACAGCGCGCAAACCGGCGCCGGCGAGACGGTCGCCCCAATGGTCATCAACATCATCGCGCTGTGGGTGATCCAGATTCCGCTCGTGTACCTTTTCTCGCAGGTCCTCCGCCTGGGTGTAACAAGCATCTGGGTCGCGCTGGTCATCGGGTGGATCGTGCAATTTGCACTGCTGATGTACCGGCAGCGGCAGGGAGCGTGGAAACTGAAACAAATATAGAGGAGTGAGCAACCTTTCTGGAGATGACACAGCGACTATAAAAGTGTGACATTCAATTCATCCAAAAGTAAAGGAGGGCGGAAATGGTCAAAAACCACTCGGGACTGGCTTTCGTGTGCCTGGTGGCGTTACTTTTTACCGGCGGTGCGCCAGCGTTCAAACAGTCACCGGCGTATGCTGCACCTGCGGCATATCCCTATAATCCCAACGAATTGAGTTATGGTCTGTACTGGTTTGGGAAGAACAACGCGAATCAGAAATTCGTCTCCGGCGAGGCCAATCCCTACTTCGACCCGGCCCGCCCCACCCTCATCTTTGCTCACGGCTGGCAACCCTTCATCTCCAACAACATACCCACCTTCGATTTCGACGGCGTAGATACCGCCGCCGGTTGGATCGACGCCGGATGGAACGTCGGCATCTTCGTGTGGAATCAGTTCTCCGATGAAACAACCGGCGTGACCAGCGCGTGGTTTGGCGACGGGCCACCACCGCAGGGCGTGCTCGACGCCGAGGCCAAGATTTGGTCCGCCAACGGCCCGCGCGGGATGCGCTGGCGCGATTGGGACAACTACCTCGGCGGCGGTTATAGCGCGGCGCCGCCCGGCACACCGAGCGCGGGCGAACTCTTCTACCAGACTTACATCGCCGCGCTACCCGAAACGTATACGCAGACCATCCGCATTGCCGGGCACTCGTTGGGCAACCAGATGGCCGTGCGGCTGACCAAACTGGTGGATGAGGGTATTACGAGCGGCGCAGTCCCCGAAAATTTGCGCCCCACGCGGGTGGCGCTGCTCGATCCCTACTGGTCACCCGGCCTCCGCACTGACATCCCCGATGGCCCCGCCGCCGGACGCAAAACGGGCGACGTCGTCCGCGAGTACATTGCCGGGCTAATCCCCACCGGCGTGCTCTTCGAGTGGTACCGGTCCTCCGCCTGGACCACGCCGCCGCAAGGCGACGCCAACGACACGCTTAAGCCGCTGATCTTCTACGCCGAGATGGACCCGGCCTTTGAGACCGAGGAGCTGGACAAGCATCTGGCGGCGCAGCACCTCTATTTCTGGTCGCACGCCTTCGATGGGCCGGCAGCTTGCACAGGAAAAGAATGTCTGGGGATGACGCGCGTGCTCTCCAAGATGAGCGACCAACAACTGGCAGACGTGATGGGCGCACCGTATGACTGGGTCCAGGATGGCGGGCAAAATACGGCCACACCGGCAGACGACACCTATCATTCTATCCCCACATCCGATTGTATTCCCATCACCGAAGCCACCATCGCCGGGCCAACAGAAACAACCGGGACGCTCTACATCGGCACGCAGTACACTTTCCACGCTGTCATCACTCCCCTTACCGCGACGACGCCCATCACCTACACCTGGACGCCCACGCCGACCAACGGGCAGAATCACACGGATGCGATCTATCAATGGGCTGTGCCCGATAGTTACACAATCACCCTACGAGCAGAAAACTGCGGTGGATTGGTAACAGCGACGCGCGCGCTTCAGATTGCGCCGCCGCCATACCGCATCTTCCTGCCGCTGGTGCTGCGCGACTCCTAAAGATATGGAGGAACAGGAAATGTCGCGCTTTAGAACATTCCACTGGTTATGCGTCATTTTAACCGTAGGGTTGGCCCTCACGCTGTTCGGGCTCTTTACCACCGGAGCCGCCGTCCGCGCCTCCGTTGTCGAACGGCCCCTAGCGCAATCAACACCCGAACCCGGCGACGTCATCGAAGTTTTCAACAACGCCTGGATGTACCAGAGCAGCCTCGGGATGGTCTACGACCCCGACCGCGGCATTGTGCGCTATGCCCACGAGAGCCAATCCAGCGCCAAACGCCCCACGATTTTCGATGTGGATCCCGTGGCCCATACGGCGGTATTGAGCTTCGCGCTCTCGGCGAAAAACAGCAATTGGCGCTGGCAGATTGACAACCGCGACGGCGCCGGCTACGACTACGTCGCCAAAACCTACTTCCTCCCGGATTACAACGGCGACAAATCCTACGCCGATGACAATATCGTGGAGATTGACCGGGACGGCAACATCCGCAACGCCTGGGAGATGGATAACGAAGTCGGCAGCAACGATAGCGCGGACGGCAGCAAGATTAATAACATCCTTGATATTGCCGTTGTGCCGGGGAGTCCCAACCGCTACTTTGTGACGGCTGCTTATGACGACAATCTCGTCTACGAAGTCGTGCTGACACGCACCGGGCAACTGTGGAAGTCCAAAACCTGGGCCACGCTCGCCAAATGCACGGTCCCCGGCCTCACCGACAACCTGGGCATTGATTACGACGCGCAATACAACCGCCTCTACCACTCCGATTGGAAGTCCAATAAGATCGTCGTCACCGACCTGACGTGCGACGACGGACAACCAATGAACGTCATCACAGAGTTCACCTGCCCCGGCGCGGGCGGCTACAACAGCGGCGTGACATTCATCGAAGGCTCTGACCCGCCTGAGATCTGGGTGACGGACTTCAACAAGAACAAAACCACGCGCTGTGTGGCGGTGGGGGGAGGGGCGCCCGAGCCTGGTTGGAAGAAAATGGTGGACGGCGTTCTCTGGACGGCGGAGCTGAACCACACCACCGAGACCTCGGCGACCTTCCAGGTGACGGACATCATCACTGCCGGGCGGCCTTTCACGCTGACCGAGCGATGGGACGCCGACCGGCTGCGGGTGACAGGGGTGCAGGTCGAACCGCCGCTGGCGGCTATCGTCACGGCGACCGGCGCGCTCACCGTCACCGGTGACGCCGCCACCCCGGAGATCATGACCGTCACCAAGCAATTCCTCACCCTGCCCTGCACCTGGACGGAGACCGTCGTTTCCGAGTCGCTGACCATCGAAGCGGGCGACAACTACGCGGTGTTTGCGGCGGAAAAACCCTTCACGGTGACAAAGACCGCGCCGGTATTGCAGATCGGTGCCAGCCCGGCGTCGCAGAACGTTTACATCGAAAGCGCGGCGCACTTCACGCTGTATTACACCAACACCGGCGGCTTCGAGAACGCCGTCGTCATCACCGGCGCGTTCCCCGTGACCGCGCCCTTCCTCTACGCCGAACCCGAACCGGACGCGACGGCGGACGACCGCTCGTGGGCGCGCTGGGACGTGGGCGATTTGGCGCAGAATGATAGCGGCCAAATCACGGTCTACGTCTACGCCGTTGATTCCACGGCAGAACCCTTGACCGTCACCCACCGCATCCACAATCACGTGGGCGAGGTCGCCGCCGAAACTGAAACCATCCTACACGTGACAGGAGAAACCACACCCGGATGGACCAAAACCATTGACGACGGCAGCGGTCCGGTGGTGTGGTCGCCCACGCTCTCGCTCACTTTGGAGACGGGTGACATCTTTACTGCGACAGACATGATCACGGTCAATGAGAGCTTCATTCTGAACGCCCTATGGTTGACCTCCGAATTGACGCTCAAGTCTTGGGATATATCTCCGGTAAGCTATGAAAGCTCCGTTTCCGTAATCCCCGGCGCGTTGAACTTCGGCGCACCCATCTCATCCACCTTCTTCCCCCGCCCCATCATCCTCACCAAAGTTTTCACCGTCAACACCTGCTCCTGGCCGCAAACTGTGCTGCTCGAATCCCTGCAAATTGGAACGAATCTGCCCATTTTGCGTCCGGTGCTGATCCACAAAGACGCGCCCATTCTCACGCTGACCGCGACGCAAGCCGCGACAGAAGCGCACGGCGGCGAGGTTGTCACCTACACACTTGCCTACACCAACAGCGGCGCTTACGAAAACCAGTTCACCGTGCGCGCCGACTTTCCGGTGGAGGCGAGTTTCGAGAGCGCCGACCCGGCGCCGACAACGCACGAGAGCGGGGTTGTCACGTGGCTCTTTCCCGACGGGCTGAACACAGGCGATAGTGGAATGATCACCGTCACCGCGCAGATCACAGACGAAATCCCGCCCGTCACACGGGTGACGATCACCAACACGTTGCTCGATCACGCCAATGTCCCCAAAGCCGTCGCGTCCGTTGCCTGCGAAATCGAACCGCCGGAATGGGAGAAGCGCGTGAACGGCGGCGCGTGGGACACGCCGGTATCGGTCGAAGCCGGAGAGGAGTTCACCGTCACGGAAGTCATCACCACCGGCGCGTCCCTGATCCTTGTGGATCGCTGGCCGGAGGCGCATCTGACCTTGCTCACGTACACGCACAGCGCGGGCGCGGGGGACATCGTCACGGCTGCCGGCCGGCTGACGTGGACCGTAGACGTCGCCGCGCCGGAGACGGTGACGCTCACCAAACGCTTCCGCACCGAAGTCTTCACCACCGCCTACACCGTGCTGTGGGAGGATTTGTCCGTCGGCGGCGCAGAATGGGAACGGCGGGCCGTCATCCTGGAACGGGCAATCCCCGACATGCGCCTGACCAAAACCGCCGCGCCGGGCGTCGCCCAACCGGGGGAACGCATCACATACACGCTCACCTTCTCCAACGCGGGAAAGGGGACGGCGCGCGGCGTCATCCTTACGGACATCATCCCCATTTCCATCACGAACCCCATCAGCCATGTGGCGTTCACGGATCACGCATCACGCATCACAGCTACGTCCGGTGTCACCTACGTCTGGCAAATAGCCGATCTCGCGCCGAACGCCGGCGGCGTCATCACCATCACCGGTGTATTGAGCCAATCGTTGCCCGCCAGCCTGCTCACCAACGAGGCCGAAATCGCTGCCGCAAACCAGGCGCAGGTGGGCGGCGCGTCGCCCGGTGAGGACAACCGCATCACCGCCGCCGCCTCCATCGCCGTGGATGGCGACCCGTTGGTCTGCACCCTTGCGCCCATCAGCGGGACGACGCACGCCTTCTGCAACGGCATCTGCGGCGCCGTCACCTTCGTCAACACGGGCACGGTGAGCAGCCTGACGATCATGTTCACGCAGCGTTTCCCCTCTACCGGCGGTGAGGGATTGCCGCGCCAATATCACCTGGAAGCCAATGGCAGTGGCTTCACAGCCCGGCTGACGCTGTGCTACGCGGATGAGGAACTCGACATTGCCGGCATCCCGGCGGGCGATGCGGGTGAACTGCGCGCGTTCCGCTACAAGGCCGGCGGCCTGTGGGAAGCGTCGTCCGGGCAAACGGTGAACAGCGGCGACAACACCATCACCATCGAAGGCGTCACGCAATTCAGCGCATGGGGCATCGGCATTCCTGGCGAAGAACAGCCGACGGCGGTGCGACAACGTAAAGACCTGTCAGGCTTGATAAACCTGACAGGTCTGGGAGCGATCTTACTCGCGCCAGGCTTGGCGCTGCTTGTCCTGGGGATGCGAAAGCGGCAGCAGTAGGGTATAAGTCAATACTGGGAATCTTGCGGTGGCACGGTCTGGAGACCGGCCACAGCAGTTTTTGAGAGAATCGCTCGGGCCGGTCTCCCGACCGCACCCGCCAGTGCCTTGCGGTGACACGGTCTGGAGACCGACCACAGCAATTTTTGAGAGAATCGCTCGGGCCGGTCTCCCAACCGCACCCGCCAGTGCCTTGCGGTGGCACGGTCTGGAGACCGGCCATAGCAGTTTGTAGTCTGGCTTGAGCTATCCCTTCTTCAGCGCCTTGAGCGTTTCCGCCTCAGGGCGCTTTTTGTAAAACTCATCCAGCGGATAGCAACCGGAAACCAGGCCCTTGCGCGGCGCGGTGGTGCAATCGCTGAAGGTGCGGCAGATGCGCGTGCGCTGCAAAGGCCGCCCGGCCAACACATCGGCCGGCATCTCCGGGTACGAGAGCACCATCCGCCCCAACCCCACGAAGTCGGCCTGCCCGGTGCGCACGACATGTTGCCCGATGTTGGGCAGCCATTCCTGCGCATACGAGTATCCAGAGCCGACAAACAACAGGTCGGGGCGATGCTGTTTAAGCTGCCGGGTGATGGCGATCTGCCGCGCCACACCCGCGAGCGGGTCTTCCGGCGGCTGGTAGCCATCGGAGGGCGGGAAGAGCGCCGGGCGCTGGATGTGCGGGACGTAATACGGGCTGCCCACGGTGATGCACACCAGTTCAATGCCCAACTCGGCGAGCAAATCCATAAACGCGAACGGCTCGGTCAGGTCGTAGCCCACGCCGGAGCCATCGCCGCCGAAAGCGTAGCGATAGGGTTTCGCGCAGGGCGCGGGTTCCCCCACCCCATCCGCGCCCGGCTGGAAGGGGACGAAATCAATGGCGCTGACCCGCACGCCGATGCCCAGCCCTGGCACTTCGGCGCGGATGCCGGCGACGATTTCCCGCAAAAAGCGCGTGCGGTTCTCGAAGCTGCCGCCATAGCGTCCGGGGCGGTCGTAGGCGCTGAGGAACTCGTGGCCCAGGTAACCGTGGCAGTGCTTGAGGTCCACGAAGGCGTAGCCGGCCTGCTGCGCCAGCTTTGCCGCGCCCACGAACGTCTCGATGAGCCGGACGATGTAGTCATCGGTGACGATGGGATAGTCGGCCGGAATCCCAAACTTCGCATCCAACACCGGATGGTGGTAAAGAATCTTCGGTTCGAGTTTTGTCTTGCTGTTGGGCCGCGCAAAGCGTCCGGAGTGCGTCAGTTGCAGGCCGATCAGCAGGTCGGCGGCGGTGGCGTAACGCGCAGTGTGTTCACGGATCAACGTCTCGCGCAGCGCCGCCAGGTCGCCGACGGTCTGTGCGTTGATCAGCAACTGATTGGGGTTCGCCCGCCCGTCGTGCTGCACAGCGACGGCCTCCCCGCCCCAGATCAACTTCGCGCCGCTCGCCCCGAAGTGCTGCCAGCGACGGACGGTCAGCTCGGAAGGCCGCCCGTCCTCCGTCCCGTCCCAGCCCTCCATCGGCAGGATGCAGAAGCGGTTGCCGATCACGAACCCGTCCCTGAGTATGTACGGCTGCGCCAGCGGCGCGTCCGGCCCGGTCGCCAGTTCAGCGTCGAAGCCCAACGTAATGCAGGATTCGTCCAGATACGCCTGGAACGCCTCGGCAGTCTTCAACGTTGCAATACGACGATAGTTCATAACATCTCCTCCAGAAGCCAACCGCGAATCACGCAAATCTTCGCTAATCGTAACTATTCAGCCTGAACGCGAATTTAGACAGGATTAACAGGATTTTCAGGATTTGGTAAAAAACAGGCTGGAAATCTTGTTAATCCTGTGAATCCTGTCAAAAAACCGGCCAGCCTGAACAGTTACCGCTAATCTTCTAGAAATTCGCGTAGATTAGCGAGATTCGCGGTTAAAATTGTCATTCTCATAAACAGTTTACAGCCCTGAAAGCGCCTGGCGCACTTTCTCGATCATCGCGTCGAGGTCTGCGCGGGAGCGGGTGGGATCGGTGTGCAGGAACAACGTGCGTGCCAGGATGTCGAGAGTGTTGGGGCACATATCCGGCGTGTATTCCACCGGGACTTCGGCCCGCTTGAAGGCATCCATCGCCGGGTGATGCGCGCCCTGCTGCTTGAGTACCGGCTCCCAGTGCGTGTAGACATGCCTGCCGCTGTCGATCGGCGTATCGGCGCGCACGCCCTGCTCGTGCAAGCGATCCAGCGCAAGGCGCACGCGCTCCGGCGTCTCGAAGAGCAACGCCAGCGTCGTGCCGCAATCGCCTTCGACGTCATGAATCGGGTTGAATGTGAAGCCCCCCACGTCGCTCAACGCCTGGATCATCAGCCGCTTCTCGGTCAGCATCGCATCCAGCATCCCATCCAGGCGCGTCAGTTGCACGCGCAAGACGGCGCTGAGAATCTCATTGATACGGAAGTTCATCCCCGCGAAGAACGGCGTGGTGATTTGCGAAGCGTGGTCGCGGAAGACCGATCCACCGTCGTGGAAGACGAGCGCGCGGTGGTAGATCGTCTCATCGTCCGTAACGAGCGCGCCGCCCTCGCCGCAACTGATAATCTTGTAATGGTTGAACGAAAACGCACCCGCGTCGCCAATCGATCCCAGGCGCTTGCCGCCGTAAGAACCGCCATCGGCCTGGCACGCATCTTCGAGCACTTTGAGGTTGTGCTGGCGGGCGACAGTCATAATGGCGTCCATATTGCTCGGCAGGCCATTCATGTGAACGGGAATGATGACTTTGGTGCGCGGCGTGATCTTGCGTTCCACGTCCGTCGGATCGAGCGTGAGCGAGGCATCCACCTCGGCGATAATCGGCACGGCCCCCACCGCCAGCGGCGCGAGCGCCGTCGCCATAAAGGTATACGCCGGGACGATGACCTCGTCGCCCGGTCCGACGCCCATCCCCACCAGCCCGGTGATGAGCGCCGCCGTGCCGCTGGTCACAGCGACGGCATATTTCGTCCCGATCTTCGCCGCCCACTCCGCCTCGAACCGCGCCGACTCGCTCTGATCGCCGCCGAGATAGCGGAACAATTGTTTCGATTCAATGACACGCTTGACGGCGTCTACTTCTTCCTGGCCGATGATGTACATACAGTAAACTCCTGTTATTTTTTGACAGCAGATTTGGCAAATTAAGCAGATTTCAGGCAAACGAACATCGGCTAAATCGGCTTAATCTGCTGATAGAAGAAATGCCTCACCTCCCTAAAACATCGCCACAAGTCTACACCGGTTTTCACGAATAGAAAAGAGGAACGCTGCGCTGCAGGCCGCCCTATGAAAAGCAGGCTCGGTATTAACGAGCCTGCTCAGGAGCCAGAGTACAAAAGTCTCACGAGGTCCCAGCTGAGACTTTTGTAGTCGAATAAGTTGCAACGACGTTTCTGCTAACGGCTCAACCAGCCGCCATCGATCGGGACCACCGATCCATGCATATAATCCGACGCCGCCGAGGCCAAAAACACAACCAGCCCTTTCAGATCATCGGGAACGCCCCAGCGACCTGCGGGGATACGCGCCAGAATGGATTGGCTGCGCTGTTCGTCAGCACGCAAAGGGGCCGTGTTGTCGGTCGCCATGTAGCCAGGCGCGATCGCATTCACATTGATGCCTTTACTCGCCCACTCGTTGGCCAGTGCGTGGGTCAGGCCCGCCACGCCGCTCTTGGCGGCAGTGTACGACGGCACCAGAATGCCCCCTTGAAATGAAAGCATGGAAGCAATGTTGATAATCTTTCCGCTCCCTTGTTGGGCCATCACCCTGGCTGCGGCCTGCGAAAGGAAAAAGACCGCTTTCAGATTAATCTGGATCACATCGTCCCAGTAGGCTTCGCTGAACTCCAGAGCTGGCGCGCGGCGGATAATGCCCGCGTTATTCACCAAAATATCCAAACGTCCTAGCCCCTGGACAATCTGATCGACCTTCTCATATAACTCTGTAAGGGGAGCGGCACCGAGATTGCATGGAATCGGTAAGAACCGGCGTCCCAGGGCCTGTACCTCCGCTTGCGTTTTCTCCAGCGAGATGATATCAAGTCCGGCGATGTCCGCGCCAGCTTCGGCCAGACCAAACGCCATCGCCTGGCCCAAACCGCGCCCGGCGCCGGTGACAAGCGCGACTTTGCCATCAAGTTTGAATGACTCCAGAATGCTCATTCCGATGCCTCCTTTGCCGTTGATTTCGATTTTATGACACGTACCCTAAGCGACCGGAAATGGTGTTGGCCGTATCCATAACCAGCTCGGACAGAGCGATGAGCCTGGGAATAGAAAGACGATAAGCTGGCCCGGACACGCTGATAGCGGCAAAGACGCGTCCGGTGCGGTCAAAGATCGGCGCGCCCACACAACGGATACCGTCCTCGCTTTCCTCATCATCGATAGCAAACTTCTGCGTGCGAACAGTGGTAAGGTGCTCAATCAGAACAGCTCGGTCCGTGATCGTGTTCCGGGTTTTGCGCATCAACTCCAGTCGCTCAATCAGGCCAATCCGATCATTCTCAGGCAAAAAGGCCAGGATGGCTTTGCCCATAGACGAACAATGCAGCATATTGCGCGAACCGATCTTGGTATTGGTCCGCAACGACTGCGAGCTTTCCGCCTTGCCCACGTAAACAATCCCATCGCCATCCAACAAGGACAAATAGGTAGTTTCGTTGGTGACATCGCTCAGTTGGCGCAGATAGGGCTGTGCTAACTCCGGCAATTCCAGAGAATCGAGCACGCTCTGGCTCAGGCTCAACGCCTGGACGCCAAGACGATAATGGGTGGCATCGGCCTCAGCCACGTATCTCCGCACGACCAAAGTGCGAATGAGCCGATATGCGGTGGGGCGCGGCAGATCGCACAGCTTTGCCACTTCTGTTGCCGAGAGAGGCTGCTCTGCTCCGGCAATACATTCCAAAACGTCCAGCGCCTTCAGCACCGTTTGGGATAAATCAGCCTCGTACAGGGCATCCTTTGCGGGCATACACCGTTCCATCCTTTCAAGCCAATGTGGATTTATAGCCTTTTGATTTTTCGCCGGCTTTAGGTATACTTTGCCGGCCATTGATCCCTATGGTATGTACAATCCCGACCTTGTCAAACATTTCGAAAGGTAATCAAGCCACTTGATCCAACGGAGCAGGGTCCATGTCGTCAAAAGCCTGATTTTCACCACCCATCGCCCACACAAAGCTGTAATGACCGGTACCGGCCCCCGCGTGGATTGACCAACTGGGAGAAAGCACCGCCTGCCCATCTCTGACGACGATGTGACGGGTCTCGTGGGGCGCCCCCATCAAGTGGAAGACCACATTGTCGCCCGCCAGATTGAAGTACATATACACCTCTGAGCGGCGCGCGTGCGTATGTGCCGACATGGTGTTCCAGACACTGCCGGGGGCCAGTTCAGTGCAGCCCATAACCAGTTGACAGCTGGGCGTGCCGCCTTCGTAGATATACTGGTAGATCGTGCGCACGTTAGCCGCCTCAGGGCTACCTGCTACGATGCGGTTGGCCTGGGCCTGGGTAATGTGAGTGGTCGGGTAAGCTTTGTGGGCTGGCAGACTCACCAGATAAAACCGGGCCGGTTGCTGCGCATCGGCGCTCGAAAAGCTGATCGCCCGGCTGCCCCGGCCAATGTATAGCACCTCCTGGTAAGCCATCCCGTATTCCTGACCATCGACTGTGATACTGCCCGCCCCACCGATATTGAAGACGCCGATTTCTCGCCGCTGGGCAAAGTACTCAGCCCGCAGTTCATCACCGGCCTCAAGGTGCAGCGAGCGGCTCGCCGGTACGGCTGAACCGACAATCATCCGGTCAACGTTTGAATAGACCAGTTTGATCTCATCAAGCGCGAACAGGCCGGTGATCAGAAATTCCTCCCTGATCTCGGCAGTGTTCATTCTGACAAAGCTCTGTGGGTCTCGCGAGTATCGAATGTCCATTTTTAACTCCAGATTCTTTTGTGCTAAATGGTACTGGCCTTTTTCCTTATCACGCCACGCAAACTAATTTCGTGCGCCCGGTGACATCTCACAAAATGGTTAGGCGAAATCTCCTCCTGCACCGGCGTTTCCACACGGCACACCTCCTGCGCATAACGGCAGCGTGGGTGAAAGTAGCAGCCCGACGGCGGATTGGCCGGGTCGGCGACCTCCCCCTCCAGCACAATGCGTTGTGAACGCAGGCGCGGATCGGGATTGGGCACCGCCGAAAGCAACGCCTCCGTGTAGGGATGCCGGGGTGCGTAAAAAAGTTCTTCCGTTTTCGCCATCTCGACGATCCGGCCAACGTACATCACCGCCACCCGCTCGCTGATGTGCTTGACGACGCTCAAATCGTGCGCGACGAACAGGTAGGTCAGGCCGAGCTGTTCTTGCAGGTCAAGCAACAGGTTGAGAATCTGCGCCTGCACCGAAACGTCAAGGGCCGAAACCGGCTCGTCCGCCACAACCAGGCACGGATTCAAGGCCAGCGCCCGTGCGATGCCGATACGCTGGCGTTGCCCGCCGCTGAACGCATGGGGGTAGCGCCGCATGTACTCAGGCCGCAGTCCCACCAAATGCAATAACTCGGCCACCCGCGCCATCCGCTCCTCGCGGTCCTTCATCCCATGAACCAGCAACGACTCGCCAACAATGTCCAGCAACGTCATGCGTGGGTTGAGTGACGAAAAGGGATCCTGAAAGATCATCTGCATCTTGCAACGCAAGTGTTGCACTTCCCTTTCAGGCAATGCGGCGACATCGACAGCCGTACCATTGTCTATACGAAAGAACACCTGTCCGGCCGTTGGATCAATCGCCCGCAGAATACAGCGCGCGGTCGTCGTCTTGCCGCACCCGCTCTCCCCCACCAGCGAAAGAGTCTCACCCCTGTTGATATGGAAGGTCACGTCATCCACTGCGCGAACGTGGCCTACCACCTTTTGCAGAAAGCCTTTCCGAATTGGGAAAAACTTACGCAAGTTTCTAACGTCAAGTAACACACGGTCGTCAACGTCGTTCACTTTGACTTTACCCCTGGTATAGGAAACAACTCACCTTCTGGCGTTCGTTTAGCGGCTGCAGGATTGGTTCCTGCTGATCACATACTCCCGCTATAAAATCCGCGCAGCGTGGGTGAAACGGACACCCCGCCGGCCGATTGTAGGGATGTGGGACAGAACCACTGATCGTCGGCAGCCTGACGCGCGGCGTTGATTCGATGCTCGGAATCGAACGCAAAAGCGCCTGTGTATACGGATGCAAGGGATTATGGAACAGGTCATCCACGGGCCCCTCTTCGACCACGCGCCCCAGGTACATCACCGCCACGTGATCGGCCATCTCAGCGATGACGCCCAGGTTGTGCGTGATGAGCATGATCGCCATGCCGCGTTGCTGTTGCAACTGCCGCAGCAGGTCGAGAATCTGCGCTTGTGTGGTCACGTCGAGCGCGGTGGTCGGCTCATCGGCGATCAGCAGCCGGGGGTCGCACGAGAGTGCCGCCGCGATCATCGCCCGCTGCCGCAGGCCGCCGCTCAACTCGAACGCATACTCGTCAATACGGCGATCGGGTTTGGGAATCCCCACCTGCCCCAGGATCGCAATCGCGCGCTCCCGCGCTTGAGCTTTGTTCGCCTCGCCACAATGCAGCATGATCGCTTCGATGATCTGACTCCCCACCGTATGCACCGGGCTAAAGGACGTCATCGGTTCCTGAAACACCAGTCCGATTTCAGCTCCCCGAATAGCACGCATCTGTCTGCTGTTGGGGTGTAAGCGCGTCAGGTCGATCGCTTTACCATCGGCGCAACGCAGCACGATCTCGCCGTCCACAATGCGCCCCGGCTGGTCGACGATACGCAAGATCGACTGCGCCGTCACACTCTTGCCGCAGCCGCTCTCACCGACAACGCCAAGCGTCTGTCCGGGGTAGATGTCAAAAGTGGCGCCGTCCACCGCCTTGACCGTGCCTTCGTCCTGGAAGAAGTACGTTTTGAGATTACGCACCGATAGGAGTGTCTCGTGTTCGCTTTCCATTGACTTTATCCGTAAGGGTCAGCCGCATCGCGCAGGCCATCGCCCACAAAGTTGAACGACAGAACGGCAATGATGACGGGAATGGCAGGAATCAGCAACCACGGCGAAATGGCAAGCGCCTGAATATTTTGCGCATCCTGCAACAACACCCCCCAACTGATCGCCGGTGGACGGAGCCCCAAGCCCAAAAAGCTCAGCGAGGTCTCACTGATGATCATGGCCGGGAGCGCCAGCGTCGTCGCTGCAATGATGTGGCTCAGGAACGAGGGCACCATGTGCCGCAAGATGATGCGCATCCGGCTGCAACCGGCCAGTCTGGCGGCCATGACAAAGTCTTCCTGACGCAGGGAGAGAAATCTCCCGCGCACCACGCGGGCCAACTCTGTCCAGCCCAGCAGCGAGATAATAATCGTGATGGCAAAGTAGACTTGGGTAACAGTCCAAGTACCGGGCAGCGCCGCCGTCAGACCCAGCCAGAGGGGGATCGTAGGGATGGAACGCAGGATCTCAATGAGGCGCTGGATGAAGGTGTCGAGCACACCGCCATAGTATCCTGAGATGCCACCCAACACCACGCCCAGGATCAGGCTGAGGGCCACACTTGTCAACCCGATGGACAGCGAGGTCCGCGTACCATACATCAGGCGTGACCACAAGTCACGGCCCTGCATATCCGTCCCCATCAGTGAGAGGGTTTCCTCGACCGGGGCGCCATCGACACCAATCAGGTGAACATCGCTAGAAATAAGGCCCAGCCACTTGTACTCAAACCCCTTAGCGAAAAAGCGCACCGGGAACTTGGCTTCGAGATCAGGCTCATACACGCGCTTGAAGGTCTTGGGGTCACGCTTGCCCAGGATGCCATAGACGTGCGGGCTGAATTTGCCATTATCCATCCAATAAATCGGCTGCGGAGGCATCACCGAACGCTGGGCCTCCGAGTCTTCCGGATCGGTATAGGCCAAAAAATCCGCAGACAGGGCAATGAGATAGAAAATGACGAGCATCACAACGCCGGCCATCGCCAGGCGGTGTTTGCGAAACCGCCACCACATAAGTTGCCATTGCGTGGCGACCGCAATCTGCTCTTCGGCCCGCGTCGTCACAAACGTATCGCCTGGTGCCTGTGATGGGAGATTCGGCGTGTTACGCCCGACTTCTAGAGGTATGGTTTGTGCCATCATTGTCTCCCGAAGCGAATACGAGGATCGACCCACATTAACAACAGGTCCGAGACAAAGGTGCCGATGACCGTCATCACACCCAACATCAGCACGATAGTGCCGGCCAGGAACATATCTTGTGCGATCAATGCCTTCAGCAGCAGTGGCCCCACCGTCGGCAAGCTCAACACCATCGAGACGATAATGCTCCCCGATACAACATACGGAAACAGGTAGCCAATCGTACTGATGAACGGGTTCAGCGCCACGCGCACCGGATATTTCAGAATCACGCGCATCTCGGAAAGCCCACGTGCGCGCGCGGTCATCACGTAAGGCTTGCGCAGCTCATCGAGCAGATTGGAGCGCATGATGCGAATCATCTGCGCCGTGCCCCCGACGCCCAGCACGATGGCCACAATCGGGAGATGCTTGAGCATATCCACGAATTTGGCCCAACTCCACGGCGCGTTGGCAAACTCGGCCGAGAACAAGCCCCCAACGTTGGCATCGAAGTATTTGAAACCGACGTACATCACGATGAGAGCCAGCATGAAACCGGGGATCGCCAGGCCGATAAAGCCAATAAAAGTGGCGATATAGTCGCCGATGGAATAGCGTTTGACGGCGGAATAGACGCCGATGGGCAACGCCAACCCCCACGTGAAGACAATGGCCGCCAGCGAAATGACCACCGTCAACGCGAGGCGGTCGCCGATGACGTCGAGCACCGGCCGGCCCCACTCTATCGCCATGCCAAAGTTCCCTTGCGCGATCAGTCCCATCCACCTGAGATACTGGATGTGGATCGGTTGATCGAGTCCATATTGGATCCGGAGCGCCTGCGCCTCCGCTTCCGTGATCCCGATCCCCGAAGCCGACATCGAAGCGATGTACGCAGTCACGTAATCACCCGGCGGCAACTGGATGATGACGAAAGAGATGACGGTGATCGCCCAGATGGTCAGAATCGCCAAGATCAAGCGGCGTGCAATATAGGCTATCATACGGTTCCCCTGACGTGCCTTAAAGTAACAGAGACCTTTGGGATCTTAGATACCCATCCCCCGTCGCGCGGTAACGGGGGATGGACAACGGATGACACAAATCACGACTTAAAGAAGAAAGTCACCGGCCGCGAAGTACACGGCGTGCGCGCATGCTGCGCGTTGACCTGCCGTTCGGGGATATTGCCCATGTTGTTCTTGACGATGCGCACCCCCATGAACGCCGGCGATTGCCCGACCAGGCCGATGCTCCACTGCTGCTCGACGATGATCTTCCAGATCTCCTTTGCGTTCGCGATCTGGCCTGCTTCGTCCAGCCCGAACGCCTCCCGGAAGAGATCGAACGCGCGCAGCATCTCAGGATCATCCGGCTTTTTGCCCTGCGTGCCGTTCGAGGCATACCACTTGGCAAACGCCATCCCCATGTGACACTCACCGGGGTCAACCGGCAGCGCGTGGCGGGCGAAGAGATAGAGCATCTCCGAGCCATCATTGGCCCAGGTGATCATCTGGTGCTCGCTGTTGGCCGTCATGCCGAACGCGAGGTTGCGCTCCATCTCCTTGATGGTCACGTCAATGCCGATCTTTTGCCACTGCTGCTTGACCATCTCGCCGACCTGGGTGTAAGGAATGAAAGAACCGCTGACGGTGATCAGTTCGAGCACCAGGCGTTCCCCGTTGTCGGTACGCAGACGAAATCCCTCGCTGTCTTTCTTGTCCAGCCCCAGTCCGTCGAGGATCCTATTCGCCTGCTCGATATCCAACTCGCACCACTTTTTGTTCCATTCCGGGCCGGGACTGTAGATCGTATCCGGCGAGGGCGCGGTCGAGCCGGGCGTGCCGACGCCCAACCAGAGCGCCTCGTTGAGTTGGTCGCGGTCAATGCCCATCGAGAGCGCGTGGCGGAAATCCTTGTTCTTGAGCCATTTGGCAATTTCGGGATCGCCCTCGTATGCCATGTTGATGTGCAGCGCGGCGTCCGAGCCGTTGAATGCCGGATCGAGGTGCACGGTATAGTTGCCCTTCTCCGCATTTTCCAGGAAAACGGGCAATTTGGCAAGTCCCATGTGGCGCTCCTGGAGATCGTACTCGCCGGCAATCGCACGCAGATTCGCCACTTCGGTGTTCTCCGCCAACGTCATCACGATCTCGTCAATGTACGGCAGTTGGTTGCCCGCGGTATCCACGGCCCAGAAGTACGGATTCCGTTCCATAGACCAGGTGGGCGTGTTGATGGGGGAGACTGTCTTCCACGGCGTCATCACCGGCACCTCGGGGTTGAGTGCCCAACTGTACCTGTTCTTGAGCAGGGATACCCAGTTGTCGAAGCCCAGATCCTTGGCTTTTTTGTTGACCTCGTCTACGGACGAGTACTTGGGCAGGAACTGCTTGAGGTAATGCGCCGGGCAACACCCGCCGCCAAAGTTTTGGAATCCACCGCGCGTCGCAAAGCCGGCGCCGATGCCGGTGCTCCCGGCCAGGGAATAGACAAAGTAGGTGTACGGCTCCGGGAATTCGAAAGCGACGGTAAAGTCGTCTATCTTTTTCATAACGCCCGGCTTGCCGTTGATCTGCATCTCGGGGAATGGCGTGGGCACAATTTCCGGGTTTGAATAGATATCCTCGAACCAGAACATAAAGTCGTCCGCGGTGAGAGGCTGGCCATCGGACCACTTGGCGCCCTTACGCAGGAAGATGGTGATCGTCTTACCATCGTCGCTGATTTCCCACGCTTTGGCGAGCGAAGGCATAATCACACCGCCGGTGTAGTCAAAGTGCAGAATTTTGTCCATCGAGTTGATGCGGTTGCCGTTCTCGTGATCCGCCGGTCCGGTGAACGCGCGCCGCCATGTGCCGCCGTATTGGCCGATCTCGTGGAGCGGCTCAATCACCATCAAGTCATCGGGATTGGGTAGACGCTGCTCAACCGGCGGCAGTTTACCGGCTTTGACCATCTCGGCCAGCGCCGGCGCTTCACCAAATTTCTTCGGGAACTTGGCGGTATCGCGGATGATCTGGGGACCTTCCAGCTTGCCGATCAGCGCCGAGCCAATCCGGGCCTCTTCGGTCGCCGGGACGGCAGTCGGTGTCTTCGTAGGGGCTACGGTTGGAGCTTGAGTGGGGGTTGAGGTAGTGCAACTCGCCAGGGCCACTCCAGCGACGCTGATTGCCGTCAATTGGAGAAACTCACGCCTGCTGATTTTTCTGTGTTCCGACATTGGTATTTCCTCCTGATTGATACGTTGACAAACCATTTTTTGATTGAACAGTGAAAGCATCAACCTGTTTGCAAATTGTCCTTTTCATTTCCCTCCTCTCCCCCTTCAGAGCGCCATGATGCGGGTGCCGGTTGGGGACCAGACATCCCAGCCATGATTCGTATACAATAAGGTTGATAGCCCAAAATCCGAGGAAGTGTCCATTATTTGGACAGCTTGTCCAAATATACCACAAATTCTCGAAAATGTCAATACTTTCAGACAAAAAAACCGAGAAAAAAGTATTAGAAGCTCGGATCAGTCTTCTGGGCAAGTCTGCGCAAGGGGAAACTCCAGCAGCACACCCCCGCTCATAGCAAGCGGGGGTGTGGAATTTAGATTTTGAAGTCTATAGACGCTCAGGCTGGGAGGTGATCGTAGATCTCCCCATGACGAAAAGCAGCCCACGCCGTCTCGAACCACGCATCAGGTTTGGGCAACGGGCGACGCAGAACCCACCGGCTTGTGACCGTACCATCGGGCGCGGCGACTGTCTCCAGCACACACTCGCGGTAGGCTTCGTCCTCAGGAACGATGCGCCACGCATCGCCAAGTTTTTCGTGAATAGCGATGCCGTCTGGGTCCACAACAATGGATGAGCCGCGACTGCCCACGCCGCTTTCCAACGCGAACAGCAGCGTCCGCAGGTAGACGGCGTGCGCAAAGCACAATTGCCGGTTGCGCAGCGACTCGGTGATATTGGTCGGATCGACGCCCTGGGCGACGCGGCGGTACTGCGCCCACGCTTCGGGGACGGCTTTGCGCAGCTCCGCGACCGAGCGGATGTGCGCCCCCACCCGGCTCATCCGCGACTGGAATTCTAACCGTTCCGCCTGCCAGTCCAGCGCCGGTCCCGTGGCAGATAGCGACGCCAACAAATTCCCCACCGCCCGCTCGATGACAGGCAGCGCGGCAGCCTCGTCCAGCGTCCACACCGAATAGCGATTGGCGATGTACTCCGCTGCGCGGAACCCGCCCACCTGCCCGGCGTTGAGCGCCGATCCGCCGGGCCGGTAAATGCCGTGCGAGCCGTTAACCTCGCCGATCGGGAACAGGTGCTTGACGTTGACCGACTCCCACCACAGGTTGCCCGCCAGCCCACCGTTGTTGTGCTGCGCGCACACGGCGATTTCCAGCGGCTCTTGCGTGATGTCAATACCGTGATCGAGATACAGTTGAATCGCGCCGGGGTTCATCTTCTGCAAACGCGCAATCGGCGTCTCCAGCAGCGCCTCGGAGCGCGTGAGATAGGTGCGCGCCTCATCGCTGAGCGCCTCGAAACTGAAGCCCGCCGGATTCTCGCGGAAGTCGAGGAAAACGCGCCGCCCCCTGAGCACCGTCTCGATGTAGACGAGAATGTCCACAATCGAAGAGCCACCGCTGACCTTGCGCGCGTCAAAGGGCCACTGGTAGCCCTTGAGGAACACCATCGAATTCATCTCGCCTACGGAATCGAAGTATTCCGCCATGAACTCGCGCGGGTCACTCACACCGTCCGCCTCCGTACTGATAAAGCGCGGAATCACCTGCATGTACGTGCCGGAGACGTTCCAGCGGAATTTGATGGATGCCAGGCCGTACTGCGACTCCGGCAAGCTCTGCGCCTTGGCGCCCGCCAGCAGCGCCAGGCCAATCGCGCCGGTGTGGACGTCGGGATACACGCTGGTCTTGTACAGGCCGCCCGGCCCGCCCACGGCGAAGATGACGTTTTCCGCCAGATAGGCTTCCAGGCTCTCGGCGGCGTCAAGCGCGAGCGCGCCGATAACACGACGAGATCTGTCAGGTTTCGGAAAACCTGACAGCTCTTCGTCAAGCGTCAACAGGTGCACCACAGTGCGCCCTTCGCGCACGGGGATGCCCAACTCGCGCACGCGCCGGATCAACGCGCGGCACATCTCCCGCGAGGTGTACGGCCCAATGGACGTGGCGCGCTGGCGCGGATCGTGGTCCGTCTTGTAACCGACGAACTGCCCGTAGGCGTCGCGGGGAAACGGCACGCCCAGGTTCACCAAATGGATGAACGCCCGTGCCGATAGACTCGCCTCGACGAGCGCCAGATCGCCGTGCATACTGCCGCCGGCGAAGTACGTTTCCGCCAGCACCTCCGGCGCATCCGCCTCCGCGCCGCACAGCGAAAGCTTGTAGTACGTCTGCTTGTCGCTGCCGGTGTTGATCGACGTGCCCTTGTCCAGTCCCTCGCTGATGATGAGCACGTCGTCCACGCCGTTAGCCCGCAGTTGCACCGCCGCGTTCAGCCCCGCCGCCCCACTCCCGATGACGAGGGTGTGAACGCGGGTGAGGGGAATCGTTTTCTCCGCAATCGTTATGGTTTGCTCATGCATCGTGCTATCCTCTCCAATTGTCATTTTCTGATTTTGGCATACTTACGACTCGAGGTAAGGTGCTTTACACCAATGACTAAAGTTGTTCCCCAATAACGCCAGGTGTGATTAGGACGCAGATTTCCGCTGATTCACGCAGATCATTTTAGGAAATCAGCGAAAATCTGGATGAATCTGCGTCCAAAATCGTGCCGCGGCTTATTCAGGAACAAGTCTACTGACTAAAACCGATCGATCACCGACACGCCGATTTGCGCGAACTGCCCCATCGCCATTAACTCATCAATCGATTCTTCCAGCGTCACCGTCTTGCGAATAAGCTTCTTCGGATCAAGCTTGCCCGTCAGAATCATATCCAGCATCGCGGGATAGGCGTGCGCCTGCATCCCGTGGCTGCCGAGCAGTTCCAGTTCCCAGGCGATGACCAGGTTCATCGGGATGAGCGCGTCCTTGTAATCGGCCACCATCAGCCCCACCTGGACGTGGCGACCGCGCTTGCGCAGGCTCAACACCGAATTGCGGCACGTTGTCGCACTGCCGAGTGCGTCCAGTGAGACGTGCGCCCCGCCGCCGGTCAGATCGCGGATGCGCTCGATCAAGTGCGGTTCCGCGCGCGCATTGATGACGTGCTCCGCGCCAATGCTCTGCGCGAAGGCCAGCGTCTCATCCTTGATGTCCACGCCGATGACGCGCGCGCCCATCGCGTGTGCGATCATCACCGCCGAAAGCCCCACCCCGCCGCAGCCGTGGACGACGACCCACTCGCCGGGCGCGGTCCGTCCCTGCACCACCACGGCGCGGAACGACGTGATGAAGCGGCAGCCCAGGCTCGCCGCCGCGACGAAGTCCAGCGCGTCGGGCAGGCGCACCAGGTTCACGTCCGCGTGCGGGATCGCCACATACTGCGCGAACGATCCCCAGGCGGTGAATCCCGGCTGGAAGTAATCGTCGCAGATGTGCTGGTTGCCGGAGAGGCACTGTGGGCAGCGCCCACAGCCCACGGCGAATGGCACAGTGACGCGGTCGCCGGGTTTCCAACGGCGCACCTCCGCGCCGACGGCCTCCACCACGCCCGCCAGCTCGTGACCGGGGACATGCGGCAAACGGATGTCGGGATCGTGCCCCATCCAGCCGTGCCAGTCGCTGCGGCAGATGCCGTTCGCTTCCACGCGCACGACGACGCCATCCGGTACGGGGGTGGGATCGGGAACGGTTTGAATGGTTGGTGGTTCGGCAAAAGCGGTGTAAAGTACAGCGCGCATAAAAAGTTCTCCTTGATTTGACCTGTGATGCAGCCCCAATCTTTTAGTACACGGATCAACACAGATGCCACGGATAAAAAAATCAGGAAAATCCGTCCAATCCGTAAAATCCGAGTACCCAATTCCTTGAGACGAGTTACTCAAATAGATGTGGCATTTGTCTCACGCTGTTTCAGCGCGCGGATAGCCGGAATCCCCTGAATCATCGGAATCACCAGGAGAATACGCGCCAGTATGCCGCCGGCGCTGGGCGTCACGCCTTCCATCATCATAAAGAAAAAGCCCAAGAGTCCATCCAAAGCGAAAACAGCGATAGCAATCCACAACGCGACTTGCGATTTCCGCTTCACCAACAACCCCAGGATCAGAAAAAGCAGACCGAAGACAATCGAAGGAACGCCGATGCCAACCGTTTGCCAAAACGAGGCCGGGAACAAAACAGACGCCATACCCAAAACGGTATTCAGGACAGAGATGAAAAACACAATCCCATAGGCGTTTTTCAGCCGGGTCGTGGGGTCAGCGGACGTGCCGGGCAGCGGTTGCCCGTCGCGCAGAATTTCCAGTTCCACGCCGGACAGTTTGTTCCGCAGCCTGATGTTCAATGTGGAGCCGTCTTTCAGCCGGAACTGCTTGCCTTCCCTGAGTTCTTTCGGCCCCGATGCCCGGCCTACAACCCGGTCATCCACCTTGACCGTAAAGTCCTTCCACATCGCGTTCCAGGACACTTCCAGGCGCTTCGGGCCGCCGGGTTCCAGGGCATAAGTCATTTTTTGCATAGCCTTCCTTTCAAAACCAACCGCTAATCTCGCTAATCTACGCGAATCTCGAAAAATTTGTAGTGGTCAAAGACATATTGCACCGCAGAGAGCGCAAAGCTCGCAGAGATTTATAGAATTTCTCCGCGCTCTCAGCGAACTCTGCGGTAAAAAAAGCCGTCCGGCAAGTTCAAACTCTCGTTGACCAGTACAC
>Ga0101944_10000190_pt1 | contig 167569 bp, 153 predicted proteins | sample DewCreD2012metaG_FD_75245 | JGI IMG/M metagenome (GOLD analysis project Ga0101944, IMG submission 75245) | Hot spring sediment bacterial and archeal communities from British Columbia, Canada, to study Microbial Dark Matter (Phase II) - Dewar... ...
GGTTGGTTCATGGGACTACTCCCTTACATAAGCTTGCCAGGCGGTCAGCCCGCTTCCTGGACAATTTTAACGCCAGAGCTGGTTCCCAGGCGGTTGGCTCCCACTGCCAGCATGGCGCGCGCATCGGCCAGCGAGCGAATTCCTCCAGCGGCCTTTACGCCCATATGCGGACCGACCACCCGGCGCATCAGTTCCACATCCTCTAAAGTCGCCCCACCCGGCCCAAAGCCGGTTGATGTTTTCACAAAATCGGCCCCGGCAGACTGGCTGAGCAGGCAACCAATGATCTTTTCCCTGCGGTTGAGAAAGCCCATTTCCAGAATTACCTTAACCAGCGCGCCGTGCGGCCGGGCGGCTTCCACCACTGCCGCAATATCTTCAGCGACGGCCTGGTACTGCCCGCCGCGCAGCAGTCCAATGGGGATGACCATATCAACTTCCTGCGCGCCGACCTCAATCGCCCGGCGGGTCTCATCTGCCTTCGCGCCGGTCAGGGTAGCGCCCAAAGGGAAGCCGATCACGGTGCAAACCCGCACATTGCTGCCTTCTAACATACGCCGGCACAGAGGCACAAAAACAGGGTTCACGCATACGGCGGCAAATACGTATTCCAGAGCTTCGCGGCACAGCATTTCAATCTGCTCCGGCGTGGCTTCTGGTTTGAGCAGAGTATGGTCAATCCACGCCGCTATGCGCAGATCGCCCGGATGCCCTTCCGGCAGCCGGAGCGGGGGAAGCTCGCGGTCATACTCTGCCGCGCGCGTGAGAACTTCTTGTAACTGCATGTTGTATCTCCTTCCCACCTAGTTCGCGGCGGCGGCGACAGGGACCTGGTTCAGGATTTTCAGTTCTTCCAGGGGCCAATATACCACCAGCGCCCGCCCGATCACCAGATCGGTAGGCACAAACCCCCAACTATGCGAATCGGAAGACTGATTGCGGTTATCTCCTAACACAAATAACTGCCCTTCTGGAACCTCCCAACTGTTCGAGTAGGCCGGGGGGCCAGAAATATAGGGTTCTTCCAATTCCTGACCGTTAACGTACACCTTACCGTTCTCAATCCGCACCGAATCCCCTGGCAGACCGATTACCCGCTTGATATAGTCCTCCTGCGGGTTATGGGGGTAGTGAAAGACGATCACGTCGCCGCGGTGAAAGTCTCCCAGGCGATAGGCCAGCTTGTTCACCAGAATAAACTGCCCCTCATGCAGCGTGGGCTGCATGCTCACATTCTCCACCCGCACGCGTCCAACTACCGTATCAATCAAAAAATACAGCACAATTGCCAGAATGATGGTTTCCAGCAGTTCCCACAGGAACACCGCCCAGGCCGGTCGTTTGCGAATCGGCTGAGTGGTTTCCTCTTCGGGTACTGGCTCAACAAAGTTCTGATCCAAGTTGCCTCCATCATGGTCTGTATTTCCATTTTGTGCGGCAACCAGGCCGCGCCTGCTCTTCAGACATCCCTTCCACACAAAATCGGACAAACAGCCCAATATCTTCTTGTTATTATAAAACGCCGCCAGAGGTTGAACAAGGGCACTTACATTTTCTTAAGGTACTTCTAAGGTAAGCACGGCTGTTTATTTTTAGTGGTTGCCCGCCTTCAACAAACTGGAACCTGCCAGCCCGGCCCTATTCTCGACGGGATTTTAAAACCAGCCGGATCGGCGTTCCCGTAAAGGGGTACTCCTGGCGAATCTGGTTCTCCAGGTAGCGCAGATAGGAAAAATGCCCCAGCTTCGGATCATTCACGAATAAAAGGAAGGTGGGGGGGTCACTGCGCACCTGCGTTCCATAATAAATATGCAGTGCCCGGCCTGAGCGTGACGTGGCGGCGTGTTTATCTTGTGCTTCGTGCAAGATGCGGTTGATCTGCGAAGTGGTCAGGCGCACCAGGCGCTCTTCCTGCACCCGCAGCGCCATCGGCAGCACCTGGTCTACGCGCTGTCCGGTCTTCGCCGAGATAAACAGGATCGGCACGTAAGGCATAAAGTTTAACTCGGTGCGAATGCGCTCGGTGTACTCCTGCATGCTGTAGCTGTCTTTCTCAACGGCATCCCACTTGTTGACCAGCACAACGGTGCTTTTCCAGGCCTCCAGAATATACCCTGCAATATGCGCATCCTGAGCGGTAATACCGGTGGTCGCGTCAATCATTAACAGCGCCACTTCGCACCGCTCAATGGCCCGCATGGTACGGATGACGCTGAATTTTTCGACCCCCGGCTCCACCTTGCCCCTGCGCCGGATGCCCGCCGTATCAATCAGCGTGATCGGCACGCCGTTATACTCCATCTTCGAGTCTACCGCGTCGCGCGTGGTCCCCGGAATGGGGCTGACAATGGCGCGTTCTTCACCCAAAAGCCTGTTCAGCAGGCTGGATTTGCCAGAGTTGGGCTTGCCCACCAGGGCGATCTTCACCGAATCGTCCTCTTCCTCCTCCTGCGGCTCTGGGAAAGAAGCGACCAGGGCATCCAGCAAGTCGCCGGTTCCGGTTCCATGCAGGGAAGAAATGGGGTAAGGCTCGCCCATGCCCAGTTCGTAAAATTCAGCCACGTTTGCGCGAATATTGGCGCTGTCGGCCTTATTGACCGTCAGGAACACAGGCGGCCAGGGTTGGCCGTCACGCGTCTTCTGAGCGCGGCGCAAGATTTGCGCCACCTCGCGGTCGGCGGGCGTTACCCCACTGATAGCATCCACCACAAATAACACCGCATCGGCTTCGCGGATGGCAATTTCAGCCTGCGAGCGGATCTCGGCAATAAAATCAGCAGAACCAACCGAGAGCGGCTCCCCTTTGGCAGATGAGGTGATTGGGTCAATCCCACCGGTATCAATCACATCAAAGGCTTTGCCGTTCCAAATCGCTTCGGCCATCAGCCGGTCGCGGGTTGTTCCCGGAACATCATCCACAATCGCCAGTGGCTCGCCCACCAGGCGGTTGAATAAAGTGCTTTTTCCGACATTGGGTCTACCCACCAATGCCACAATTGGTTTCACAGCCATCTCTTACCTCAAACCACAATTATCGCCCAGGCGTCGGCGTTGGCGTCACGGTAATCGTAGGGGTAGGGGTAGGCGTTGGCGCTGGCTCCACTACCACTTCGATTGAACTGGGCAGGATCGATTCTACTCGCAATTCGGCCACGGCGAGGTTAACGCGCGGAGCCAGTTGATAGGTTCCCGGCACAACATTCGTCAGGTCAATCGTCACGCTCATATCGCGCGGCCCCAGCTTATCAAGCATAAGCACCGGGCCAGAGACAATCACATCTACCGTAGTGGGCGAAAGTTCCGCGACCAGGTCTGGCGGCAGGCCCGTTATTTCAACGGCAACGCCCGAAAGCGTTACGCTGTCTTCGATGGCGGCCACCCCCACCTGAACCGCCACTGTCTGATCCCCTACCACAGACACGTTCCTCGGCAGGTTTAGCTCCAGGCGCACTTCTATATCATCGCGCACGCCGGTCAGGTCTAAGGGGCTGGTTTCGACAAAGCCGGGTAAGCTTTCGACCAGTTGCGGGTTATTCGAAAATACGGTGACATTCGGCGGGAACACCGAAACGCTGGTCAGCCGGTAGCCTGGCGCCGGCTGACCGGTGGTGATCACCTTGACCACCACGTTGCGGTAGCCGCCCAGGCGGGTAATCGGCTGGCTGACGGTGACCTGCTCCGGCAGCACTGTGATGCCGCTGACCGGGGTTTCGTTCTGGTCGAGCGCCTGCACCTCCAATGCCCGGTTGATGTTTTCACTGGCCTGGGTTAAATCCAGTACCGCCCGCACTTCCTTCACCCGCTCCACGTTTGAGGCCGGCCCGCTGACCGTCACCGTCTCCGGCGTTACCGTGGCCTGTTCCGCGCGGAAACCGATAGCCGGCTCGCCACGCCGCACCAGGCGGACGGGGAACGCTTGCGACGCCAGCGGTTCCAGGGTCACTTCGACCCGGGCGGGGTTAAAACTGTTCCGACGCACCGGGCTGTGAAGCACATCCACATGAACGTCAACCACGTGCGTACCCGGCCCCAACCCCGAAAGGTCTACCCAGGCGCGGATAGGGTTACGGTCGCTCAACATCTCGTCCCATACCGAGCCGGGCGCGCTTAACGTCACTGTCACCTGGTTGGGCGGGTTGCGTACAATCACCAGTGAGGGATCCAGCCCGTAATATTCAATCGTCACCGGGCGCGGGTACAGGCGCTGTTGAACCGGGTCTTCAGCCGTCACCGCGGAAATCCAGACGGCCACCGCCAAGGCCAGCGATAGAATCAGGGTAGGAATGCTTTTGATAAACTCTTGCAGCAGCCGCAGCATCTAGCCCTCCTGACGCGGTTCGCCGCGCTGGCGCGTAAACACCCGTTTTAACCAGGCGCGCGGGCGAGAGGGGATTTCAACCGGACGATAAAAGGCCAGCAAGATGTTTTCCAGCCGCTCCGAATCCAGCCGCCGGATCATCCGCCCACCGTGAGCAATCGAGATGGATCCCGACTCCTCCGAAACGACCACGGCGATGGCATCCGTCGCCTCCGAGGTTCCCAAGGCCGCCCGGTGACGCAGGCCCATCTGGCGTTCTGGCGAGCGGTTGAGGATGCCGCTGGACGAGAGCGGCATGACGCAGGCCGCCGAAGCAATGCGATTCCCGGCAATGATAACCGCCCCATCATGCAGCGGGGTGTTGGGGTAAAAGATTTGCAGCAGCACCTCAGGCGTCACTTCGGCATCCATATGTACGCCGGTACGGATATACTCCTCCAGATTATCGGAACGCTGTAAGATAATCAGCGCGCCGTGCTGCCGGGCCGAGAGGCGCGAAGCCGCCGTCACCACCGCGCGGATGGTTTGCTGAATCGCCTGGCTGGCGGCGTTATTCTGGCGGATCAGCAGTGTACCCGACCCGGCCCGGCCGATGCGTTCCAGACCACGCCGGATTTCCGGCGCGAAAATAACGGGGATCGCCAGAAACAAAGAAGGCAGCGTGGTGCGGATCAACCACGAAAACGCCGGCAGTTCCACCATGCTGGTAAGCAGGCTCAGCAAGATAATCAACAGGATCACGCCGCGCAGCAGCACCACGGCTTGGGTATCCCGGATAATCATTAGAATGATGTAGAATACAAGCGTAACCAGCACCAGGTCGAGCAGGCTTAACCAGGTCAGGCGCTGAAACAAAAAGAGAATGTCGTTCAACAGGTCCGGCACAGCCACCTTCAAGCATTAGCAGTTTACAGTCAACAGCTACCAGCAAATTTTTTGAATTGTTCACTGTCAACTGATCACTGATCTAAATAGGCCTCAACACCCGGTCTTCGCGCAGTTGTTTAAAGAACATCGCCTGGCCGGGCCTCAGCGTTTCTTGGGCGGCCTCCGTCCACACGGCCACGCCCAGGGTCTGAGGTGTGCGGCGTTCATAGCCCAACTCCTGCCAGACGGCATCGTTCGTATACTCCGGCGGCGTAAAAATCAACGAAGCTTCACACTGTAAATCGCGCGAGGCCCGTTCCATCTCGTTGACCATGGCCGGTAGAATCTGACCTGCGGGGACGGACGGGTCAATGACAATGCCGGTAGTGCGGGCGACCAGGTTTTCCACCTGCCAGCCGGCCACCGCTACCAACTGCTCGCCGACCCGCGCCAGAAGAAAGGCTTTTTCGCCAAACTCTGCCATAATATCGTTCTTGCTGACCGGTTTACCTGTTTTCTTCACGCGGTTAATCAAGGCGGCAATCGCTTCAGAATCGCGCGGGCGTCCGCGCGTCACAACAATCTCGCCCTGGGGCAGGCGCGCGGCGCTCCGGGCAGGCGCAGCGGGGGCGGCGGTTACTGCCGCCGGCACAAACTTCTGCCACGCTCCCAATACCTGCTTCCAGGTATCTTCAAAAGCGCCAGCGTTATGAATCACCACATTCGCCGCGGCAACTTTTTGCTCCTGCGGCGGCTGTGCCATAATGCGCTGGCGGGCTTCCGCTTCGCTCATCCCTCGTTTTTGCACCAACCGGGCCAACTGTACTTCCGGCGGAGCAATCACCACCCAAACACTGTCGCAGGCCGTGTGCAGGTTGGCTTCCAGCAGTTTAATAGCCTCGATCACGATCACCGGCTGTGTCGCGCGCTGGATCGTCCAATCAATGGCGCGCACCACCAACGGGTGAACGATGCTCTCCAGAATTGCCAGAGCATCTTTGTCTGCAAACACCACTTTTCCGAGGCGCGCGCGGTTAATTTCACCATCTGGCCCCACGACCCAGCGCCCAAACATCTCAATAACCTGCTGGTAGCCTGGCGCACCTTTGGCAATCGCCCGATGGCCCAGCGCATCAGCATCAATCCCATAAGCGCCCTGATGCTCCAGCATCCTGCGGACAACGCTCTTGCCCGTGCCAATATTCCCTGTCAACCCAATCACATATTTGCCCGCCCACTTACTCACGGATGCTCCTTATCCAGCTCTACGATGCAATCTGGTTAATCTACGTGTTGATGTCCTCATTTTAGCCTTGCCAGGTCAGAATGTCAAACTCGGCTCGCTAAGATTCGGCAAAGGGTAAGTCTTGACAATCTGGGTGGGTCTGGTTAAAATCACATTATCAAGCGCCGCTTGGATGCCGAGATAGCTCAGTTGGTAGAGCACGCGACTGAAAATTGCGGTGTCGCCAGTCCGATCCTGGCTCTCGGCACTCACACACCCCTACCCAGGGGTGTGTTGCGTTTAAGCGCGCGTGAAAGCGCCATCATGTTACAATCAGACGGTATGCGCCGTTCATTCACACCCCCGAAAGCTCTGCGGCTGTTCGCCGCCGGAATCATCCTGGCTGTCGCGGCGGCAGCCGGCCTGTTCTACCGCCCCATCGTCATCCTCGATGGGGAACGCACCATTTCCCTTTCCCCTCGCCTCGATGCCCCAACCTGGAACGCCGGGCAGGCTCTCTATCGGGCTGGCATCGCTCTTGACCCACACGACACCGTCACCCCCGCGCTCACCAGCCCCATTCCCCTGAGCGGAAGGGTCCAGATCATCCGCGCCGCGCACGTTTACCTGTGGGAAGCCGGGAAGCTCACCCACCTGGCGGTGAGCGGGGCGCTTTCCAGCGCCGCGCTGAACGCGGCCGGCCTGACGCTCCAACCCGGCGACCGCCTGACTCTGGATGGAGCCGAGTTCTCCACCAACGCGCCGCTTGCGCCCGGAAAAGCCTATCTCCTGCGGGTGGAGCGCGCCCGGCCCTTCAGCCTTCTGGTAGATGGAGAAAAACAGACCCTAACCACGCGCCGGGCTACCATTGCCGGCGCGCTGTGGGATGCCGGGGTACGCCTGGCTCCAGGCGATTGGACCTCGGCTCCCCCAGAAACCACCCCGGCTTCTCTGACCGGCTCGGTTGCCATCCAGCGCGCCCGTCCGGTGATCATCCAGGTACAGGGCCGCGAAATTTGCGGGCGCTCGGCGGCGGCCACCGTTGGGCTGGCCCTGGCCGAAAACGGGGTCGCCCTGCAATTCCTCGATTACAGCATCCCCGCCGAAGATCAGCCTTTGCCTCCCGACGGCCTCATCCGCGTGGTGCGCGTCAGCGAAGCCCTGGAGTTCGAACAGCAGGTCATCCCGTTTGACACCACCACCCAACCCGACCCCACCCTGGAACTCGATCAGCGCCGCGTCCTCGAGCCGGGCCAATATGGCGTGCAGGTCAGCCGCTACCGGGTGCGCTACCAGGACGGGCAGGAAGTGAGCCGCGTCCTCGATTCTGATTGGGTGGCCGCGCAGCCGCGCACCCAGGTGGACGGTTACGGCACGCAGCCGGTGATTCACACGCTGGAAACCCCCGACGGCGTCATCGAATACTGGCGCGCCGTCAATGTCTACGCCACAGCCTATTCGCCCTGCCGGCTGGGACGGCCTAATTACTGCAACGACCGCACCGCCAGCGGGCAAAAACTGACGCGCGGCATCATTGCCGTCTCCACCGCCTGGTACCCCTTGATGGTCGGCCAGCGCGTGTACATCCCCGGTTATGGGTTTGCCGTAATTGCCGACATGGGGCATGGCATCCCCGGCACGCCCTGGATTGACCTGGGCTACGACGATGACAACTTTGTTGGCGGCGGGCGCAACGTGACGATGTATTTCTTAACCCCCATCCCGGAGAATGTGCCGTGGATCCTTCCCTGAACCTTCCCCCGTTGAACGTCCCTGCCCTGCTGCGCGCCCACGGGCTGCGAGCCAAAATGAGCCTGGGCCAGAACTTTTTGATGGACCCTACCGCCCTGGAGCGTATCGTCGAGGCCGCCGAGATTGGCCCGCGCGATGCGGTGTTAGAAGTAGGCCCAGGGTTGGGCAGCCTGACGCGCTACCTGGCGCGCGCCGCCCGCCGCGTAGTCGCCGTTGAACTGGACAGCTCCCTCATCCCGCTGCTAAAAGAAGTGCTGGCCGGAGCGTCCAATGTGGATGTAATTCATGCCGATATTCTGGAACTCGACCCGGCGCAGTTAATGGGAGAACCGGGCTATCTGGTGGTTGCGAACATCCCATACTACATCACTTCTAACCTGATTCGCCACCTGCTCGAAGCCCCCCTCCAACCCCGCCGGCTGGTGTTGACCGTCCAGCGCGAGGTTGCCAACCGCATCACCGCCGGGCCGCCGGATATGAGCCTGTTAGCCCTCAGCGTCCAGGTATACGGCAGCCCGCGCATCGTGGCGCGCATCCCCGCCGGAGCTTTTTACCCCGCTCCCAAAGTGGATTCCAGCGCCGTGCGGGTGGACCTGTACCCTCACCCGCTCATCGCTCCGGCCCACCTGAACGCTTTCTTTCAGCTTGCCAGAGCTGGCTTCGGGCAAAAGCGCAAAACCCTGCGCAATGCCCTGGCCGCCGGGCTGGGCTGGCCCAGCGAAAAGGCCGCGGCGCTTCTCTCCGCGGCCGGCATTGACCCACAGCGCCGCGCCGAAACCCTCTCTCTGGCCGAATGGAACGCCCTGACCGAGCGCTTCACTCACTTATAGGTGAGTAGCGGCACTGCGCGTTTCCACGCTCAGGTCACGGTAAGCCCACGGCAACCGCCACACCCGCAGCGCGGCCTCTAACTGAATGCGGAAATTCATCTTTGACTTTCCCCAGCGGCGGTCCGCGAAGTAAATCGGCACTTCTTTGTGCTTAAACCCCAACCGGTGAGCAATATAGGCGATTTCCACCTGAAACACATACCCATTAGACCTTACCCGCTCCAGCGGCATATTCAACAGGGTTTCGCGCCGCCACAGCCGGAACCCACCCGTTACGTCGCGCAGGGGTAAGCCTAACAGGGTGCGCGCGTAAAAATTCCCCCATGCCGACAGCCCTTTGCGCCACAACGGCCAGCGTTCATCCAGGCTTCCGCCCGCCACGTAACGCGAACCAATGGCTATATCTGCTTCTCCGATGGCGCAAACCAGTTCAGGAATCTTCGCAACCGGGTGTGAAAAATCCGCGTCCATTTGGCCCACGGCCTGCGCTCCATGTTCCAGCGCGTACCGAAAGCCCTCAATATAAGCCGTCCCCAATCCCATTTTACCGGCGCGGTGCAGTACGTTCACCCGCCCACCATAGCGCGGGGCCAGCGATTCGGCTAGCCGGCCGGTTCCATCCGGGCTGTTGTCATCAACGATCAGCAGGCTCAATTCGGGAAGCGGAAGATCGAACAAAGCCGCAAATAGTTTGGGAATGTTCTCCGCCTCATTATAAGTAGGTATGACGATGGTAATATTCACAGGCTTCTTTAATGACAAAAGTTTTCCAGCTCGGCCCTCAAGCTGGCGACATCACGCTGTTCGACCATTCCCAAGGGAAGCTCGCCAATCTGAACGGAAAGCCGTTTATTGCGGAATGTGCCTTGCTCGCGGTCCTGATCGCTGTAGAAGTAATCGAAAGACTGCTCCAGCCGCTTTTGAATGCGCTCGCGCAGGATTGCCGTCCCCGGCTTACGGGTGATAATGAGAAAGTCCGAAGAAGTCAGATGCCCAACAAAATCACCGCCTTCTCCCTGCTCTGGACCAATCTCACGGACGGCATCTTGTACCATTAAAGACACCGCCCGCAGCAGGTCATCCGAAGCCACGAACCCATAGACTTCGTGGAAGCGATTGAGATTTTTAATCGAAACCACCATCGCTACCGCATCGGGCCGTCCAAGCCCCTGGCGGAGGGCCTCATCTACCAGACTACCCTCCGGCAGGCCGGTGACGGGATGGGTCAGGGTTTCTTGTTTGGAGCGATGCAGGGCATTACGCACCCGCAGGCGCAGTTCCTGGATGTCAAAGGGCTTGGTGATGTAATCGTCGGCCTGGAGTTCCAGCCCACGCAGGCGGTCGCCGCGCTCGCGTTTTTCGGTCAGGAAAATGATCGGAATCATCTTCGTCTTACGGTTACTGCGCAAACGGCGGGCGACCTCAAACCCGTCGATGTCCGGCAGGCGGATATCGAGGATCACCAAATCGGGAGAGTTGGTCTGGCAGGCACGGACGCCATCCTCCCCCCAATTGACGGTCAGGACTTCGTATCCCTGGACGCGAAAATATGCGTTGAGCATATCGGCGATGTCCAGATCGTCCTCTACAATCAATATGGTTGACTTTGCCTTTTCCACAATATCTCCCTAAGAATGGACCCTTACTGGCCTTCGCTGGTGCAGTTAGGCGCGCCCCGCGCCGCCCCACAATAATCTATCCCTAATTATAAGCAAAAGAGGCCCAACGGCCCCTTTTCCCAATGCATCGCGCTGAGAAAAACGGATTTACCGGCACGCGCGGGCCAAACCAAACCTTAACCGATCGGTTCCTTCATGATCTGGAAATTACAAATCTCATCTCCAGACGCTCTACAGGTGGTCTGCACTACTTTAAACTCACGCCCACCAGAAACCCACTTCAAGCCTTCTTGCAGTAAGCCAACCGCCATAAAACAAGCAGGCCGGTCCACCGTGCGGCCCCAACACACCGGGCATTTGTGAATCGAGTAGATGAAGTGGTCTTCATGTTCCTCAGTGGTGGAATACTGGTCGCTGGTGGTTGAGAAGATCTTCGCCATGGCCGGAATGCCAATGTGCAGCTTGGCAGACAGCGGCAGCACCTTAAAGGCCAGGTCTCCGGCGCCGGCTAACGCGCCAAAATTGCGCAGCCCTTCCGAAAAGGTGGCCCGCCCGGCCCGCAGCGCCAGCCCACGCCCGCCGCGCGGCCCATACATCTCTTCCAACGCGCCGTTGATCGCGGAAAAGTCAGCAAAATCAAACTTACGTTCGAGGTTGTCGGGTGGGTAGTTGTCAATCAGGTGAGAAAGCCCGGCCAGGTTTAAAATCGCGTTTAAACCGTTTTTTCCCATCACATCCTCGATCGCCATCAACGCGATACGAGCAATTTTATTCGGGTAATACAAACCACTCTTCGGGATCGGATCCATGCAAGGTTACCTTATGCCGTTTCTAGATCAGCTTGGTAAGGTCTTCAACGGCCCGACGCATATCCAGGAAAATAAGGCCCAACCGGGCCTGTCCCCGAACCAGGGCCGTCAACACCGCTTCTTCCCCAACAGACATCAGCACGACGTAGCCGGATTCCCCTTTGATATACACCTGTTCCAGGGATCCCCGCCCCAGTTCGTTGGCAATGCGCTCCCCCAGCGAAAGCATAGCAGCCGACATAGCCGAGACACGATCGTCCTCTACGCCTTGTGGAAGTGCCGAAGCGATTGTCAGGCCATCAACGCTGACAATAGCGGAGGCCTCAATGTCTGGAGAAGAGGCTTGGAGCTCACGCAGACGTTCAACCATCAGTTGGGTGCGAGATTTTGTCAAGGCTGCACTCCTTTTATGGAGGTAATACCGCATTAAACCAAATTTTTATTGGAGACGAACTATGGAATAATTTAACACAGGGTATCGGGTGTGTCAAGCAGAAGAAGGCAGGGTTTTTGGAGTGTTAAGAGATTGATAGGCATGCGCCGAGATCCCAATCCCATTGTTGGAATGCAAAAAACAGGTTCAATCTGCTCTCACAATCCACCGATGGCTTTATAATAAGGGCCACCGAAACGGAGTAGAGTCTACATGCCGCCAACCTTTAAGGATGTGCGCCAGTTTATTGACTTGTTAGAGCGCCGCCAGCAGCTCATCCGCGTGAAGGTCCCGGTCTCCGCCGAACTGGAGATTACGGAAATCACTGACCGGGTAAGCAAACTGCCAGAAGCGCACAACAAGGCGCTGTTATTTGAAAACGTCTCCGGCTACAGCATTCCGGTATTGATCAACGCCTTTGGGTCTGCCCGGCGCATGGCCTGGGCGTTAGGCGTAGAAACGCTGGAGGAGTTAAATGAGCGCCTGGCGCGCCTGATTGATCCGCGCCTGCCTGCCAGTTTGGGCCAGGCGGTAGGGCGCGGGCGCGACCTGCTGGCCGCGCTGCGCGCCGTCGGTCTGAAGCCCGTGCGGGTGCGCAAAGGGCCTGTTCAAGAGGTGATCGAAACCACAGCGCCTTCTCTCGCCACTCTGCCCATCCTGAAATGCTGGCCCAAAGACGGCGGGCGCTTCATCACCCTGCCCCAGGTCATCACCCGCAACCCGCAGACCGGCGTGCGCAACGTGGGCATGTACCGTCTACAAGTGCTGGATGACCGCACCCTGCTGGTTCACTGGCAGCGCCACAAGGGTGGGGCTGAACACGAACAGCGCGCCCGATCCTTACAGCAAACCCGCATCCCGGCGGCGGTAGTCCTCGGTGGCGACCCGGCCAGCATATGGTGCGCCTCGGCTCCACTGCCGCCAGAGATTGATGAATACCTGCTGGCCGGCTACCTGCGCAACGCGCCGGTGGAGTTCATTCCGTGCATTACCCAACCCCTCGAAGTCCCCGCCCACGCCGAAATCGTCATTGAAGGGTATGTTGACCTCACCGACTACCGCCCCGAAGGGCCGTTTGGCGACCATACCGGCTACTATACCCCGATTGAGCGTTTCCCGGCCTTCCACGTCACTGCCATCACCCACCGCCGCGACCCCATCTACCCGGCCACCGTTGTTGGCATTCCACCGATGGAAGACGTCTGGATGGGCAAAGCCACCGAGCGCCTGTTTCTCCCCCTCATCCGCACCGTGATGCCAGAAGTGCTGGATATTCACATGCCCGCTCAGGGCGTGTTTCACAACCTGGTGATTGCCTCGGTGCAAAAGCGGTTTCCGGGCCATGCCCGCAAGGTGATGCACGGGCTGTGGGGCTTGGGGCTGCTCACGCTGGCAAAGGCCATCGTAGTGGTGGACGAGTGGGTCAACGTGCAGGATTTGTCGCAGGTGGCCTGGCAGGTGTTGGGCAATGTAGATTGGTCCCGCGATCTGCTGCTCACTCAGGGGCCGGTAGACCAACTAGATCACGCCAGTTACCAGCCTTTGTTCGGCGGCAAAGTGGGCGTGGATGCCACTGCCAAATGGCCCGAAGAGGGCTACACGCGCGTCTGGCCCGAAGTAGTGCAAATGACCCCGGAAGTAAAAGCCAGGGTTAATCTTATCTGGAAAGATTTAGGAGTTGAATCATCATGAAGCGTTTGTCATCCATTGTTCTGCTCGCCGCCCTGGTGCTGGGAATGGTCTTATCCGCCTGCACTCCCCAGGCCGCTCCAGCCGCCCCGGCGAAAATTCGCATCGCCGCTCTGCCCATCATTGACGCACTGCCGTTGTATGTAGCGCAGAAAGAAGGGCTGTTCGCCAAACACAAAGTCGCAGTTGAGTTTATTCCCGCCGCCTCCGCTGCCGAACGCGACCAGCTCATCAGCGCCGCGCAGGCCGACGGCATGATTAACGACCTTGTGTCGGTGGCGCTTTACAACCGCGACCAGGTACAGGTTCAGGTGGTGCGCTTTGCGCGCGTTGCCAGCGCCGACAGCGCCATGTACCGCGTATTGGCCGCGAAAGACAGCGGCCTGCAAACCCCTGCCGACCTGGCCGGCGTGCCGATTGGCATGTCACAGGGGACGGTCATTGACTACGTCACCTCACGCTTGTTAGAAAAGGAAGGATTAAGCCCAGAACAGATCACCTCGGTGGCCGTGCCCAAGCTGAATGAGCGCATGGCCCTGCTCGACGCCGGCGAGATCAAAGCCGCCACCCTGCCAGAACCCTTTGGCAGCATGGCCTTGCAAAAAGGCGCCGTCCTGATCGTGGACGACTCGAAATATCCCGAATATGGCAACAGCGTCATTTCCTTCCGCAAAGCCTTCATAGACGAGTCTCCGCAGGCCGTCGAGGGATTCCTGGCCGCCGTTGAAGAGGCTGTCGCCGCGATCAACCAGGACCCCGAAAAATACCGCCCCCTGTTAGGCGAGTACAAGCTCGTCCCCGATCCGGTGGTGGCATCTTACCCCATGCCGACCTTCCCGGCCGCCTCACTGCCTGCCGCCGCCCAGTTTGAAGATGCCGTGGCCTGGGCTAAAAGCCGCGGCCTGATTACCAACGATGTGAAATACGAGGATTCGGTCACATCTCAATTTTTACCCGATTAAACAGCACGATCTTGATCGCTCTCGACCGCGTTACTTTTGCATATCCCCACCGGCCCCCGCTCTTCGAAGGGTTTTCCTGGCAGGTTGAGCGGGGGCAGTCTTGGGCTGTTTTGGGGCCATCGGGCAGCGGCAAAACCACACTGTTGTACCTTCTGGCCGGGCTGCGCTTTCCGGCCTCTGGTCAGGTACGGATCGAAGGCGCGCCGCTGGCACGCCCGCGCCCGCAAACCGGCCTCATTCTGCAAGATTACGGCCTGCTCCCTTGGAACACCGTACTGGATAACGTCCGCCTGGGGTTGAGAATCCGGCGCTTTTATGGCCCAGATGGTAAACACGCTCCCGCCGATGCCGCCAGCCTCTCCACCACAGCCGATTCATCCGAGCGCTGGCTTCAGCGCCTGGGTCTGAGTGACTTGGCCGGCCAGTACCCCGGACAGCTCTCCGGGGGACAGCGTCAGCGCGTGGCAATCGCCCGCACTCTGGTCTTACAGCCCGACCTGCTGTTGATGGATGAGCCTTTTTCTTCCCTCGACGCCGCCACCCGTGAAGATTTGCGCGCCCTTACCCTGCAACTGTGGCGCGAACAGGGCTTCACCTTTATTGTCGTCACCCACGCCATCGAAGAAGCCGCCTATCTGGGGCAGTTTATCCTGGCGCTGGGCCGCCCCCCGCACACCCGCCCCACGATTCTCCCCAACCCCTGTTTTGGCCGTGCCGAACCAGACGAAGACCCTCAATACCGATCTCTGCTGCGCACCCTGCGCGCCCATCTGGCGCAGAGCGCCGCTGCCTCTCTTCCAGAGGCCGGCCCCCACGGAGGCCGCGGATGAAACGCAGTGAGATTTTGTTGACTCTGGTGGCACTGGCGCTGTTCTGGCAGGCTCTGGCAATGGTCCTGCGCCTTGTCATCCTGCCTACCCCGCTAGAAGTGGCCGCCGCCCTCTGGCGCGAGACCTGGCGCGGCCAGTTGGCGGCCCATTTTTTTGCCAGCCTGTGGCGGGTGATCGCCAGCCTGGCCCTTTCGATTACCCTGGCCGTCCCGGCCGGCCTGGTGTTGGGGCAGTCGCCCGCGCTCAACCGCCTGTTTGCCCCCCTCATCTATCTCACGTATCCCATTCCCAAAGTGGTGCTGGCCCCGCTGGTACTGCTTTTTTTAGGCATCGGCGATCTCGCCAAAATAGTGATTATTTTCTTAATCTTGTTCTTTCAGATCCTGGTACTGGTGCGCGATCAGGCCGCGGCACTGCGCCCCGAACTGATCCAGTCGGTGCGCAGCCTGGGGGCCGGGCGGCGGGCGCTCTTTCGCTTCGTCTACCTGCCCGCCAGCCTGCCGGCTATCCTGACGGGCGTGCGCCAGTCCATCGGCGCGGCGGTGGCCGTGCTGTATGTGGCGGAACTGGTCGCCACGCGCTTTGGCCTGGGGTATTATATCTATTACCAGGGGACCACCCTGCTCAACTACCCCGCCATGTACGCCGGCATCGTCTTGATGAGCCTGCTGGGCGCATTGCTCTACTTCACCACCGACCGCCTGGAAAAAGCCCTCTGTCCCTGGTTAGGAAAATAATATGCGATCCATCCGCGCCTTTCTCGACCTGATTAAGTTTGAGCATACCGTTTTTGCGTTGCCGTTTGCCTACCTGGGAATGCTGCTGGCGGCGCGCGGCTGGCCGTCTTTCGCCCAGTTTTTCTGGATCACCGTTGCGATGGCCGCGGCGCGCACCCTGGCAATGGGCTTTAACCGCATCGCCGACCGCTATTGGGACGCGCGCAACCCACGCACCCGCAACCGCCCACTCATTACGGGGAGCATCTCTCTGCGCGCCGCCTGGACGGGAACGCTCCTCTCGGCCCTGGTGCTGGCGCTGGCCGCCTGGCAGCTCGGCCCGCTGCCGCTTCTGCTGCTGCCCGGAGCCATCCTGTTCCTGGTCGGCTATTCTTTCACCAAGCGTTTTACCGTCCTCTCGCACTTCATCCTCGGCTTTACCGATGGGCTGGCCCCCGCCGGGGCCTGGGTAGCGGTGCGCGGATCATTCTTGGCCTCCGCCGACCTGCCTGCCTGGCTGCTCTTGCTGATCGTCACTCTGTGGATCGGCGGCTTCGACCTGATCTACGCCTGCCAGGACGTTGACTTTGACCGTGAATACGGCCTGCATTCCATCCCCGCGCGCTACGGCGTGGCCCTGGCCCTCACCCTCTCAGCCATCAGCCACTTCCTCATGATACTGCTCCTGGCCCTGCTGGGCGTGTGGATGGCGCTCGGCTGGCCGTTTTGGATGGCCTTTGTGATCGTCATGGGCCTGCTCATCTGGGAGCACCGCCTCGTCAAGCCGGATGATCTCTCAAACATCAACCTGGCATTTTTTAATATCAACAGCTATATCAGTATTGCCCTGTTTATTGGAGTACTGGGGGCGCTCTATCTGGTATAAATCCTCTCGATGATGGTGTTTTTGTATTACAATTATCGTCCTATGAAATACCGATTTCTCCTTCCGGTTTTTCTGATGGCTTCTGCCGCCTTGCTGCTGTTAACACCTGCCTCCGCCGCGGCGCAGAACAGCACGCCTGCTGAACCTTACCCTGGACAGGCCCTGTGCCTGCCAGACACCTATCTCCAATCTCCCACCGACTGCCTGGCCCTGGGACCTTCGCAAACCCTCACCGAACTGGCCCGCATGGGTCTGAGCTACCCGCCCCGCCCACTGCCGGCCGCCAAGCCACCCGCCGAACTGGCTATCAGCCCGGTGCAGGTGGCGCGCATCAACGCCGACCCTGCCACCCCGGTGGATGTGTACGCCACTCTCGATGACGCCGCCGCTGGAACCAACCCCACCCGCCAGATTCCGGCGGGCGCGCTGCGCTACGTTTCTTACATCCAGGTGGCCGAAGTAAACGGCAATCCCTTTGTCATGCTGCGCTCCGGTGAATGGGTGCGGGCCTCGCCCGCCGGCTACCCCAACCTGCAAGGGCTGGCCTTCCGGCAGACGCCCACCAGCGGCTTCGGCTGGGCGCTGGAAACGATCAAGCCCTACACCCGCGCCGGTGACTGGAACTCGCAGAGCGGTGGGCTAGACGTTCCCCGCTGGGGCGTCATCCAGATTTACGAGATCCAGGTGTTTGACGGCATGGAATGGTACCGCATCGGCCCAGACCAATGGCTGCCCTGGCAAAAAGCCCGCCGGGTGAAAGTCAACACGACCCCACCAGAGGGCGTCACCGGAGACCGCTGGATTGAAGTTAACCTCTACGATCAAACCCTGGCCGTCTACGATCACCGGCGGCTGGTGTTCGCCAGCCTGGTTTCTACCGGCATCGAGCCTTTTTACACCCGTCCCGGCCTGTTCCAGATCTACGAAAAGAAAGAACTGGAGACCATGCAGGGCGCTTTCGAGGCCGACCGCTCCGATTTCTACTACCTTGAAGATGTCCCCTGGACGATGTACTTTGACCAGGCCCGTGCTCTGCACGGCGCTTACTGGAATCCCTTCTTCGGTTGGGCGCGCACGCACGGCTGTGTGAACCTCTCCATTGGCGACGCCGCCTGGTTGTTCCGCTGGGCCAATGTGGGCGACTGGGTCTACGTTTGGGACCCCTCTGGTCAGACCCCCACCGACCCCAGCCTGTATACCGAAGGCGGAGCCTGACGCAGGTAAATACAGCCGGTAAAGTCGCCTGCGCAGTTACAGAAACAAGACCAGCAAAGCCTGGGCCATTAAGATCTTGATAATCATCGCGGCAGGGTAAACAGCCGCATAGCCGATATTGGGCAAATCGTTGTTGGCCTGTTCCTGGGCAAAGCTCAGCACGGCGGGCTGAGTCTGTAGGCCCGCCAGAATGCCCACCAGCAGCCCCATCGGGATTTTCAGCACCTTATAGCCCACCCACAGGGTGATGACGGCCGTCAGGCAGGTGATGAGCGCGCCGGAGAGGAACAGCCACCCCCCGGCCCCCTGTGTGAGGGTAGAAAAAAAGGCATAGCCAGCGCGCGTGCCGACCCCCGCCAGAAAGCAGATCAGACCAACCTGGCGCAGGGTCAGGTTGGCGCCGTAGGGCAGCGTCCAGATCAACGGCCCGGTGCGCCCGCGCGCGCCCAGGATCAGTGCCACAATCAGCGGCCCACCGGCGATCCCCAAGCGCAGCGTCAGCCCGCCGGGCAGGGGAATTGGCAGCAGACCCAACAGCAGGCCAACCGCCAGCCCCAGGCTGAACGTCAGAATGTCGATTTCACTGACCACGCGGTACGAATCGCCCAATAAATGGGCAATGGCGTTCATCTGATCGTGCGGAGCTACCACCCGCACCTGGTCGCCAGGGGCCAGCACGGTTTCGCCGTGCGGCAAAAGCTCGGTATCTCCGCGCCGCACGCGCGTCACAATCGCCTGATACCGCCCGATCAGGTCTAAGTCGCGCAGCCGCCGCCCGATCACCTGGTTACTGGAAACAAAAATGCGGCGCTTGTCGTAGCGAGAAAGGTCCCACTCCAGGCGTTCTTCGCAGTCACAGCCCAACGCGGCTTCCACGTCATCCAATGCGTCTTTCGTTCCAATCATCGTCACCAGGTCGCCTGGCCGGAAAACCGTCTGCCCGGTCGTCACCCCATACTGCCCATCCGTCGTGCGGATGCGGCCAAAGACCACGTCCCAGCGGTTGCGCCGCACCAGTTCACGCACCGGCGTGTCCACCTCGCGGGAGATACAAATCGTGCGGGTCATCAACGGCTCACTGCCGCCAGCGTATTCTGGGGTGCGGCGGGCTTCTTCGGCGTAATCAATTTTCCAGACCCGCTGGAAAATTGAGATCACCATTAACATGCCCAATACCCCCACCGGATAACTGATGGAATAAGCGATCACCGGCGCGGCCAGCACTTCTTCGCGCAGTTCTACCGCCGCGGCACTCTTGATGTGCTCCACCACCCCGGCCAGCGCGGGGGTATTGGTCAGACTGCCGGCGTACATCCCGGCGGTATAGGCCCCATTCAGCTTAAAAACCCAGTGAAGCGCGGCGGCCAGCGCGGCGGCCAGCAGTAGCGATCCAATCGTCAGCAGATTAAAACGCAGTCCCTTGTGCCGCAGTGAAGCGAAGAATACGCCGCCGCTGCTCAATCCAATGGTATAGACAAACAGCACGACGCCCAACTGATAAACCACCTCTGGCAGCTTCAAGTTGGGGTCGACTGCGCCAAAAGCCAGGCCCACAAACAACACCGCCGCGACTCCCAAACTGGCTCCGCCCACCTTCACCCGTCCCAACGGGTAACCGATGGCCGCCACCACGAACAACAGCAGTAATGGATTTTCTTTGAGAATGGCTATCATGAGTACAGGCGAATACCCCACAGCACCAGGCCGGCCGTCACTGCCGCGATCACAACGCCAACGACCCAGGCCTGCGTATCAGAACGCCGGTCTACCAGGCGGTATTCGGGCCACAGACCCTCTACCGCCAGCACCGGCCCGGCAAACCAGGCAAAGGCCCCGCCCGCCAGCAGACCGCCCAGGTGGCCCCAGTTGTCAATCCCACTCGAACTCAGCCCTAACACCAGGTTCACCACCAAGATCACCACCACATTTTGCAGCGCCGGGCGAGCACGGTCACCAAACATGTGCCGATTTTGAAAAATAAAAGCCCCTTCCGCCGCGATCAGGCCAAAAACAGCCGTCGAGGCCCCCACTGAAAACCCGGGCGAAAGCAGAAAAGACAGGGTATTGCCGCCGAATGCCCCTAAAACATATAAAAGCAAGAAACGTCCATGCCCATACTGCATTTCGAGGGAACGCCCCACTGCGTATAGGGCATACATGTTAAAGCCAATGTGCAGCAGCGAAGCGTGCAGCAGCGCCGGGGTGAACAACCGCCACCACTGCCCTTGTACGATCAAAACGCGAATCTTGGCCCCCAGCAGTATCAGCAGGTCACTGCCCCAGCCCTGCGCCAACAGCGCATCCATATCCGCGCGGCCAAAAATCAAGCGTCCCAGCTCGATAAACGGCTCACGCAGAAAGCCGGCTTCGGTTGCCAGTTGCAGTAAAAATACAAGCACCGTCACTCCCAAGAGAATGTGAGTGACGGCGGGCTGCTGCACCTGGCGCTGCACCAGAACCTGTGCCTGACTGCCAGGAACCGCCTCGGACGCAGGCGGCTGTGTGGTCGGGGGCATGGACTCGTTCATAAGCTGACCTTGCGCGGATGCACGCGGTGATGTTCTGCTTCAATAATGGCGACGATCGTATTAACCGTCTCATTCAGGCGGTCTTGGGTGTTGACCACCACATAATCAAACTCAGGCAGGTATTCCAGTTCGCGGGCGGCTGTTTTCAGCCGCAGCATCAGGCTTTCGGGCGTCTCGGTTTTGCGGTTGCGCAGCCGCTCGAACCACTCTTTTTGACTGCTGGGGATCAGGAAAATCAAAACGGCCTCTGGGCAAAGCCGGCGCAAGGTCTGCGCGCCCTGAACATCCACCCGCAAAATTACGTCTCGCTGCGATTCCAGCGCCGCGCGGATCTGCGACTTGGGAATGCCCTTGTAATCTTCATAGACTAAGGCGTATTCCAAAAATTCACCCTGCTCGATCAGCTCTTCAAAACGCTCTTTCGATACAAAAAAATAATCCACCCCATCCACCTCGCCGGGGCGCGGTTTGCGGCTGGTCATCGTCACCACGAAATGCAGCGGCAGGTCGCGCTGTTGAAGTTCCTTCAATACGGCATCCTTTCCCACCCCAGAGGGACCCGAAATGACCACCAGCAGTGGCTGGGGATGGTAATGGTCAAAGGATAAGGTTTCTTCCGTCAAAATCGTTTCTTCAGACATAACTCCATCCATTGGCGCCGAAAAGATTTTCAACCCAGGTGAATGCGATGACCCTTCTCCAAGAGCCCCGTTCCGGCCTCTTTGGGCTTTGCTGTGACTGCCACAACAATTCCTGGAGCCCCTTTCTGGATTGTCCTAGTGACGATTATAATGGATAAAAGCCGATCTATTTTTCGTTTGCCGTAAAAAAATGGGGAGGATGGCAATTCACAAGTACAGCAAAAATGGAGGGACGTATGCCAAATTATGAATACCGATGCCTCAACTGCCGCAAGCGATTTGAGATCTTTATGTCCTACCGTGACTATGGCACGCGGCCCGTGAACTGCCCACACTGCAAAAGCGACAAAGTCCAGCGCCGCATTACGCGGGTGCGGGTGGCCCGCTCGGAGGAAAGCCGCCTGGAAAGCATGGCCGACCCCGAAAACCTGGCTGGTTTAGAAGACGACCCCCGCGCCCTGGGCCGCATGATGCGGCAGATGAGCAGCGAGCTTGGCGAAGACATAGGTCCCGAGTTCGATGAAGTCGTGGGACGCTTAGAAGCCGGGCAGTCGCCCGACGAGATCGAAAAAGAACTGCCCGACCTGGAGACTGGCCTGGGCAGCGATGGAGAAGATTAATTTCCCGGTCAGGCTTCACTGCACCAATTGCTGAAGCTGTTCAAACGAAGTTAGCCCGGCAATGCGCCGAATAAACTCAGTCAGCGATGCGCTCCGATGGCGCAGGCGCTGGACCGCTGGCCCTACCGGGTCGCGTCCGGCGGCCCCACCGCCGGGAGTATCAGCATAGGCCCCGTAAAAGGCAAAATAAGCCTGGTTCAACCGGCGGATGCGGTAGCCCTGTTCCCAAAAGACCTGGCGGCGCTGTTCCATATACGCTTCCGCTTCCTCAATCTTGCCCTGCGCCAGCAGTTCATCTACCCGCACGCGGGTTTTGTGCATCTCACGGCCAAACCGGAAGATCGTAGGGTCTTCTGGCTCAGGGGTGGGCGTGGGCGCGGCGGGCTGTTCTGGCTCTTCGGGTTCTTCGCCGGTGGGGATTTCAGGCGGCGTTAACTGCGCGGCAATCTCCGGGTAAAAACGCTCCAGGGCGGCCCACCCGATTTCTTTGCCCGCAATGTTAGCGGTGGTTTCGTTCATGGTGCGCAGTTCCGGCGAAGTCAAGTAATTGATCCCCAACGGGCGCAGCGTCAGGTAGTTGTGAATCCATTCGTGCGCGATCACTTCTAATAACCAGGGCAGGTTGGTGGAATTCAACACCATTGTCGGGTACGTCCCCACTCCGCCGACCGGAACCACCAGAGCCGACACGTTCAGCTCCTCTTCTACCGAATGCTCCAGATTGACGATCTGTTCAATCGTCATCTCTGGCAGAAGTGAGATATTGTAATCCTGGCGAATCACGTCACGCGGAGAAATGATCAGGGCGTTGGGAAGGCTGGTGGCATGGTACATCACAGGCGGCAAGGGCTGTCCAGCCGTCCCCAAACCGATCTCACCGACGATCACGCTCACCTGATATTGAAGGATTTCTTCAGCAATGGGTTTCTGGCTCTTTTCCATGGAGCGTAAAATTTCCAGCCGCTGGCTGAGCTCTGCCGCCGCGCCAGGCTTATCTGAGATGGCCGGGTCGGCATAGATGCGGTTAATGGCCAGTGAAGTTTTGTTGATCCATGCCACCAGTTTTATATAATCCATCACCGCCTCGCGCTGCTCCGCCACGCTCAGATGGCGCGGCAAATCCAGCGAGCCATGCGCGAACTTTAACAGTAGCGCATCCAGCGTCCAATCGAGGTAATCAAACTCATCGTTGCGGGTAAATGTGCGGATGCGCTCATAAGGGTTAGCAGGCGGCAGACTGCTTTGGGCCAGCAGCAGCAAGCAGATCACCATCATCAGAGTATTTTTTAGCGTGGTTTTAAACCACCAAACCAACCTGGTTGGTACTCTCCAAAATCTCAAACTCATATCCATTTACAAGCCTATAAGCATTCAAATATCACCAGACCCTGAGAATTATACCGTACCCTCCAACGGCTTTGCACATGCGCCAAAACAGTAGTACTTCAAACAGTGAACGCCCTCAAACAGCGTGGCGCGGCGAATAAACTCGCGAGTTTACACGTATTAACGAGGAAACAGCCGCAAGTGTAGTATACTCGCTGGAGATTTCACAGAGGGAAAGATATGAGACGAACGATTATCGTGATCCTGATTATTCTCCTATTGGGCGCTGGAGGATTTTATCTTTTTCAACAGTTTCAACGCGCGCAGGCCCAGGCCAGCCTGAACTTCCAAACGGTAGAAGTGAGCCGTGGAGACCTGACGGCGTCAGTCGGCGCGACGGGTACAGTGCGTGCCAACCAGTCGGTCGTGGTGAACTGGCAGACGACCGGCCGCGTGGGTGAAGTGTTCGTCAAAGTGGGTGACGTAGTTACCAAAGGCCAGCAGCTTGCGGCTCTCGATGCCCGCTCCCTGCCGCAGTCCATTATTCTGGCCCGCGCCGACCTGGTTTCTGCCCGGCGCACCCTTGAAAACCTGCAAAACTCAGACCTGGCACGCGCCCAGGCCCAACAGGCCCTGCTGGCCGCCCAGGATGAACTGGAAAACGCTTTAAAGAAGCGCGAGAGCAAAGACTACGCCCGCGCCTCGGATGCTACCATTGACGAGGCCCGCGCCAACTACGTGCTGGCCGAAGACGCCGTGAGCAAAGCCGAGCACGTGTACGATATGTTCGATGATCTTCCAGAAGACGATCCCAACCGCGCCGCGGCCTTCAGCCAGTTGGCCGCCGCCCGCAAAAACCGCGACCGCGCCCTGGCAAACCTCAATTACCTGCTGGGCAAGCCCGATGAACTGGAAATCTCCCAGGCCGATGCCGCCGTACTGCTGGCCCAGGCCAAACTAAAGGACGCTGAGCGCGAATGGGAACGCCTGAAAAACGGCCCCGACCCCTTGGATATTGAAGCCGCCCAGGCCCGCGTGACCGCCCTCGAAGCCACGCTCGATCAGGTCACGCTGACCGCCCCCATTGATGGAACCGTCACCGAGGCAGCCATTCAGCCGGGCGATCAGGCCGCCCCCGGCGGGACGACCGGCTACGCCTTTCGCATTGACGATCTATCGCGCCTGCTGGTGGATGTGGAGATCACCGAAGTGGATATCAACCGCATTAAAGTGGGCCAGCCCGCGCTGATATCTTTTGACGCTATTGCAGGGAAAGAATTTGTTGGCAAAGTGATCGCTGTGGATCAGGTGGGGCAGGCTCAACAGGGTCTGGTGAACTTCACCGTAACCATCCAACTGGATGACGCCAACGGCGAAGTACGCCCCGGCATGACGGCGGCCGTCAATATCGTCACCGATATGATTGAAAACGTTCTGCTCGTTCCCAACCGCGCGGTGCGCCTGTTTGAAGGCAAGCGGGTGGTTTGGGTACTACGCAACGGCATCCCGGTGATGACCGAAGTAGTACTGGGCAAAAGCGCCGATACCATCAGTGAACTGGTCGGGGGAGACGTCCGCGAAGGCGACCTGCTGGTGCTTAACCCGCCCATTCAACAGCGCTTTGAGCCTGGGCCAGGCGGTAGAATGCAATGAACGCGCCGCTTTTACCTACCTGGAGCCAACCAAAACCCTTGCTTGGGAGCGACCGATGAACGACCAGGCTTCTCAGGATGAGAATGTTATCCGGGCTGTCAACCTGACCAAAACCTACCGCATGGGGAACGTCCTGGTAGAAGCCCTGCGCGGGGTCAGCTTTCGCATCCGGCGCGGCGAGATCGTTTCGATTATGGGGCCATCCGGTTCTGGCAAATCCACTCTAATGAATATTCTGGGCTGCCTCGACCGCCCCACCAGCGGCGATTATTATCTCGATGGCGCCCTGGTCTCCAAATTAAAAGACGATCAACTGGCAATGATCCGCAATCGTAAGGTGGGGTTTGTGTTTCAGAGCTTCAACCTGCTGCCGCGCCAGACGGCCCTCTCGAATGTTGAACTGCCGATGCGCTATTCTGGCAACGGCAGAGACCGCCGCGAACGCGCCCGCCAGGCTCTGGAAGCCGTGGGGTTGAAAGACCGCGTCAACCACCGCCCGGCCGAGCTATCCGGCGGACAGCAGCAGCGCGTCGCCATTGCCCGCGCGCTGGTGAATGACCCGGCCATCATCATGGCCGATGAACCTACTGGCAATCTCGATTCGAAGTCCGGCAAAGAAATCATGGAACTGCTTCTCAAGCTCAATCAGGAGCGCGGCACGACCCTCATCATCGTCACCCACGATCCGCGCATCGCCGAGCAAACCCAGCGCGTTATCCGCCTGATGGATGGTTTACTGGTGGAAGGTGGAGAATGAATATCGGTCAATCCATCATTGAGGCGCTGGAAAGCCTCAGCGCCAACAAAACCCGCTCTGCGCTCACCATCCTGGGGATCGTCATCGGCGTAGCCGCCGTCATTGCCATGCTGGCGGTTGGGGCCGGCGCACAGAATGCCATCACCGGGTCCATTTCTGGCATTGGCACGAACCTCTTATTTGTGTTCCAGGGCAATATGCAGGAAGAAGTGCGCAACCCCCAGCCACTCACCTTGCAAGATGCCGATGCCATCAACGACCCCTTCCTGGCGCCTTCCGTGGTGAATGTGGCCCCGGTCATCCAGGCCAGCCGCGAAGTAACTTTTGGCCGCGAGCGCACCCAGTCTGAAGTCACCGGTGTAACGCCCGCCTACCAACAGGTGCGCAACTACGGCCTCATCGAGGGGAGCTTTATCACCGAAGAGCATATCCTCGGTCGTTCATCGGTAGCTTTGCTTGGCCCTGAAGTGGCTGAAACCCTGTTTGGGCATACCGACGGCCTGGTCGGTGAAACCATCCGCATTGAGGGCCAGCCCTTCCGGGTGATCGGCGTGTTAGAGTCGAAAGGCGGCGGCGCATTTGGCAGCCAGGATAACGTGGTACTGGTCCCCTTCAGCACCGCCCAAACCCGCCTGATCCGCCGCTCGCGCGACCGGGTTGATGTGATCTTCGTCCAGGCCATTGACGCCGACAGCGTCCAGCGGGCCAGCGATGAAATCGCCAACATTTTGCGCGAGCGCCACCGCACCGAGATCGGGCTGGATGACTTTACCGTATTCTCACAGCAAGATTTTGTGGATACGGCCCGCACCATCACCGCCACGCTCACGCTCTTTTTGGGCGGGGTGGCCGCCATCTCGCTGTTGGTGGGCGGCATTGGCATTATGAACATCATGCTGGTCTCGGTGACAGAGCGTACCCGCGAGATTGGCCTGCGCAAGGCCTTGGGTGCCCGCCGCCGCGATATCCTCATCCAGTTTTTAACCGAATCCTCCCTGCTCAGCCTGTTCGGCGGCGTGATCGGCATCGGCTTGGGCTGGCTGATTGCCTATGTAGTTGGGGTGATCGCCAAAGCCAATAACACCGACCTCTCGCCTGCCGTTGGCATTGATGCGATTCTGCTGGCAACAATCTTTTCCACCGCAGTGGGCCTGTTCTTTGGTATTTACCCGGCCAACCGGGCCGCAAATTTAGAGCCGGTCGAGGCGCTGCGCTACGAGTAAAGCTTCAGCCGGCGCTAAAGACCGTCTGATCAGCTCCAAACCAGAGCGCCAGGAACAAAATCTGCCCGCCCTAACGGGCGAAAGCCCGGAAGGGGTTGGTTTGGGTCAGTTGCGTGATGAGATCATCTGAGAAGCCCGCCGCCCGCAGGCGAGGTAGAAAAACTTCGCTGATGTAAGTGAACGGTTTGGGCGTTCCGCCGCCCGGTTGGGCCGGGTCGTACCAACCGCGGTCGTGACTGAGCAGAATCTGCCCGCCAAACCCGGCATCCAGCATCCGCCGAATGCGGTCAATGTAAAAGTCATCGGTTGCGGGGCTGGAAATGCCATCATAAGAGATCCAGGCGCCGCGCCGGGCCATTTCCAGGTTCAGGTTAAAATCCGGCTCGGCCTGAGCGTGAATCCAGATAAAGCGCCCGGCAGTATACCCCGCCTGTTCTACAGTATCAAGCTGATCGCGCAGCACCCAGCCGCGGATCGTGTGACTGCCAATGACGGCGTTGGTAGCGGCGGCGGCGCGCGCGGCGGCCCGCAGGACTTTGCGCTCTGTATCAGTCATGCCATCATCCCCCGCGCTCAGCTTGATAAACCCGGCCTGCACGCCGCTGCCCTCAATCTCGCTTTCCAATTCGCCCTGCATCCAATCGCACAAACGGCCTTCATCCGCGTCGTGAATCCAGGGCAAGATCCACGGTTCACGGTATACCCCGGTTGGGACTACTAACGGAAAGCGCGCCGCTGTGGAAACCGCCTTTAATATATCCGCCCGGCGGCCAACACCTAAAGGGGTACATTCTACCAGCGCCGTCACGCCGGCCGCGCGGGCTTTCTCCAGTTCGGGGGCCATCAGGGAAATAACATCCTCCGCCCGCGCCTCGGCGTACCCGGGTTGGTCCCAGGTGCGCAGGTCAACAAAAACGTGTTCGTGCGGCAGGATCATCCCCAATTCATCGGCAGTTTTCCGACCTTGTGTCGTGATTAATTCGCCCACCTCGCCTCCTCCCACCATACAATTGAACAATTCTTACTCCAGCCACACCGTGGAGCGGCGCGGTGTAGGCCACAAGCGCTTATTAGGCAGTGACCGCGATCGCGCGATTGGCCGCTAGCCTGATTGGGCCACCTGGTTTGGTTTCACCTTGCCCACTGCAAGTGGCTATTTCTTGCGAGTGGAAAAACCGAACGGAAGATACAGCGGACAAAAGCCAACGAAACTGGTGACGACCAAGACGACAGCCAGAATGCCCAGGATGATAGCCGCCAACCCCGAAAGATTGCTAGTGAAGTACAGAATGGCGATCACGGCGGCAATCGCTAGCCGGATGATGCGGTCTAGGGTTCCTATGTTCTTGTTGAGCTTCATTGATTCATCTCCTCCTTGTTTGTCTATTGGATGAGGGATTGAATGAGCACAGCCAACCCAGTGATCGGCCTAATACAGATCAGGCAGACCAGAAACAGCTTCAGTGGCTTGCGTTTCGTATCATCTACAGCCCTCTTTTTCTTTTACACCATTCAACAGACAGGATGGGCTGCCCAACACAAAATTGAACTGTCGAGATTAATTATACAACGACCTGCCCATTAGGCTTAGTTTAACGGGCTGATTCGATCAGCCGCTGATAGCCCTTCTCTCCAAGCAGGTAACGCAGTTCTGGCTCAAACGTCTCCAAGAGCGGAATAGGGCGGTCTGCGGGACGCAGGCAGGAACCCGGCTCATCCAACAGCAGGCTGGTTTCATCGAGGGTGATGCGCCCTTCATCATCCAGGTCCAGCGGGTGCAAGATGCAGTAAAAAGGCTTAAAGCGCCAGGGGTGCAGTCCGGCGGCATCCGCCGCGACCTGCAAAGCGCATTTATAATCTTTGCGCAAGAAGACACAAGCCGTTTCGCCGTAGTGTTCTGGGTCAGGGAGGACGGTAGAATGCACTGCCCAACCAGAGAGCGCATGTTCATCCGGTTCTTCGCGCCCATCGAACCAATCCGCCGGGTCGCGGTTTTCGGGTTCCAGGTAAGGGGCAATCCGATGAGCGTTCAGGCGAATATCCTGAGCTTCAATCCGGTCAATCCATACGCCATGCAGACAGCAAGCCGCCCGGCACTCTCCCAGCGTACAGCGCCGCAAATATTCCGATTGTAATAAGCGAGGGTGAATGCGTCTTTCCATTGGGGTCTTATTTTAACACAACCAGCCTTAATGGACTGTTAACGTATTCCTGTTCACTATTTTGAGGTAAAATCAACACGTGTTGTTGTTGTGCATCGTTTCACATAGTTCTTTAAAAATCAGCACAGCCTGGTGGGCAGTGCGCCGCCCACCGCGCCTCGCTGAAAACCATAGTAACCTCACATGGTAGTGCAGGAAGGGAGTGATCGCATGGCAGCCTGGAAAATCCTGGTGACCGATGGCCTGGAAGAAAATGGCCTGAAGATTTTACGGGAAGCGGCAGAGGTTTTGGACCGCAACGGGATCTCAGCAGATGATTTATTGAAAGAAATTAGTGGTGTAGATGCCTTAATTGTGCGTGGCCGGACGAAAGTGACCGCTCAGGTGCTGGCGGCGGGAACCCAATTAAAGGTGGTCGGACGGGCGGGTGTTGGCGTTGATAATATTGATCTCAAAGCAGCACGCGAGCGCAAGATCATGGTCGTCAATTCGCCTTATGCGACCACGATAGCGGTGGCCGAACTGGCTATGGCGCTAATGTTGGCCATGGCACGAGAGATTCCGCGCGCTGACGCCGCCATGAAGAACGGCAAATGGCTGAAAAAAGAACTGGAAGGCGTTGAACTGTATCGCAAAACCCTGGGAATCATCGGGTTTGGCCGGATTGGGTCTAGCGTTGCCCGCCGCGCCGAAGCTTTCGATATGAAAGTACTGTGCTGCGACCCGAAGATTACCGAAGACAACCAGAGCCTTTACGACTGCCGCGCCCTGCCGCTCGATGAACTGCTGGCCGAGTCCGATTTTATCTCATTACACGTACCCCTGAATAACAGCACGCGCGGAATGATCAACCGCGAGAAGTTTGCGCTGATGAAAAACGGCGTGCGCATCGTGGATGTATCGCGCGGCGGGGTCATTGACGAGCAGGCCCTGCTGGAAGCACTCGAATCGGGCAAAGTGGCCGCCGCCGCCCTGGACGTGTTCTCCATCGAGCCGCCCGGCCAGACGGCGCTGGTCTGCCATCCTCGTGTGCTGTGCACGCCGCACATCGGTGCGCAGACCGTCGAAGCGCAGCAGCGCGCCGCCGATGATATCGCTACCGAAATTTTGGCTGCTCTACGCGGCGAAGAATTGCGTTGGCGGGTTGTTTGATATAATCTCTCTAGATTTTGCGCGCGCGCCGCGTATGCCCCAATCCAGGCCGGTGCGGCGCGCGCGCAAGAAGTTATCGGTAAAAGCTCTGTGCGAATGTGTATCAATTTCGTGTTTATTGCGTTAATCTTCAAAGACAATTAAATAAGGGGGCCACAGACCGCCGGTTTGTGGAGAGTTCGGCATGAGGCGATTTTCGGTGACATTTCTGGTTGCTTCTAAATGGCGGCCTGTAGTTTGCCGTAGTATGCGCCCGTAAAGTTCAGTACCACGACTCGATTTTGAATAACCGGAGAGACAGCAACAGTGAAGCGTTTATTATTCGTGGACGATGATGTAATGACTTTGCAGTTAATGTCCAAAATAGCCAGCATCTTGGGGTTTCACGCCATTCTTTGTTCCTCGGCCAAAGAAGGACTGCAGTTGGCGGCTAAAGAAAAACCTTCTGTGATCTTTGTTGATATGCAAATGAACGAAATGGACGGCATCGAGTTCGTCCGTAAAGCCCGCTGCCTGCCTGAGACTTCAAAACTGCCGGTGTTAATTTGCTCGGCAGGAACCGATGGCTGTGACGAAGAGAAAGCGCGGCAGGCCGGCGCCAACGGCTACCTTTCGAAGCCCCTCAGCCTGCATAAATTACAGAAGACGATCGAGGCGCTCTTCTCATGAGCGTATCTGTCCTAAGCCCGGTGTAAGGGGCAGGGATAATGTTGACTGTGGCACTGCCCCAGATTCTCTCGCTTAACGCAAATCAAATCTTGGAATTCAATAAGATACGCTAAAATTGGCGTATGACATCCCGACCCATCCTTAACCGCCCGGTCAGATGGCTGCTGCCGGCGGCGCTTTTTGTGGTGATGCTCGCGGCCGGCTGCAAGTTCGACCTGCAACCGGTTGAGAATCCCTCCACTCCCACCGCTACGCTCTCGCCTACGTCAGCGGCCAGCCCATCCGGTGATACTAATACTCCGCAGCCCCCCTCCGTCACTCCACCAGAGCCCGCCGAAGGTCATTTCACGCCTGCCGCCGCGGTTGCCCTCATCTCAACATCAGATGGAACCGCCACGGCCACCATCACCCCCTGGCCGAACGACACGCCCACCCCAGGGCCTTCTCCGACGGCTTCGCGCACGCCCACGCGCACGCGCGCCCCTACCCGCACCCGCGCACCCACGCAGACCAAAACCATCACCCCCACCCCGACCATCACCTACACCCCTACGCCCCCACCCCCCGATCAGATGATCCTCCGCCCAGGGCTGATGTCGAAGGTCATCTCACCGATCCAGGTGGAGATGTACGCGGTCACCGGAGATGACGGCCTCGTCATCCTTGAACTGATTGGCGAGGATGGTCGTATCATTGCCCGACAGCTTCTGGACTTTGCCCGCCGCCAGCGCTACGTGTACGCCGTCCCTGAAATCCCCTTTGAAATCGCCGCCGTATCTGAAGTAGCCCGCTTGCAGGTGCGGTCAGAGGATGAGTTTGGGCGGCCCATAGCGATTTCCTCAGTTGATCTTATCTTGCTGGCAGTCGGCCGCAGTGAAATCAACCCGCCCGCCGTCACCCAGGAACCTTATATCATCCGCTTGCCCAGGCCGCGCGCCGTGGTGACGGGCGGCCTGCTGGTGGTTGATGGCCTGGCCCGTCCGGTCAACGATTCCAACCTCATCCTCGAACTCACCAATGAGAGCGGGGCCGTCATCAGCACCAAAACCTTCCGCGTAGACCCACCCGCCTTCGGGCAAAGCCACACGCCCTTCCACCTGGAAATTCCCTACGCGGTTAATGCCTCCACGCCCGTGCGCCTGTCGATCCGTCAGGAAAGCACGCGCATCCCCGGTACGGCGGCGCTCACCAGCATCACCATTACGCTCGAACCGTGAGCCCGGGCAGCTACTTTTGGATTGTGACTACCGCTCCGGCACTGCGGCCCTCCACTTCGGGGAAGTAGATCAGCCAGGCGCGGGCCGGCAGCACGCGGAATTCACCCGGCAGGAAGGCTTCGAGGCGGTAAGTCAGCTCATAAGTGCCGGCAGGCAGGTAGGCCGCCGTCCAGCGGATACTGCTATCGCGCACGACCGGCTCGTTGAAGAACCACCACCCCCAACCGCTCTGGAACGGGCGGGCCGGGTCGAACAAAGACGGCTCGCCTTCAGGCGCAGGCTCCTCAAAACCGGGCGCGCCGCTGCCGAGCTGGCTGGTCTTCAGGCGCGGGTTCAGAACTTCCGCGCCCGCCGGGATCCAATCTTCCACCGCCACGTGATACATATCTTCCGGTACGACCAGCGTCAGCCGCACGATCACCGGGCCGGGAGTGTTCAGGTCCATGCGATCCAGCGACGGGCATCCCGCCGTCTGGCAGTCTGCCGAGGCCGGGTAATAGGCGCGGGTGATGCTCAGGCCGCGCTGCACCGCCGGAGCGTTTTCAACCGGGCGGGCCACTTCCAGCGCAGCCGTGTAATACAACCGTCCGGCGCCCTCGCCGCGCGTCACCCGCAAAGCCGCCGGTGCGCCAGGCTGTAAACTGCCCAGGGGTACCCAGGTCAGGGCCGGCTCTGCACCTTCCATCCGGCCAGAGAGCAACACACTTCCGTTCAAATCAACGGTGTAATCATACCCGGCCTGCGCTTCGCCCAGCGCGCGCGCCGCTTCCGCCAGCGCCTGGATGACCCAGGCCGAGGCGTAACTCGACCCCCAAGCCGAGACCGCCCTGCGGTTAAGCGCCAGGTAACGGACCGCGTCCACCAGGGCAGGCGCGGCAGGGTCTAACCGGGCAATCGCTTCGACGGCCGCCGCGCTGGTCACTGCCGGGCCGCTCCAGTTCTGCCAGGCCTGCTGCGGCGGCTCCCAATGCACTCCGGTGGCATAGCGCTGTGCCCCCGCCTGCACGTCCGCAATTAAAGCACGGGCGCGGTCATCTTCTGGGCGGGCAGCCGCCAGCGCCAACGCCAGCGCCGCCTTGCCAAACGGGCTGAGACGGTCGCGCAGATCATACAGCCCGTCGAAGTTCAGGTCGCTCCGGCCCACCTGCTGCAAAGCCAGGGTCTGAAAAGCCAGCCGGTCCAGTTCCCAATCCTGCCGTTCCACGCCAGGCTGGACCAACAGCGGAACCAGATATTCCTGGGCCCGCTGGAAGGCCGCTGGCTCAACATAAAACCCGGCCTGCGCGGCTCTGCCCAATCCATAGAGAACGTAAGAGGTTATCCAGGGGTCGCCGGGCTGATTCCATGCCCACCCCCAACTGCCATCGGCATTTTGCGCGCGCGCCAACCGATCAATAGCCTCTTCGACTTCCTTTTGCAGCGCCGTGCGGTACGGCTCATCGCGCAGTTGGAGATCCACCGATAAGCGGTAAGCGGCCAGGTTTGCTAACAACTGCGAGGCCGCCGCTTCGGTCACATCCAGCGAGAGGTTCTGCATTGCTTCCAGGCCCTCGAATAAGACGCCCGCCAGCGAAGCGGTCACTTCCACCCGCAGCCCTCCGCCGCTGGGGGTAAACGAGCGCGGCAGGCCCAATGATTCCACGCGCTCGCCCGGTTCACTCAGCACTCCGGCAGTGCTGAACGTCTGCGGCGCGGCATAGCGCAGCACTGGAATGGTTCCCTGCGGCGGGCGAGTAGAGTCGCGCAGACTGCCAGCGGCGGCATGGAACACCAGGTCTAGCGCCGCCACATCTTCCACCGTCCCCCACCAGCTCACCTGAGCGCGCTCATCGGGCGGCAGGTCCACCATCTGCGCCGCCTGGGCAGGGTCATCCAGCCGGAACCCCTGCGCCTCCAGAGATACTTCGGCCTGCAGCGGTTCGCCGGTGTTGTTATGTACCACTGCCGCAAGCTGTACGTGATCGCCCAGCACCACAAACCGCGGCGTCACCGGGCGCACCAGCAAGGGCTGGCTGACGGTCAGTTCAACCTGCGCCTCGCCTACCCGGCCATCCAGCGTAATGCCGCGCACGTCCACCAGCCAGGTGGTCAGGTTATCGGGCAGTTGTACCGTTACCTGGGCCACCCCATCCACATCGGTCACCAGAGCACCGTTCCAGTAAGCGGTATCCTCAAACTTCTCCCGCAGAACGCGCTGGGCAAAATCACCTCCGCCGCCGCCCCCTCCGGCCGGCAGGTTAGGGAAGCGCCCGCTGTATACTGCCAGCGCCAGCCCGGTAAACACTTCTAATGGCTGTGGGTCATAAAAAGCAGACACGATCCCCGGCGCATTCGGGTCGGCCAATGCCAGCACGGCCTTATCAATGACCGCCATAGAAAACTCACCCTGCACCGGACTGCCAGAAGCATCTTTGACGCGCACATTCAGGGTTAGCTCGCCGCCCGGAGCGGGCTGCTGTGGGCTGGCTTCCACCGTCACATCCAGCACCTGGGCAGACGGTTCAACCCGCAGTTCCACATATCCCATGCGGAAAGCCGGACGGTTGTTCTGACGACCCAGCAACTGCGCCGCGACGTACACATTGGGCGCTTCCTGGTCCGTCAGGGGGAGTTCCAGGGTGTAGCTTGACCCTTCAATGGTAACGACAAAAGATTGCATCACCAGTCCACGCTCGATAGTGATCAGCGCCAGGACCGGGCCGCCAAATGGGTTGGGAATCCACACCCGCGCAGTTTGACCGGCCTGATACTGGTCAGCATCGCGCCGCAATTCGATCTGCTCGGCCAGCCAGTTCGGCCAGGTGGCGCTGCCCTCGCCGCCCACCCATAACAGGTACTGCGCCACGGCTCCACTGCCATCTTCCCGGCCCGCTTCGGTCACATCCAACAGGTACGTGCCGGGCTCGGCCAGCATGAACCCCAGGCGCGCCTCGCCGCGCTCGGACGTATGAAAATCAACGCTGCCCGCGTCACTGTATTCTGGCCGGAACGTCGCTGCTCCCGATGGCAGTTCTTCCTGCACCCAGTTCACCTTGCGGAAGCGCGCCTTTAAATCCACCAGCGGCGCGGGGCTGCCGTTCCATTCAAAGGTGCGGACGTAGAAAATAGTTTCCTGGCCGGCTACGCCCATCCAGTTTTCTGGGCGCACGCCAATATCCAATTGGGCCGGGTGCAGGCGCGTACTGGCGCGCGCCGACACCGGCAGGCCGCTTTCATCCACCAGGGTAGCCTCTAAGGTCAGGCGGTAAGTTTTGCCAGGGCGCAGGGGTTCGTCCAGACGACTGCCCTGGATCGAAATGATGAGCGAGCCATCAGCGGTAGTACGGCCTTCTCCTTCGGTTATATAAAAGCCCAGGCCCGGCGCCCCCCGGAACCACTCGCGCCGCCAGTTCTCCAGATCCAGACTGCCGGTAGCTAAGCCGCCCGGCAGTGCGGGATCTTCTTCGAGCGCGTACAGCACCCAGTGCACCGGAGCATTGCCGGCCGGCGCGCCAAAGAAGTACCGCGCCTGCACTCCGGCGGCCAGGTCTGCGCCGCGCAGGTAATCGGGCTTTGCGAAAGTCACCTGCAGGTCTACCTCTGGCTTGCGATATTCGGCGACTTCAAACGTCACCGCCGCATCCGGGCGGCCATCCACGCTGAGGGTATACACGCCCGGCGTCGCCTCGGCAGGCAGGTTAATCGCCCCAACGGCAGTTCCATAAGGCGTCAGCGGCAGGCGGATTTCATCAATCAGGCGGTTCTCAAAAGAAACCGGATCATAGGTTTCCACCTTAAAGGCCAGTTCGGTTTTGTCCGTCAGGCTGTAGCGCCCATTGTCTTCGTTACGAAGCACGGCCCGGAAGTTCACCACCTGACCTGGCCGGTAGATAGGCCGGTCGGTGTAGAGATAATACTCCTCAGGCGTGGTACGCGCCTGTACGGGCAGGCCAAACTCCCAGGCTGAGACGCCCAGGCTCCAGTTGGAAGACGTCAGACTGAAATTAGGGTCGCCGGGCAGACCGATGGCGGCGTACACCGGGCCGAAGGCTGTGCCGCGCAGTGGAATTTCTGTCTGGCAGACGCCCTGCGCATCGGTCGCGCACGTCCCCAGAATATTGGCCTGCTGGTCATAAAAACTGACGATCTGGTCCGCCGCCGGGCTGTTACCGTCCAGGCGCACCGCCCAGACGAACGCCTGCCGGCCCGAAAGTTTGATGGTCATCTGAATCGGGCTGACCACCAGCAGTGCTGGCGGCATCACTCCAGAGTTTTCTGGAGTGCCGGGTTCGATACGCAAGAAATACAGGCCCGCGTCTAGCGGCCGGCCCGACTGCGTCATGGGCAGTCCCACCGCTTCAGTGACATTATCGAACAGGTAAAAGAGCTTGACCCATGCGGACTGAATCTTATCCGTCCAGTCCGGCCATTGTTGAGGGCCAACCGCGTCCAGCGCCGCAATAAATTCGGGCAGGCTCAACTCACCGCGCGCCAGGCTCACCCGCGATACGTTGATCACCCGCGCCGGAATCTCCGCCTCGCCCTGGGGGATGAAGATCACCGGATACCCCAACTGCATCACCGGCACGGTCAGCGAAGGGGTTGCCCGCGTGGTGCTGAAAGACAGGAAAAAGGTCTTATCCAGCATCCCATCCCAACGGTCGCGCAGATCGGTGGAAATATTCAAATCGTACTGCTTAGACGGCGCAAAAATACCGGAGATCATCAACTGCGTGCCGTCTTCATTGAGGAAGTAAAAGGGCTCGCTGATGGCGGGCGAGATCGTAACCAGGCTCTTCCAATCCTGGTTGGGCTTTAAGGGGGCGCTGAACGTCACCGTTATCATGCCGTGACCTTGCGTCAGGTCCAGCAGGCCCTGCCAGCGCGGGGTACTGCCCACCACGCTCAGAGCCGGGTAGGTGCGCAGCCGGGCAGCGTAACTTTCTCCCAGAGCCGTCCCGCCCTGGGCTGTTGCCGCGCCGATCAGGATGAGGGTATAAAAACTACCGCGTTCCAGCAGAGCGTCGGGTTTAAAGGTCATCTCCGTACCAGCATCATCCCACGAAAACGCGCCGGGAATGGGCGTTCCATCCGGGCCGGTGAGCAAGAAATCTGCCTCGGTCGAAGTCCGCTCCATGGGCTGGTTGAAGGTGAAACGGAAGGCCGCATCGAGGGGCAAGGGCAATTCTGGCGAAGGCTGGACCGCCAGTAGTTTAGGCGCAGCCGTGGTAAAACGCCACTCAGCGGGCCCATTGGGGTCTGCGGGAAGGGCGGCAAAAGCGGCCAGATCTGGGTTGACGCGCACTGTGAACTGCACGCCTCCGGGCAGGGCCGGCTGCGGGTAAAAGACGTAGGTGCTGGTGTTCTCCCACTCGCCGCGCCCCACTGGCGCCGGGTCAATGCTGAAGCCCACCGGCAGGTTAGCCGAATCGACGCCCAGCGGCACAACCGGATGATTAAAGGTCACAGCGATGGCAGAAGTTGGGTTAACGTCTACGGCGTCTGGCTCTGGCAGGCGGTGCGCCACACGCAGCGGCCCAGGGGTCTGATAGCGCACCTCTAGCGCCTCTGGCAGCGCCTGGCCGTTAGCGGCGCGCGCCCCGGCCTGAATAGTCAGCGTAATTTCTTGCTGGGACGGGTCGGGGAGCGCATCGAACACATAGCGCAGGGTGGCATCATCCATCCATTCCAGCCGCCCCGGCAGCGCTGGCTGTACCTGAAAGGCCGCTTCTACCGAACCACGATCCATGCCCTGGTTAAAGTAAAAAACCGGGTAACGCCCCGGCAAAAGCTCGCTCAACGGCTGAGGGTCTACCTCGACCAGCGCCGGCGGCAGGTCGGCAGGTGGGGGTGCTACCGCAACCCCTCCCCCGCCAGGGGCTGCACCCTGAGCAGTGGGGGTGAGCAGCGCCGTTTCCTGATCCGCGCCGGAGAGCGGGGCAGTCGCGGTTGGCGCAGGGGATACCGGCCCCACGCTGCCGCCCCCCGGAAGGGAACAGGCCAGGCTGACGATCACCCAAATCAGGAATGGCGCGATCAGGTGGTTTTTGATATGGTTATGACGCATCCTCATCCCTTCTCCTTGTCGAAACCCGTTCTTTAGATTATACATCAGGCATTGCTGCCCAATTTTTTGAGGCAGTTAAAGCATCTATCCGTTAAAACGCTGTAGCCGCCGAAATGGATAGACCGGCAACGGCCATTTTAAACAATTCAAAGACCTGAGGAGAGATCACCGCATGAACAAAGAAGACCTGCTGGCGCTGGACCAGACGATCACGAACCGTTTGCGGCTGTCCTCGCCGCACAGCCCCGCCTGGCGCACCGCCGTCTGGCTGGCCCATTCCGGCGATTCGTGGTTCTGGGCCATCGGGCTGGCACTGGTGTGGGGCTTAAGCGGCCTTACCGGAGATGATCTCTGGCGGCGCAACGCGGCTATCCTGCTTATTGCAGTAGTTTTTCAAGCCCTGTTCGTCTTTGCCCTAAAAAACCGCATCCGCCGGCGGCGGCCCGGCGGCGAATGGAGCGGCGTTTACCGGCTGATTGATCCGCACTCCTTCCCTTCCGGGCATGCCACCCGCGCCATGCTGCTGATGGTCCTGGCTATCGCCCTGGGGCCGGCCTGGTTTGCCTGGCTGGTGGCCGCCTGGGGGCCGTTCATGTCCATCTCGCGCGTGTTAACAGGCGTTCACTACTTCTCAGATGTCGCCGGCGGCTTCGTCCTGGGGTTAATCTTAGGACTGCTGGCACTGTCGGCGTTTCCCTTTCTGGTACAGTGGTTCCCGTTTCTCTTTTAAAGAGAACACGACCTGCTGTAACCAGCAGGTCGTGTAGATTGGATCAACACCCGTCTTTTAATCCGAAGCGAGCGGCAGCCGGGCCACCTCTGAAACCTGCACCGGAACCGGCTGAATGCCAGCGGGATGGAGCAGGCCGTAGCGCGAAGCGCCCAGGTAGAGAATCTCCAGAATCAGGTCAGTATAGCTCAGGCCCTCGGCGCCAGCGATCACGCACAGGTCGCTAAAACCGGGCGAAAGGCCAGGCAGCGAGTTGATCTCCAACAGGCGGGGCTTCCCCTCCGCGTCCAGGCGAATATCAACGCGCGAGACATCCATTGCGCCAATCGCCAGATGGCCGCGAATCGCCAGGTCTTGGAGCTGGCGGGCCAGTTCTGGCTCCACATCCGCCGGGCAGATGAACCCTGGAATGCCCTCGTCTCCAAAATGCAGGGTTTTGGCCTTATTCCCGTAAACGCCGGGCGTCACCGAGTTACTGTTATCCACCTCTAACACCGGGAAGCGGTGGAAGCCATCTGGCCCATAGAGTTCGGGGCGGCGGCTGTAGAGCGCCGCATCGGGCCGGCCCAGCACGCCAATGGTAAACTCACGGCCAGGCAGATAATCTTCGACCAGCGCCGGCTGGCGGTACGTATGGATCACCCAACGCACGCGCGCGCGAAGCTGTTCTTCTGTATACACCACCGACTCGCTCCCCATGCCCATGCCCGTACCCTCGCGGGCGGGTTTCACAAATAAGGGAAAGCTCAGGTGCGGCGAGAGCGGTTCTTCGCCCGTGACAAATTCCTGAAAGGCCGCGGTCGGCAGCCCCACGTCTCGCCAGATGCGCTTGGTCATGGTTTTATCGAGCGCCAGGGCGTTGGCTAGCACGCGCGACGCCGTATACGGAACCGAGAGCATCTCTAAAAGAGCCGGAACCTGCGCTTCGCGGGCATCACCGCCCAGACCTTCGGCAATGTTAAAGCAAATATCCGGCCAGAATTGTTTCAGTCGATCGGGAAGGGTGGAATCTGCGGGAAGAAAATGGGTGATATGACCATCAGACTCAATGGCCGACCGGATTGCATCAATCGTTTCCATCCGGTCAAACTCCGCGCCGGCGTCTGGTGGGCCGTCGTGTGCGAGCGAATATCCTCCCTTCACATTCGCAATGACCGCCACTCGCCAGGGACGGGCCGGGCGCGGGCTGGTACTGGGAGGTTTTTCGCTCTCTTGCTCTTGTTGCTCTAAAATAGCCTGTGTATCCATCTATGCTTTATCCTTTCGTGATATTTTCATCGGGATGTGCATCCCGCATCGCATTATATAACACTCATTCGTGAAAAAAAAGACTCCATGGAAGGCAATTTAAGGGGAATTTTCCCGGTATCACCATTAGGGATTACAATGGGCCTGCGCACGACATGAATGCGCCGGGAAGAAAAGCTGGCGGCGAAATTTGATGAAAGCGCGACTCTTTTTGACCTCCTCATTCGTTTATTCTCCTTAGAGGCGCTGTGATGCTACAGGAACCTGGGCTATGACCTTTCATGACAACCCCAATACCATTGCGTCCCTCGTTAACCGCGCCCAACATGGAGATCCCGGGTCCGTCGGAGCGCTGTACGAAGCGTTCAGGCTGAGCATCTACCGCTACATGTTCTACCGGACGGGCGACGCTCAGACCGCCGATGACCTGACCTCCGAAGTATTCTTGCGCATGATTCGAGGCTTAGCGGGGTACCGGCAGCAAGAGGTGAGCTTTCAGGCGTGGTTGTTCCAGATTGCCCACAACCTGCTGACCGATCATTACCGGAAGATGAGCGTTCGCAATCATATTTCTCTTGAGGAACAGGAAATGACCATGCAAGAGCCAAAGGAATCCGCCCATACGGATCGCAGTTTAAACAGCGTGACGTTGCGGCAGGCTCTTAACCGTTTAAACAGCGAACAGCGCGATGTGATTGTACTGCGCTTTGTGGCCGGCATGCCCATCGCCGAAGTAGCGCAGGCGCTCAACAAGAGCGAAGATGCCATCAAGGGGTTACAGCGCCGCGCGCTGGCCGAACTGCGTGAAGTTCTTGCCGATTGGGAGGTTCATTATGCCTGATCTCGACACTCTCCTTCAGGAAAAATTGGACGCACTCGAGGCCGGGCAGCCTGTAGCCGAAATTTTGGCATCACTGCCGCCCGAAGCCGCCGAACTGGAGGCGCTGATTCTCCTGGCCGCCGCCGTGCGCGCCACGCCGCACCCCGAACCATTGAGCGCCCAGGTAGAGGCCCAGCGCAGCCGGATTATGGCCGCCGCCGAGGTTGAAACCCGTCCCCTCCGCCGCCCTGCGGCGGCCCCCGCGCCCACCCGACCTCACCAGCGCCCTGCCTGGCCCTGGAGCGGTAAGAAGCTGGCCCTCGGCGCGGCCCTCAGCCTGGGCGGCGCGCTGGCACTGCTGCTGTGCGTTGGGCTGGCCCTGCTGGTTGGGTCACTGCTGAACCGCCCCGATACGGCCCGGCTGGCCTCTGTCACCGGGCAGGTGCAGGTAGCAACGGACGCGCAGGGCCAGAACTGGAAAAACGTCTCCCCCGGACAAAAACTGCACAGCGGGCAGCGCGTGCGCACCCTGGGAGCGTCCAGCGCTCTGCTGGTGTTCTTTGAAGGCTCGCGCACTTACCTGGGGCCAAACTCACAGCTCGATTTGACACAAATCAACGGCAGTGGGCGGTCTGTAAAAATTGAGATGACCCAGACCAGCGGCCTAACCAGCCATGAAGTCATCCCGCTCCAGGGCGGCGGCAGTTTCTTCCGGGTACACACGCCCTCGGGCACCGTCAGTGTACATGGAACCAGCTTTAATGTACGGGTCAACCGCGACGGCCATTCGCAAATTTCGGTCAACCGGGGCGAAGTGCGTTTCAGCAATGCCAGTGCCGAAGTCACCGTATCTGCCGGGCAGGCCACCGATGCCCAGCCCGGCCAGCCGCCCGCCAGCCCCACGTATCAATTCACTGTGCAGGGCAGCCTGATAGCCAAACAGGCGGGCGCCTGGGTCGTTTCGGGCATTCAGTTTGCCGTCACCGAAGACACTTCCATCTCCGGCGACCCACAGTTGGGCGATACCGTCCAGGTCACGGGGCGCGTCCTCGCAGACGGCCAGCGAGTGGCCGACAGCATCGAGATTGCCCCTAACAGCGACCAGACCGCTTTCTTCACCGGCCTGCTAGAGAGCATGGCGGGTACAGCCTGGCAGGTCAGCGGCAATACCGTCTACGTGGATGCCAACACCCTTCTCGACGAGGGTCTGACCATCGGCGAGCCGGTAAAGGTTACGTTCAACATCCTGAGCGGCGGCGAATGGCTGGCCCTGAAAATCGAAGGATTACAAGAGAATCCGCTTGAACCCACACCCACCGCTACCGCCACCCCTGCCGCCGGAGCCATGCCCAGCCTGTCCTTTGAGCCGGATGAGCTGCAAATCACTCAGTGTACTTCGCAGGGCGCTTACCAGGTTGGCGGCAGTCTGCACAATACCGGCGACCCCGGCAAAGATTTCGCCGCCAACGTGCAGTTGGGCTACGTGATCATCAGTGGGGGCGAATATGTACAGTCGGTGGATATCAACCCCACCGGCTGGAGCCGCATCGAGGGCGGAGAGACCGTCCATTATGTGGTCAACGTGGGTATGACCGGCGATTTTACGCAGTCTGGCGCCGAAACCGAAGTGAAACTGCGCGTCTTCGTGGCCCAAGAAACCAACCGCCCCGATCATCACACCGGGCGCGCCACCATCACCATCTTACCGGGCTGCAAGCTTACGCCAACCGCCACCGCCGTTACCTCAACTCCCGGCCCAACAGCTACCGAGACGGCCACGCCCGAACCTACCCTAACTGGTACGCTCGAATCGACGCCTACACCTGCGCCGACCTCTACCATCGCCACCCCCACTGCCGCCCCTACGGCCACGACCGCGCCAACCGCCGCCTGGCAGTGTACCGGCAGCGACCCCCATCCTACCGGGATGACGCTCGCACAGCGTTACGGCGTACCGTATGAAGAAATCATGTACTGGTTCTGCCAGAACTACGGCTTTGGTGAAATCGACCTGGCCTACAGCCTCAGCCGCTCCTCGAACCTGCCGGTTGATCAAATCTTCCAGATGCGAGCTTCTGGGCTGGGTTGGGGCGAGATTAAGCAGCAGGTTGCCCCCGATGATGAGGCAGACAACGGCTCTGATGACGGCGGCGGCCAGGATGAAGATGACCATAACGGCCAGGGAAAAGACAAAGACAAGGATAAAGACAAGGGCAAAGATAAGGACAAAAAAGACCCGAAGAATAAAAAGCCCTAATCTTCTCCGCTAAACGCGCTCTCTGGAACGTAGAAGCAGTGCAGTTTACACCCACTCCAGGGAGACACCGGCGAGGATGGCACTCGGCAGCCATCCTCGCCCTTTTTATCTGCGCTTCTAAATCCTTGTCAAACCAGGCGGCTTCGAGTATCCTATTCGGTGGGGATGGATAGGTCCCGGTGGGCCTCCCGGTCTTCAAAACCGGCGGCGGGTCGCGTTGCGGGCCGCGGTGGGTTCGACTCCCATCCATTCCCGCCTGCTTTGTGCAAGCGAGCGGTCCAGTAGAGAAGATCGTTTGCCGAATTGAGTATAAACAGCGAGCCGTGTCTGCTATTTACGCACAATTCGAAATACCATCGCAAGAGGCAGATAGGGAGACGGTATGGATAGCTCTAACCCGATGGCCGGAGCGCCGGCTTACGACCCGTTGCAGCTAGAAGCGCTGGTGGCGCGGGTTTTCATTATCGAAGATATCACCCTTGGCGGCAGGCAGCAAGATTATATCGTCCGTTACCGGGGCCGGCTGCGCAGCGCCGATTCAGCCGCGGCCTACGATCAGCTCGCGGATCTGCTGAAGCCGCTGAACATCACGCCGCTGTTTCGCATGGAAGAGGGCCGCCAGGTCATCCGCCTGGTGAATGGGCGGCCCACCCCTAAGCCATCGAACCCCTGGATCAACCTGGTGATGTTTGTACTGACCCTGCTCAGCGTGGCCTTTGTCGGCGGCTTGAGCGAAATCCAGGAACCCCTTCCTGCCAACCCTCTGCTGCTGACGTACATGATCCTCTCCAGGGGCTTTCCGTTTGCCCTGGCGCTGATGGCAATCTTAGTAGCGCACGAATTCGGGCATTACCTGGCCGGGCGTTATCACCGCGTTCACGTCAGCCTGCCTTACTTTATTCCCCTGCCGCTGCCGCCCTTTGGCACGATGGGCGCGTTTATCAACATGAAGGAACCGCCCAAGAACCGCCGCCATCTGCTGGATATTGGCCTGGCCGGGCCGCTGGCCGGGGTAGCCGTAGCGATCCCGGTACTGCTGCTGGGATTAAAACTGTCGAGGCTTGACCCCTTGCCCTACCATCTGCCGGCAGGCATGGCCCTGACCCTGGAAGGCAACTCACTGCTGTACCTGCTGCTCAAATACCTGACTTTCGGGCAGATTCTACCGGCGCCGGCCAACTATGGCGACACGCCCGTGTGGCTGTACTGGCTCCGGTACTATTTCACCGGGCGGCCCTTCCCGCTGGGTGGGCTGGATGTACTGCTGCACCCGGTGGCGCTGGCCGGCTGGGGCGGGCTGTTGGTCACCTCACTCAACCTTATCCCGGTGGGGCAGTTTGACGGCGGGCATATCTTGTACGTACTGCTTGGCCGCAAAGGAATGCAGCGCATTCTGCCGTTTGTCCTCATCGGGGTAGTGGCGCTGGGCATGTTCTGGGCCGGCTGGTGGCTGTGGGCCGCGTTGATCTTCCTGATGGGGCGCTTTCACGCCGAGCCGCTCGATCAGATTACCGAGTTAGACAGCCGCCGGCGCTGGCTGGCGATCCTTGGCATTGTGCTGTTTATCCTCGTGTTTATCCCGGTCCCAATGAACCTGATTGGGCTGAATTAACCCGTTTGATTTAATAAAACCCAATGTTCGGGTCTACCTGGCGTGCGTAGGCTTCAATGCCGCCCGCCAGGCTGTAAACCGACTGCCAGCCCTGATCTAACAGCCAGGCCGTTACCTGGGCGCTGCGGATGCCGTGATGGCAAAAGACCACCAGGGTGGCCGAGGTATCGCGCGCAGGTGGGGGCAGGGCTTCCAGATATTTGCGGGCCAGCTCGCTCATGGGCGCATAAACCACACGCTCATTAGTTATTTTGACGCGGGCAAACTCATAAGGCTCGCGTACGTCCAACAGCACAAGGTCGGGCCGGGTTTGTATCCACTCGGCCAGCTCACGCGGGCTGATTTCTGGAACCTTGGGCAGTTCAACCGCTTCCTCTTCTTCGCTCATGTATCTCCCTTCCTTTTCCCCCGTTGATTACCGTTCGACCGCTCCACCTGGGTCTGACCACCGGCGGGGTCGGGCTTTTTCTCTTCATGAAACTCAAACGACAGCACCTGGTTAACGTGCAGTACGTGCGGGCGGCCCTTTTTGCCGATATGGACCACGCTGATCGAGGCTGTGCTAGAGGCCACGCGCTGGAACTCGTCCAGCGGAACGGCCAGGTAGTGGGCCACCAGCAGGCGGATCACATCGCCGTGGCTGAAGCAGGCCACCAGGTCTTTCTCATCGTGGGCGGCCACGATACGGTCAATCTCGGCAACAGCGCGGTTTTGCACCTCCACAAAGCTCTCTCCGTTGGGGAAGCGCATTTCAGAGGGCTTCTCCTGCACGATCTTCCATAATTTCAGGCGGCCCAATTGTTTAAGAGTCTTACCCTGCCAGTCGCCGTACTCCAGTTCGATCAGTCCAGGGGCCAGTTGAACGGGCAGTCCCAACGCCTGCGCCAGCGGTTGGGCCGTCTCCAGGGCGCGCTCCAGGGGACTGCTGTAGATGGCCTTAATGGGCGCTTTGGCGAGCGCCTGGGCAATCTGTTGGGCCTGCTGCTGGCCTTTCTCGTTAAGGTGGACGTTGGGCAATCGCCCGGCCAGGCGCTTACCCACCAGGTTATTTTCTCCGTGACGGATCAGTAGAAGGGTCGTCATGTTTCTCCTGCTGTTTAGCTGACAATCCCTCGGCCTGAGCCTGCCGCCAGCGAGCCAGGCGCTCGGCAATGCGCGCCTCGTAGCCCTGGTCTGAGGGTTCGTAGAATACCGTGCCAAGCAGGTTGGACGGTAAATACTGCTGTGGAATGAAATGTCCCGCGAAGCTGTGCGGGTACTGGTAGCCCTGTCCATGCCCCAGTCCTTTGGCATCGCGGCTGGCATCCATCAGATGGATCGGCACGGGACCGGCCCCATGCTCCATGATCTCCTGGCTGGCCTTGAAGTAGGCCCCGGTGGAGTTGGATTTAGGGGCAGTCGCCAGGTAGAGAGTGGCCTCGACAATCGGGTAAATGCCTTCCGGCATCCCGACAAACTCAAACGCCTGGGCGGCGGCGGCGGCGATCACCAACCCCTGGGGATCGGCCAGGCCAATATCTTCGCCGGCCAGAATAATCAGGCGGCGCAGGATAAAGCGCGGGTCTTCGCCAGCGTTGAGCATCTTCGCCAGCCAGTAGAGAGCGGCATCGGGGTCCGAGCCGCGCACCGACTTAATAAAGGCCGAAATGGTATCGTAATGGGCATCTCCGCCTTTGTCGTAGGCCAGGGCGCGGCGTTGGATCGATTCTTGGGCGATGTCGAGGTTAATGTGAATGACGCCATCTTCGCCGGGCGGGGTGCTTTCGACGGCCAGTTCGAGGGCGTTGAGCAGATTGCGGGCATCGCCCCCGCACAGGTCAATCAGATGAGCGCGGGCATCTTCATCTAAACGAACCGGGCGCGCGCCGTAGCCGCGCTCGGGGTCGGTCAGAGCGCGGTCGAGCAGAATGTTCAAATCGGCCTCGGTGAGCGGCTGAAGCTGGAAAATGCGCGAGCGCGACACCAGGGCGCGGATAACCTCAAAATAGGGGTTCTCGGTAGTAGCCCCAATAAGGGTAATCATGCCGCTTTCAACGTGAGGCAGAAGCGCGTCTTGCTGGGCCTTGTTCCAGCGGTGAACTTCGTCCACAAACAAGATGGTGCGGCGGCGGTGGAGCTTGCGGCGCTCTTCAGCCTCGGTAATCACGCGGCGCAGTTCGGCTACGCCCGCTAACACCGCCGAGATCGTCTCAAAATGGGCTTTCGTATGCAGAGCAATCACCTGGGCCAGCGTGGTCTTACCAGTGCCGGGCGGCCCCCACAAAATGATGGACGAGAACAGGCGGTCGGTCTCAATGGCGCGGCGCAGCAGCCGGCCCGGCCCCACGATGGCATCTTGCCCAACGATTTCATCGAGAGTACGCGGGCGCATGCGCGCGGCCAACGGCGCTTCGCTTTTCATGCGGTCCTGCATGGCATGGGTGAACAGGTCCAATCAGCTATCCTTTCCTCTCAGAGCCTCGAACCGAAACGCCATCCGCGTCTCTTTCCTCCTGGGCCATTATAATGCCAGCTCAAAGCCGGAGCAAGAAAAGACCCCAAATCGTTGCACAGTAGGGCGTCTTGGTAAATAATTAGCTGGACCGCTCCCATTCTTTTGTTGTATCTGTCTTGTCAAAGGTGGATCTATGAACTCGGATTTCATTATTCGCCCAGAGGAACTTAATCTGGCTTTTTCGCATGGTAATGCTCCTAAGCAGTTGGCCTTTCAGAACTGGAACGGCACTCCTGAAGATTGGAAAAGAGCTTGTTGCGAAAAGCTTTCGCTTTTACTGGGCCTGGGAGATCCAATCTCTCCGGGAATTGTTCGGGAAGTCAGGCGGTTAGAACAAACCGGCGTTACCATTCAAGCTTTAATCATGCAGATTGATCATAAACTTTCCATTCCCGCCTACCTTCTTTCCCCCCCATCTCCAAAGGACCCTTCCAGGGCTGTGATGGCAATTCATGGACATGGCGAGGTGGAAGCCTGTCTTGGACTATGGGATGATTATCATCATTCTTTTGCGCTGGCCTTAGCACAGGCGGGTCACGTGGTGCTTTGCCCAGAATTACGGGGCTTTGGATCATTATTTGACCTGGCATTGCATAAACAAGGTTCTCGTCTGGATTACTGGCGATGGGGCGAGCATATGGCCTATTCATTAGTTACAGACGGTTTTCTATACGGCAAAACTCTGATTGGCGAAACCATTGAAGATTTGCTGCGTTGGGAGAATTGGTTAGCAGAAAATCAGAAGATCACCTCAATAGATGCAGTTGGAATTTCCTACGGGGGTGATCTGTCTCTAATGTACCCCGTTTTCAGCCAGCGGGTTGAACGAATATTTGCCAGCGGTACTTTCGGCTCATTCAGCGTTATCTTTGACCAATGTTACAATGCGCCTGCTCACTGTATTCCTGGTATTATGCAATGGATGGATCGCAGCGATATCGCGGGTCTAAATGTGCCCAGGCCTATTCTTCTCCATTTTGGTCAACTGGATGTGCCTGGTCCCGAAAATTTCTCGGCCTCTTATAATTCTTCCGTTCCCATAGCATTGGATGAATTACGTGCAGTTTATCGAAATTACGGAGTAGAAAATCGAGTACAGATGCAAATATCTCCCGGTAAAGGTCATGAAATGGATACTGCGCTGATTCTAAAATACCTGGACGGACTTCACCCAAACCAGCTTTGATTGTTTGTTAAGACCGTCACCCATGCTGAAGGCTGGCCGAAAGCTGGCTCAACTGACTGCGCAGGCTGGCAATGATGGCCTCATTGCCAGATTCGTCGCCGTGGGTGGCGTACTGGCGCTTTTTGTGCGAGAGTTCACCGCACAACTGGAAAAAGCGGACGGTGGCGCGGTAGCGGCGGCGCGCCAAAGCGGCAAAGCGGGCCTGGGTCTGCCCAAAGAGGGAACAGGCGGCGTCATACTGCTGTTGGGTGATGACGCCCAAATTCACTTCTTCGCGCAGGTGTTCGGCCAGCCATTGTTTCTCGCGCACGACCATCCAGACAATGAAGATGAACATCGCCAGCCAGCCAAACCAGGCTACGCCAACCGCCACCGCCAGCCCGGCCAGGTCGGGAAAGAGGGTGAGGATGGAATTGTGCAGTGAGTGGGCAAAGATAGCCAGCGCCAGGCCGATGAACGGGGCTACGATTTTCACCAGCCGGTCGCGGCTCTGACGGGTGATCGCCAGCCCAATGCCGATAAACGAGGTAAAGAAAGCGTGCTGCCAGCCGAAAATGACAAAGCGCAGGAAGAACAGCACCATCATGCCCCCAAAACCATCTTCGATGTACGCGCCAAAGTAATAGAGAGCATCTTCGGTGGCGGCAAAACCCAGAGCGGTGATTGAGGCGTAAACGATGCCGTCGAGAATCGAGTCAAATTCCTTGCGGAAGAAGAGAAAGATGAGCAAGACGGCCATGCCTTTAAGGATTTCTTCGGTGATGGGGGCAAAGAGCGAAGAACCGGCAATCTCTTCGAGCAGTTCCGACCCGGTAATCGCCAACATCACCTGACCAGCGGCCAACTGCAAAACCAGCGCGCCGATGACGGCAATGATCGCGCCCCAGGCAAAGGAACCGAGCAGTAACGGCCCTGGCTCTTTTTCGTAGCGGTCCAGCCAGTACATAATGCCCGCCAGGAAAAACATTGGCACGAAGCCCAAAACGATTGCCAGGAAAAACCCCATCAGATCCATGCGCTTGCTCCCTTTAAAGCCAGAGATTGACCAGGGCAGGGCCGTAGCTACTGCCTTCCACATTATCCGCGCCGCAGATCAGCCGCCAACGCCCGCCGTTGAGTTCCAAATCCCAGAGGTTGGCGTACAGGAAAACGTTAATTCCGGCGCGCGCGCCAGCCGCCGAAAAGCGACCGGCCAGCGCATATTTGCCCCAGGCCAGACGCTCGGTTAACCGGCCCACGTCGGCGGGGTCTACGTCGGGCGCGGGCGGCCAGCCGCTGTAGCCCTGCCAGGGCCGCTCCCACGCCCACCCCGGAGAACTGGCCGAAGGGACGGCGAGAAGCTCCACGCCCAGGCTGTACATATGCTCATAGACCTCTGGGAACCACGAATCGGCGCAGATGAGGATGCCCAGCCGCCCGGCGGGGGTATCGAACACGGGCAGGTCACTCACCGTCCCACAGGTCACAAAAGGCTTCTCGCTGGCGATGGGGTAGACTTTTTTGACCACTCGCTCATCGGCCCGGCCATCGGGGTGAAACAGGAACGCGGCGTTATACAATGCGCCCTGCCCGGCCTGCACCTGCCCATCCACCACCTGCGGATTGGGCAGCAAGATCGAACCCGCCGCGATCGTCACGGCCCAGCGGCGGGCCAGGCGCGCAAAGGCCGACTGGTACGCGCGCGCCATAGCCGGGGCCTTGACACGAAAAAGCGCGGCGGTGGCGCGGTCTGGCTCGCGGGCGCGCAGCAGTTCACGCAAGAACGGCCCCAAATGGCGCACTACCAGCGGGCGCATCGCCGCGGAGACGGTGCGCGCCGCCAGCACCGCCGGCCCCTCTCCAATGGCGACCAGCCACGTGCCCAGGTATTCAGGGAACACCACGACCGTCCGCGCCCCCACCCAGCCCCTATCGGCGGCCAGAGCCAGACAGCCATCGAGCTTTTGGTAAAAAGCCTCTTCCGAGGCATAGTCGGCGGGCCGCATGAGCGGTTGAATGCCCAGCAGGTTGCCCCGGCCGGCATCGCGCCCGTGTTCGTAGAATTCCTGGAATTCCAGCGTATCCATGCCGCCCTCGTTTGCGCTTTGATTTATACAGGTATTATACGGGTATTTTAATCCGCATTCGCCCGTGAAAGTGACCGCCGCTCCGCACTGCGGCTGAGATTTACCAGCGAAATGCCGGCGATCACGGCCAGACCGCCCAACCACTGCCCGCCAGAAAGCGCCTGCCCTGCCAGCGGGATAGCGAGCAGGGCCGTAAAAACGGGCTGTGAGATCATCGTGGGCGAGACGACCGAAGCCGGCAGGTGGCCGAGGGCATAGGCCAGCAAAAAGTGACCCATCACCTGTGAAACCAACCCCGCCCCGGCAATCGCCAGCCAGGTTTCAGTCGCAAAACCCCACAGAGGCATCTTCAGAGCCAGCGCGGCGCCCCCCAGTAAAGCTCCCGTAACCACTTCAACCAGCCAGATGTACAGAAGCGTGTCCATGCAGCCGCGCCCGCGCTGCGTCACCAGGTAGTAACCACCCCAGAACAGGCTGCTGACCAGGGCAATGGCATCGCCGGCCCCCAGGTTGGGATGGCGGAGCAGATCACTGCCCAAAACGATGGCGGCCCCGACCATCACCAGCGCCAGGCCCGACCAAAAGCGGGCGTTGAGGTACTCGCGCCAGACCAGCCCGGCGAACAACGCCACCCACAGCGGGGCAATGTTGTTGAGCAGGGTGGCGTTGGCAATTGAGGTGTAGCTCATGGAGGTGCTCCATAAGCCCTGATCTAAGGCAGTAAACAGCCCGCCGAGCAGTGGAAAAGCCCACAGGCGGGCGGCAGGAAAACCCATCTTCCGCGCCCGCCAGGCTACCACCGGCAGAAGCGCCAGCACGGCCACGACCATGCGGTAAAACGTTGTGACCACCCCCGGCGCACTCGACCAGTGAACAAAAATTCCCGACAGGCTGAGCGCAGTAATGCCGCCCGCCAGGGCCAGGTAAGGAACGAACGGGCGGCGCGCTGTCATCAAAGCGGGCCAGGGGCCGGAGAGCACCCCACCAGGGCAGGCAGTTCAGAGAGGGCGTCAATCGTTACACGCGGAGGATGCAGAGCCAGAAGCTGACCGTTAGCGGGGTTGTCGGCCCGCCGCCGGATCCACACACTGGTGATGCCCAATCGATTCGCGCCCTCAATATCGGCGGGGAGGGTATCGCCGACCATCACGGCCTGTTCGGGCCGCGCCTGCCAGGTTTCGAGGGCGCGGAGGAAGATAGCCGGGCCGGGCTTGCGCCGGCCAAACGCCGCCGAAACCAGAATCACGTCAAAATACGAGCGGATTCCGGCATTGTCAATGAGCTTTTGCACGTCTTCATCATCGGCGGCATTCGAAATCAACCCCAAGCGGCAGCCGCAGGCCCGCAGCGCCTCAAGAGTGGGGATGGTATCGGCTTCAATGAACCAGTGCGCCTGCGAGACGGCGTACATATCGCGCAGGGCAGCGCGCAGATGGTCAGCGGGCGGGTTGGCGAATCCGTGAGCGCGCAGAGCTTCGCCCAGGATGAAATGAGCCGGGTATTCGGTGAACTCTTCTTCGCGCCGCCGGTAATAGACTTCGGCCAGATCTTCAAACGCCTGGGCAAAGCCCTGCTCATCAAGCGCATAACCCTGACGGATGAGGGCACGGGCCGCCGCCCGACAGGATTCACTGACGACTTCAGACCACACACCCTGGAAGTAAATTAAGGTATTACCCAGGTCAAACAACACATACGGATAACGGGGAGCCAATTTCAGTAACCTCTCTGTAAGTCAAAACGGTTAAGCAGTTCAGCGCCGGTCACGTAGCGCTTCAGGTTTTCCATAAAGAGCTGGAGGGCGCGCTCATCATAATGCACGCTGAGGCCGGCGATGTGAGGCGAAATAATGACGTTATGCAGCCGCCAAAATGGGCTGTTGGAAGGCAGCGGCTCTTCCTGAAAGACATCTAAAGCGGCCCCGGCGATCTTGCGGTCTTGCAGGGCCGCCAGCAAGGCGTTCTGATCCACCACCCCACCGCGTGCAATGTGAATAAGGAAGGCCGTGGGCTTCATGACCGCCAGTTCGGCGGCGCCGATCAGGCCGCGCGTTTCGGGCGTTAAAGGCACGGCGACGACGACAAAATCGCACTCTTTCATCATCGAGCGCAGTGCCTGGGCAGGGTAGAGGCGGTGGAACAGGTCGCCGGAGGGGTCGCCCAGGCCGGGAATGCTGTAGCCGGGGTCTTGGGGGCGCATGACATCGCGCTTGGTCGCCAGAATGGTCGCGCCAAAAGCGCGGGCCAGGCGGGCCACCTCGCGCCCAATGCTTCCGTAGCCAACAATCCCGACGACGCTGTCGCGCAGTTCGATGGGCCGGAAGCGCTCCCAACGGTCTTTGGGCCACTCGGCCTTCTCCTGAGCCTGCCGGAGGTCCAACATGCGGTGGCCGAGCGCCAGCATCATGGTTAAAGCATATTCGGCCATCTGCGGAGCAGCCGCCCCGCTCAAGGTGGTGATGAGCAGGTCGGGCTTTTTCATAATGGGCAGGTCGAGGGCAAATTCAATCCCGGCATAATGGAATTGAAGCCAGCGCAGGCGGGGGGCCTGCTCTGGCGTGGGCAGCACCCGGTCGGTGTAGAGAACCTCGGCGCGCGCCCATACATCAGCGGGGATGTCTTCGGGCTTGCGCACGGGCAGCACCGTGAAGTGCAGGCGCGGGGTGATCTCGCGCAGACGGTCAATCTGGTGAGCTTGAAACGGGATGGTGACCAGAACTTCGATGAAAGCAGGATTCTGACTTTCCATGATTGATCTCAGGCAGGTTGATTACCCCAGGTAAATGCGCCCCGGGTCCAGTTCTTCGCGCAGGATGCGCAGTTCTTCCGGAGTAGGCGGGTCCGTCTGGCGGAGGGTCTCAGCTACGCGCAGAGGCCAACCGGTGTTCTCTTGCACCTGAGCGACCGTCACGCCCTGGTGCAGCGCGGTGAGAATCAGCTCGCCGCTTGAGTCTGGCTCTAGAATACCCAGGTTCGTCACCACCGCCTGCGGGCCGCCGCCCCGCACCCCCACCTGACGGCGCTCGATTCCGCCGTAGCGAAAACCCGCCGAGGTCTGAAAATCCACCGTTTCAGGGAAGCGGCGCTTCTGGTGCGGGGTGATGATGTAACAGCGGTTGGCCCAGGCCGCAATTTCCATGGACCCGCCCGAACCGGGCAGGCGCACTTTGGGCCGCTGATAATCTCCAATGACGGTGGCGTTAATATTGCCGTAGCGGTCAATCTGCGCGCCGCCCAGAAAACCAACGTCCACATTGCCGCGCTGGAGATAAAGAGTAAAAACATCGTACATGCTGCACACCGCCGCCGCGCCGCTGACGAGCGTAGGGTCGCCAATGGAAAGCGGCAGGCGTGAAGGCCGCGCGCCGATGACGCCAGCCTCATAAATCATATAGAGATTGGGGGCATGGGTGCGCCGCGCCAGGTTGCAGGCCAGGTTGGGCAGGCCCACCCCCACAAAGACCACGTCGCCATCGCGCAGCAGGCGGGCCGCATGAACGGTCATTAATTCAGAAGCAGTGTAGTCGGCCATGTCAATAGGCTCCATAGCTAACGGGGGCCGCCGGACGCTCTGGCACGCTCAACCGCCGGAGTAGGTCGGGGCCTAATTTTTCCACATAGGCGGCGCGGTCTGGCACGCCCAGCACCCATTCCGCCAGGTACGTCCGGATGTTCTCCGGCGACTCGCTGAGCTGATCCCAACGCAGGTAAAAGTCGTTGTCGCGGTCATAATAACCCTGAGTATAGGATGGGTGCGCGCAGAACGGCACGTGGCAGACGGCATCAACAATAAATTCCGGGATGAGCGTGCGGTTGGGGTCTGAGCGGATAACGGCTTCGTCTACGATCTCTTCAGCCGTGAGGATGACGTGACGTGCAGCAAAAGCGGCCTCTTTCTGCTCGCCGATGATGCCCCACAGGTGAGCGTTGCCGTTGGCATCGGCACGCTGTACATGAACCACGGCTACATCGGGGTGAAGGGGAGGCAAGACCACCACCTCTTGCCCGGTGAAGGGATCGCTCACGCGGCGGTAATTGGGGTTCGAGCGTTCCAGGTCAACCGCGGCGGTCAGCTTCATGGGCAAAAAGGGCAGTCCGGCGGCCCCGGCTTGCAGGCGGGTAATCATGCCAAAGTGAGAATACTCTTCGATTTCCAGCGCGCCCGCTTCGATCGCCGCGCGCACGGCGCGCAGTGAGCCAACGCCCGGGTTGCCCATATACGAAAAGATCAACTTGCGGGCGCAGCCCGCCGCCACCATCTGATCATACACCAGGTCGGGCGTGGCGCGCGCCAGCGTCAAATCTTTGCGGCCCTGACGGATAATCTCATGCCCGGCGGCAAAAGGGATGAGATGGGTAAACCCGGCCAAATAGATGCAGTCGCCATCGTGAATGTAGCGGGCAACCGCCTCAGATAGAGAACACAGTTTGCTCATAGGGGTTATTTTTTCCTGGAATCCGACTTTTGGTCTGGCTTCTTTGACATAATCTTCCTCACCGTGCGAAAGCGCTCCGCTTTCGGCCCAGCCGGAGCCGGGCTGCGCATCCATAACACAATGCCCAAAGCGAACAGGAATCCACCCGCAATCAAAAAATTACAGGAAGGGGCTTTTGCCAGGTCCGACAGGATGAACATGACAATCAGCCCCGTCCCTAACAGGATACAAAACGTGCCAATCCGACGGGTCACAGCCTACCTGCGCGCCCTCAGGCAGCCCGGGTAACAAGGGTGCGGATTTGCTCGTGCATATACAGCGGCAGGTAATACAACCCACCGGCATTCTTGCCCGTTGCGCCCGACCCCTTCCAGCCACCAAAGGGTTGGAACCCCGGCCATGCCCCGGTGGTCGCCCCCTGCGGGCGGTTGGCATAGGTGACGCCCGCTTCGATCTTGTCGAAGAACCATTCCGCCTCACTCGGCGAGCCGTAAAAGCCAGCAGTCAGGCCATAGGTCACATCGTTAGCCAGGCGCATGGCCTCTTCCAGATCGTTCACCCGCTCAATGGTCGTGATGGGAACGAACATCTCGGTTTTCCAAAGGGCATGATCGCGCGGCAGTTGATCAACCAGGGTGGGGGCCACAAAGAAGCCTTTGCTCAGGTTCCCATCTACCAGAACCTTCCCGCCGGTGAGGATGCGCCCATGCTGGCTGAGGTCTTCAGCAAAATTCTGATAGTCGCGGTAGGCATTGCGGTTAATGACCGGCCCCATGTACACCTGGCGCTCGGTGGGGTCGCCGATGACGAGCTTATTGGTCATCTCCACCAGCCGGCCTACCAGTTGATCGTACACGGGGGCTTCAATGTAGACGCGCGAGCAGGCCGAGCATTTTTGCCCTTGCAGTCCAAAAGCCGAGCGTACAATGCCCAAAGCGGCATCTTCAAGGTTGGCGTTGCGCGAGACAATCGCCGGGTTCTTGCCGCCCAGTTCGAGGATGGTGGGGCGAATCCAGGCAAAATGGGCGAAATCGCGGTAAATCTTCATGCCTACATCAAACGAGCCGGTAAACGTCACCCCGGCCACGTCGGGGTGGTCAATGAGGGCCTGGCCCAACGTACTGCCCGGCCCGGTGACATAGTTAAAAACGCCATCCGGCACGCCCGCTTCGCGCAGGCATTCAGCAATTAACCGGGCAGTCCAGGGGGTGTCGGTGGCGGGCTTGATGACCACCGTATTGCCCGTCACCAGGGCCGCGCCGGTAGGGCCGCCGGTGAGCGCCGCCGGGAAGTTAAACGGGCTGATGACCAGCCACACCCCGTAGGGGCGCAAAATCGAAATGTTGGTCGAGTGAAAGCCGGTCAGCGGGTCACGGCCCATCTCGGCAATATAGCCCCGGTTGGCTTCCATCTGATCGCAGGAATAGCGGAAAAGGTCGGCGGTTTCGGCCACGTCGCCGAGGGCTTCCATACGGTTCTTGCCCACTTCCAATGAAACCACCGCGGCCATCTCAAAAATACGCCGGTCAATGATCTCAGCGGCCTTGCGTACCAGGGCCACGCGCTCCTGCCAGCGCATCCGGCTCCACATGGGGAAAGCCCGCTTCGCCGCGGCGATTGCATCGTTGGCGTCTTGGACGCTGCCCTTTTGGAAAATCCCTAACACCCAGTCGGTGTTAATCGGAGAGCGATCTTCAAATTTTTCAGCGGCCAGACGATCCTGGCCGTTGATGATCATGGCATGTTCCTGACCGAGACGGCTTTTGACCTCCGCCAGCGCCTCCTCGAAGCGCGTGTGCAGCTCCTCGGGTGGGTTAAACATGGTGGAGTAAGTCAGTTTAAAAGTGGTTTCGGCAGACATACGCGTGAATCCCTCCTGAGTGATCGAAAGCGAACAACGCTGCTGTAAGTATAGCCCAGGTGAGCGGGTAAGTCAAAACCAGTGGAAGCCGAGCGCGCCGTAAGATTGCGCCTTGGCAAATTTTACGCTACACTGAACGCATATGGCAGCGACCATTTCTGTTTTCATGGGCATTGATATCAGCGCGGGCGCGCGGCCGCTAACGTATGTCTCCATTGATGCAGAGCGCCGCCCCATGGCAATCGGTGAGGGAGACTTGCCCGACGCGCTGGCCTATGCCGCCGGTCAGCAGGCTGGCGCGCTGGTGGCGATTAACGCCCCGGCTCGCCCAAACACTGGGCGCATGGGTGACCCCCAGGTGCGCGCCGGGTTAACGCCCCCACCTGAGCGCGGCAAGTGGAAGACATTGCGCCAGGCCGAATACGAGTTGATCGCTTTGGGGGTGGATGTGCCGCAAACCCCGGCCTCAGCCGATCACAGTCTGCCGTGGATGAAGCGCGGTTTTACCCTGGTGGAACGCCTGGAACGGTTGAATTACCGGCCTTACCCCCAGGAAGAAGCCTCTCGCCAGTGGATGGAAGTACAGGCCGACGCGGTCTTTTGGTCTCTGGTAGGGGTTAACCCGCTCCCGGCCGGCACGCTGGAGGGCCGCATCCAACGACAATTGGCCCTGGCCGACCTCGACCTGCCTGTGCCAGACGCGATGGAGTTTTTTGAAGAAATCACGCGCTTTAAACTGCTCCGGGGCAGCCTGCCGATGAAATATATCCTCGCGCAGGCGGAGATCAACGCCTGGCTGGCGGCTTACACCGCCTGGGTGGCCTGGCATCGGCCCCAGGAACTGCGGCGCTTCGGCGCGGAAGAAGAAGGCGTGATCTATTTACCCTGCCGAAACCCATAAAACCTACACATATATCACCTTTATCCTCTGAATTGCGCTATAATTCACACAAGCCTCGCGGGTTGATCCGGGCGGCACATCAGCATTCAGAAGGAGATTGGGCATGAACGTGGGAATGTGGGTTAAGGCACTGCGGGTAATTCCCCGAATTGACAAAGCCGAGTGGGACCAGTTGGACGTGATCTCACGCTGGTTGATTTCCACCCGCGCGGCGGTGCTGGTGATGACGTTTGTCTCGGCCAGCATCGCCGGGATCATGGCGTTTGCCGCCGGGCAGTTCAACTGGCTGCATTACATTCTGCTGGTGATCGGACTGGTGTTTGCCCACGCCACCAATAACCTGCTCAACGATCTGACCGATTACGACCGGGGCGTTGACCGCGACAATTATTTCCGCACCCAATACGGCCCGCAGGCGCTGGAGCAGGGCCTGATGACCCGCCGCGAGCTGATCACCTACGCCGCCGTCACCGGGCTGATTGCCCTGGCCGCTGGCGCATACCTGGTCGCCATCCGCGGCCCGCTGGCGCTGGGTCTGCTGGCCGCCGGAGCCTTCTTTGTGCTGTTTTATACTTGGCCGCTCAAGTATATCGGGCTGGGTGAAATTGCCGTGATCCTGGTGTGGGGGCCGCTGATGATCGGCGGGGGGTATTATGTCATCACCGGACAGTGGGATTGGAACGCCGCCCTGGCCGGTCTGCCCTACGCGCTCGGCCCTACCACCGTGATCTTCGGCAAGCACATTGATAAACTTACCGAGGATCGCGCCAAAGGGATTCGCACCCTGCCGGTCATCATTGGCGAGAAAGCCGGGCGCTACGCCATTTTGGTGATGATGGCGCTGCAATACCTGCTGGTGCTGGCGCTGGTGCTGACGGGTTTCTTCACCCCGATCATGCTGATCGTGCTGCTGGCGCTGATCCCAACCCCCTGGGTGTGGCGCATTTTGCTGTCTCCCAAGCCCGCAGAGCCCCCTGAGCAGTTCAAAGCGGGCTGGCCGATGTGGTTCGTTGCGGCGGTCTTTCTCCACAATCGGGGCTATGGAATGTGGTTCTTACTCGGCCTGATCGCCGACGCTCTGATTAAGCGCCTCTTATAAGACTGCGACCGCCTCGACTTCTAACCAGGCGGCCTCTGGGTTGGGCGAAGTGCCGGTTCGGATGCGCCCATCGGGGGGGAAGGCCGCGTACTGGTTGTCAATCCACAGGACCAGACCCAACGGTCCGCGTGGAGCCACATGGGTACGTAGAATCATTTCGCCATCCACTGCAAACGCCGCCTGCCGTTCTTCCCATTCCAGCCGGTAAGTATGCCAGACGGTGGGATCTGAAGTCACCAGGGCGGCGTCCTCGTGGATGAGCAGGCGGGCGGCGCGGCGCAACAGGCGGGCTGTAGGGGCGAAGAGCGCCAGGGGGGCCGCCAATGCCCCCGGCGCCATCAGCAGCACCGGCAGAGGGGGCGCGGCAAACGCCGCCGCCAGAAAACCCTGGGCGGGGTGAGTATCTTGAAACGCCAGGTAATTGGGCCGTCCGGCGTAAAAAAACCAGGCGGCGTTTGGCAGTGCAGGCAGGCGGCGCGCTGTTCCGCCCACCCCCAGGCTGGCCGAAAAAGGGTCGTTCCAGAGGCCAAAGCCCCAGGTTCCGGGCAGATCGGGCGCAGAGACGCGGGCGCGCAGTTCCAGCCGCAGTGGGGCGCGCCAGGGAAAATCTTTGCGCCTCAGATGCAGGTAATCGTCTAACTGCGCCCAACGGTAGCTCCCTCCTGTCCCCGCCGGGATTTGCATCCTCCAGCGCCCCGGCGTTAGCTCAACGACCTGGGCACCAGGGGTCTGGCGGGCATGTAAAGCGGGCTGCATTTTACCTCGCTTTCTACAACTTGCCGGTCACAGGCCAGACAAGCGTTAAACATCCTTATTATTTATTTTCTCACGTTTCCTGCCGTGCATCGGTGTCTATCTGGAGTTCATTCCGACTATAATTTCTTCTTATGGCAAAAATATCCCTCTCCTCTCCGGTTCAGCAGCCCAAAACCAGCCTGGCGGCCATCTGGGCGGCTATGATCGTCATCTATATTGTGTGGGGGTCAACGTACCTCGCCATCCGGTTCGCAGTCGAGACCATCCCGCCCTTTCTTACCGCCGCCGCGCGCTTTCTGGTTGCGGGAGGGCTATTGTTCCTCCTGCGTCTGAAAGCCGGCGACCGCGTCCCCTCTTTCGCGCAGTGGCGCGGCTCGGCCATTCTGGCGGCATTTTTGCTGTTAGGCGGCAATGGGGCCGTGACATGGGCCGAGCAAACCGTCCCTTCAGGATTGACGGCGTTGATGGTCTCATCCTCGCCCCTATGGATGCTCCTGCTCGAAGCCCTGCTGCCCGGCGGGCGTAAGCCCAACTGGAGAGCAGTGGTCGGGGTGTTCGTGGGGTTTGGCGGGATCTTACTGCTCTTCTGGCCGGGACCAGACAGTCTCTTGAACATCCACCCGGCCGGGGCCGTTGCCTTAATCGTCGCTACCCTCTCATGGGCCTTTGGTTCGGTCTACAGCCGCCAGTTAGAACTGCCTACCGCGCCGCTGATGGGCGCCGCCGCCGAAATGCTCACCGGCGGGACCATCTTGCTGATTGTCGGAGCCATCGCCGGAGATTTTGGCCGGCTGAACCTGGCGGCCATCTCGCTAAATTCGTTCCTGGGACTGGCCTACCTGACGATATTTGGCTCGCTGGTTGCCTTTACCGCCTACACCTGGCTGCTGCGGGTAGCGCCCACTTCGCTGGTTTCCACCTATGCCTACATCAACCCACTGGTGGCGCTCGTTTTGGGCGTGGTCATCGGCAGAGAAGTTCTGTCGCCCCGCTCACTGGCAGCGGCGGCTATCATCCTGGCATCGGTGGCCCTGATTACAGTGACAAAAAGAGAGTAGTTCTTTCTCCTTCCGGCTTTAATGAAACCTTTTGGCGCTTTTCTTCGTATATCTTGGTAGTCGGACAAAGAGCTAAATGAAAGAACTGGCAAGGAGAATAAACCATGAGCGAAGAATCAAAGGTCAACGAGCAAGCCGGGCAGCAGCAAGAGCAGTCTGGTCAGGGAACGCAAGGACCGTCACCGGCTGAGGCTAGCTGGCAGGAAGTTGGCAAACAATTTCAGGCGTTGGGCGCCAGCCTGGCGCAGGCCGTCCGCACCGCCTGGGAAGACGAACAGACCCAGCGCCAGGTAAAAGCCATGCGCGCCGGGCTTGAGGCAATGGTACGGGATGTGAGCAAGGCGATTGAAGACAGCGCCAACACCCCGCAGGGCAAGCAAATCCGCGAAGAGGCCGGGCGCACCGTAGAAGCCCTGGGCAAAGCCGGCCGGCAGACCGTGCAAGAAGTCCGCCCGCATCTGCTCACAGCGCTCCAGCAGTTGAACGAAGAACTGCAAAAGCTTATTGCCCGGATGGAAAAGAAAGAACCCGCCCAACCGCAGGAACCAGAAGCGCCGCAAGCACCGCAAGAGTAAAAATAGCGATCCACTGGCTGTAGACCATGTACGGGGCGTGCTGTTTCACGCCCTGCGCATGGTCTATTTGATTCACAGAACCTTAACCCCACAAAACCTCTAATCTGTAGTATGATTTAGATATAACCGCTTTTCGACCGGATAACTCCATAGGAATGAACCGGGCAGTATGTTCAACCATTGGGCCGCTGGCGAATCGTTTATCTACGAGATCGGCATCACCGATTTTTTCAACGCGCGCCATGCCGTGGGTGGAGAAGCTCCCCACGCGCATAGCTGGAAGATCGAGGCGCGTTTTGGCCGCCGGCGCTATCTGGGTGAACATTCGGTTCTCGATATCGCCCAAATCCGCGAGAAGATGCGCAGAGTTTACGCGCCGTATGAAGACCGTTTTCTAAACGACATTCCGCCCTTTACTTTCCAACCCCCCACCATCGAAAACGTCGCCGCGTACCTGTTGGAAAAGTTAATCCGCGAATTTCGGGATGCTGATGCACAGTTTCTCTCCTTCACCATTTGGGATTCACCCACCAGTTGCATCACCCTGCGGTTGAAGGAGGATTAAGGAGATAAGAAAGGGTCACCGGATGACGAGACGCCTCCTTTTAGCGGTTCTTTTCGCGGCGTTTTGCCTGCTCACCCTGTTCATTTACCGCGCCATCCTGTTCCCATCCGATCAGGCCGCTCTACCCTGGGGGTCCGATACGCTCGGCCACGTCATGAAGGTGGAGTTCCTGCAAGCGCAGGTGGCACAGGGCAGGCTGTATCCGAACCTGTTTCCGGGCTGGTACATGGGCGTGCAGATGATGCGCTATTACCCGCCGCTGCCCTATTACCTGTTACTGCTGCTCTCTTACCCGGCCGGCGGGGCCATTGCGGCGGCGAGCTGGCTGGTGGCGCTGTGCGCTCTGGCGGGTGGGGTTAGCTGGCTGCTTTACAGCCGGTGGGTGGGCTTATGGCCGGCGGCTGTGGGGGGAGTGCTCTACCTGTTTCTGCCCGATAACCTGCGGGTGGCCCTGGCCGAAGGGAACCTGCCGCGCACCCTGGCGGCCGCACTGCTGCCCCTGGCTGTGTATTTTCTACTGCGCGCTCTGGAAGAAAGAGGCCAGCGCCGCCATCTGGCCGCGCTGGCGCTGTGTTTTACGGCTATTTTGCTGAGTCATGCTATGATGGCCGCTATCTATGCCGCCTGCCTGGGCGCCCTGGCCGCACTGTTGTGGCTCTTGCGGGCCGCATCGTTTCGCCGCATGGTCTGGACTGTGAGCGCCATCGCCCTGGGTATCTTACTCGGCGGCTGGTGGTTTCTCCCCAGCCTGACGGGCGGCATTACGGAAATCGACGCTTCGGCCATGACAGAGGCCCTATCCGTTATCCCCCTCAGCGACTATCTCAACCCCCTGCTGCGCGCCGCCAACCCCGAAAGCTGTTACCCCGGTGCCGCGCTGCTCATCCTGGCCGCGGCGTTTCTGTTCGTCCGCACCGGGCGCAGTGGAAAAACAGCGGCCCTGACGCTGGTCGGACTGTTCGGGGTGCTGATCAGCACCCCGGGGTTCAACACGCTCTTTAACGCCCTGCCCATGCACAACCTGTTCTGGCCGCTGCGCTTTCTGGGGATCGCCAGCTCTCTGCTGTTACTCGCGCTGATCTGGCGCATCCAGGCTGTTTTCCAAAGCCCCAAGCCCTGGCTGGCACTGCTTATCCTTCTGCCGATACTGGCGGACCAATGGATCTCGACGCGGCTGGTTCACCTGCGCCCGCCCCATGCCGAAGTTCTGGCAACCGCGCGCGCCCTAACCAACCTGCCCGGCTGGCGGCAGGCCACCTTTGATTTCAGCCGCCTGGGGTCGCCGGCGTCTTATTACTATACCGCCCTGGGCCAGCGCGAGCAGATTTTTGGGTGGGCCTACCAGGGAGCACGCACAGCGCGTAACGTCGCCAACCTCAATGAGGCGCTCAGTACGGGCTATTACCATTACCTGCTGGACCGGCTGGCACTATACGGCGTGGATGATCTGGTGTTCTTAAACGAGGAAGTGCGCCCGCCCCTGCCGGAACTGCTGGCCCAGGCCGGGTACCAGCCGCGTTACCAGGGAAGCACGCTCACCCTGTACCACCGTGACGGCGCGCCGCGCGCCGTATTGGCCGACTGGCGCGTGCTGGGCATCGGCAGGGGGGCTTATAACCTCAGCTTTCTATTCCCAGAGATCATCGTCGGCGCGCATACCCAGGTGGACCGCTATTCGCTGGAAGAGCTGACCGCTTATCAGGCTTTGTTCCTCTCCGGGTTCGATTGGGATAACCGCGTCCAGGCCGAGGAACGCATCAAACAGGCCGCCCAGGCCGGCGTTTCCGTGGTCATTGACCTGACCGGCTCTCCGGATGACCCGCTGGCCCGTGAACCGCACTTTTTGGACGTATGGGGCGAACCTCTCCTGCTGGCCGATGCCCCCATCCAGGTGACGGCGGCAGGCACGGCGCATTTTCTGGCCCCGGTCGGAGCCGAATTCAGCGCCTGGCAGTCGCACGTTCCTCAGGGCATGCAGGTTGAAACCATCCAGTTTGACTATCTGAATGTAAAAGGCGCGGTTTTGGGATATAACCAGTATGGCTCTGGGAAAGTCTGGTTTATTGGAATCAACTTACCCTACCGCGTGTTTCTCAACCGCGACCCTTTCATCATCCAGCTTTTTTCTGACCTGCTGGGCGTGCAGCCCAATCAGGCCAATCCTTACCAGACCACGCCGCTGACCGGCTACACGGCCAGCGAAGACGGCTATACTTTCACCTACGTGCTGGAACAGCCCCACCAACTGCTCGTTCCAGTGGCCGCCCACGACGGCGTTGAAGTACGCATTGACGGGCAGGCTGCGCCCCATTCCGCGCTCGAAAACCTGGTGCGCTTCCAGGCCCCGGCCGGTGCGCATCAGGTCGAGATTCGCTTCCGGCCCACGCTCATCTATCGAGCAGGGCAGGCCGCCAGCGTGGCGGCTCTGATCGGTCTGATTATTCTATTAGTGTGGCGTCCTAAAACCGCGCCAGAGGTGCAAGCATGAACCTCATCTCAAACCCATCTCCGCTGCGTTGGCGGCCCATTGCGCTGGTTACACTGCTCATCCCCCTGCTGGCGGCTCATCTACTGCTGGCCGGCCTGGTGGTGGACGGCAATTTTGACGATTGGGTGGGACAGCCGAACCTGCCCGACCCACCCGGCGACGGACCCAACCCCAACACCGACGTGCTGACTTTTTACTGGGGGACCAACCCCGATGAAGAGGCCATTTACTGGATGGTCGAGCGGCAGCAGACTTCCAGCGGCAACCCCAAGGTGTATTATTACGTCTACATTGACACCAACGACAACGGTTCCACCAGTGATGCCGCTGATCGGAAAATCGTAGTGTTTTATGACCCTCAGCGCAACAGCAGCGCAGTGACCGTTACAGTGATGAGCGGGACGGGAGCGGTGATTACCGAATCATGGGGGAACTGGGGCGAATCGCTCTCAGCCGGCGGCGCGCGTGTGGAATGGCGCGTTCCGTTTGCCGACCTGGGCATTGACGCTCATCAGGCCATTCACATGACGGCCGCCGCCAGCCAGAGTGGAAGCGAGAGCAACATTGACCGGATGCCCGACAGCGGCGACATCACCTGGTCTCCCATCCCCGTGTTGGGGTGGCCCTGGCTCATCGCCCTGGTAGCGGCAGTGATCATTTTGACCTGGTTCCGCTTTGGGAGAAGGGTTTGGCGTCCTACTACCTGATCTTTGGTCTATCTGCCCTGCTATGGCTGGCACTGACTGCCTTCTTCTACTGGCGGCGCATCTGGCTGCTCTATTACACGGTCGCATCGGTGGGGCTAGCACTGCTGTTAATTTTTGGCGGCACGCGCCTGCTGCCGCTGGAACGCTGGATGGAATACGCCACCGCGTTCAGTGCCCACGCTATCAGCACCGGGTTAGGCATTCCCACGCGGGTATTCGAGGCCGCGCCCGGCAATATTCTGGTATGGGTGGTGGTGCAGTCACCGGGTTGGACAGTGGTGCGCGTGGACCTGGAATGCTCCGGCCTGCTGGAACTGGCGGCCCTGACCGGTCTGGTGTTGTTTTACCCGGCCTGGTCTGCGCCCCGCCGTGCCTGGCTGGTGCTGTTGGGATGGGTCGTCACTTTTGGCGCGAACATCATCCGGGTGCTGGTGATTATCCTCATCCTGCACGGGTGGGGTAAGCAGTCTATTTTTATTGCACACACCTTAATTGGCCGGATGGTGTTTTTTGTTATTGTATCTGGTATTTATTGGGCAATTCTTACGCGTGGTACACTGCGGACGCTGCAAAAGCAACTGACGGAGAGGATGTTGAGTTGACAGAACGCATGATCAGCCTGGCCGTCTATTGGGGAGTCTGGCTCATCCTGCCGGTGCTGGTGGATGGGCTGGCGGCGCTGGTGCAAATGGTAGAAGTGCTGATCCAGCGTCTGAAGCGGCGCACCCGAAGCAAAGCCGCCGCATCAGAACGCGGCACTCAGGGGTTGGCGCGGGTCTCTGGCAAGGGCGTTTCGGTCATCATCCCGGTCTACAACGGCGAAGCGTCGCTGGGGCGCTGTCTGGACAGCCTGCGCCACCAGCGATTTCCGCAAGAATTGATAGAAATCATTGTGGTCAACAACGGCAGCACCGATGCAACCGAAGCGGTCTTTACCCGGCACGCGGCCCGCCCCTTCAACGGTCAGATGCACTGGATTTCAATCGCCGGGCGGGGCAAATCCTATGCGCTCAACGCCGGGCTGCACCTGGCCAGTCACAGTTACATCTGCAACGTAGATTGTGATACCGTGCTCCACCCCGATGCACTGCGGATTATGGTGGAGCATTTTGAAGCCAACCCCGACCTCGGCGCGGCCACCGGCTCTATTGAAGTACTGCCCGCGCCGCGCAGCCGTCAGCAAGAAGACTGGATGCCTTTTCTTATCGCCGAGTGTGAATTTCAGGAATATCTCACGGCGTTCTGGCTGGGTCGGCAGGGGCAGACGCTCACCGACAGCCTGTTTACCCTGGCAGGGGCTTTTTCGTTCTTCCGGCGCGAAGTGCTGATGGCAACGCTGCTGTATGATAAGCAAACCGTCTCGGAAGACACCAAAATCACCCTCGATATCCGCAAGCAGTTTGCCCAGCGGCGCATTGGATGCCTGCCCGAAGCCATCGCCTATGTAACGCCCACGCCGTCGCTGGGGGCGCTTTATTCACAGCGGGTGCGCTGGCAGCGCGGAGAAATTGAGGTAGCGGCCGTGCATCAGGACATGGTCGGCCAGAACTGGCTGCAACTGCGCGGGCTGGCCCTGGGGCGCACCCTGCTGATTGATCACACCTTCCTGTTCCCCCGCCTGGTGTGGACTTTCCTGTTTCCGGCGCTGGCGTTTTTTGGCTACCCACCGGGGTTAATCCTCAGCGCGCTGTTGATCATTTATCTGTTCTATATGTTCATCGCTTTCATCTCGACCGGGGTTATTTATGGGTTAGCCGCGCCGCCTATCCGCCGGCGGCTGCGTAAAAATGGGTGGGTCGTCGCGCTCGTCCCATTGTATCGGATGATGATCTTTGTCTTCCGGTTGGCCGGATCAATTATTACGTTGACCGAACCCCCCGGCTGGAAAGTCCGCCCGCCCTGGGTAGAGATTCAGCAGGCAGGGCGTGAGATCTGGCAGGGTGTACAATTGTATTGGAAACACAGGAACCCTAAGAAAGGCACATCCGATGGCATATGAAATGTTCACCGTCCTGCTGGTTGACGACAACCCGGTGACGCTGACCCTCTACGAAAAATTTCTTTCCTCGCACCACTATCAGGTGATTAAGGCCAAAGATGGAACGGAGGCCCTGCAAAAAGCTTTCTCCGAAAGGCCCGACGTCATCCTGCTCGATATTATGATGCCCGGTCTAAGCGGGTACGACGTCTGTGCCCGCCTGCGCGAAGCCCCGACCACAGCAGACGTTCCTATTATGATCCTCACGGCCCTGGACCGTGCCTCGGCCCGGCAAAAAGCCTTAGAACTGGGCGCGGATGACTTTATCGTTAAAACCGAAAGCCTGGAAAGCGTGGATGGGCGCATTATGATGCTGTTAAAAAAGCGCATCCTGGCGCACACGCGCAGCTGGCTGGCGGACCTGGCCGGCAGTACGGCTTTTGAGTACAGCATTCAAACGGCAATCCAGGCCGGGCGGCCGCTGGCGGTCCTCTATCTGGATGTTAAAGGGTTGGGGGTAATTAACGAGCAGTTCGGGTACGAAGGGGGCGACCGCCTGCTCTGGCAGGTTGCCAAAATCCTAAACAAAGCAACGCACGAGCGCGCCAAAGGCGAATTTGTCGGCTACCTGGGCATGGATCATTTCGTCATCCTGGCAGAAATAGCCAGCGCGCGGCAGTTGGCGGAGATCATCGCGCAGGAATTTGAGGTCGTCATCCAAAGCTGGCTGCAATACCCCACCCAACGCAACGATTTTCCATCTCTGGCAATTGGCGTAGTACTGGTGGAGAAAAGCAAAGGGGTTCACCTGGGGCAAATCCACCACGCCGGCCAGACTCTGCTAAAGCAAGCCAAGGCCCAGCCGGGCACGGTCGTGCGAGCGGCGCAGCTACGGCCTATGTCGTAAAAAAGCATCGCGTATCGGCCCACCCGCCGCGCCGCGAATGCGTATGACCATCGTCTGGCTCAATCGGGTTTCTCTTCAAACGCATCCCAATAGCCTTTATCCAGTTCGTCATCAGAAAGATGGGCATAACGTTGGGTGACGGCGATGTTGGTGTGACGGGCCAGTTCCTGGGCCAGTTTGAGGTTGCCAGAGGCTTGCAGCACGCGCGTGACAAAGTAATGGCGGAAGGAATGCGGCGTGATCGTGCCAACCGCCTCTTTGCCTAAAATTTGCTCCACCCGCTCGGCCACAATATTGCGCCCGGTGGCCGTGGTAATGGCTTTGATCTTCTTGCCGGCGCCCTTATCGTGGCGGGCGAACAGCGGCAGCGCCGCAAGGTGGCGGCCCGAAGCCCCATCCAGTTGGGCACGGGCGGCCAGATAGTCGCGCAGGGCAAGCATCGCGCGCCGCGAGAAGCGCACCACCGCCTGCTTGTTGCCCTTGCCGATAATAACCGCCCGGCCTTCGTTCCAATCCAGGTCGCCGCGCCGCAGCCCGCAAGCCTCATGGACGCGCAGGCCCGTGTCGGCCAGGGTGATCAGGAAGGCCCGGTCGCGCAGATCGCGCAGGCGTTCGTTTTCATCCTCATAAGGGCCAGAGGGAGCGGGGGTCAGCCGTTCCACAATTTGCTCAATCGCATCTTTGGGGAACTGCGGCAGGCGCACGCCAGGCCGCCGCGCGCGCTGGCGGATGAGCAGCCGCACGCGCGGCAGGTTGACCGGCGCCAGGTTCTCGGCGGCCACCCACTCAAACAGCGCCGACACAGCCGTCAGGTACAGGCGCTCAGTGGCGGGTGAGTGCGTTTTCAGCGCCGCCGCCAACCAGGCCACGCTGTCTTCTTTCAGCCCGGCAATTGGATCCTTCTCTGGGTCGAGGTGATGATCTCTAAGAACCTCACGAAAGACCGCCAGACCGTTCTTATAGGTGCGGTGCGTGTTGGCACTGCGCGACAGGTTAATCCCATCCAGAAACGCCGCCATGGCTTGCTCAATCGTCATTGCATCGGATGCCATATTGTGATTGTATCACGCTGTGAAGGCAAGGCAACCGCGTTGAAAGAACCGCCAGATTCACGACCTGCTGCAAAGGCGGCCTTGAGAGGCTGGTAAAACGCTTCTATTTTTGTTATAATCGGCTACAATAAGACCCACCCGGGAAGCCTCGTCTCCCCGCTTTTCAGAGAGCCGCCGGACGGTGCGAGGCGGCAGGCGCGAGCGGCGAGATCCACCCCGGTTGCCCATAGAAATTGGGCAGGTTGCCTTCGCAGGGTGAAGCCAGACGGCTCCACGTAAGAAGGCCGGTGAGGCCCGTTAACGCCCAAAAGAGGCTGCGCCTTGGGGAGCGAATCCCCGGCAGCAAAAGCAGGTGGCACCACGAGATAGCCCCCCTCGTCCTGCATGGAGGAGGGGGTTTTGATTTAACATTCTCGCCGGTACGCAGGCGCGCATTCTGTACCGCTGAGAAGAAGCTTTAATCTTGTGGAGGTGCTGCATGTTAGACTTGAACCTGATCCGCGAACAACCCGACCTCGTCCGCAGTGCGTTACGCAACCGTCAGATGGACCCCAGCGTGGTGGACCAGGTTGTGGACCTGGACCGCGAGCGCCGCGCGCTGTTGGCCCAGGTGGAGGCTCTGAAAGCCGAGCGCAACGCCGTCTCGAAAGAAATCGGCAAGATGAAGAACCCAGAAGACCGCCAGGCCAAAATCGAACAGATGCGCGCGGTTGGTGACCAGATTACCGAGATGGATAACCGCGTCCGCCAGGTGGAAGAACGCCTGCAAAACCTGGTTGCGAGCATCCCCAACCTGCCGCTGGAAACCACCCCCATTGGGGTGGATGAGAGCGAAAACGTGGTGTTACGCACCGTGGGCGAGCCGCGCGATTTGGGCTTCACCCCCCTGCCCCATTGGGAATTAGGCCCCAAACTGGGTATTCTCAACTTTGACCAGGGCGTCAAAATCACCGGGTCGCGCTTTTACGTCCTCAGCGGAGCCGGGGCCCGGTTGCAGCGCGCGCTGATCGCCTGGATGCTCGACCTGCACATTCGCCAGGGCTATTACGAGCAGTATACACCCTTTATGGTCAAGGCCGCCACGCTCTTCGCCGCCGGACAGCTCCCCAAATTCCAGGATAACCTTTACCACGACGCCGAGGAAGATTTCTGGATGGTTCCGACCGCGGAAGTCCCCCTCACCGGGCTGCACATGGATGATGTCTTGAACGAGAACGATCTCCCCATCCGCTATACGGCCTACACGCCCTGCTTCCGGCGCGAAAAGATGAGCGCCGGGCGCGATGTGCGCGGCATTAAGCGCGGGCATCAGTTCGATAAAGTCGAGATGTATATCTTCTGCAAGCCCGAAGACTCGCCGCAGGAACTGGAGAAAATGCTGGCCGACGCTGAAGAAACCTGCGCCCAATTGGGGCTGACATATCGCGTCAAACAGCTCTGCACCGGCGACCTGGGTTTTAATGCGCGCATCACGTACGATTTAGAAGTCTGGTCGCCTGGTGTCGGTGAGTGGTTGGAAGTCTCGTCGGTCTCGAATGTAGGTGATTTCCAGGCACGCCGCGCCAACATCAAATACCGGCCGGCGGAAGGCGGCAAGACCCGCCTGGTGCATACCCTCAATGGATCGGGCCTGGGCTTGCCCCGCACCCTGATCGCCGTGCTGGAAAATTATCAGCAACCCGATGGCTCAGTGGTTGTCCCCGAAGTACTGCGCCCCTGGATGGGTGGAATTGATGTGATCTGTCCGAAGTAGTTTAATATCTCCACCCGCCCAAACAGTGGGTGGAGATATTGACCATTGCCCAGTTTCGCGCCCTGGTTGCCGGCCTGCATAATTCCCGGCCCTCCACCGGTGATGACCACCAGGCCGGCCTCGGCTAACAGGCGCGCGGTCTCGACCGCCGCCAGGTATTGAGGATCATCTGGAGAAGTGCGGGCCGAGCCGAAGATGCTGACGGCCGGGCCCAGTTCTGCCAGCGTGTCAAACCCCTCCACAAACTCGCCCAGGATGCGCAGCACGCGCCAGGGATCGGTATGCGTGAACAGTTGTTCCTGTTGGCGGGGGGCTGCCAACAGCTTTTCATCTTGCGTCTGGCGCCGGTTCCTGCCCGGCTGCGCATGGCGCTGGGGAGATGTGGATTCCGACACTTTACCTTCCTCCGAATCGTATATCACAATATACAGTCATTTTCTCGGTGGAGTATAGCATAGGAAGAATCACATTTTGGTTGCACTTTTCCCCAGAACCTTTTACGATAGAGAACAGTGGAAGAACAAAGGAGAGTGAGCATTGGAAAGTCTCAGCGCGGCAACTTTTCGCATCATCATCCTGGCCGTCATGCTGTTTGGAATGGCGGGCCTGCTCATCCCGGTACTGCCGGGGCTGGTCATCATCTGGGCGGCGGCGCTGGTGTATGGCGTTGTAGCAGGCTTCAGTGGAGCCGGTATTGCGATCCTGGTGGCGTTGACGGTCCTGATGATTGTGGGCAGTCTGATTGATAACGTCATCATGGGCGCTTCGGCCCGCCAGACCGGGGCTAGCTGGCTGGCAATCGGCGCGGCCCTGGCCGCCGGGTTGGTAGGCAGTTTGCTGATCCCGCCGTTTGGCGGGCTGGTTCTGGCCCTGGCGGCCCTGTTCGCCGTGGAATATCACCGCCTGAGAGACTGGCAGAAAGCGGCGGCATCCACCCGCAGCATGGCGTTGGGCTGTGGGTGGGCGGTTGTCGTGCGCCTGGGAATCGCCGCGGTAATGATCCTGTTATGGGGCGTCTGGGTCATCTGGTTCTCGTGAGCGCCGTCCTTAAAAAGCGCGGCGCGTCCCGTACTTGGGGCGCGCCGCGCTTGAAGACATCAGGACTGCGAGGCGGCGCGGCCCTGGCTTTTGATCCAGTTGCGCACCATGTCGTTTAAAGCCTCTGAGTCGATGAAGGGAGCGATGGCGTTCAGCACCCGGCGGTCGAGCCTGCCGCTGATGATTTTCTCCAGCAGGCCAGCCAGCGTTTCCTGGCTGAGATGGGGCGCCAGGGATGCAATTTGACTGCTGTTAATCATCTCTCCGGCCCGCCGGTTGACCAGGTCATCCAGCAGGTCGCCCTCGATAAAGGGGGCCAGGTCTACCAATTCCTTAAAGCTCAGCGTCCCATCCTCAAAGCGCGCAACCATCTGGCTTAAAGCGGCTTTGCTCATAAAAGGCGCGAAGGTGGTCAGGCGCAAAGATGCCAGCCGGCCCTGCCCGGCCTGGCCCGCCAGGCGTTCGACCGTCTCCTCCGGCAGAAACGGGAGCAGTGCGTTCAGGGTGTTTACCTCTAGCTCACCCTCCAGCACCCGGTTCACGAGTTGGTTAATCGCGTCCTCCTCTAAATGGGGAGCAATTGCCCCCAACAGCTCGCCATTTAAATGGGGGCCTTCAACGGTATTGACCAGTTCTAACAGAGTCTCCTGGTCGAGAAAAGGGGCCAGTTCGGCCACCTGTTTGAGGTCAAATTCATAGCCTTCCATGTTTTCCATCACTCCTTTTAACAGGTTCGGGGGGGTCAGTGGAGCTACTTTGATGAGGGTGTCCACATCCACGCGTTGCTCTTTCACCATGCGGGCCACTTCTTCCGGGCGTCCTTCGGCCAGCGCCGTTACCACAATGCCCACTGCTTCGCTCGCGGCAGCGGGCCGGTGGGCCTCACGCCCGGCCTGCTGGGTCATCTCGCCTCGCAGCAGTTCATCTACCGTGATGCCCAACGTCTGGGCCACGTCGCCGAGTACGCCCACATCCGGCAGTGAGTCACCCCGTTCCCAGCGCGAAACGGCCTGGTGGGTTACATTCAATTGATCTGCCAACTGCATCTGCGTCCAGTTCTTATTTTTGCGCAGTCTGGAGATCAAAGCGCCGATCTTACGGGTATCGATCATGGTGAGTATCCTTTCCACAAGACTTCATTCGCGAATGCGCCCCCAATGTAACATGCTGGCCCCGGAAAAACAATCAATTCTCACTTGAATCGCGGCTTTTGGCATCCGCAAGCGGCGGTTGAATCGTTCCAGCTTTAATAACGAACCCCCGGAAGTACCGCTTCCGGGGGTTCGTTATTTAGCCTGGAGTTTTTGGCGATCCGCAAGCGCGCGGTAGAGGACAATCGAGCCGGCCACGGCGGCGTTAAGCGACTCGATCTTGCCCAGCATGGGCAGTCCGATAAGCACGTCGCATGTGCGCCGCACCAGGTCGCGCATCCCTTCGCCTTCGTTGCCGACCACCAGGGCCAGGGGGCCGTCCAGCCGGACGTCGGTATACGGCCTGGACTGCGGTCCGCCCTCCAGGCCCATCACCCACACGCCGGCATCTTCCTTGAGGGTACTCAGGGCCTGGGCAAGGTTTACCTGGGCCACCAGCAGGTGTTCTGCCGCGCCTGCCGAAGCATGAACTACCGCCGGGGTCACGCCGGCCGCCCGCCGCAGCGGGATGAGAACGCCATGCACCCCCGCGGCCTCAGCGGTGCGCAGCAGCGCCCCCAGATTTTGAGGGTTTTGGAGCATATCTAAAACCAGAACAAAAGGCGGCTCGCGGCGCTGTTCAGCGCGTTCTAAAATATCTTGCAAGGCGCAGTAAGGGTAAGCGCTGGTTTCGACCGCCACGCCCTGATGACTCTGACTGTCGCCCACGCCGAGCGAATCGAGCTGCTGGCGCGGAACGCGGCTTACAGGAATTTTCCGCGCCGCCGCCAGTTGCAAAATCTCACCCAGGCGGCCCTTTTCTTCCACGCCCTGGGCCACCATCAACCTGAAAACCTGCCGGCGCCTGGCCCGCAGCACTTCATAAACCGGGTTGCGCCCGGTGATCCATTCCTTCAATGATCACTTCCCTCCTACCTGAATGGCATGGAATCAAAATGCAGTGACCGCGGCGAAATAGTTCTCCGCGGTCACTGGGTTGAACGATCAGGATTCGGGGCGGGCAAAGATCATCCTGCCGGCGGCGGTTTGCAAGACCTTGGTCACAACCACGTTGGTCTCGCGGTCAATATATTCGCGGCCGTTCTCCACGACCACCATTGTGCCGTCGTCCATATATCCCACGCCCTGGCCGACTTCTTTCCCCTCCTGAATAATGCGCACGCACAGAACTTCGCCAGGCAGCATTACAGACTTGACTGCATTGGCCAGTTCGTTAATATTCAGAATGGATACCCCCTGCAATTCTGCAATACGGTTGAGGTTGAAATCATTGGTCAGGATTGGACAGCGCATCTGGCGGGCCAGGATGACGAGTTTATCATCCACTTCGCGCACGCCCTCCACGTCAATATCGGTGATGCGCACCGGGATGGTCGGCTCGCGCTGAAGCTGGGCCAATACTTCCATGCCCCGGCGCCCGCGCTGACGGCGCAGGCTGTCGGGCGAATCGGCAATGTATTGGAGTTCGTTCAGCACAAAGCGAGGAATCAGCAACGAGCCGGGCAAAAACCCGGTGCGGGCAATATCGGCAATGCGGCCGTCAATAATGACGCTGGTATCCAGCAAAATCGTGCGGTTCTCCGCCCAACCGGCTGCTGGGGCCGGCGCATCGCTCCCTGGAGCCGCCGCAGCATTGGGCCGCAGCGCCGATAACACCGTGAATAAATCGTTTTGCCGCATCACAAAGACCGAAACGCCCAAATACCCCAAGATAACGACTCCCAGGAAGGGCATCACGCGGCCAAAGGGCGAAGGCAGCAGCGAGAGCGGAAACGCCAGCAGCACCGCAATCACCAGGCCGACGATCAGCCCAATGAGCGAGGAAAATAAAGTTTGCGGGGTAATCCGGGCCAGAAGCGCCCGCAGAGCGCGAACAGGACGGGTGGTAATAAATGGGGTCAGAATAAGTCCAGCCAATGCGCCAACCAAACCAATGGTAAAAGCATACTGTTCAATGGTAAAAGGCATGTCTCCACCGGGAGCGTTAGCCAGCCTTCCCAGGTACGTCCCTAGCCAGACGCCCAGGATCGAAAAGACAATCATCCCGATGAGACGGGCAATAAAATCTGCGCTCATAATAACTCCTTCTATTTGGTTTTTAATGTGCAATGAAACGAGATAATTGCTCAATTGTTAGAGGATGATAGCACGGGGGGGCCGGTGTGTCAATTAGAATCAGATAAGAAACGCGCGCTCCTTTCATTTAATGGAAAGAAGGGGGGATGGCCCTCCAGAAAACAGTTTGAAAATGGTCGAATTGATTGACAATCGCATACGCATATGATAAAATCCGGGCGCTTACCAAAGCACCGGCCCCCATCGTCTAGCGGCCCAGGACGTGGCCCTCTCAAGGCCAAAACGAGGATTCGAATTCCTCTGGGGGCACTGTGCAACAGCCGCAGTGAATGCGGCTGTTTTTTATTCTCACGTATTCAGGGTTGGGCGGCCGGCAGCGCCGATCAGAACATCAGGTCTCTGAACTGCAAAACGCCCGCCTCTACGCCTGTTTCTGCTTTTTCCCCGGTTCTGAGATTTCCTGCACCACGCTGGCGGTTGTCTCTTCAGAGGCTTTCAGGGCAATATCGGCCTGAGCGACAATTCCACACACCCTGTCCTGTTCGTCCACTACCGGGATGCGCCGTACCTGGTATTTTTCCATCAAGCGTACCGCGCTTTGCAAATCATCCTCTTCTGCTACCACCACCACCGGCTTCGACATCACGTCTCTGGCCTTCATCTCCAGCGGATTCTGGCCTTCGGCCACGCAGCGCACAGTGATGTCGCGGTCTGAAACCACGCCAACCACTTTCATGGTATCTTTGTTATCAATGATCGGGATCAACCCGACATTATGATCCACCATTTGCCTTGCGACCTTCTGTAAATCGGTATCCGGCGTCGCAAAGGCCGGTTTTTCGGTCATCACATCTCTGACTTTCATTCTGCGGCTCCTTTCCTGATCATTCTGTAAAAATCATAAGGGAAAGTAGACAGCCAGAAAGTCAGGAATTCCCTTCCAAGCGCGCAGGAATTTACCTGCCGCTCCCCTATCCACCGGATAACGGAGAATACTTATGACCACCGCAAGGATGAATATTTCTTCAGGAACCCATTGGGAAAGCGTCGTCGGATACTCGCGAGCTGTGCGCATCGGCCAGATCGTCGAAGTGGCCGGCACGACGGCTGTGGACGAGAACGGGCAGGTGGTTGGCCCCGGCGACCCCTACCAACAGACCCGCTTCATTTTGACAAAGATCGAAAAGGCGCTGGCTCAGGCCGGCGCCGGTCTGCAAGACGTGATCCGCACCCGCATGTATGTGACGGATATTCGACAGTGGGAAGCAGTAGGCCGGGCGCACGGCGAATTCTTTCGTGAAATCAGGCCCGCCGCCACGATGGTCGAGGTCCAGGCCCTGATCCGCCCGGAACTGTTGGTCGAAATTGAAGTTACGGCGGTGCTTCCGTAGCCAGCGCCTCATCGAAAGCCTGGCGCAGTTCATCCGCTGAGACCGCCGCATCCCAAAAATAGATCACCCTCCCCTGCCCATCCACCAGGTACAGCTCTGGCGTGGCGTTAAAGCCGTACTGTTCCATCAGGGCTTCGCTCTCGGGCTGGAGAATATTCACCCGCGCAAACTCAATGCGTCCTTCGTATTCCGCTTCCACCCCACGCACGGTAGGGATAACCTCGCGGCAGGTCGCTCAGAGCGGCGAGTAAAATACGATGAACCGCAAGCCGCTTTCTTCGGGCGTAGGCGTTGGGGTTGGGGAAGGGATCGCCAGCGGCGCACAGGCGGCCAGCAGGCCGCAGGCCAACAGTACGAGCCTTTTTAACATCTCAACCTGCCCTGCGGCGCACCAGCCTCACTCGCTCGATCATCTGGCGGATGGTTCCCAGGTGATAGGCGGCGTGTGGGACCAGGGCAATTACGCCGGTGAGATATTCTTCGGGGAGGTGGGTTTGTTCCTTCAAGAACTGCCGCAGAATCTCAAACTCCTCGCGCAGTGCCCGGCGCAGGCGCTCCCAGGCGGCCTCATCGGCGGTGATTAAATCCCAACTCTCGCTCCATTTGGAATTGTATTCTTTGCCGCGAAACGCGCTGTTGGCGTTTGCCAGGCTCCAGCGCAGGTGTTCCACATTCGCCGCGATGGTTGAGCCGCGCTCGCCGCTGCCATCTACCGAGATCGAAGCTTCTTGCGCCGAAACCCCCTCTAGAATGCCCAAAATACCCGAATTGGGTTCGTTATCAATGAACCAGGTAGACCTGGGGTCGGGCGGGCCCTCATAGGCTTCGGTGAGCAAATCCACCAGTGAAGTTATCAGAGTTTTCGCCAGGGTACTCATGCCGGTAATTTTCACTCCTGTTCCTGCATCTCCCCGCAATCCAGGGAAATTTGGTTAAAGTTGTTCTAATTATAGAAAAAATTTTGTTCGATTTTCAATAGCCACCGGCACAGTTTAGGGAACCAACTTCGCCGTCTGGCGTCTTAAAAGATATGAAAAAGATCATCTTACTGATCCTGTCAATCCTGCTGCTGGCAGGCTGCCAGTCGTTTACCCAATCCCCCACGCCTGAAACCACTGCCACGCCGTCACCGCAGCCTACTCTGCCCCCCCTGGTGGGCAGCGAGTGGATTCTTACCGGCATCCAGGGCAAGCCTCCCATCCCCAATACCTTTATCACCCTCGAATTTAAAGAGGACTCACTGAGCGGCTCGGCAGGGTGCAACAGTTACGGCGGCAAATACAGTCTGCCAGATGGCCGGTTAAAAATTGAAGAAATCGTTAATACCCTCGCAGCGTGCCTAGAACCGGAAGGCGTGATGGATCAGGAAGCCGCCTACCTGAAAACCCTGCAAGATGCCGCGCTCGTCACCGCCGCCCCCATGCGCGTTTCAGAAGACAGCCTGGAAATCCTCAATGCCCTCGGCCAGTCCGTCCTCACCTACCGGCGTAAGCCTCAATTTGCCATGAACCCGGCGGACCTGATCGGCACAGCCTGGCGGCTGGAAAACGCGGCGGGGCAAAAACCGGCCTGGAATATGACTCTGGTGCTGCTGAACGACCATGAATTCAGCGGCTTTGCCGGCTGCCGCCACTTTTTCGGCAACTACCAGGCCGCGGGCGACGACATCCGCTTGACCAGCATGACCATGCTGGGGGCAGATTGCGGCGCGAATCAGGCCCTAACCAGGGCGGAAGGCGAATACACCACCCTGCTATCTACCACTACCGATTACCGCCTGGAAGCCAACCGGCTGATCCTCTTGCAGTCCTCCGGGCAGACGGCCACCTTTGCCCCCCTGCCTGCTGAAGAAGAGCCGTCCCTCGACGGCACTACCTGGCAACTGGCCGGTATCATCCTCCCCGGCGGCGATTTTAGCAGGGTCACTCCCCTATGGCCCGGAACGGCGATCACTGCCGCTTTTGCCGATGGCAAGCTCAGCGGGTCAGCGGGCTGCAACAACTACTTCGCCGCCTACGCCGTTGATACCGGAGCCATTCAGATCGAAGGCATGGGCGCGACCAAAAAGCTGTGCGCCGAACCTGCCGAACTGATGCGCCAGGAGACGCTGTATCTGGAAATCCTCCAGAAGGCGCAAACCCTTCAGCGTTTTCCAGGGCAGTTGTGGCTTGCCACCGGAGATGGGCGCTCGCTATTCTTTGTTGCGCCGCCCGGCGCGTAGCTGGCCCTTCAACTGCTCTAACCCTTCCCAGTCGCCGTCTGCGGCCAGGCGGGCCTGTTCGGGCCAGGTATCCGGCGGATGGATGCGAATCCCTCCATCGCGCAGGATGGCATCCAGGCGCTCTACCGGGGCGTTGGCTAACTGTCGGAAGGTCCAAATCCCGGCACTGCGCAGAAGTTCAGCGGTTTTTGGCCCAATGCCCTCGATGACCTCCAATTCATCTCCAAGCGCCGGCTCGGGTTGAGCTCGTCTGCGGCGGCCTGCGCCCTCCGGCCGGGCGGGGTCTTTTTGTTTTTTCTCGTCCGGGCGGCGCTCTTCGCCGCGCCGGCCCTGAGGTTCAGCTCCCGCTTCTTTGTGAGCTGGCACTTTTTCCTGGCGCGCCGGGCGGGATGGCCGCCGGGCGCGGCTTGTTGTTCTGGATTGCGTTCCTTCCATCCAGGGCAGTTGTTTCTGCCACAAGCGATAAAGGATCACCGCCACCGGCAGAAGCGCAACCAACCAAAAGAGATTCAAGAGCGGGTTGGGAGATCGCCGCTTTTTATTTCTTCCCAAAATACGCATCGCAACCTCACATCGCTTCCACGCACATCATACCTGATCCCACTATACTGACTGCTGGCTTCAATTTCAATCCACTGGGGTTTCTGGTTCCGTCAAATAAAGGTCAAGGTTTCCAGCGTCTACCACACAGCACGGTTAGCCGATTGTTTTGCTGGAGGGGCGTTATAATCATACCGAGCGAATTTTTATCCTCTCGGAGGCGCACGGTTATGAAGATTGTCAGTCTCGAAACCTTTACCCGGGGCCATTTAAGCTTTGTGCGCGCCCGCACCGATGATGGCGCAGAAGGCATCGGCCAGATTTCGCCCTTCAATGCAGATATTTCGGCGTTGGTTTTCCACCGTCAGGTTGCGCCCCACGCTTTGGGCGCCAACCCGCTGGAGATTGATCCTCTGGTAGACCGCATTATCGAAGCCGAATACAAGTACCCCGGTTCTTACGTCTGTCGGGCGCTCACCGGCCTGGATACAGCCCTGTGGGACCTGCGCGGCAAGCTGGAAGGCAAAAGCGTATGCGAGTTATTAGGCGGCAAACCCCGGCCTTACCCGGTATACGGGTCGAGCATGCGCCGCGATATCACTCCCCAGGAAGAGGCGGCCCGTTTAGCAGACCTGAAAGACCGCTGCGGGTTTGGGGCCTTCAAGATTCGCGTGGGCAAGGTGTGTGGTCACGACCAGGATGAATGGCCCGGCCGCACCGAAGCCCTCGTCCCGGCGGTGCGTGCCGCCATCGGGCTGGATACCGCCCTGCTGGTGGATGGCAACAGTTGCTATACCCCTAAAAAGGCCATTGAAGTTGGCAAGATGCTGCAAGAAAACTGGGTGTGCCATTTTGAAGAGCCTTGCCCCTATTGGGAACTGGAATGGACTGCTGAAGTGGCCCGCGCCCTGGACCTGGCCGTGGCCGGCGGCGAACAGGATTACGACCTTGCTCAATGGCGGCGCATCATCCAGATGCGCGCGGTGGATATCGTCCAACCGGACATCTGCTACATCGGCGGGCTGGCGCGGGCGCTGCGCGTGGCCCGCATGGCCGCCGAAGCTGGCCTGCCGTGCGTCCCCCATTCAGCCAACCTTTCGCTGGTGACGGTCTTTACCCTGCACATGATGGGCGCAATCCCCAACGCCGGGCCGTACATCGAGTTTTCCATTGAAAAAACGCCCTGGACCGAAAACCTCTACACGCCCGCCCTGGAAGTCCGCGCTGGCAAGGTACAAATTCCCGATGGCCCCGGTTGGGGCGTAGAGATCAACCCCGATTGGCTGGCCCAGGCCGAATACCGCGCCAGCGTCTTATAAAAGTCCACCCTTTCTTCACCTAGCGCGAAACGCCGATATCTCGCGTAACAGGCCCCGCTTGTTCCGTAGAGACCGGCTCATCGTGGGGATCCAGGTTTGGCAGGCGGTGGTTCAAGAACGCAGTCATAATTGGGCCAGACATCAACGAGGTGACAATCGCCATCACCACAATACCGACAAAAATGCGCTCGTCAATCAAGCCGTTGACCAGGCCGACATTGGCCAGGATAATGCCGGTCGCGCCGCGCGCGTTCAGGCCAAAACCAATCGCCCAGACCTCACGACTCAGGCGCATGCCAACCAGGCGAGCGCCCACAGCGACCGCCCCCACCTTCGTGATCGTCGCCGCCAATACCAGAGAGATCACCAAAACCGGGTCAAAATGGGTGGCAAAATTGGTGGTCATTCCCATTGACACGAAATAGATCGGGGCAAAAAAGCTGAGAACAAAATGGGTGATGACGTCATGCGCTTCTTGCGCCTCTTTGCTGTTCTGGCCCACGGCAATACCCACCAGAAAAGCCCCAAAGAAGGCGTTAATGCCTATCCATTCCGATAAGCTGCTGGCGACAAGGATCACCAGGGCCGTAAAGGCAATGAACCCGCTGGGCCAGGGCAGTTGCCTGCGAATCCAGGGTAAAAAGCGCGGCCCCAACCATCGTCCTATACTCAGTACAGCGACAAAAAAGCCGATCACGATTAAGATGGATGAACCAATGCCGCCCGGCTGAACAAAACTGGTCCCGGGAGCAATATCGCTCAAGACAATAGCAAATAATGTCCAGTTAATCAGGTCATCAACGATAGTGGCCGTCATGATGACCGAGCCAATTCTTTCTTTCAACAGGCCCAAATCCATTAAAATGCGCGCAATCACGGGGTTGGCCGAGTTCGCCAGGTTCATGCCCAGGAACAACGCGAAGGAAAGGAAATGGCCGTCAACCGCCGTCCCCCAAAAACCGCTTTTCAGCAGGTAAGCCATCCCCACTCCACCCACGATAGGCAAAACCGTGCCAACGATGCCAATCATGGTAGACTGCCCGCCCAACCGGCGCACATCCGATAGGTTAACATCCAGGCCGGAGATGAACAAAAAAAATAACATCCCCAGTTTGATGCTGGTATCGCGCACCACGGCAATACTGGCAGAAGAATGGAACAGCCAGTTATAAAAATCGGGCAGAAGCAGGCCGATAATGGTTGGTCCCAGGATAATCCCGCCGATCATCTCACCCAGCACGGCAGGCTGCTTAAATTTGCGCATAATTTGCCCAAAAAACAAAGCAGTTGCCAGCATCATGGTGATTTGCAACGAAAACTTAACAAAGTCTTGCGAACTCATCAACATTCCCCCTGATCTATAACCTGGATCCACCGCAGTGGAAAGGATGAGAGAGGTTTTACTCTCTTAAACCTGCCGTCTGCTTGCACAGGCTAACCTAGAAACATCCGATACTACAATTGTAGCAAATCTTACCCAAATAGTAAATAAATAAACATAACAATCAACCAGAATCCGTATAAGGATAAGGCCGCAGAAAATGCCGCTCACAATGGCATTGAGCCGTACCCTGACTTACGCTGAGATTTTCTTGCCAATGGAGATAAATACCTCGACCTTATCCTTCTTCTGAGCCAATCGAAAACATCTGCTCCAGGTCATGCCTGGAAAAGACGCGGAACGCAATCAGCGTTTCGGTGCGCGTGATGCCCGGAACCTGCAACATCTGGCTGGTGACAATCTCGGCCATCTGATCGTTACTGGCAACGCGAATGATAGCCACCAGATCAACCCGCCCAGCCACCGAATAAACCTCCGAAATGCCGGGCATTTCCGCCAGTTTTTCAGCCGCTTGATTGATGGCCTTCTTTTCACATTCGATCAGCACAATTGCAGAAACCATAAGTACTCTCCTGTTTGCGCAGTGATTGGTGATTAAAATACTACTCTTTGCGCCGCCGGAAGAACACCAGCGGTAGAAGGATGAACGTTGCCAGGGGCCATATCCAGGCCAGTTCGCCCGGCCCGCCCGGCCCGGTGCAGGCCGTCAACAGGCGGATGCGCACCAACCGGTAAGGCCGCGTGACCCGCTCCAGCTCTTCGTCGCTGATGCTCAGCGGGTCAATCCCGGCTAAGCGGGCCGCGAACCCGCTGGCGATTAACACCTGACGGATGTAGACCAGGCGGTCGGGCAGTGATGAAACATCCTCCGCCACCCCCGTCCACCAACCTTCTGGCAGCCATACCTCTACGCGCGGCTGAACGCAGATATTGCGGTACCAGTCTGAGCCGGCCCCAAAACCGGCTACGCAGTACAGATCGCCATCCACCAGCGCAAAATTCACCGGCGTCCGGCGCGGCAGGCCCGACCTGCGCCCGGTATGCGTCAGCACCATGGTCCAGCCAAACACGCCGGGCCAGGCGTTGAGCCAGTTTCCCAGACCCAGGCGCCAGAGCAGTAACATAAAGCGGTTAAAGTACTTAAGGCCCCGCCGCAGTCTCGCGTCCAACGAATTCGCCGATGATTTCACACGCGGCCTCCATAAAAATTCGATTTAGTAATGAAGCTATGGCTAATTGTACAGTAGTCCTCACCGAAAACACAAACCAATCTGGCAGAGCTCATGCCAGTACACGATGGTACAATCTTGCAAAGCGAACAGCCCACGAACTGAAACAGGTGCAACCGTGATCATTAAAGCCGCTGTGATTCAAGAAAGATATACGGCCCAACCCGCCCCGCTGGATGAAACCATCCGCTCGCCGCAGGAACTACGCCGTCAGTGCGCAGCTTACAAACAGGCCATTTTAGCGCCCCAACTGGAACTGGCCCGCCAGGCCGCTGCCCAGGGCGTGAACCTGCTGGTGTTCCGCGAGGACTGCAACGGAGCCGGCAGTTACTGCTACCGCATTGACCGGCCCGATATTTTTACCGCCCTGGCCGAACCCATCCCCGGCCCCACCACCGAGGCGTTAGCAGAAATCGCTCGTCAGGGGAACTGCTACGTAGTTGGGTGTTTTAACGAACTGCTGGATGGGCGCATCTACAATACTGCCCTGCTGCTCGACCCAACCGGCAGACCCGTCGGCAAATACCACAAGACTCACCTGCCGCCCCTCGAGCGCTTTCTGGTAACAGCCGGAGAAGACCTGCCCGTCTTTCCTACCGAAATCGGCAGGATTGGGATGTTGATCTGCTACGATATGATGACTCCCGAAGTCGTCCGCTGTTTGGGGCTAAAAGGGGCAGACGTGGTCTGCTGGCCCTCGCTCGGCTACGGCTGGTGGGTCGAGGCCGGCGATTTCACCATCCGCTCGCGCGCCCACGATAACCAGCTCTACATTTTGGGCGCGCTCACCGACCATAGCTGTATCGTCAACCCCTCCGGTGATTTCCTCTGCCGCGCCGCAGATGAGCCTACAGCCCTGCTCACCGCCGCAATCCAGCCTGGAGAAGACCCGGTACAGCCGCCCAACCATCACAACGCCTTTTTAACCCAAACCCCTTCGCTGCGCGAGCGCCATTTGTTCGAGCGCCGGCCCGACCTGTACGGCGTCATCACTGCCCCTGTCCCGCCCCTGGCCGCGCGCTACCCCGCAACGAAAATGCACGAGATCGAGCAGGACCCCCAGGGAACGTTTGAACGCTACCGCCAGGCCATGCCGACGCTCACCTGGCAAACGCGCGAAGAAGCATAACTCTAGGTTGCGTAGGGTAGTTAGTGGCTTATTAATAGGTCACCACGCGGGGCAGAGTCTTGGCCTCAGCAATCCATTTTTCAACCTGCGCCAGACCCGGCAGGCGGTTGACCAGATTCTTCTCCTGGTTGACGGCCTGGAGCTTTTCTAGCAGGTTTTGCGGGTCGCGCCGGGCAAGTTCTACCACTGTATCAACACCCGCCGCCTCTAACAACTGGGTATACTGGCCGGCCAGCCCATTGATGCGGTATAAATCCGCATGATTTACCCATCGCAAGATCAGTGCATGATCAATGCCGCTCTGCTCGCATAAATCCAGCCTGCCCTGACGGGTCGCCCCTTTTTCCAGCAGTTCTTCAACGGTGCTGACCCCGGCCTTTTGCAGCTTTTCCGCATAAACGGGGCCAATTCCTTCAATCGCCATGATCTGAGTCATCCTCAACCTCCTGGTCTATTTTGTAGAAAGGCGGATACTATTATCATATTACACCCTTTATCCAAAGGCAGGGAGCAAACAAGCGCCCAATTTTGCCAGGATTCACGCCGGGGAGGATATAATTTTTTGCTATGAATAACTGCTATATCTCCCCCCAATGCGAGCTCACATGAAGATTCGAGGCTTGATGCTGGCGCTGGCCGTTCTCTTCCTCTCTGCCTGCGCCCGCCTGAACGCACAGGGCAGTCAGCCCCTCCCGGCGGCGCTGCCCACCGCGCGCAAATCGCAGACGGCAGCCGACTTAACAACCTCTCCAACGCCATCCCCAACGGCCCGCCGCGCGCCTACCCGCACCCCCTCCCCCACTGTTACAGCCACGCGCACGCCTTCTCTTACGCCCACCCTCCCGCCAGATTGGGTTTACCACCCGGCCGGGGCCGTTGCCGTGCCTATCCTGCTCTACCACCGTGTCACTGACCGGGCCGCGGCCAACCGCTACGCCGTATCCACGGCGGCTTTCCGCGCCCAAATGAAATTCCTGGCCGAACAGGGATATGCAACCGCCTCAGTTTCGCAACTGGCCGCGGTCATCCGCGATGGCGGCTATCTGCCCGTAAAGCCAATAGTCATCACCTTTGACGATGGTTTTGTGGACGTATACGAAAACGCCTTCCCCATTTTGCAGGAATACGGCTTCCGGGCTACGGTCTACGTCATTACCGGCGTGCTGGAAACCAACCTCTCTTACGGCTATATGCAGCCAGACGCACTAAAAGAGCTGGCCGACGCCGGTTGGGAAATTGGCAGTCACAGCGTTTCGCACAGCGATCTAAAAACCAGTCCATTGGGCATGGGCGTTGAGCTGGATCAATCGAAGCAGGACCTCGAAGCCCGGCTGGGCGTGGAAGTACGCTCCTTTGCCTATCCCTTTGCGGCTGCCAACGATTGGATTAAAGAGCAGGTCAGCAGGCATGGCTATACCTCTGCCGTTGGGGTTGGAACCCTGAACCGGCATACCCTCAAGTCGCTCTACTTCCTCAGCCGGCGCGAAATTTACAACAATACCTCGCTGGCGGCCTTCCAGAAGCTGCTCATTCTTCCACCCGAACCGACCGCCACGCCCACCAGCGCACAAACCACCCCACCTTAAAACAACGAGCGCGCCTACAACTCTTTCAATCAGGTTATAATCATCGTGTCCACGATTGTTCAAATTGTCACAGGAGGCCACAGGTGACTCAATATATTGCAGCCATCGATCAAGGTACCACCAGCACGCGCTTTATCGTATTCGATGCACGCGGCAACGTGGTTGCAGTGGATCAAAAAGAACACCAGCAGATTTTCCCCCGCCCCGGATGGGTAGAGCATGACGCCCTGGAAATTTGGGAGCGCGTCCGCGACGTAACCGCCGGTGCTTTACAGCGTTTCCGCATTGCGCGTGACGATATTGCCGCCGTTGGCATCACCAATCAGCGCGAGACGACGGTGGTTTGGAACCGCAAGACCGGCCAGCCCTATTACAACGCGATCGTCTGGCAAGATACCCGCACCGACAACATCATCGGTGAGCTGGCGCGCGAGGGCGGGCAAGATCGTTTTCGCCCCCAAACCGGCCTGCCCCTGGCAACGTACTTCTCTGGCCCCAAGATCCGCTGGCTGTTAGAGAACGTCCCCGGCCTGCGTGCAGACGCTGAGCGCGGCGACGCCCTCTTTGGTAACATTGATACCTGGCTGATCTGGAACCTGACGGGCGGCCCGCGCGGGGGCAAACATATCACCGACCCCACCAACGCCTCGCGCACCCTGTTGATGAACCTCGCTACCCTCGATTGGGATGAAGACATCCTCGCCGCCCTCGCCATCCCGCGCGCCATGCTGCCCACCATCCGCTCCTCTGCCGAACATTACGGTTACATCACCGGCGGCCCGCTAGACGGCCTGCCCCTGGCCGGCGACCTGGGCGATCAGCAGGCCGCCCTCTTTGGACAGGCCTGCTTTGACCCTGGCGACGCCAAGAACACTTACGGCACGGGCTGTTTTATGCTCCTCAACACCGGAACGCAGCCTGTCCCCAGCCAGTATGGGCTGTTGACCACGCCGGGCTATAAAATCGGCGCTCAACCGGCAGTGTACTGCCTGGAAGGGTCCATTGCCATTGCCGGGGCGCTGGTGCAGTGGCTGCGCGACAACCTCGGCCTGATCGAAAAATCCAGCGACATCGAACCTCTGGCGCGCACCGTAGAAGATAACGGCGGCATCTACTTTGTGCCGGCCTTTTCGGGGTTATTTGCCCCTTACTGGCGCAGCGACGCGCGCGGCGTGATCGCCGGGATGACCCGTTACATCCACCGCGGCCACCTGGCCCGCGCCGTCCTCGAAGCCACCGCCTACCAGACGCGCGAAGTGCTGGAAGCGATGGAAAAGGATTCGGGCGTGCATCTCACTACCTTAAAGGTGGATGGCGGCATGGTCGCCAACCAACTGCTGATGCAGTTCCAGGCCGATCAGCTCAACGTGCCGGTGGTGCGCCCTCGCGTAGCCGAGACGACTTCGCTGGGCGCGGCCTACGCCGCCGGGCTGGCCGTTGGGTTTTGGGATGGCTTTGACGCACTGCGCGCCAATTGGCAAAAAGAAGCCGAGTGGACCCCCTCTGCCGACCGCGCCACCCAAGATCGCTTGTACGCCGGGTGGAAGAAAGCCGTCACCCGCACATTTAACTGGATCGAATAATCCAAGGATCAACCTATGCCCGATAAACCCCATGCCATCGTCATCGGCGCCGGCTTCACCGGCTGCGCGGTGGCCCACGACCTGGCCTTGCGCGGCTTTAACGTCACCGTTCTGGAGCGCGGCGAGATCGCTTCGGGAACCTCTGGCCGCACGCACGGACTGTTACACAGCGGCGGGCGTTACTGTGTCAACGACCAGGAATCGGCCCGCGAGTGCATCGAAGAGAATATTTTGCTGCGCAAAATCGCCCGGCAGTGCATCGAGTTCAACGGCGGCTTCTTCGTGGCCCTGGATGAAGCCGACCTGGCCTACGCTCCCCAATTTGAACAGGGCGCGCAGGCGTGCGGCATCCCCATCGAGAAAGTCAAGGTTGCCGACGTGCTGCGCGTAGAGCCGCACGTGAATCCCAACATCCTGGCCGCCTACACCGTCCCCGATGGGTCTTTCGACCCGCTGCGCCTGGCTCTGGCCTTCGCCGCCACCGCCCGGCACAACGGCGCGGCGTTCCGTCCTTATCACCAGGTGGAAGATTTCATCCTGGATGGCAAAGGCGGCGTGGTGGGCGTGAAGGTTTGGGACCGCACTACCGGCGGGCGCTATGAGGCGCGCGGCGACATCGTCATCAATGCCACCGGCGCGTGGGCGGGGAAGGTGGTCGCCTGGGCCGGTATTGACGTGCCCGTCACCCCCACCCCAGGGGTGATGGTGGCCTACAATCAGCGCCTGGTCAATCACGTCATCAACCGCCTCTGCCCGCCCGATGACGGCGACATTCTCATCCCCCAACGCCGCATGGCCGTGATCGGCACCACCTCGTATGAAGTGGAAGACGTGGATTACATCCCCGTGCTGGCCGAACAGGTGGAGCAGATGAACCGCTGCGCGGCGGCGCTGGTCCCTGCTGTGCGCCATGCCCAGGAACGCGGGGCGTATATGTCGGCGCGGCCCCTGGTGGGCAAAGGCGAAAGCGGGCGCAGTCTGGCGCGCACCTTTAAGTGCTTCGATCATCAAGAAACGCACGGCATCGCGGGGTTGGTAACCATCACCGGCGGCAAGGCCACCACCTGTCGGGCCATGGCCGAAAAAACCGCCGATATCGTCTGCGCCAAATTGGGCATCCGCGCGGCCTGCTCCACCCGCGAGCATGTGCTGCTTTCTTACCGGAACTATTACTTATAGGAACGAACCCCTGTGCGTGCAAAAGGAAAATCCGATGAGCCAGGAAAAATGGAAAGTCACCTTTATCATCACCCGCCAGAAAGGCAGTGAAGCGCCCCACACGCAATCGTTCGAGTTAGAAGTAGACCCCGACGAATACGTGCTGGACGGCATTGAGCGCGTTTGGGCACTGCACGACCGCAGCCTTACCTTCCGCCACGCCTGCCACCATTCCACCTGTGGGGCCTGTGGGATGCGCGTGAACGGCGTCGAAAAATTAACCTGCATCACCACGCTGCGCTCCGTCACCCACGATGGCGGCGTGGTGCGGGTTGAACCCCTGCGCAATTTCCCGGTCGTCAGCGACCTGGTGGTGGACATGAGCAGCCTGTATGTGCGGCTGGAACAGGCCCGCTTTGCCCAGGTGGCCCCCGTGGATACCGCCAACCTCGGCTACGAGCCAGACCCCGCCGATGGCGGAGATTACGAACGCCTGGTAGACTGCATCGAATGCGGCTGCTGTATCAGCGCCTGCCCGGTGGCCTTAACCACGCCATCTTACCTCGGACCGGCAGTGCTGGCGGGCATCCAGCACAGCTACATTAACGACCCCGACCCGGCCCTGCTTGATTTTGCCGACCAGGCCGATGGCGTTTGGCGCTGTCACAGCGCCTACGAATGTACGGCGGTCTGCCCGTCCAATGTAGACCCGGCCTGGCGCATCATGGACCTGCGGCGCAAAGTCGTTGGCCGCCGCCTGACCCGGCTGTTCGGTGGGCGCAAACTGGAGGCATCGCGATGAGCAACCAACCCAAACCCGGCAATTTTCCACGCTGGTTCGACCCACGCAACCGCTCGCTCGGAACCCTGGGGTTTATCCTCAACCGGGTTACTGCCCTGGGGCTGACTCTTTATCTCTTCCTGCATCTGTGGATGTTGGGCAAGCTGGCGCAGGGACCCGAAGCCTATGACAGTTTTATCGAACTGGCCCATACCCCCCTGATTAAGTTCGGCGAGCTGTTGGTGATCGCCGGTGGGCTGATCCACGGACTGAACGGCATCCGCATTGCCCTCACCAGTTTCGGCATCGGCGTCACCCGGCAGCGCGTCCTCTTCGTTGGGCTGATGGCCCTGGCGCTGATCGGAACCGCCATTTTTGCCGCCAAGATGTTCCTGGGAGCATGACCTGTGGATACTCCTACCCTCATCTCAACCCCCAAGCCCAAAGCGCGTGAAGGCGTTTGGCTGTGGATGTTTAAAATCTTCGCCGGCCTGATGATTGTAGTGTTATTGGGCATCCACTTTGTGGTCAATCATCTGGTGGCGCCCACCGGCCTGCTTTCGTATGCCGATGTGATCGCCTATTATCAGAATCCCATCATCCCCGTCATGGAGATTCTCTTCCTGGTATTCGTGGTCTCGCACGCTCTGGTGGGCCTGCGCAGCATCCTGCTCGACCTCAACCCTTCAGACCGCGTCCTGCGCGCGGCTGACGGCGTGCTGATCGTGGTGGGAGCCGCCGCCATTCTGTACGGCATCTGGCTGGCGCTGGTCATTGCCAGCAAAGGGGCTTAAAAACCATCGCCCGGCGCGGTCTTCTCCACGCCGGGCGATGGTATTCGCCAATTATTCGACGGTGATCGCCACGTACATGGTGAAGATCACATCACCGTTGCCGTTAACGAACTCCCAATACCCTACCTGTACGCCCTTCTCATCCGGCGCAATCATATCGGCCACCAGGTCAACGCTTTCACCGGGCTGTACTGCGCCCTTGAGGTAATAGCGCGGCGCTTCTGACATATCCGCCCCGCGCGCAAAGCGGATGTGATAATCGGTGGTCCAGGTGGTTGGGCCGGTATTCTTCAGCGTCCAAACGGCATCGAACGAATTGCCGGAGTTAAAGACGGCCCCATCTGGGGGCGAAGAAGAAACCAGGGCAGCCACGTCCGGGACGCGGCGCGGGGTGCGGGTGGGGTACAGCGCCGGGTTGACGGTGGCCGTCGCCGCGTTGGTGGCCGTGGCCGTTGGTTCTTGAGGCGTGGCAGTGGCAGCGGCAGTTGGGGTAGCCGTATAGGTGGCCTCTACCTGAGCTTCACTACCTGGCTGCGAGCTATCTGACGGCGGTTGGGGGGTGTTGGCGGCGTTCAGAGCGGCGATCAGCGTGCGCTTTACTACTGCCGTCTGGGCTGCCGCTGTGTTGAGCATATTTTGATCTGCGGTCGGCTGAGGAACCGCCGTCGTTGGAGACGAGCAGCTCACCAGCAGCGCCGCCCATGCCAGCAGTCCTATCAGCCTGGCAGTGATGTTTTTTCTCATCATCGTTATCGTTGCGTACCTCCCCGAAGTGTTTTTAGATGTTGACTGCAATGCAGGTTTGAGACGATTTTCAATCTATAACGCCCCCTTGTCAAGGGAGCAGTTCGGCGGCGGGCTTTCCGGGCTTTCCATTTGCAGCTTGACGAATCGTCCAATCCCGGCTAAAATCACGGGCTGTTGCTCCAACTGAACCCTGCACAGCAGTTTGTTCAGGCAAGACCCTTTTATCCCAAACGAGTGAAGGTAACCTGGGCAAGCCAGGTGAGAGGCGCTCAAAGGAAGTTAGAGAAATGGATAACATTGTTTTAAAAGCCACCCGGCGCACCGTGTCGGGCAAACAGGTCAAAGCCCTGCGCCGCCAGGGCCAGTTGCCGGCTGTGATGTACGGCCACCATATCGCCCCCATCGCCATTACGCTTGACGCGCACAGCGCCGCGCTGGCGTTGGCCGGTCTATCCTCTTCCACGATTATCACAATTGATCTGGATGGCGAACAGCACGCCGCCCTGGTGCGTGAAAAACAGCGCGACTTCATCAAAAACCGCCTGCTGCACGTTGATTTTCAGGTCGTTTCGCTGACCGAAACCATCCGCACCAACGTCAGCATCGTCATGCACGGCACATCGCCCGCCGTCCGCGACTTCAACGCCGTTCTGGTAACCAACCTGTCTGAAGTGGAAATTGAAGCCCTGCCCCGCGATCTGCCCGAGCACCTGGTGGTGGATATTTCCGGCCTGAAGGCCATCGGCGACGCCATCTACGTGCGCGACCTGCCCGTTCCTTCTGGCGTGACTATCCTGACCGACCCCGATGAGGTCGTCGTGGTAGCTACCGGCGCCGCCCGCGAAGAAGAGGTCGTGGAAGAGGTTGGAGCGGCCGAACCGGAAGTTATTGAGCGCGGTAAGAAAGAAGAAGAGGAAGAGTAAGCGGTTTCAACCGGCATACCCAACTGTGGGCCATAACCTTGGCCCACAGTTTTTATTTAACCGCCCCCGACTAAACCGCTTTCGGCGAATCCTCGATTAACGCCTGCAAAAACCGCACCGTGATGCGTCCGGTGATCCCCCACAGCACTTCGCCGTCATACGTCTGATAATAAATCACCTGCTCTTCCTGCCCCAGCCGGTTAATGCGCATGCGCTCTTCCCAATGAGCAGGGTCGGCCAGCCATGCCAGCGGCACAGTAAACACCCGGCTGACTTCTGCGGGCGAGAGCGTAAACGCATACGGCCAGCGAATGCGCGCCACCACCGGCGTGACCAGGTAACTGGAGATCGTCACCAGATCCGGCAGGCGGCCCAACACCTTCACATCCTGCGCCAGCAGTCCAATTTCCTCATATGCTTCGCGCAGAGCCGTCTCTTCGGGCGAGCGGTCGCCTGGATCTACCGCGCCGCCAGGGAAGGATACCTGCCCTTTATGACTCTGAACGGTCTCGGTGCGCCGCGTGAACAGCAAATGCCATTGATCTTCATACCAAAGCAGCGGGACCAGCACCGCCGCCGGCCGCAGGATAATTTCTGGCGGGATCTGCGGCCCCCGCTGCCCAACCAACCGCAAGCGCCGGACGATTTCCTCCTCCGGCATCCTTGCCAGCGCAAGCGTCCCGTTCGCACCCGGCGGCACAGCTATTCTTCCACCTCTCCGCCCCCGTTTGGGCGCAGTTCGCCTTCCTCCACAGAACCTTCTTCCAGGGCCGCCGCCAGCAGAACGGACTCCGGCAGGTTCAGGCCCGGTGCCAGTTCTTCTGAGCCTGCCGCCGCTTCATCGCCGACCAGACCGGCCTCTTTCAGCAGGGCCAGGTTCTCCCCGCTTTCTTCCACCTGTACCGGGCGCGCAAAGACCAGGAAGCCCGTGTGCGCTACCATCCGGTCTGTGGGCCGGAAGCGGCTGGATTCAGCCTTGTAATAGCGCAGCAGCGTCTCGCAGACATCCACAAAAGCAAAGCGATTCTGGCGCAGAGCGATCAGCAGTTTAATCACCTGGTTGGCGGTGGGTAAGATTGTGCCAAAGAACCCGCCCGGTTTCAGTGCCGCTCGCACGTGATGGATGTAATCAAACGGGTTAGGCAGGTCTAAAAACAGCGCATCCACGCCGGTTTCTTCAAAGCCATTGGCGACATCCCCCAATTTCATCGTCACGCGGTCTTCCAGGCCCAACATCGTCAGGTTGCGGCGCGCCAGTTCTTGCATCTGCGGGCGAACTTCGTAGGTCGTCACATGCCCTTCGGGGCCGACCGCGAACGCAAAGGCGCTGGTAAGCGAGCCAGAGCCCGTCCCCGCCTCCAGAATATGCTGCCCTGGGCCGATCCCCATTGTCACCAGGATAAAGCCGATATCTTTGGGATATAAAATTTGGGTGTTGCGCTTCAGGTCGCGCAGTAAATCGGCCAGTGACGGCTGGAGCAGGAAAAACGGGCTGCCGTTGTGGCTGAGGACCTGCGAGCCCCACGGCTTGCCGATCAGGTCATCGTGCCGGATCACCCCGCGGTGACTTTGAAATTCCCCACCCTTTTGCAGGCGGAACAGAAAATGTTTGTGGCTCAGGCCGACAAGCTGCACCAGGTCGCCATCCTGGGCGTGGGTTCCATGCATATTCCAGGGCAAAGTGATCGCTCCTCAAAACTCAGGGTCGTAGATATTTCTTAAAGAACTCGGTGATTTCATTGTAACAGCGCACGCGGTTTTCAAATTTCAGCACATCGTGGCCTTCATTCTCGAACACCAGGTATTCTACCTGCTTCCCCTGCGCGCGCAGGTATTCCACCAGGTCGCGCGACTCGCGTTCTACCACGCGCGGGTCGTTCTTCCCCTGAATCACCAGCAGAGGGCAGGCCAGCCGATCAATGTGCGTCCGGGGCGAGCGTTCCACCAGAAAATCACGGTCTTTTTCGGGGTCGCCCACAGCCAGGCGGAAGTAGGGCCTCCAGGTTTCGGGAATGCGGTCCATGAAGGTCAGCAAATCGTAGGGGCCAAACATATCCACCGCCGCCGACCACAGTTCAGGGTGGCGGCCGGCCAGCGTCAGGGTCATATATCCGCCATAGGAGCGTCCCACTACCGCCGCGCGCTTCACATCCAGGCGCGGGTCATTCGCCAGCACCCCCATCGCATGAACGTGATCCAGGCGGTCCTGGCCGCCCCAGTCGCGGTCCACCTGCTTGGTATAGTTCAGTCCGTAGCCCGTGCTGCCGCGCACATTAGGCACAAACACCGCGAACCCGTTCAGCGTGAGGAACTGGATCAACGGCATCGAGAACCAGGCAAAGTCAGGGCGCTCCTGGCTCTGTGGGCCGCCGTGAATGTAATACACCAGCGGCCGCTGGCCTTCAAAACCCAGTTGCGGAGCCGGCAGGTACAGCCGCGCCGAAACCCGCGTGCCGTCGAATGAGATGAACGAGGCATCCTCCCCCGGCGACAGCAGTTCTGGCGCAATGCCCAGGATGCGCTCGCGGGTGTGCGCCGTCACCTGGTCGCGGTTGGGGCCACCAATCGTATAAATCTGAGTGGGAGAGGTGGCCGTTGAGAAGGATACAATGAAGGTATCGCTTTCACGGTCCCAGTCATAAGACTCTAACACACCGCCGCTGAGGGGTGATCGTTGACCCACGATTGCATTCCCCAGCCGTAAGGTCAGGGCGGACCGGTCGAAAGTGGCTTCGTACAACCAGGAACAGCCGTCAATGTTAAAGGTGGCCGCAAAAACATTATCGTGCAGGGGAACGAGCGCGGTCATCTCACCCACTCCGCTGTGCGCCACGCCTTCGAGCTTCACTTCTTGCAGTTCGCCGGGCCGCTCCAGGTCCAGATAAGCAGGCCCGTAAGTATCCGTAAAGACCGAACTCAATACCAGCACGCCGCAGCCGTCGGGCGTGTAGGCCGCATACGAAATGCCGTTCAGCGCCACCTCCTGCCCCTCTTTGCGCTGATCTTCCGGCACGCCGTAGAGCAGCTTCAGCCCCGTCTGGCCTTCCTCCTGCTCGAACAGCACAGTATCGCCCATCGTGTAACCGTCAGCGATTAAAGTGCGCCGCCGGTCCGGCGAGGCTTCGACCGGGTAAGCTCCCCAGATGCTCTCGGCCAGTTTTTCAATCGTCCCGGTTTGCAGGTTGGCGCGGTAGCCCGTCTGCACCGGCGAGGTGCACGATTCAGCGTTAAAGTACGCCAGATTTTCTTCAGGCTTACACAAAACCAGATGCACCCGGCAGCCCCCCAGCGTTTCGGGAAAGGCCGGCTCTGGGTAGCCCCCGCTGATCGGGATGAGCATGGGCTGGTAATTCTCGTCGCCGTCCTGGTCAATCATCACCACAATCTTGCCCAACTGCGGAAAGACCTGAAAAGCCTTGCCGCCTACCAGTTCGGGGTTTTGCAGCGCAATCTGCGGCGGAAGAAGCGGCTCTGGAACGCTCCCGCCCGCATCCATGGCATACAGGCTCAAACGCCCGCTGAGATTGGAGATGAAATAGACGCGCTGGTCTACGAGCTGCGGCGCAAGAAACAGCCGGGCGGAAAGTAGCGATTCAATCCTGTACATTTCTGATCTCTCCTGTGAACCTCAAGAAAACGGGTTTTCTCACGCTCCCCCTGCATTCACGCAGACTCGCCTACGGGCCTTCATCCTCGCGGATCAGGCTCAACCAGTAGCCCACGCCCAGGGTTGCCAGCCCGCCGATCACGGCCATGCCAAAGCGCAGTGGGCCAATGCTGCCAAAGGTGATGCCCAACCCCTCTCCGGCGAGGTGTCCGAGCCAGAAGCCCACCCACGCCAGCACCAGGTAGAGCAGCAGCCGCCCCAACCCGCCGCCGCGCCACAGGTGGAAGGCCGCCCCCAAAAAGGTAGACACCAAAAAGCCAAACACCACCGCTGGAACGGTCATAGAATCGTCCCTCCCCCCAGGCACACTTCACCCTGGTAAAACACCGCCCGCTGCCCGGCGGTAATATCGCGCAAAGGCTGATCGAAGGCCACGCGCGCGCGTCCGCCCTCCAGAGGCGTTACCTCCGCCCAGGCTTCCTGTGCCTTATAGCGGATCTTCACCTGCACCCGCACCGGACCAGAGGGCGGCTCTCCACTGACCCAGTTAACGCCCCCGGCCCATAGTTCCCGACTGCCCAGCGCTTCCATCGGGCCCACCACCAGCGTGTTTGAGGCCGCTTCTTTGCGAATCACATACAGCGGGATGGAAGAAGCCACCCCCAAACCCTTGCGCTGACCAATGGTGTAATTTGCCAGCCCCTGATGCTGGCCGATCACCACCCCCATGGGGTCTACAATAGGCCCTGGGCGCGCGGTTGCTGGCGCGTGGCGCGCGAGGAAAGCGCGGTAATCGCCCCGCCCCAAGAAGCACAAATCCTGGCTGTCGGGCCGCGCGGCCATCGGCAGGCCAAACCGCTGTGCCAGCGCGCGCACCTCTGGCTTGTGATACTCCCCAATCGGGTAAAGGGTGTGGGCCAACTGCTCCTGCCCCAGCACGCTTAATACATAAGACTGGTCTTTGGCCGTGTCCAGCCCGCGCAAGAGCTGATAGCGCCCGTCCTCTCCGGAGCGCACGCGCGCGTAATGCCCGGTCGCCAGGTAATCGGCTCCCAAAGCCCGCGCCCGCTCCAGCAGGAACCCCCAGCGGATCTGCCGGTTGCACACCACGCAGGGGTTGGGCGTCACCCCCTGGCTGTAGCCGTCAATGAATGCCTGCACCACCGTTGCGCGGAAGTAGTCTTGCACGTCCAACGCGTAAAACGGAAAGCCCAGCCGGGCGGCCACGCGGCGGGCCAAAGCCATGGCATCGGGCGTGCAGCAGCGGTTCTCATCCTCCGCGCCCGGCTCGTTCCACAGACGGAGCATCAGGCCGATCACCCGATAGCCGCGCTCCACCAGCAGGGCCGCCGCCACCGAGCTGTCGACGCCCCCACTCATCGCCACGGCTACCGTTGGCATCTCAGCCATTCCCTAACTTCCTCACCTTCTCCACAATTCCCGGCAGAACCGCGAGGAAGGCTTCGACCTTCTCCGGCGTGCTGTCTGCGCCCAATGTGACCCGCAGTGAGCCGAGCGCCCAGGCGGGCGTCAGCCCGATAGCCAGCAGCACATCGGATGGCTGAGGGTTGCCCGTCTTACAGGCCGAACCGGAAGAGCAGGCATATCCGGCGGCGTCCAGCATCATCAGCAGAGTATTCCCGTCCACGCCCTCGAATACAAAACTGGCGTGGTTCGGCAGACGTTCCACCGGGTGACCCGTCAACCGGGCGCGGGGGATTTCCTCCAACACCTGACCGATGATGCGATCGCGCATGGGGCGCAGGCGCTGTTCGCGCTCCGCAGTTCCCTCTTGAGCAATCCGCAGTGCCTCGGCCAGCCCCACGATGTACGGGACATTCTGCGTCCCGGCGCGCAGAGCGTGCTCCTGTTTGCCGCCCGTTTGCGCAGGGATCAGCGCCGTGCCTGAGCGCACATACAGTGCCCCCACTCCCTTGGGGCCGTAGAATTTGTGCGCGCCAATCGCCAGCAGATCTACCCGGTCGGCCTGCACGTCCATCTTCAGGTGCGCGGCGGCCTGCACCGCGTCGCTGTGGAAGGGAATGCCCCGCTCGCGGCAGATCGCCCCAATCTCAGCAATGGGGTTGATCGTACCGATCTCATTGTTGGCGTAAATGACCGATACCAGAGCCGTATCCGGGCGAATGGCCGCTTCCACCGCTTCCGGCGGCACGCGGCCAAACTCATCTACCGGCAGCAGTTCCACCTCAAAGCCTTGCAGTTCGCCCAACTGGTGAGCGGTGTGCAGCACGGCGTGATGTTCCACCGGCGTCGTTAGAATGTGACGCTTGCCGCGCTTCTTGCGCTGCGCCCAAGCCGCCCCGCGCAGTGCCAGGTTATCGCTTTCCGTCCCGCAAGAGGTGAAAACAATCTCATCAGGATGCGCGTTCAAGAGCGCCGCCGTCTGCGCGCGGGCTTCTTCCAGGGCCGCCTCGGCCCGCTGACCGGCGAAATGCACCGAAGATGGGTTGCCGAACAGTTCAGAGAAATACGGCTGCATGGCCGCCATCACCCGCGCGTCCACGGGCGTGGTAGCGGCATAATCAAAATAGATACGGGTTGTTGTACTTGCCATAACCCATAATTATAGCATTAAGCAGTTAACAAATACCGATGAGGCCAGGCCTGAGCCAGAGCTTTTCGCGGTACTTTGCGCTTTGATTGAAGGTATGTCAATTCACGGGGCAAATGCGCCGCGACAATAACTTTTCTCAAGACGCATACCTTGATATAATAACTCTGAAATTCGTTACAAATCTCACATACAGGAGACGGAATGTCCACTTACAAAATCAAATTTGGCACGGATGGCTGGCGCGGCGTGATCGCTGAAAACTACACTTTCAACAACGTGCGCCGCTGCGCTCAGGGTTTTGCTTCCTATATGCTCAACCACGGCCACCAGAATGCCTCCATCGTTGTTGGACATGATAAACGCTTCCAATCCGAAAACTTCGCTCTGGCCGCCGCCGAAGTGCTGGCCGGCAACGGCTTAAAGGTTTTTCTCACCGATGGCGCCACCCCCACCCCGGTGATCGCCTATGCTGTCGTCAACAAAGGCGCCGCCGGAGCCGTGAACATCACTGCTTCGCACAACCCCCCTACCGATAACGGTTTTAAAGTGCGCGATGCTACCGGCGGCGCGATTGATCCCGATGGCCTGAAAGAAATCGAGCAACTCATCCCTGATACGGTTGCAGACGTCAAGCGCGTCCACGCCGCTGAAGCCCTCAAAGATGGCCGCATCGAGAAGTTCGACGCCGCCCCAGCTTATATCGAACACCTGCGCGACCTGATTGATGTAGAGCCCATCCGCCAGGCCGGGCTGCGCATCGTCGTTGACGCCATGTGGGGCAACGGCGCGGGCTGGTTCACCCGCCTGCTCTCCGGTGGAACCACTGAGGTGATTGAAATCCACAACACCCGCAACCCCATCTTCCCTGAAATGTCGCGCCCAGAGCCAATCCCCCCGAATATTAATGTCGGGCTAAAAACCACCGTCGAATTGGGCGCGGATGTTTGCCTCATCACCGATGGCGACGCCGACCGGTTGGGCCTGGGCAACGAGAAGGGCGCTTTTATCAACCAGCTTCAGGCGTATGGCCTGTTGGCCTATTATCTGCTTGAAATTCGCGGACAGCGAGGCCCCATCGTCAAAACGCTCTCTACCACCACCATGCTGAACAAGCTGGGCAAACTCTACAACGTCCCCGTCTATGAAACCGGCGTGGGTTTTAAATATGTAGCCCCCAAAATGACCGAGACCAACGCCATGATTGGCGGCGAGGAATCGGGCGGCTATGCTTTCCGCGGCAACGTCCCAGAACGTGACGGCATTTTGGCTGGCCTGTACTTCCTGGACTTTATGGTCAAGACCGGCAAAAAGCCTTCGGAACTACTGCAAATGTTGTTCGACAAAGTCGGCGCGCATTATTATGACCGCATCGACAGCTACTTTACCGGCGACCGCGCCGCCCACGAGAGCCGCATCCTCTCGGCCAACCCGCAGACCATCGGCGGCCTCAAAGTCACCGGCCTGAACACACTCGATGGCTTCCAGTTCGGCCTGGAAGATGGCGGCTGGCTGCTCATCCGCTTCTCTGGGACGGAGCCGATCATGCGCGTGTATACCGAAACCACGCATCCCGACCGCGTTCAGGCCATCCTGCAAGATGGACTGCGCATCGCCGGGTTGAAGGATTAACGAAAACCGTGCGTCTTCTGACCGATACGCACTGTCACCTGAACCTTAAAAGCTTCGAGGGAGACCTGCCGGTCGTCCTGGGGCGCGCCCGCCAGGCGGGCGTGGAGCGCATCCTCGTCCCCGGCATTGACCTTGCCACCAGCCGGGCGGCCCTGGCATTGGCGGAACAACACGACCTGATCTACGTTGCCGTCGGCGTTCACCCACACGACGCTTCCACCTGCGACAGCGAGGTTCTGGCCGCGCTGCGCGAGCTGGCCCATCATCCCAAAGTGGTAGCGATTGGCGAGATCGGCCTGGATTACTACCGCGACCGCTCTCCCCGCCCGCTTCAGCGCCAGATTTTCCAGCAACAGTTAGAACTGGCCGCAGAAGTGGGGCTGCCGGTGGTGCTTCACAACCGCGATGCGCTGAACGACCTGTGGCCTGCTATCACCGGCTGGCAGGCCAGTTTACAGGCAGCCGCTTCGCCGCTGGCAGATCGCCCCGGCGTGCTCCATTCTTTTGACGGCGACCTGGATACTGCCCGCAGAGCCGCCGAACTGGGCTTTTTTATCGGCATCAGCGGCCCGGTCACGTTTAAAAACGCGCCTGAACGCCACGCAGTAGCCGCTGGACTGCCGTTAGAACGATTATTATTAGAAACCGATGCACCTTATCTGACACCGCATCCCTACCGCGGCCGGCGCAACGAGCCGGCCTACGTAGCCCTGGTGGCCGACAAACTGGCCGCGCTGCACCGCCTGCCGCTGGAGAATGTTTGCGAGACCACCTGGAACAATGCGGAACAGCTTTTTCATTGGGGAGCCAGTCTTTGAGCGCAGTTTCTTTTATTGTTCCGGTTCAAGAAGAACTCCAGGCAGTTGAGGCCATCATGCGCGAGCAGGCCCAGGGCTACCATGCCGACCTGAACGCCGCGCTGGACCTGATCATCTCAGCGGGCGGCAAGCGCATCCGCCCGGCGCTGACCATTTTGGCAGGCAAAATGCTGGAAGGCCCGCCCGACGTGCTGTTGATGATGGCCGCGGCCATCGAACTGCTCCATACCGCTACTCTGGTTCACGATGACCTGATTGACGGTTCCCTGCTGCGGCGCGGCATGCCCACCCTCAACTCGCGCTGGTCACCGGGCGCTACCGTGCTGACTGGTGATTTTGTCTTCGCCCGCGCCGCTAAACTGGCCGCCGAGACCGGCTCGGTTCCCGTCATGAGGCTGTTTGCGCATACCCTCACCGTCATTGTGGATGGCGAAGTCAACCAACTGCTGGGCAGCCGCTGCAAGGCCGACCATCAGGCGTATCTTAAGCGCATTTACGCCAAAACCGCTTCGCTGTTTGAGACCTCGGCGCTTTCGGCCGGCCTCATCAGCGAGGCCAGCGCAGAGACGACCGCCGCTCTGGGCCGCTTTGGCTATGAGGTCGGCATGGCTTTTCAGATTGTGGACGACATTCTCGACTTTACCAGCGATGCCAGCACTTTTGGCAAGCCGGTCGGCGGCGATTTGCGTCAGGGGATTGTCACCCTGCCCGCGCTGTATTGGGCCGAGATGAATCCGAACACCCCAGAGGCCCGTGCCCTGGTCAGCGGCGAGTGCCTGGATGACGAACGCATCGCGCGGCTCATCGAAGCCATCCGCTCCAGCCCGGCCATCCACAAGAGTCACGCCGAAGCCGTCCAACACGTCGAGCGCGGCCTGGCGCATTTGCGCTCCCTGCCCGCGCGCAGCGAGCGCTATGCCCTCGAAGAACTCGCCAACTATATCGTTGAGCGCCGTTTCTAAAACGCGAATTTCACACCAAAAAGCCAGTATTATCAACAGGGGTTTTTTACATGCTAAGGCGGGGACATTCTGCCCCCGCCGATAGGATCAGAAAGCGCCGGTTAGCGTGTTCTGTCTGGGGTCTCACGAGAAGGTTCAACCCCCTATGGCACGGCCTCAGCGGCATCAGGACCGCGTGATGTAGTTTTAATGCGCATCCGCAAGCAGTTCTTTACACCGTCTCGGTAATCGAAAAAGTGAGTTTTCCGGCTTCAGCCGTCATAATCTGAAACGAGAGTTTGTGCTGGCCTGGCGCCAGTGGTTCGCCCTCAACCGCAATATAAATTTCCGACATGACCCCCACCGGCAGCGGCGTCCGATAGCTCAACTGGTCGCCGCGCATTTCCTTTTGCCCCACTTTCATCACCACTTTATCGGGGCTGATAGCGGCATCATCCACACCCAGCGGCCCCAGACCCGTCACCGTGCCTGAATCGATGTTATTCCTCAGCCTCAGCTCAAAACCGTTGGCGGTGTTGCGCAAACTGCCCTTAACGTACAGGCTCGACAGCATGGAAGGTGGGAACATGGCCTTTTCCTTTCAAATTAATTTAATTGGGCTTACCGAAGAACGCTTGTGTATCCAATTGTACAACGAAAACGGAATGTAAAACAGGACCATCCTGAATTTCTCCCGATCGCGCACTCTAAAGCACAGCCGGACTTACCGCTTGATCAGCGCGCGGAAGAACACCAGCAGTCCCGCCACGATCAACAGCACCGGCCAGTAAACCCCAAAGATATCCAGCCCGCCCAGGAACGAGCCAAAGATGGCAAACATCACCAGGCTGGTGAGAATCGTCCACAGGCCGCCTTCCAGCGCCTCGCGGATCTTCGAGCCGCCCAGCAGACCCGATAGGATCACGCCTACTCCCACAAAACCGGGAATGAGCGTCCACACATAGGCCCAGGAATCCCAATTCCCGGTCCGGTTCTGCCAGTACAGCAGGCCGCCAATCCCGCCGATCAGACAGGCCGGCACGGCCAGCCCCGGCGTACCGGTCAGCAGGCCCATGACCAGAAAGAGAACGCCCACGCCGATCACGATCAACGGCCAGCTTACATCTAGCCTCAGCCAGCCCCACCACCCTGGCATAATCTGATAAGACAGAAACAACAGTCCCAGAATGATGAGCAAAAGCCCTGAAACCACGCGAGAACGCGGATGTGTTTCCATTGGACAGTCTCCCCACGACAGAATTAAAGTTATTATATGCGAAAAGTGGTATACTAACCTCAGGGGTTCAGGAATCGGCCATTTTCCTGCGCCCGGCAGTTATAGAATGGACCCGATCAGGGGGGTAGGAAATCATCCACGCTTGCTGCCCCCACAGTTCTCATCTCACAATGCAGTGCAAAGAGCGGTATTTTTTATTGGATAGGGTTGGTACATTCCGATATGAATAAGATTGTTCCAGATGCAGAACAGCACATCCTGCTGATCCAGGCGCTGTTAGAATGTTCGTTTGCTGGAATTGCTCTGGTCAGCGGTCCTGACCTGACCTTCCAGCTTGTCAACCCCACTTACCAGCGCCTGACTCCGAACCCGGAGCAGCCGGTTCTAGGACAGCCCTATCACGCGGTCTGGCCTGCGGGCTATCAGTTTCCAGAAGAGGCCGTCATCCAGCAGGTGATAGCGTCTAATCAGCCCCTGACGATCCGCCAGCAGGAACGGGTATATCCATCTGGTGAAAAGCGCAGCTTCCGCATCAACCTCTGTCCGATTCGCTGGCAGGGCGAGGCCGGGGTCGTTCTCCTGATTGAGGAAAACACCGCCCAGGCGCAAGAAGCGCGCAATCTGGCGGCTGAAATCGTCGAAGAAACCCACCGCCGGGCCGAAGAACTGGACGCCATCATTACATCCATCGCCGATGTTGTCATCATGTTCGATGCGCGCGGCGTTGCCACCCGCGCCAACCCGGCTGCTTACGAAATCTTTGGCATTGACCCGGTCGGTATGGAACAGGCTGAACTCATTGACCTGCTTTCGATTACTCTGCCCGACGGCCAGCCGGCCCGTATTGCCGAACTACCCATCGCCAGGGCGAACAAAGGCGAGAACGTGGTCGGCGAGCGCCTGCTGCTGAAAGACAAAGAAGGCCGCGAGCGGGTGTTTCTGGTCTCGGCTACGCCCCTGTTAAGCGAGGCCGGTAGTTCGGGCGTCGTCTCCGTCTGGCACGATGTAACCACCCGCGAACGCCTGCTTGAACAGCTAGAAGTACAGCAGTCGCGCCTGGAGACGATCATCCAAACCGCCCCAGAGCCGATCCTGGTGACGGATGAGGAAGGCCGCCTGATTTTATGCAACCCTGCCGCCGAGCGCATCTTCAACCAGCCCCTGCCCTATCACCTCGATTACCACTATCTCACCAGCCTGAACATTTGCTACACCACCGGCGAACCTTACGACCCCCGCAACCTGCCGCTGGTCTGTTCGGCTCTCGATGGCAGCTACCACACCAATATTGAACTGCTTATCCTGCTGCCGGATGGTCAGCGCCGCAATGTGCTGGCAAGCACCGCGCCGATTGTAGACCGCAAAGGCAATCTGAACGGGGCCGTGGGCGTGCTGAAGGATATCACCCTGCGCAAGCGGGCCGAAGATGAGCTGCGCACCCAGGCCTCGCGCTCGCAAATTCTGGCGTCTCTGTCGCGGGCTTTTGCCGAGGCTGGACTGAACCAACGCGAACTGTTAGAAACCACTGTGAACGAAATCGGCCTGCTCTCCGGCGACATCAGCGTGATCGAACTCAGCACCAGCGATGGAAAATATTCCACCCTGACGGCTATCCACCACCCCAACCCGGCCATTTTGCAGGCCGTCCGGCGGCGCATGGCCGACCAGTACTATGAAATCCGCGCAGATTCGCCCGCCATGACCCAGGTGGTGCGCATCAGCGACGCTATACAGCCAGAAGAGGTTAACGCTCTCCTGCCAGCCCCCTATCATCTGCTGTTGGATTATTTCCCAATCCGCAACGGTCTCGTCTTACCACTGCGCGCGCGCGGGCGTTGGATCGGCTCGCTGGGCATTCTGCGCGACCAGCCTGGCCGCCGCTTTACCATGGAAGATCAATTCTTCTTTCAAGATCTGGCGGACCGCGCCGCCCTTGCCATTGAGAATGCCCATCTCTACGAGCAAGAAACCCGCCGGGTGCGTGAACTGCACGCCTTACACCAGGCTACCCGCGCCCTGCTTTCTACCCTCGACCTCGAAACCCTGCTCGTGCAAATTTTAGATGCCGCCCAACAGGCCATTCCCCTGGCCGAGCAGAGCGCCCTTTACCTGCTGGCCCCCGAAACGGGGAGCCTGGAAGTGCGCGCCAGCATCGGGTTCCGCGACCCGCGCATCCAGAAAATCTCCAGTCAGGCGGTGCGCCCGTTTCTGACTGAGGCACTGCGCGAAAAACGCCCCCTGCTGATCCACCACCTCGCTCCCACCGCCAACGGCGCGCCGCGTGAAAGGGACCAAATCCGCTCGGCGCTGATCGCTCCACTGGTCCACTCTCAGGAAGTGCTGGGCGTGCTCTCGCTCACCGGCTCGCGGCCCCATCTCTTCCAAGATGCCGACCTGCGCCTGCTCGAGAGCTTTGCCGCCACCGCCACCACCGCCCTCCACAATGCCACCCTCTACGCCGAAGTACAGCGTCTGGCAACCACCGACCCGCTGACCGGCCTGTATAATCGCTACCGTTTCTTTGAATTGGGCGAGCATGAAATTAACCGTTTCCGCCGCTTCCGCAACCCGCTTTCGGCGATTATGCTCGACCTCGACAATTTCAAAGAAATCAACGATACCTTCGGCCACGCCGTTGGCGATCACGTGTTATCCACCGTCGCCGCGCGGGTACGCGCCCATGTACGCATCGTTGATATCCTGGGGCGCTACGGCGGCGACGAGTTTTCCATCTTGCTCCCCAATGCTGACCTCACAGAAGCGCGCGAAATCGCCGAGCGCATTCGCCAGGCCATCGTCGGCGAAGAAATCCCCACCGACCGGGGCCCCGCGCCGATTACCATCAGCCTGGGAGTCGCTCAGGCCGACCAGCAAACCACCAGCCTTTCGGCCCTGCTGGCTCGCGCCGACGCGGCCCTTTACACCGCCAAGCAAGCGGGCCGCAACCGGGTAGCGGAATCTTAAAGGGTTTTCCCTTCAAAACCTTTTCTAAAACTCGATCTTGCGCCGCACACAGAACATTCAGCCGCGGCAATTTTATTGAATCGCGCCTCTTTTTATGGGATAATTAGCGGTTAATCCATTGAGCCCACCGCCGCCCATCCTCCAACCCCATTCTTCTCAAGGAGCGTTATGAAAACCTACCCCATCCCCATGGTTCCCGGCCCCGTTAAAGTTCCCGCCGAAGTTTTGCAGGCCTATCTAGTTGATTACGGCTCCGCCGATCTGGAACCGGAATACCTGGACCTCTACCGTCAGGTGGAAGCGAACCTGCAAACCATCTGCGGAACGCACTGCTCTTTCGCCATCATGAGCGGAGAAGGAATGCTGGCGCTGTGGGCCGCCCTGAAAAGCTGTCTGCGGCCCGGCGAGCGCGTTCTGGCAGTGGCGACCGGCGTATTCGGGTATGGCATTGGAGACATGGCCCGCTCCATCGGCGCGCAGGTGCGCACCGTCGGTTTTGGCTATGACCAGACGCTTTCAGATTGGGAGCAGATCGAGCAGGCCATCGTCGAATTCCAGCCCAAGATGATCACTGCCGTCCACTGTGAAACCCCCTCTGGCACGCTCAATCCGTTGGCCGAGCTGGGGCGGCTGAAAAAGAAACACGGCATTCCCCTGTTGTACGTTGATGCAGTTGCCAGCCTTGGGGGCGCCCCGGTGCTGGCAGACGAATGGAATATTGATTTACTGCTGGGCGGCTCGCAGAAAGTGCTTTCAGCGCCCCCTGGCATGTCTTTCCTTTCCATCAGCGCGCCCGCCTGGGATATTATCGAAGAGGTTGACTACCCCGGCTACGACGCCCTCAAGCCGTTCAGAACCGCCGTTCAAAATGGTTACTTCCCTTACACCCCTTACTGGCACGGATTGGCCGCTCTGCACGCGGCTACTGAACTGCTGTTGGCCGAGGGGTTAGAGGCGTGCTTTGCCCGCCATGCCGAAGTTGCCCGCCTTTGCCGTGAAGAACTGCGCCGGATTGGCCTGGAAATCTTCCCCGCCCCCGGCGCGATTTCGTCTCCCACCGTCACAGCCGTCAAGGTTCCTGAAGGCATTCCCTGGGCTGAGTTCGACCGGCAGTTGCGCCTGCGCGGGTTGGTGGTGGGCGGCAGCTACGGCCCACTGGCCGGCAAAGTCTTCCGCCTGGGGCATATGGGTTCGCAGGCCAACCATGAACTGATTACCCAGGCGCTCACGGTGATTGAAGCCGTGCTAAGAGCAAGATAAGTGGTTCGCAAGGCTTTCTTAACCTTTTTACGCGGTCTGCTGCTGGCGGCTTTCTTCTGCCTGCCCCTTGTCCAGCCAGCGCGGGGGCAGTCTCGCACCCTGCGCTTTGAAAATCTTTCAGTTGAAGACGGGCTTTCGCAAAGCACCGTGCAGGCCATCCTGCAGGACTCGCATGGGTTTATGTGGTTTGGCACTGAAGATGGGCTGAACAAATATGACGGCTATACGTTTACCATCTACAAGCACGATCCCGATAACCCCTTTACCATCTCCGACAACGACATTCTAACGCTGTTTGAAGATTCGCGCGGCATGCTGTGGGTTGGAACTGGCCGCGGGCTGAACCGCTTCGACCCCGTTAGTGAAACCTTTCTCCGCTATCTGCATGACCCTCAAAACCCCCTCAGCCTCAACGGTTCCACCGTAACCGCCATCCTCGAAGACCCCGCTGGCAACATCTGGGCCGGAACTGAGGACGGCCTGAACCGCCTCAATGCCGCCGACGATACCTTCGTCCACTACCAGCACTATCCCGACCGCCCCATGTCGCTGGGCAGTAACCTGATCACTGCCCTCATCCTTGACCCCCCCGGCGGGATGTGGGTCGGTACGTCTGACGGGCTGGATTACTACAACTTCGCCACGAACCAGTTCACCCATTACCGCTCTGACCTGCGCAATCCGCGCAGCCTGAGCAGCAACAAAATCCTTTCGCTCTGGCTGGATCGCTACGGACTGCTGTGGGTCGGCACGGAAGATGGTGGTTTGAACCGCTTTAACGCCACCGACAAAACTTTTACATCCTATAAAAGCCGCGCCGGCAACCCCTATGCGCTGGTCAGCAACGACATCCGCACCATTTTTGAAGACAGCAAGGGCCGCCTGTGGGTCGGCACGCGCAAGGCCCTCCACCGTCTGGAGCGCCGCGAAGATTATTTTATCCACTACCTGCACGACCCCAAAGACTCTCACAGCCTGAGCAGCAGCTACATCCTCTCACTCTACGAAGACCGCTCTGGCGTGTTTTGGATCGGCACATTCAGCGGGGGTGTCAATAAATACAATCAGACGGATGACCGCTTCATCCTACACCAGTACCAGCCAGGCGTCACCAACAGCCTGAGCGACAATATGGTTCATGCCATTTTTGAAGATCAGGATGGAGTGGTATGGGTTGGGACGATGGATGGCGGGCTGAACCGCTATGACGCGGAAACTCAGTCTTTTAAGGCGTACATCCACAACCCGCTCGACACTTCTACCCTCGGCAGCAACGATGTCCGCGCTATTCTTGAGGATCGCAGCGGCGCGTTATGGGTTGGAACGTATGGCGGCGGGCTGAACCGCTTTAACCCCGATACCGGGCGTTTTACGCGGTTTTTGCACAACGCCAATAACCCCTACAGCCTGAGCGATGACCGCGTTTTAAGTCTTCTCGAAGATCACCGCGGCGTGCTGTGGATTGGAACCCAGGCCGGCGGGTTAGATTTGCTGGATCGCAGTACCCTGCGTTTCCATCACCTCCAGTTTGGCGGCCGCGAAACGGCGGGCAGCGAAGACCCGGTACGCGCCATCTATCAAGCCAAAGACCGCTCGCTCTGGATCGGTACCAACCACGGCATTTACGTTTTAAACCCCGAAACCCTCGAATACCGGCATTACTTTAATGATCCCAAAGACAGCAACAGCCTGAGCAGTGACCGCGTGCTCTCGTTTTACGAAAGTCCCGATGGCGTCATGTGGATTGGGACCATCCAGGGCGGGCTGAACCGCTTTGACCCGGCTCTAGAAACCTTCCGGCGCTACACCCAAAAACACGGGCTGCCCAACGACTCGGTCTTTGGCATCTTGCCCGACCATGAAGGGAATTTGTGGTTGTCCACCAATATGGGTCTCTCGCGCTTCGACCCCGCCACTGAACGCTTTCGCAATTTTGACGTGCGCGACGGCCTGCAAGGCAACGAATTTAACGTTGGGGCGTACTTCCGCAACAAGCGCGGCATTCTCTATTTTGGCGGAGTGCACGGCTTTAATCTGTTCGACCCCCGCAGCATGGCCGACAACCTCGTTCCGCCGCCGGTGGTGATCACCGCGTTTAAAAAGTTCAACCAGATCGAACGCAAAGACCTGGCCGAAAACGAACTGATCGTTTTATCGTATCAGGACAACTTTATCTCCTTTGAATTTGCGGCCCTCGATTACTCCACACCCGATAAGAATCAGTATGCCTACAAGCTGGAAGGCTTCGACCGCGATTGGGTCTACGCCGGCACCCGGCGCTACACCAGTTATACCAACCTGAAAGGCGGAGATTACGTCTTTCGCGTCAAGGGCGCGAACAAAGACGGCATCTGGAACGAAGCCGGTACGAGCGTGCGCATCCATGTCATCCCACCGGTATGGGAACAGTGGTGGTTCAACGGTGCGATGGTCTTTCTGTTCGTCAGCAGTGCTGTTGGGGCCTTCTGGCTGCGGGTCAAGCGCATTCAGGAACAACAGGCCAGGCTGGAAGAGCAGGTCCGCGAGCGCACCGCTCAGATCGAGCGTTCCGCCGCCGAAATCGAGCGCCGCCGCCAGGTAGCCGAGGGACTGCGCGAGATTCTCGCCATTCTGAACTCTAATATGTCCCTGCGCGAGTGTCTCGACCATATCACCCACCAGGCCATCCGGCTGATGGACGCAAGCGCAGTGGTGATCTTCCGCCGCGGCGAAGGCAATCTGCCGGTGGTAGTGGCCTACAACCTGCCCGGCTCTCGGCTGGACCCCGGCCCTAATTCGCCGTTCTCTACCGGATCGAACATGCCGGTTGTCTTCACCCCAGAATGGCTCTGCAATCCGGTGCTGGCAGGCCAAACCATGATTCTGCAAGATGTAGCCGCTTTTATCGCCGCCAGCAACGCCGCGCATCCGGGCAGCATCCCATCCCTCGATCCCGGCGGCAATTTTGGCCCCGCAAGGCGTTGGGAAAATATTCTCCTGCAAGATTACCGCGCCATGCTCGCGGTTCCCCTCATCCTGAATGAAGAGGTAGATGGCGGCCTGCTGCTGGCCTACGAACAGCCCCGCCTGATCTCTGAAGAAGATCAACAGACTGCCGCCGGGTTTGCCGACCACGCCGCGCTGGCAATTGCCAATGCCCGCCTGCGCAGCCAGGCCGAGGAATTGGCCGTCTCTTCTGAGCGCAGCCGCCTGGCCCGCGATCTGCATGACGCCGTCACGCAGACTCTCTTTGCCACCAGCCTGATCGCTGACGTGCTTCCGCGCCTGTGGGAGCGCAACCCCGAAGCCGGCAGGCAAAAACTGGCCGAAGTCCGCGAGTTAACGCGCGGCGCTCTGGCCGAAATGCGCACCCTGCTGATGGAACTGCGCCCCGCGGCTCTCGAAGATGTTCCTCTGCCGGACCTCTTACAGCAGCTCAGCGAAGCCTTTACCGGGCGTGCCCGCGTGCCGGTAGACCTGAACCTGGACCGCACTATTAACCTGCCGCCCAATGTAAAAATTGGCTTTTACCGGATTGCCCAGGAAGCCCTGAACAACATCTCCAAGCACGCCAGGGCCTCGCAGGTCCAGATTCACCTGGTCCAAGAAAACGGCCATGTGCAAATGCTCATTTCCGATAACGGCATCGGGTTTGACCTTCACAAAAACAACCTGCCCGATCACTTTGGGCTGGGGATCATGGAAGAACGGGCGCAGTCGGTCGGGGCCGCCTACACGATCCAGAGCCAGGTAGGCTCCGGTACGCAGATCCGCGTGGCCTGGGAAGCCGAACCCGAAACGCGCCAGGTGCGCTAACCCCCTAAAAATCTGGTAGAATTTCACATCTTTAATCGTAGGAGTCGGTATGTCACAGTCCCCGCAAAATACCCTGGTCATGAAGTTTGGTGGGACGTCGGTTGGGTCCGTGGAAGCGATGACCCAGGTGGTGCGGATCATCCAGCAGGCGCGCAGCGAGTGGCGCAACCTGGTGGTCGTCGCCTCGGCACTCAACGGCGTCACCAATCTGCTGTTGGATACCGCTGTCCGTTCCAGCAAGGGCGACCGTAAAGCCTATCTCCCGGCCGCCCAGGAACTGCAGGCCCGCCACGATGAACTGACCGACGCGCTCATCACTGACCCGGCGCGCGGGGCGCTCCTTAAAGATGAAATCGCCGAACTGGTTGCTGATTTTTCCAGCCGCTGTCAGGCCATGGCAGTGCTGGGCGAAGCCACGCCACGCGCCCTCGATGCCGTGGCTGGCCTGGGCGAACGCATGAGCGTGCGCGTCCTATCCGTCGCCCTCGATTCGGCTGGAATTCCGGCGGCCTTTGTCGAAGCGACCGAACTAATCGTCACCGATCACCACTTTCAGGCCGCCCACCCCGACCTGGCCGCCACCACCGCCAAAACGCGCGCCCGCCTGCTTCCCCTGTTAGACAGGGGCCTGGTGGTCGTCACCACCGGCTTCATTGGCGCCACGCCCGAAGGCGTACCGACCACCCTGGGCCGCGGCGGCAGTGATTACTCGGCAGCCCTGTTGGGCGCCGCCCTGCCCGCTGATGACGTTTGGATTTGGACCGACGTGGATGGCGTGATGACCGCCGACCCGCGCCTGGTCCCCGACGCGCGCACCATCCCAGAACTATCCTACCGCGAAGTCTCTGAACTGGCCTACTACGGCGCGAAGGTTCTCCATCCTAAGACGATCCGCCCCGTCATCGAAGCTGGCATCCGCCTGCGGGTGTGCAACACCTTCAACCCCAGTCACCCTGGCACGCGCCTGGTGGCCGAAATGCCCTCTTCAGACCGGGTGGTCAAGGCCGTCACCGCCATTCGCGGCTTGCAGCTCATCACCATCGAAGGCCGCGGCATGCTTGGCGTCCCCGGCGTGGCGGCGCGTACCTTTAGCGCCGTGGCCGCCACCGGAACCAGCGTGCCGCTCATCACCCAGGCATCTTCCGAACAGAGCATTTGCTTTGCCGTCCCTTCCGAATCGACCCGCGCCGTCCTGGCGGCGCTCAATGCCGCCTTTGCCCAGGAGATCGCCAGCCGCGATATTGACCGCATCTGGGCATCGGACGAGGTGGTCATTATCTCTGTCGTCGGTTCGGGCATGCGCAACACCCCCGGCGTGGCCGGGCGGGTGTTCAACGCCCTGGGCGAAAAGTGCGTCAACGTCATCGCCATTGCCCAGGGGTCTTCTGAAGTCTCAATCAGCCTGATCGTCGATGCGGCCGACACCCGCGCCGCCGTCCAGGCGCTCCACGAACAAGTTGTGAGGCCAACATGAGCGAAAGAATCCCCGTAGCAGTCCTGGCTGCAACCGGCAGCGTGGGCCAGCGTTTCATCCAATTGCTCGATAACCATCCCTGGTTCGAGGTCAAAGCCATCACCGGGTCTGACCGTTCCGTTGGGCAGCTTTACGGCGAAACCTGCCGCTGGCTGCTGCCCGAACCCATGCCGGCCTGGGCGCGCACCATGACGGTGCTGCCCACCACACCAGAAGCCGCCAACACCCCCATTGTCTTTTCTGCCCTGCCAGCGGAGATTGCCAAAACCGCCGAACCGCAGTTCGCCCAGGCGGGCATCAAAGTCTTTTCCAACGCCTCCACCTACCGCAAAGAGCCAGACGTGAGCATTCTGCTGCCCGAAGTCAACCCCGATCAGGCCCCCATCGTCGAGGCGCAGCGCCGCAAGCGCGGCTGGAGCGGTTATATTGTCACCAATTCCAACTGTACCAGCACCGGCATGACAGTGGTCCTCAAAGCCCTGCACGACGCCTTCGGCGTGCAGATGGTCTTTGCCGTTTCGCTCCAGGCCATTTCAGGGGCGGGGTATCCCGGCGTGCCTTCGATGGACATCATTGACAACGTGATTCCCTACATCGGCGGCGAAGAGGAAAAAGTAGAATGGGAGCCGCGCAAGATGATCGGCAAGATCGTGGATGATGAAATTGAGCCAGCAGACTTTGTGATCTCGGCCCATACCAACCGCGTGGCCGTCAGCGACGGCCATATGGTGTGTCTTTCGGTCGAAACCCGCCGCCGCGTTGATGCCCGGCACGCCATCCAGGCCCTGCGCGACTACCAAGCTCCCGCCGTCAGTTGCGACCTGCCTTCTGCGCCGCACCCCGTCATCGTGGTGCGCGACGAACCCGACCGCCCTCAGCCTCGCTTAGATCGCGCCACCGGACGCGGCATGAGTACTGTCGTGGGCCGGGTGCGCCCAGACCCGATCTACGATCTAAAAATGGTGGTGCTTTCGCACAACACCATCCGCGGGGCCGCTGGCGGTTCCATCTACAATGCCGAATTAATGGTCAAACTGGGGCTTTAACCCATGCTCGCTCTCTCTCCCTATGCGCAGGAAATCCTGCATGACTCGCTGGCGTGGATGGCCCCTCTCTACGACCCCGCCGCCCGACTGCTGTGGCACCCCGGCGACCCCGATTACCGCGGCGAGCCGCGCCCGCCTTCGCACATGGTACGCGACAGCACCTATTACGCCCTCGGCCTGCTGATGCGCGCCGCCCCAGGCGACGCGGCGCGGGCCGAGGATGTGCTGAACGCCATCCTCGATTACCAGTTAGATGAACCCGGAGCCGTTTACCACGGTACGTTCTTGCGCTCGCCCGAAGAGCCCCGCCCCGGCCCCGGCGCGCGCGAATGGCGCGATTATGATCCCAACTGGCGCGACTTCATCGGAACCGGCTTTGCTCTCATCCTCATCCACTTCGAGCCGCTCCTGTCTCGCCCCCTGATTGAGCGCATCCACCGCGCGCTGCGCCTGGCCGTAGAAGGCACGCTGGCGCGCCAGGTTCGCCCCGGCTATACCAACATCGCCCTGATGGACGCCTACCTGCTGCATTTCAGCGGGGCACGCCTGGGCGTACCCGCATGGATGCAGGCCGGCGAAGTCCTGGCACAGCAGGTCTACGATCTGTTCCAGGAAAACGGGGCTTTTGAAGAGTACAACTCCCCCACGTATTACGGTACGGACCTCTACGCCCTGCGGCTGTGGAATACCTTCTGCAACTACCCCTCTGGTTCAGAACTGTTGGCCCGCCTGGGCCATGCTATGGAAACCCGCCTGTGGGAAGACATCGCCCGCTATTACCACGCCGGGCTGGGCAATGTAGCCGGCCCCTATGACCGCAGTTACGGCATGGATATGCGCCGCTATGCCGCTCTGTTAGGGTTGTGGATCTGGCTGGCCGTTGGGCGCAGGCTGGCCCCCTTCCCCGATACGACCCGGCCCTTTGGTCACTGCGCCGATCTGTGTTTTGGCCCCTGCGCGGCCATCACTGGGGTGAACATCCCGGCTGGCGCGCTGCCGCACTTTTTGGCCTTTCAGGGGCCGCGCCTGGTGCAGCAGCCCATCTCCAGCAGCCCGCGCCGCGTCGCCTCAGCCTGGATTGATGCGCATTTTATGATGGGCGGCGAGTGGACCAGCCGGGCCAAACCGGGGTACGGCCAGTTTCACCCCTTCACCCTGCACTGGCAAACGCTAACCGGTCAGACGGGTTGGGCCAGGCTGCGCCACGAGAACCCGGTGGACGTGCAGATCGAGCCAAAAACAGCCGGCATTGCCGGCAGTGGGGCGCTGGTATTTGAAGTCTATGCCCCAGGCGTCCAGGTCACCGATTTGCGCCCTCGCGCCTGGCAGTTAAACGGGGTCAGCGTGAGCGTTGAGAATGGCCCTGCCACCTTCCAGGCCCGCCAGGTGGAAGAAGATTATTTTGAGATCCACTATGCCCAGGAAGGGGAGTTTGCGTTCCGGCTCTACGTCAGCTAAGCGCGAGCTGGCGGGCCGTTACGGCAAAAAATTGTGATACGTCTCTGTGGAGCGTGCCGCTTCCTGCACCCGCTGGTAAAATGCAGTCAGCGCGGCGGCAATGCGCGCAGTATGCCCTAACACCCAACTGCCATCTTCGACGTCGCCTTCCTGGCGGCGCTGTGTCTGCACCAGCCAGTCAGCGCAGGCCGCCGACAGTGCCAGAGGTACGCCCGGCAGGCGCAGCAGGGCTTCGAGCGCCAGGCAGACGTTTTCATAATCCGCTGGAGTATAGGCCCACCCCCACCCGCTCAGGCGCTCTGGCCGGGTCAGTACTGGCGTCAGGCTGCGCCTCAGCCAATCCACCGCGCGCCCCAAGGCCGCCCGGTAAGGCTCCAGCGGCAGATCAAAGGCCCGCAGTGCCAGAAAACCTTGCAAAGCGTCACAGGTCTTGCCGGCGCGCGGGTCACCCGTCAGGGTATAGGCTTCCAGGTCGGGGCGCGTGCTGCCGTTATTCCAGCTTCCATCCAGGTTTTGCGTGCAGGCCAGCCAGTGCGCGGCCCGCTGCATGGCCGTCAGAAAGCGGTCGTCGCCCACTTCAGCCAGCGTTTGCATCGCCATCACTGTAGCGCCTACCTCGCTGAAGCGGCGCACCGGCGTTGCCACCGCGTACCCCCACAGGCTGGCATCCCAGCCGCCATCATCATTCTGGGCATGGTACAGGCGCTCGATCCCCCGGTAAATGCGCACGGCGGTTTCTTTGCGCAAAAACTCGCGCCCGCCGCGCAAAAAACAGCGCGCCATCATCCCCAAGTGGTAAACCGATAGCGCCCCTTCCGCCCCAATCATATCAGAAGCCCAATCTTGCGGGTGCTGTTCCAGGTACGCATAGCCGGCCTGGAGTAACGCCTTCAGATCTGCATCAACCGTAATCTCCGCGCAGCGGCGAACCGCGCCCAGGAACAGCACGGTATGGGCCGTATGCCAGAGGTTGCTCTCTTCCACGCGCGGACCCCAACCACCGTCGCGGTGATGGCTGCGCTCCACCCGCCGCACCGCCCGGCGGATACTCTCCGCTGTTTGCGCCAGTATCCGGCTTACGTCCCATTCAGCCGGAATACCGCCCTCCTGCTCCCCTCCGGCCGCTACGTGGGCCAGCGGCGCAGACGAACACGCCTGCCCCCCGCCGCGCGCGCGGAAAAAATCCAGCATTTGGGCGTACTTCTCTGCATCCGTTGCCGCGCTTGCCAGCAAATTCAAGAAGTAGCTGCGAAATTCAGGATCATTCAGGGCATCAATAATAGAAGGATCGGGTTCCATAAGGACTGCCTTTAACAATAAGAATGGAGCCAGAATATTCTTTAAATTATAGCAAGTTCACGCCCACTTTTTGCAGGCAATTTTTACATGGGCTATAATAATCAAAACTCTAACGGCGGTGAACCCATGGCTTTCTTTGATTTCCCCCTCGATCAGCTTAGAACTTACTGCCCCCCGCGAGTCGAACCTGCCGACTTTGATGCCTTCTGGAACGACACCCTGGCTGAAGCCCGCGCTTATCCCCTCGATGCTCGCTTCCAACCCTATGCAGCAGGGTTCAAAACCCTGGAATTCTTCGACGTGACCTTTAACGGCTTCGGCGGACAGCCTATCAAAGGGTGGTTCGTCATCCCTAAGAATGCTTCTGGCCGGCTGCCCTGCGTGGTAGAGTACATTGGCTACGGCGGCGGGCGCGGACTGCCCATCAACTGGCTGAACTGGGCCAGCGCCGGTTTTGCCCACTTTGTCATGGACACGCGCGGCCAGGGTTCCACCTGGATGCCCGGCGATACCCCCGACCTGGAAGCCGAAGGCTCGAACCCGCAGTTCCCCGGCTTTATGACGCGCGGCGTTCTATCTCCGCGCACCTACTACTACCGCCGCGTCTTCACCGATGCCGTGCGCGCCATCGAAGCCGCCCGCACGCACCCGGCGGTAGACCCTGGCCGCATTGCCCTCACCGGCGGCAGTCAGGGCGGCGGCATTGCCCTGGCGGCGGCAGGCCTGGCCCCCGATGTGCAGGTCGTCATGCCCGATGTGCCTTTCCTATGCCATTACAAACGCGCCACCACCCTGGTCAACACCCACCCCTACGGCGAAATCGCCGCTTTCTGCAAAACCCACCGCGATAAAATCGAGACGGTCTTCAATACCCTATCCTACTTTGACGGTGTCAACTTCGCCCCGCGCGCCAGGGCCAGGGCGCTCTTCTCCACGGCTCTGATGGATGACATCTGCCCGCCTTCCACCGTCTTTGCCGCTTACAACTATTACGCCGGACCCAAAGACATCATCGTCTACGAATACAACCAGCACGAAGGCGGCGGCATTTTCCAGAGCGAAGCCAAAATCCGCTTCCTCGACCAGATCTGGCCTCAACGCTGATGCTCGCCATCCGGCGCTTTCCCCACAACCCCATCATCCGCCCCGGCATGGACCCGACCGGACGCATGGGTTCTAACATCAACGGCCCCTCGCTCATCCAGGCCCCCGACTGGCTGCCAGGCCGCTTGGGGCGTTACTATCTCTATTTTGGCGACCATCACGGCACATATATCCGCCTGGCTTATGCCGATCAACTGGCCGGGCCCTGGACAATTTACTCCCCAGGAACCCTCCAGCTTGATCAGACCTCCTGCCGCGACCATCTCGCCTCGCCAGATGTCCACGTAGATCACGCCCGCCGCCAGATTCGTATGTATTATCACGGCCCGGTAAACGTGCGCGAGCAAAAATCTTTTGTGGCCCTCTCATCCGACGGCATCCACTTTAAAAGCCGCGCCGGAGAACTGGGGTTAAGCTACTTCCGCGTCTTTCAGTGGGGCGGCTGGCATTACGCCCTGGCAATGCCCGGCGTCTTTTACCGTTCACCAGACGGTCTGAGCGGCTTCGAACAAGGCCCCACCCTGTTCTCGCCCAACATGCGCCACTCTGCTCTTCAACTCCAGGGCAATCGTCTGTGGGTCTACTATACCAACGCCGGTGACTGCCCTGAATCGATCCTGCGCGTTTCCATTGACCTCACCTCCGACTGGCTCTCCTGGCAAACCAGCCCGCCAGAAGTGGTGCTTCAGCCCGAAACCGACTACGAAGGCGGACACCTGCCCCTCGAACCCTCTCAGCGTGGGTTTATTGACGTTCCCGTCCGCCAGTTGCGCGACCCCTGCGTTTACGAAGAAGACGGCAGAACGTACCTGCTCTATGCCGTCGCTGGCGAAAGCGGCCTGGCAATCGCCGAAATTGTTGAGGTTTAAATACAATCGTTTGCGGCGAAAAGCGCCGCAAACGATTGTGATAAAAACAACCCGGTCTTTTACTTCCGACTTTCCTGGACCCACTGAAGCACGTTGCGCACCGTGTCGCGCATCGCGCCCCAATCACCCGCCGCGATCCATTCCTTCTTTGCCAGGTTACTGCCCATGCCCACGCAGGCCGCCCCGGCTTTGATCCACTTCTCCACGCTCTCTTTCGTGGCTTCCACCCCGCCCGTCGGCATAATCCGCGACCAGGGCATGGGCCCTAACACCGCCTTGATAAAAGCCGGGCCGCCGACCGTCTCTCCAGGGAAGATTTTGACGATCTCCACGCCCATTTCTTCAGCGGTCGAAATCTCCGTGGCCGAAGCACAGCCGGGCATATACGGGATCTTGCGCCGGTTGCACAGTTTGGCGATTTCCACGTTAAAAATCGGGCTGACGATGAAGTTGGCCCCGTGCGCAATGTACAGCGCCGCCGTGGGCGCATCCATCACCGAACCAACGCCCAAAATCACCGGCGATTTTTTGGCCTCCAGCGTATCATTCAGGTGATTAAACACCCGCAGAGCTTTATCACCGCGGTTGGTGAACTCGATCACGCGCGTGCCGCCTTCGCTAAAGGCATTGGCGATATTCTCCGCCACCGCGCCGTCGCCGTGATAAAACAGCGGAACCAGCCCGGCGGACAGAATCGCCTCATAGACTTCCAAACGGGTAAAGCGAGCCATATCGGTTCCTCCTTAGCGCGCCACGCGGCCCGAAGCATCGCCCTTCATCAGCTTTTCAACCTCGTCCACGCTCACCTGGTTGAAATCGCCGATGATGGAGTGCTTGAGGCACGAAGCCGCCACTGCAAAATTCAGGGCTTTCTGGTCATCGTTATAGGTCAGCATCCCGTAGATCAGCCCGCCCACAAACGAGTCGCCGCCGCCCACACGGTCAACAATGTATTCAATATCGTAGGTGGGGGCACTGTAGAACTTGCCGTTGTTCATCAGCACGCCCGACCAGGTATTGTGGGTCGCCGAGATGGAGCCGCGCAGCGTCACCGCGACAGCCTTGAGGTTGGGGAAGCGCTCGATCATCTTGTCGCACACGTAGCGGTAGTGTTCGGCCTCCACCTTGCCGGCGGTCACATCGGTTTCGGGGGCTTTAATGCCAAAGACCTGCTCGGCGTCTTCTTCGTTGCCAATGGCGATGTCGCACCACTTCACCAGTTCGGGCATCACCTCGCCAGCTTTCTTACCCCACTTCCACAAATTCTTGCGGTAGTTCAGGTCCACCGATACCGTCAGGCCCATTTCATGAGCGCACTGAGCGGCTTCGATAGCAACTTCGGCGGCGCTGCCAGAGATCGCCGGGGTGATGCCGGTCGTATGGAACCAAACGGCATCCGCGAAGACCGCTTTCCAGTCAATCATGCCCTTTTGGATAGTCGCCGCCGAGGAATTGGCGCGATCATAAATGACCTTGCTACCACGTTGGGCCGCGCCGGTCTCTAAGAAGTAAATGCCCAGGCGGTCGCCGCCGCGCACGATGAAGCGCGTGCCAATCCCCTGCTGGCGTAACGCGGCCAGGCAGGCGTCGCCCAGGTCGTTCTTGGGCAGCCGGGTAACGTACTCTGTCGGCACGCCATAGTTCGCCAGCGATGCCGCCACATTGGCTTCGCCGCCCGCATAAGAGACCTCAAAGGTCTTGGTCTGTGGGATGCGCAGATAGCCGGGCGGGTTTAACCGCATCATAATCTCGCCAAAAGTGACAACGTGTTTCATAGGTTCCTTTCCTTGGGGGAAATGAGGTACTAGATTAATTGTAGCACTGCGCTATTAACCCGTCAACCTGTAATACAGGATGGCTCTGGGAGCTTACGCATTGATTTTGCCCACCGACAACAGAGCGCGGAAGGATTGGATGGTCTGCCGCACCCCCTCCACTAACGGCGTTTCGGGCAGGTCAGGGAAGGCCGCGGCCAGCGCGGAGCCATCAAACCCCGCCGGGAAGGGCAGGGGTGCATCTCGATAGGTGATCTCCGCCCCCGGGCATTCCGCGCGGATCAGGTCAATCACTTCGGCGCAGGTGGTAGGCTTACCGCCCAGGTTAAAGACTCGCGCGCCGTCCAGCGGGCGCTCCGCCGCCAGGATGCACAGCCGCGCCACGTCTGAAGCAAAATGAAACTGGCTGGGACCGTTGAAGCCGATGTGATAGGGCTTGCCCGCCGCCGCCGCCAGCATGGCTTTGGTCGGGTCTGAGGTCATGCCCTGGTCCCGCCCCACTCCATAGACCGTATAGGGACGGATCGCCGTGCTGCTGATGCCGTGATCGGCCCAATACACCCGCGCCGTGCCTTCATTGGCGACTTTATAAACGCCGTACAGCGTCATCGGTTCGAAGGCCAGGTCACGCGCTACCTCTCCGGCCCGTCCGGGCGGCGGCGGGCCATAGACGGCCACCGAAGAGGCATACATCAGGTGTTTCAACCCGGCCTGGCGCGCGCCCTCAAAGACGTTGACCGTACCCGTCACATTAACCTGTGCCCCCAACGCCGGGTTGGCGCGGCAGAAAGGCACTTGCAGCGCCGCCAGGTGGATGATATGCGTCACCGCATGCGTTTGGATGGCGTTCAACACCTGGGCCGGGTCGGTCAGGTCGCCGCGCACAAAGGTGATCGCTTCCTCTTGTTCCTCGCGCTCCAACAGCAGATCCAGCCGCGAGCGGTTTTCGCTCAGGTCAAAGCTCACGGCGCGCTTGCCCTGCCGTGCCAGGTGATACAGCGCCCACGCGCCAATGCATCCCATTGCCCCGGTGACGAGGTAAACGGGCGGCGCGGCGCTCATTCCATCTCCGCCACCAGAGGGTTGGTCAGCTTGCCCAAAGGTCCCACCTCCACCGTCATGCTGTCGCCGGGTTTCATCCACACCCGCTCCGCGCCCTGGCGGCCCAAAATCACCCCTTCGGGCGTGCCGGTAGAGATCAAATCGCCGGGTTCCAGAGTCATGTGACGGCTGATAAAGCTGACCAACTGCTTCACCGGGAAGATCATGTCAGACGTGTTTGAGTTCTGGCGCAGTTCGCCATTGAGCCAGCAGCGCACCGGCCAGTTCTGCGGGTCGGGGGCTTCGTCTGCCGTTAACAGGTAAGGGCCAAGGGGCAAGAAGCTATCCAGCGTTTTGCCTAACAGCCATTGGCTGGTCAGTCCCTGTAGTTCGCGCGCGCTGACATCGTTGGCATTGCAGTAGCCCAACACGTAATCGAGCGCCTGGTCTTCCGGTACATATTTGGCGCGCCGCCCGATCACCACGGCCAGTTCGGCTTCATAATCGTACTTTTGAGCAATTTTCGGCAGCGGAATCGGCTGATTATGAGCCGCCACCGCATTCTGAAACTTAGAAAACAGCACCGGCACGGGCGGAACTTCCAGCTTCGACTCGCGGGCATGGTTGCGGTAGTTCAGCCCAATGCAGATAATCTTGCCGGGCTGCGGCACGCATGGCCCATACTCAATTTTACCTTCATCCAGCAGCCAGGCCGCGCTGCCAGCTTCTGCCAGGGCGCGTTCCACAAAACGCTGTAATATTGGCAGCGCCGCCAGCCCCTGCCGGTAAAACGCTTCTGGCGTGGAGGGTACATCTGCCACGTTCAGCGACTGATTCGCCATTGCCACGTCCACAATGCCCTGCGGCGTTTTGATGCCCAGCCGGTAAGCGCCGTGATGCTTAAAAGTCAACAGGATCATATTCGCAATTCCTCTCCAAAGTTGGGGTAAACAGCTTACGGGCAGCCCCCCGCGCGCCCATAAAAATGGTCAGGATAGGTTTTAAGTATACATGATTTCGCGGTACGCCAGCCTTCCCGCGCCGCCGGGGCGCGCTGTGCCAGCGAGCCGCCCCACTTTATGAATGATCGTCCGCTTTTTTGAGGTAAAATTTTGATAAGAGCTTTCCTATTCCCAGCGCAGGAGGAACAACTATGCCCTATCTTCTCGGAATCGATGTGTCTACCACTGGGGTTAAGGCCCTTTTAATCAACCAAAACGGCGGCGTGGTCGGCAGCGCCAACACCGAGCATCCGCTTTCTACCCCCTACCCCCTGTGGAGCGAACAAGACCCGGCAGATTGGTGGAACGGCGCAGTGCGCAGCATCCGTCAGGTATTCCAGGAAACCGGCGTATCGGCGGATGAGGTCGCCGGCGTTGGCCTTACCGGGCAGATGCACGGGCTGACCCTGCTGGATGAGGCCGGGAACGTCCTGCGCCCGGCCATTTTATGGAACGACCAGCGCACCGGCGCGCAGTGCGACGAAATCCGCGCCCGGTTGGGCAAAGCCCGCCTGATTCAAATTACCGGCAACGATGCCCTCACCGGCTTCACTGCGCCCAAAATCTTGTGGGTTCAGGAGAATGAACCGGCGGTGTTCGCCCAAACCCGCCACATCTTGCTGCCCAAAGATTACGTGCGCTACCGCCTGACCGGCGACTTTGCCATGGATAAAGCCGATGCCGCCGGAACCATCCTGTTAGACATTAAAACTCGTGAATGGTCCGCGGAGGTTCTCCAGGCCCTGGGCATCCCCTCTGAATGGCTGCCCCGCACCTATGAAGGGCCAGAAGTGACCGGGGTCATCTCCCCGCAGGCCGCTGAGCTAACCGGCCTGCGGGCCGGCACGCCGGTCATCGCTGGCGGCGGCGACCAGGCCGCCCAGGCGGTGGGCGTAGGCGCGGTACAGCCGGGCATTGTGGCCCTCACGTTGGGAACTTCTGGCGTGGTCTTTGCCACCACCGGCCAGCCGTTCATCGAACCAGAAGGCCGCCTGCACGCCTTTTGTCATTCCGTCCCAGGGCGCTGGCATCTGATGGGCGTCATGCTCTCGGCGGCTGGCAGCCTGCGCTGGTTCCGCGATACCCTGGCCCCCGGCGTTTCGTACGATGACCTGCTGGCCCCGGCCCAATCGGTTCCGCCGGGCAGTGAAGGGCTGTTGTTCCTGCCGTATCTTACCGGCGAGCGCACCCCCCACCCCGACCCGCTGGCCCGCGGAGCCTTCGCCGGGCTGACCGTGCGCCACAGCCTGCCCCACATGACCCGCGCCGTCCTGGAAGGCGTTGCTTTTGGCCTGCGCGACAGCTTTGAACTAATTAAAGCCGCCGGGTTAGCCAGCATTGATCAGGTGCGCGTTTCGGGCGGCGGAGCGCGCAGCCCGTTGTGGCGTCAGATTCTGGCAGATGTGTTCAATACCGAGTTGGTAACGGTCAACACCACCGAGGGGGCGGCCTTCGGCGCGGCTCTTCTGGCGGGCGTTGGGGCTGGCCTGTGGAGCAGCGTTGATGCGGCCTGCGCCGCCGCCGTGAAAACCACCGGTCGCACCACGCCCAACGCCCAAACGGCCCAGAAGTACGATCAGGGCTATTTCCTGTACCGCCGGTTGTACCCGGCCCTGAAAGAAATTTCGCATGCATTGAATGCGCTGTAAGCAAAAATAGATACGGTTGGCGAATCAGGAATGCGATCACGGTAGGGGCAACCCATTCTGGTAAACTGTCCCTGCCGTGATCGGTCGTTTGCTGAATTGTGTATCACTTGCAGGCTGTGACCCACAATTGATACACAATTTGAAATATTACCCAGCCTAGAGTTCGCCAACCGTGTTAAAATATCTTTCAAAGATTATACAAACATTTTTCGTTTCTGATATCTTGTTTATAGTTAAAAAACTATCCACAGAGGCGGCTTGGCCACCCGGCCCTTCCAAACAACTCTGAAAGGTTTTTATGCGCCTGTAATTCAACGGTAATTAAGACGTTATCTTTAGTAATACAACTTTTGCGTACCAGCGTGTAGAAAGTTAGTCCACTTACCTATTCTGGAACTTAGACCGCAAGGAAAGTCATGCATGGCAAAAATTATTGATCTATCCGATGATCCTATCTATACCATTAAAAACGTCGCTTCAAAAACCGGCATTCGGCCGGTAACGCTCCGCGCCTGGGAGCGCCGGCATGAAGTCCTTAACCCGCACCGCGCCGGCAATCGCTACCGCCTGTATTCTGAACGCGACGTCGCTATCTTGAAATGGATCAAGAACCGGGTAGATCAAGGAATTTCGATCAGCAATGCCGTTTCAGAACTGCGCAGCATGATCGGCAGCAATCTCTGGCCTGAGGCCCTTCCCACCGCTCCGGAACAATCTGCACAGGCCGGGGCCACCCCACCCTCAAACTATGCCGGACAGCTCTATGAGGCCCTGATACGCCACGACGAAAACCGGGCCGGCGACTTGCTGCGCAGTGCCCATTCTCTGTTCGACTTGCTCACCGTGTGTACGCAGATTTTCATACCGACCCTGCGCAATCTGGGCGAAGCTTGGTACCGGGGTGAGATTCGCATATCAACGGAACATTTCGCCAGCGTATTCCTGCGCGGCAAACTGCTCACTCTGCTTCAGGCGTACCCGGCGCGGCGCAATGCCCCCAAAATCATTATCGGCTGTGCCCCTACCGAACAGCACGAATTGGGCGGCCTGATGCTGGCCGTTCTGCTGCGCAGTCAGGGGTATCGGGTTGAATATCTGGGGCCCGACATTCCCCTGGAAGATCTGGCTGACTACGCCAGGGATGAACAGCCGAATATGGTGATCCTATCCGCAGTTATGGAAGATGCCGCTTACCAACTGCGCACCATGCAGGCTTTGCTCCAAAAAACCTCGCCCACTCCCCTGTTTGGTTTTGGGGGGCGCGCCTTCGATCTCCACGACCATCTGCGTCAGAGCGTCCCCGGTCACTACCTCGGAAATACGCTGGAGGCCGCCCTGGAGGATATCCCGCGCCTGCTCCATGTTCATCGGCAAGCCGTTTAAATACCACCGAAAACGTTGACACCTCATTTCACAAACTTTGTACAAACAATTGCAATCTCGACCAGGCACAGGTATATTGATCCCATATGACAGAAGAGAACCACAATCACAACGACCATATTCCCATGTACAATATCAAGGCGGTTTCCAGGCTGGTGGGTCTGCTGCCCGTCACCCTGCGCGCTTGGGAGCGCCGCTACGGCCTGCCGCAGCCTGGCCGTGGAGAACAGGGCTACCGGCTGTACTCTGAACACGATATCCGCACACTGCGCTGGCTCAAAGCCCAAAATGAAGCCGGGCTAAGCATTGGCCGCGCCGTTGAATACCTGAACGAACTACGCAGTGCCGGATATGACCCCGCTTCTCAATCCGCCTACCCACTGCCTCGCACGCTCCAGCGCGAACCGGTCGTTTCCTCAAAACCTTCCCTGCCTTCCCTGCCCAACCTGCACGGTGAGTTCTACGATGCCCTGCTCCATTTTGAAGAGCAGCAGGCCCTCGAAGTCATGCACCGGGCCTTTGCAATCTATACCGTAGAGCAGGTGCTGACCCAGATCGTCGAACCAACCCTGGTGGCGTTGGGCGAAGCCTGGCATCGCGGCACGCTGCCTATCGCCGTGGAGCATTATGCCACTCAGTTTTGCATGCAGCACCTGATGGCCATGCAGGCCGCCGCCGCCCCGCCCTCGCGCGAGGGCCTCATCGTGGCGGCCTGTGCCCCCGGCGAACAGCATCAGGTGGGCATCCTTATTCTCGTGGTCATGCTGCGCTGGCGCGGCTGGGATGTGAAATACCTGGGGCCAGACCTGTCTTTGGACGGCTTAAAAGAAGCTCTCCTGCCGCTTCGCCCTTATATTGTGATGTTTTCAGCCAACCGCTTCGACACAGCCCAGCGCCTGCTCGACTTACCCGCTATTCTCGCGCAGTTCCCCCATCCGCAGCCCGCGATCGTCCTGGGCGGGCAGGCCTTCCGTGCCGCCCGCCTGCCAGAATCGGTCCCGGCGACCTATCTGGATGGCTCCCCGGTCGCCATTGTTGAACAGATCGAGCGACTCATGGAGCGCATCTCCAACCCGGCGCCGGCCGCCAGAAAAAACGCCTGAAGCCTTAAAAAACTGAAGGCCACCGTTTCCGATGGCCTCCAATTCGGCTGCAGCACGTACTCGTTATAAAGTAACGAGGAGGCGTGCTGCAGCCTTAAGCGTATAACTACTATCCATTGTACAGCACCACCTCCTCTTTTTAAGGATAGCGGATGAATTGTGAGAGGCACGGCCTCGGAAAAATGCTTGCGAGTAATCCTGACCTCTGAACTCTAGTATCCAATAAATACCAGCCCCTGTCAAGTCAAAGAACCTTAAAGTCGTATTAGAATCACCGACAGAAATGCAAGGCCAGCCTAATGCATCACATGAACAAAACGCCAGGCGTTCTCCTGCACTTCCACACGCGAGAAGCTCCCCAGCACTTCAAACCAGGTCTGCCCGGGCTTGAAAGGAAACGGCGACAGGTCGCCAGGGTCTAGCAAGGTCAGCACCGAATCAATGCTGGGGCGTGACCAGATCACCGGGTAAATCTGGCCGTCACGGGCGATAAAGGCCGCCCCCGTACCGGCTTTATAACTTTTACCATCACAGCCGGTATAATCCGCCCCTTGGGGGTCCATCAAAATTTCCAACACTTCCATTTCTGGCGTCCGCAGGTAATCGCGGTGCGGAACGCACAGCATCACCACATTATCTGCCGCTACCGGCAGTGAGGTCTGCCGGTCAGTCAACTGCATGTACACTTCATTATTCCGGTTAACGTCATTTTGGGCATCAGCAAAGCGAAGGTAGCGCCCGGCGGCAGGGTCATAATCCCAGCGGTTATAAATCGCCCCAGAATAACGCACGTAAACCTGCTCAGCCGCCTGCCCACCTTCGGGTGGGGTCATCTGGAAGAACATGCCGTCCAGATTCTGGCGGGTGTTGTCAACGCCGCGCGTTCTCAGATAATCTTGCAGCGCGGCCGTATCGGCCACCAGCAGGTTCTTGCCGGCAGGGTCATAGCGGCACACCGCCGGGCAAGATTGTGTCGTCTCCAGAATAAGGCGGCTGGCAAAATCGGACCGGAAAAAGCGGTTGCGCACGTCTTCATAGGCACTCCCAAACACGAACACCGCTTTGTACATCTGCACCACGTTGGCGTCAAAAAACCTTCCAGAGCGAATCGGCCCCACCATGGGCGAATCCTGCCCATAAAAGACCGCCGCAAACCGGGTAGCGCCTAACTCGGTGTAATACTCATACACCAAATCCGCCAGCGAAAGCCCCCACTGTGGCCGGTGTTCGCGCGGAATATTCTCCACTTTAATCACAATCGGCCTGCGTTCTAAAATTTGCGGGTCCGCGACTTCTAACCCGGTGAGTGGGTTCACCCCGGCTTCAAACCCGGTGGGGCCGCGTCCTTCCGGCGGGTAACTGGGGGTTGGCGTGGCCGTTTCGGTCGGTGTGGGCGTTTCGGTTGGCGTGGTAGTGGGCCGGGCCGTTGCGCTAGGCCGGGCGGTTGCCGTAGAGCGCGCCTCAACTGCGGTAGGAATCGGGGTGGGGGTAAGTACCGGCGCGGTGGACCGCCCGCACCCCGCCAGAAAGATCAAGGCAATTAGCAGTACAAGATACCGTTTTTGCACAAAGCCCTCCTTGAATAACCAAATCATACTCGAAAACCTCCTGCTTCGTTAAACTAATTTACGATCAAACCGCATCATGTTTTTTGGGATAGCCGCATTGGCCGGCCTGCATCGCTTGAATCTTTCAAAGAAACCCCTATAATGAAACTGTTATGAGACCTTTCCGCGCCCTACCAGGCGGGCCCCTCGTCTTGAACAGCTTAGTCGTCTTGATCGCCAGCCTGCTGCTAACCGCATGGTGGCTTAAAACTCCGCCTGGGCTGCTTGGAAAGGCCGACGCAGTTGGCTATGCCGTGTGTCATCGCATCGCGGAGCGCTCTTTCTTTCTGGGCGACCGGCAGACTCCACTGTGCGCCCGCTGTTCGGGTATGTATTTGGGCGCTCTCGCCGGGATCGTCTACCTGAGCCGGTTTGGGCGGCGCGGGGGCGCGCCCTCTCTGAAGATCAGCATCGTTCTGGGCCTGTTTCTGGCCGCTTTTGCCCTCGATGGCGCCAATTCTTACCTGCACTTTTTCCCCCAGGCCCCCGGCCTCTACCAGCCGCAAAACTGGCTGCGCCTGATCACCGGCACCGGCCTGGGAGTGGGTATCGCGGCTATGCTTACGCCGGTGTTTCACCAGACCATCTGGCAGAAGTTTGCCCCAGAACCGGCTTTAGGGACCTGGCGGCAGTTCCTCCCCTTACTGGCCGCCGCCGCCGTCATTGACGCCATGGTGTGGAGCGGCAATCTGCTGTTCCTCTACCCGCTGGCAGTCCTCAGCAGCGTTGGCATTCTGGTCATCCTCACCATGGTTTACACCGTCGTTTGGGTAATGCTGAGCAAGCAGGAAAACCGCTTTACCTCCCTGCACAGCCTGGGCGTTCTGCTCGTGGCCGGTTTTGCCACTGCTTTACTGCAAATTGCCGTTATCGACGCCGGGCGCTATTGGTTGACCGGCACGTGGGCCGGATTTAATTTATGAACTGTATTGGAAAGTAGAGAGAAGCATGGGCCTGCTCGATATTTTGTCTGCCTTTGGGTTATCTGCCAGCGCCGGGCTGAATGCTTACATCCCGCTGCTGGTGGTGGCGCTGGTAGCCAAATTCACAGACCTCATCCACCTCAATTCCCCCTGGGACGCACTCACCAGTTGGTGGATCATTGGCCTGTTGGTTGTGCTTTCGCTCATCGAGTTCTTCGCCGATAAAGTCCCGGCGGTTAATCACGTCAACGATGCCATCCAGACCTTCATTCGCCCCACCGCCGGGGCCATTGCCTTCGCCGCCAGTGCCCGCGCCATCACAGACGTTCATCCCATCCTATCTATTGCCCTGGGGCTGTTGGTTGCCGGCGGCGTTCACACGGTTAAATCGGTCGCCGTCCGCCCCATGGTGACGGCCACCACCGGTGGCGCGGGGAACGTTCCGGTAAGCATCCTGGAAGATATCCTTTCCACCTTTGTTTCCATCCTGTCGGTAATCGTCCCGGCGCTGCTGGCGGTCTTTCTGGTGCTGCTCACCGCGTGGCTCATCTGGCGCGCATTCCTTAAACCCCACAAGAGAAAGGCTCTATAGCCATGTCTTACCAGCCTGCCCAACCCCCACCCTATTCCTACGAACCTTCTTACCCGCTCACCACCAGCGGGTGGGCCATTGCCAGCCTGATTGCCGGCGTGCTGGGATGGATTGGCGTTTTTGGCCTGGGCGGCGTTGTCGCCGTCATCACCGGGCATATTGCCAAAAACGAAATTCGCAACAGCATGGGCCGGGTGGGCGGCAGCGGCATTGCCACCGCCGGGCTGGTGCTGGGGTATCTCAACATCGCCCTCACCGTTCTTTCAATCTGCCTGTTCGTTCTGATCTTTACCGGGGTCATAAGCGGCGCGGCAATTTGCCCGTTCGTATTTGGCAGTAATTCCTTCGAGTAACCCAACCTACCGTACCCGCAATCCCTGATCTTCATTGAAACTGGAGGAGTGAATGGACCAGAACCAAAATAACAACCTGTTTGATGATAACCCACCTCCCGGCACCCCCCCAAACCAGGGCGGAGCACAGGTCTACCAGGCTCCCCCGGCAGGGCCGTACACCCCCACCACCCCGCCGCAAAAGTCGAACCGCACCCTCATTATCGTGGCCGTGGTCGTGGTGATACTGCTGTGCTGCTGCTGTTTGGCCGCCGCGGGCATTTGGGCCTGGAACAACGGAGATATGTACTTGCAAGATTTTGAATTCAACAGCCTGCTGCCTGTGCTGTCCTCATATCTCTAAATTTCGCCATGGGTTCTTTTGTGTGCAACAAATTTGCACACAAAAGAACCGCCCGCCCTTACCTTTCTCCACTTCGCCCCTGAAACAGCGCCTGCACCTCCTCCAGGGCGGCAAGGGCCTGTTGGCGCGTCTCCGCGTCAATCTCCAACGCCTCAAATTCGTCGCCGTCCAATACCAACAGGCGGCCATCCGGGTACACCAACAGGTCCAGCGCCAGGTCTACGTAGCGTACCTCGGCCCCGGCAAACTCCGCCGGCAGGCAGATATTGCAGTACCAGCCCTTAAGGTGATCGTCCGCCCGGTCGTGCATCTCAAAGACGTTATACCAGCGGTCATCGTAAAATTCCTCAACGAAGCGATCTCCCTTGCCCAGTAAAATGCCGTGAAAAAGCATATCTTCGCGGTTAAAAAGCGCCTCCAGCCGGATGGCATGAGGTTCGCGCCGCAGCACCCGCCCACTGTACCGCCAGGTCTCTTGACGAGCCGTGTTCAGTTTCACAACTTCTATCCGGTCCTCCACTTATTTTTCCTCCCTGCCTACCGCCCCATCCGGCTCCATCAGAAACTGCACGTCTCCCTTCGGTAGACTCAGCGTCACCCGGCCGCCCGTCTCCAGCGGTTCTTTCAGCAGAAACGTAAACAGGTGTCCGCTCTCTAAGCGCAGGCGCAGGCGAAAGCCCTCGCCCATAAAAACGCAGTCCTCCACCACCCCCGTGATGCGGTTCTCGCCCTCTCCACCAGGGCGCGCGTTGCCAGGCCGGAACAACAGCATTACCGGCGATCCCACGCGCAGCGGCGGAAGCGTCCGCGCCGCGGCGGGCTCGACTTGCACACCCTCGAACACCCCAATCGGCGTCTTGGCGCGCAGGGGGTCGAGCGCTAACACTTGCCCCGGCAGCAGGTTGCTCAGGCCCAAAAAATTAGCCGCCCAGGGCGAAACTGGGGCCGCATATACCTCCGCTGGCGCGCCAGACTGCTCCACCAGTCCATTGTGCAGTAAAATCAGGCGGTCCGCCAGGCTAAAGGCTTCGTCCTGGTCGTGCGTCACGTAAATCGCCGGCACCTGGGTCTTGCGCAGCAGGGCGCGTAGTTCACCGGCCAGTTCTTCCTTCAAAGCGCGGTCTAAAGCACCCAACGGCTCATCCAGCATCAGCAGGCGGGGGCGCGGAGCCAGCGCGCGCGCCAGCGCCACGCGCTGCTGCTCCCCGCCGGAGAGATCCGTCACCCGCCGATTGGCAAAACCGCCCATATTGACCTGTTCCAGCGCCTCAGCCACGCGCGCCCGCACCTCGCCCGCCGGCAGGCCTTGCATTCGCAGCCCAAAAGCCACGTTCTGCGCCACGCTCCGGTGCGGGAAGAGGGCATAGTCCTGGAACATCAGGCCAAAATGGCGCCGGTGAACCGGGACCCCTCGTAAATCCTGCCCATCCCACAGCACCCGCCCGCGCTCGGCCCGTTCCAGCCCCGCAATAATCCTCAGCAGCGTGCTTTTGCCGCTGCCCGACGCCCCCAGCAGGCAGACGGTCTCGCCGCGTGAGACGGTCAGCGACACCCCGCGCAGCAGCGGCAGTCCTTCGTAGTCCTTCCAGATATCCTCAACGACAAGCACAACCCCACCCCTACTCCGCGCCATTCAGCCGGACGCGCTCCAGCAAAAAGATATTCACCGCGCACACCACCAGCAGCAGCGTCGCCATTGCCAGGGCTTGCCCGTAGTTCAGCGCCCCCGGCTGAGACAAAAAGCGAAAAATCGCCACCGGCAGGGTCGGGAATTCAGGCCGCGCCAGGAAAGCCGTTGCGCCAAACTCTCCGAGCGAAATGGTGAAAGAAAAAATGGCCCCCACCAGGGCGGCGCGCGCCACAATCGGCAGATCAACTTCGCGCCACACCTGCCAGGGCGAGGCCCCCAGCACCGCCGCCGCCTGCCTCAGCGACTGCGGGATGGATACCAGGGCCGGGTGCAGCACGCGCACCACAAACGGCAGCGCCACCAGACTGTGCGCGATTGGGATCAGAAACGGGAAAGAGCGCACGTCCAGCGGGGGGCGGTTAAACACGATGATAAACCCCAGCCCCAGCGTCACCGCCGATGCGCCCAACGGCAGCATAATCAACGCATCAAAAACCCGGTTCACGCGCGACCGGCGCGCCAGCGACTGCGCCGCCAGAAACCCCAGCCCCACCGACAACCCTACCGTGGCCCCGGCATACAGGATCGAGTTGCGCGCCGCTGCAATCGGCGGCACGTAAAAGATGGACTGCCGCCGGTTGACGAACAATTCGCGGTAATAATCCAGGGTGAAGCCCTGCTCCACCGCCCCGCGCTGGCCCCGGTTGGCCTCAAAGCGCGTCACCGAGCGTAAGGCCAGCGCCGCCAACGGCGACACCAGCAGCAGCCCCAGCAGCGTGACCATCCCCCACACCATGGCACGCTCCGTCAGGCTTTCTGGGCGGCGCAGGCCCTCGCCCCGCAGGCGCGGAGCCAGCGGCAAGAAGGACTCGCCCGCCAGCCGGCTGGAGATGACCGTCAGCAGCAGTGTGCAGGCCATCTGCACCGCCGAGAGCAGACCCGCCAGCGGCAGGTTCAGCATAGACATGGCCTGGATGTAAATCTCCACCTCCAGGGTGGCATAGCGCGGCCCCCCCAATAACAGGATGACGCCAAAACTGGTGAAGTCAAACAGAAATACCAGCGTCAGCGCCGAAAGAATAGCCGGGCGCAGCAGAGGCAGTGTGACCTCTGCCAGCACCCGCCAGCCCGCCGCCCCCAGCACCCGCGCCGCCTGTTCCAGCCGCGGGTCGAGCTGCTCCCAGGCACTCCCCACCGTGCGGATGACGATGGTGGTGTTGTAAAAAACGTGCGCCAACACAATCGCCGGCAGCGAGTTGAGGATCTGAATCGGCGGCGCGGTCAGCCCCAAACCTTCTACCAGCAGCAGGTTGAGCCAGCCGCGCGGCCCTAACAGCGCGTTGAAACTGGCCGCCACCACTACCGTCGGCAGAATGAACGGCAGCGTGGTCAGCACGCGCAGCAGCCCCTTACCGGGGAACTGGAACCGCCCAAAGAGATACGCCGCCGGCAGACCCACCAGCATGGTAAACAGCGTTGATAAGGCCGCCTGGTACACGGTGAACCCCAGCGGGCGGGTGATCGCCCCTACCACGCTGGGGTCTAACCCTTCGCGCCAGAAAGAGACGATCACCAGCCGGAAGATCGCTCCCAGCGGGTAGAAGAAGAACACCGCCAGAAACACCAACGGAACGGCCCACAGCAGCAGTCTCAGCGGCGACCCGCCCCAAACCGCGCGCGGCTGTGCCCGGCTGCCGGGCGTGGGAGCGACTGCGCTACTCATTTACCGCAGTACCGCTTCATCCCAGGCTTTGATCCATTCCTCGCGCTTTTGCGCGATGGTTTCATAATCCAGCGTGGCCGGCTTTTCGGGAACCTGGACGTGCTGTTGGTACACCTCTGGCAGTTCCGCCTCTGGCAGAACCGGAAAGACGAACATCTGCAAGGGCATATCTTCCTGGAAGGATTTGCTCAGCAGAAAATCAATGAACTTCTCCGCCAGCGCCCGGTTCTGCGTCCCTTTCAGAATCCCCGCGAATTCGATCTGCCGGAAGCAGGTATCGGGGCCAATGATGGAAGCGGTAGGCGCTTCGGCCGGAGGCGTCTCGGCAAAATACACTTCCGCCGCCGGGCTGGATCCATACGATACCACCATCGGCTGCGGCCCCTGTCCCGACGATCCGCTGAAGTTGGTGTAGTAGGCCGTTTCCCAATCGTTCACCACCACCACGCCGTTCTCGCGCAGTGACCGCCAGTAATCCAGGTAGCCGTCCTCACCAAAGTGCGCAATCGTCGCCAGCAAAAAGGCCAGCCCCGGCGAAGAGGTGGCCGGGTTCTCCACCACCAGCAGGCCGTTGTATTCTGGCTGAGTCAGGTCTTCCAGTGATTGAGGCACGGCCAGATTCTTCTCGGCAAAATACGCCTTATCGTAGTTGATGCACACGTCCCCATAATCCACCGGCACTACCCGCGCCTGCTGATCCAACTTGAACGCGTCGGGGATGGCCTCCAGCGCCGGAGAGGCATAAGGTTCAAAGATCCCGGCCTCCAGCGCGCGCGACAGGAAGGTATTATCCACCCCGTAGAACACGTCCGCCAGCGGCGACTCCGCCGACAGAATGGCGCGGTTGACGGCCGAGCCAGTATCGCCGCTCGGCAGGAACTTGAGCGTAACGTTGTTCTCCTGCTCGAAACGGGCGATCACCTCTTCACTGGCGGCAAAAGAGTCGTGCGTCATCACCGTCAGCGTCGCGCCCTCACCCGCCGGCGGCCCGGCCTGCTCTGGGGTGGCTGTGGGCGCGGCAGTGGCTTCCGGCACTGCCAGCGCAGCCGTCGGCGTGGGCGAGCCGCCCGCCCCCGCGCACCCCGCCAGCAGTACAACGATCAACACAATCGGTATCCAACGAGTAACCATTCTCTTTCCTCCTTTTTACAATTAAATTGGCTCAACCAGTAGCTTCAGGTACAGAAATCCCGCGCGAATGCACGCAGATCAACACCCCGCTTGTCAGCGTCACCCGGGCGCGTTCTCCTGTCATCACATTGCTGATGCCCCGCGTGCGCTCGGGTTTCAACGTTTCGCCGCGCAGCGGGTAATACAACCCCTCGGTGACAATCCCCTCCGCCGCGCCGTTCAACGGCAGAAGCGAGACCCGCTCCCCCGCCATCCCATCAATCCAACCATCCTGCCCTGCGCGGATCAGAAAGACCTCTTCATAGCCATCGTCCAGACGCGCATCCCGTTCCACCAGGGCCGGCAGCAGCAGTAAGAACAGATTGCCCAGAGTCATATCCAGCCGCCCCCCCAGCGCCCCCACCACCCGAATCACCCTGTACCCCGCCGCGATCACCGCTTCCAGGGCCAGTTCCAGGTCTGTTTCATTTTTGTGAATGGGATAGCGCCGGATCTCCACCCCTGCTGCCCGCGCCGCTGCAATTTCTTCCTCCGTGACCGAATCCAGGTCTCCGATCAGCGCATCCGGCCACACCCCCAAAGCGCGCGCAAAGCGCAGTCCGCCATCCGCCGCCGCCAGGTAATCGCCCGATGTGATCATCGCGCGCACCGTCTCGACGTGTATGCGTCCCCCATTGGCAAAGACAAAAGCCCGCCCGGCCGCTTCTGCCATACAAAAACCCTCCCGCCGGGGAGGGTCAGTGAAAAGCGTGCCACGTATCCTTTCCCTCCGCCGGCATTACCCGGATCAGGTCATGCGGGTCGAGGACTGCCTGTCCTCCTCTCAGCCCGGTCCACCGGGCTCCCCGTTCTATCATCTATGCGAGTATAAAAGAAATGCGTCAAATTGTCAAATCATGGAGAGCTAAAAAAGCGTGCCTCAAAGTGTCTTGCCAGGCCAGCCCTGAATTCAACACTCCACGCTCCCAGTTCCATTCGCCCTTCCTTGCCATTGGAATGACCGGAGAAAAAGCCAGCACACGGACGACGTCAAGAGCCTGTCTCGCGCAACCTGCGGTGATATCGGCGCATCTTATCTCTTGCTCCACAAGCATTCATACTGCACCAACGCCTGCTCTGGTTTTTGGATGTGTCTAAAAACAACCATCCGCAACCAGGGCATTCCTTGATATGAACGAGTTCGTTAGACAAAAGAAGTTGCCCGGCTGAATAGATAATCGGCCACAACAGGGCATCTGGCGTTTCATCAACCGGCCAATCCATCACGAAATAATGATCTTTTCTTACAAATACACCATGCGCTGTGGCTTCTGCATAAAACTTAATGAATGCCTCCATATCCCCTGGATCTGGCTCAGACCGCTTTGCTATTCTTGAGAACAGCCGATAGAACATTTCTCTCAACAGGATGGCTTTATCGAAAGCGTCCCGCGATTCCCCGGCGTCTTGCTCCGCTTGTTTCTGTAACTGGTTGCCCTGCGATACTGACAAAATTCCAACTTTGACGGCCCAATCTGTCAAATCTGAATACTTCGTCAAGTAATCATACTCTGGTTTGCGGCGTGAATTGATTGTGTTGGCAAGATCCAAACATAAGGCTCCGCCCACAATCTCCAAGCTTTGCAGTGTTCGAATCGGATAAGACGTTCTCATTACTTTACCACCAAAATATGTTTGACAGGTAAAAACATCTTTGATATTATTTTACCATCAAATTCGATTTAATTGGTAAAGGAAAGAAGACATGAAAACCGGCCAACCCTCAATTGCAAGTACCTCTCCATTAATCAATTTTTGGAAGCTTTGGAGCGCGAATAGTTTCTCTAATCTTGGTGATGGCTTATATCAGGTCGTTCTACCGCTGCTGGCGATCCAACTTACCAGGTCACCCGCGCTGGTAGCGGGCGTGAGTATCATGTTGAGCTTACCCTGGCTAATCTTTGCCCTGCTGGCGGGAAGCATTGTAGATCAGTTGGACCGACGCAGGATCATGCTTTGGGTCAATGGCGGTCGCTTTCTCATTCTCTTTCTTCTCACTCTGGCCGTAATGACAAAATTTACCTCTCTGCCATTGCTCTATAGCACAGCGCTTATTTTAGGGATAGGCGAGACGCTTATGGATACAGCATTGACATCAATTGTGCCTGCGCTCGTGTCCAAAGATCGGCTTAATTGGGCTAATGCGCGTATTGCCGCGGTCCAAACCGCGACCAACACCTTCATTGGTCCCCCATTAGCAGGATATTTAGCCGGGTTAGGGTTTGCAGTAGCTACTGGCTTCAGCACAGCCATGTACGCGGCGGCAGGTTTTGCGCTTATTCTGATGCGCGGCGTGTTTACCGCTTCCCCTCAGAAGATCGTACAGCCCACCCATCAGAGTTTATGGGAGCATCTGGCTGGAGGGGTACATTTTCTTTGGCGCGACCAGCTCATTCGAAAATTGACTTTGTTCACTGCCTCGATGAATCTTTTTTGGGCGGGTTGGGGAGCCTTGTTTGTGCTGTACGCGGTCAATCCTGGACCGATGGGACTGACTGAATTTGAATACAGCCTGTTATTAACAGCTATGGCGGCCGGCGGTCTTTCAGGCTCCATGCTCAGTGAACGAATCCAGCAAAGCATTGGAATGCGCCTCGCCCTGGCCTTAGACTTCCTGGGCACAATATTGCTGGTGGGCATTCCCGCTCTCACCACCCACCCTTGGGCTGTAGGAACGGCCACCTTCCTGGCAGGGTTCGGCGCTTCGGTCTGGGTCATTCTTGTCGCCTCGATCCGGCAACGAGTGGTCCCTGACGCTCTGCTTGGAAGAGTGTACAGTGCCAGCCGTTTCATTAGCTGGGGCGTGGGGCCCCTGGGCGCGGCCCTATTTGCCACTGTAGCGGAAGTTTGGGGGATTCGGGTTATGTTCGCGGTCAGCGGCCTCATGAGCGTGGGGTTGCTCTTCCTCTTCCTCAAGTCCCTCTCTCCTCAAATGTTGAATATTCTGGATGAGCCAGCGAAACGATAAAGAATCACCAGATCCATCTGGGTTTATCTGCGGTTTATCTGGGGTGCGCGGGCTTGTCTCAAACCGGTATAAAAATGGTCTATTCAGCATATTGGAATCCATATAAAAAATCCATATAATGAACATACCTTCTGGGTTGGTTGGTAGTAGGGGCGGTATGGAGAATATTAACGTGGTAGGGGAACTATTCGCTTGCGAATCAAAGCTCTATTCGCTGGCAAAATCGCAGGATTGGCATACTCTGGCGCACGGCGCGCTCGACCTGCTCGTGGAATTCTGCCAGGCAGACGCCGCCGCCTTATTTTGCCCCCATGCCTTCACCCACCCTATCACCGTGCGCGGGCGGGTGGAATATACCCACCTCATCGAGTGGGACGCTCTCTGGGAAAACCTGCTCGCCTGCGGTCATCTCAATCAAGAAGGCCCCCGCCTGCTGGATGAAACCGCCCTCCCCCCTCTACTCGACGGGCATTACGCTGGCCCCATCCACCCCGAAAACCTGGCCCTCATCCCCCTCTTCCGCGCCGGAGGTGCCGTCGTCACCTTTACCGTCCTCAACGTCCGCACCCCTGGGCTGGAGACTGCCCACTACATCGCCTCTCGCATGATCTCCGAACTCGAAAAGGCCAACGCCATCGCGCGCAACCGCCAGCACGAGCAGCGTCTGAAAGAAATCATGGAAATCGAAGACCAGATGGCCGCCACCTTCGACGCCGACCAGGTCCTGCGCATCCTCTTAGAGCGTTCTCGCCAGTTTTTAGGCGTCGAGGCCTCTTCCCTTTTTCTGGTTGATGAAAAACAGGGCGACATCGTGCTGGAAATGGCGAGCCAGCAAGACCAGCAGTTAGAGAAAATCCGCGTGCCGTTTGGCAAGGGCATCATTGGTTATGTTATCGAACACGGCGAAACTCTCGTCGTCGGCAACGTCCATCAGGATCAGCGCCATTATCAGGGCGTAGATCAGACCAGCGGCTTCCAAACGCGCTCCATCCTGGCCGTCCCCCTCGTCGCCCAGCAGATCAACCTCGGCAGCGGCCTGGGCGTCTCGCGCGAAAAGATCATCGGCGGGTTAGAAGCCATCAACAAGATCGAAGGCGACTTTCAGCCAGAAGACATCGAACTGATGCAAATGCTGGCGCGTAAGGCCGCCACCGTCTGGCAGATTTCCCGCCTCTATACCGACGCCAATCAGATGTTCGACGGCTTCATCCGCGCCATCGTCAAAACCATTGATATGAAAGACCCTTACACCGAAGAGCACTCTCTGCGCGTCAGTGAATTCTCCGTCGCCATCGCCCAAGAGCTGGGTCTGCCCCAAGAGCAGGTCGCCCACCTCAAGCGCGGCAGTCTGCTGCACGACGTGGGCAAAGTCCTCGTCCCCGATAATATCCTCAAAAGCCCGGGCCGCCTGAAACCTGAAGAATTTGATGAAATGAAGAAGCACCCGGTCATTGGCGAGAAGATCATCGCCGAAGTCGGCAAGCTGGAAATCGAACTGCCTGCCATTGCCGCCCACCACGAAAAACTGGACGGCTCTGGCTACCCCTACGGCTTGCTCGGCGACGAAATCCCCCTCTTTGGGCGCATCGTGGCCGTGGCCGATGTATTCGACGCCCTTACTTCTGACCGCCCTTACCGCCCCGGCAGCCCCGCCCACGAGATTTTTGAATACCTGCGCAAAAACGTTGGCAATCACTTCGACGGAGCCTGCGTCGAAGCCCTCGTCCGCGCCTACGAAAAGGGCCTGGTCATCCCCCAATCGGAGCGCAGCAAAGAACCCTTCTAATAGAAAAATGCGGGACGAACCCGCATTTTTTCTTCCAATATCCTCACCGGACGCGGCGGCGCCACTCTTCCTTCAGCAGTAACTGCCGGGGGCTTTCGCCCGAAGCCAGCGCCAGAAAATCCACCAGCAGGCGGTTGAACTTACTGCTCTCGTCTAGCATTGGAAAATGCCCCGACTGCTCAAACACTACCAGGTGCGTCTGCTCTGGCAGGGTCAGGGCGGCATCCAGGTCGGGCATGCTCACCGCCTGGTCGCTTACCCCGCTCACCAGCAGGCAAGCAGTTTTCAGGTTCCGGCTGGCTTCCTGCACCTCGCTGTTACTCAATCCATCCAACGAACTGGTAATTGCCAGCGGATCGGTCTTGGGCGCATCGGCGCGCACCGGCTCCGTCAGTGGAGATTTTTCCAACAGCCAGTCGGCCAGTTCCACCGGCGACGCCGTCCGCAGCCGGGGGTTGACGTGCGTCTCATTCAGCGGGTAGCCGACCGCCATCACCCGATCCACCACGTCCGGGTTATTCAGAGCATACAGCGTAGCCACCACCGCCCCCAACCCATGTCCGACCAGCGCCACCCGGCCAATGCCCATCGCGTATAGGAACCCTTCGATCAACTGTACCTGCCGCTTCAGGTCATAGTTGGGCTTCGCCTTGGCTGTGTCGCCAAAACCCCATAAATCGAGCGCATAGGCCCGGTATGACATCGAAGCCGCCTGCATCACCGGAATCCAGTACCGCCATGAGCCGACCCACCCATGTAGAAAGATCAGCGGCCGCCCGCGGCCGAGAACTTCGTAGTGTACAACCTGATTCTCGATGAGTACTACGCTCATGGCCTCTCCAGTTCCTGGAGCCTCCCGTCGAGCAAACGTTTCAGCCTTTACTTCCGATACTGCGCCAGCAGTTCGCCAACCCGCTGCGTCAATTCAGCGGGCGCAAAAGGCTTCAGCAGGTATTCCGCCGCGCCCACATCCAACCCGGTGCGGATCTCCGAATCCTGCCCCTTGGCCGATAAAAACACCACCGGAATATCTTTCAACTGCGGGTCGGCCTTCATCTGCGCGCAGGCCTCGTAGCCGGTCATGCGCGGCATGCGCACGTCCATCAAGATGAGGTCCGGCATCTCTTTGCGGGCCGCCTCAACGGCCTCTTCGCCGTTCCCCACCGCCACCACTTCATACCCGGCAAAGCGCAGTGTAAAAGTCACCAGGTCACGAATATCACGCTCATCCTCAGCGATTAAAATTTTTGCCATGCACTCGCCTCATTCTTCGTTTTCATATACGGGCAGGGTGAACGAAAACGTACTGCCCTCGCCACGCACGCCGCTGCTGGAAAACCACATGCGCCCTTGGTGCATTTCCACCAGGTTCCTGGCAATCGCCAGCCCCAAACCGAAACCGGCCGTCGCCAGCACCAGCGGGTCTTCACCTCTATAGAAGCGCTCAAAGATGCGGTGTTGTTCTTTCGGGTCAATCCCAATCCCATTATCCTGCACGTCCACCTGTATCTCCCGGCCTACTTCAGTGATTCGCACCTTCACCCAGCCGCCATCGGGCGTGTAGTTATACCCATTGCTCACCAGGTTTCCAAGCACCTGGCGCACGCGCTCGGTATCCCCCCGGGCGAACGGCAGTCCTTTGGGGATTTCCAGCGTAAACGTAATGGCGCGGTTCTCGTCTTTGGCGCGGCGCTGTATATCGGTGATCACATCTTTGGCGATTTCCTGCATATCCAGCGGCTGTAAGTTTAAGGTCAGCCGGCCCGCCTCAATCCGCGACACATCCAGCAGATCGTTCACCAGCACGCTCAACCGCTCGGTATTTGACTTCACAATCTTTAAGAAATGCGTCTGCTGAGGGTTCAGCTCGCCGCTGGCTCCCATCAGCATGATTTCCACGTAGCCCTTGATGGACGTCATTGGGGTACGCAGTTCATGGCTGACATTCGCCACGAACTCCGACTTTAAGCGGTCTACCTGCACCTCGTGCGTGATGTCGCGGAAAATTGAAACTGTGCCAAGAAATTCCTGCCGCCAGAAGACCGGAGCCAGATGCACCGCCGCAATGCGCCCATTGTCTAACTCAATTTGCTCGGCATACGAACTGCCGTTCTTATAAGTTACCGGGTCGTGCGACCAGTTGCGGATGGTCTCAATCCAGTCGGCGGTGGTCTTGCCAAACAATCCTACGAACTGATCCAGCGATTTGCCCGTCACCTGGTTGGCCTTGAGGCCCAAAATACGCTCAGCAGAAGCGTTGAACAGGTTAATCTGCCCCTGCGCATCTGTCACCAGTACGCCATCGGCCACCGCCTCGAGGATGGCGCGCGACCGGCTGGCTTCAATCTGCTGCTCGCGCAACATGCTCCCTAAATGTTCCGACTGGTCGCGGATCAGGTTGAACAGTTCGGCGTTGTTCAGGGCAATCCCAATCTGGCGTGCTGTTGCTTCCATCAGACTGATCTGATCCTGGTTGAAGAAGCCGGCCTGACGATGGAAAAGTTCTAACGCGCCCAGCACTTCTTCGCCCATCACCAGCGGCACGGCCAGCACGCTTTGGTAGGATGGGCCGCTCTCGGCTGAAATCTCCCAACGCGGGTCATCCTGCACGCGCGCGATGACCACCGGCTTGCGCGAGCGGATCACCCATCTGGCAATCTGGCGCTCGACCGGCATACCAAAGGCCGTATCCTGCAGCCTCGAAAGCGGCAGGCCGGCCCGGTAGTGCATCACGCTGCCCTGCGACAGGATGATGATGCTTTCCTCCGCCCCCACCGACTCGTTTAACACCGTCAGGGTACGGTTCAGCACCAGCCCCATATCCAGGCTGGTGGAAAGCTCCGTGATAATGTGCAGCAGCGTCTGCGAATTCTGATGCTCGCGGCGCAGTTCGCGGGTGCGCTCTTCCACCCGCCGTTCCAGGTCTTCCGTCAGCCGGCGGGTTTCGGCAAACAGGCGCGCATTTTGAATGGCAATCGCCGCTTGGTTGCAGATGGTCAGCGCCAGTTCCGTCTCAGAGGACGAATAACGATAGCGGCGCGTTGTGTAAAGCATAAACCAGCCTTGCAGCGCCGAACCGGCCGTCAGCGGAACGACCAGTACCGATTGAACCTTGCGCGGCTTGAAGAACATCTTCATCAGAGGAGCCAGTTCGCGCTCTGCCCCAACGTTATCGGTAAGGAAAATCCCTCGGGATTCCGCTAACCGTTCAAACAACGGCGTCTCAGGCAAGATCATGGGCAGGGGATCGTGCGACGAGGGAGCCTCGACCTGGACGATATTTTTCCCATCCTGGTTCACCAGAATGGCCGCCACCCCCGCCGCATCTAACGCGCTGACCAGTTGCTGTCCGGCCAATTTAAAGATGTGGTCAACATCCAGTGAAGTCACCAATTCGCCGGAGAGTCGGTTCAACAGCGCCAGGCGCTGCGAGCGCTCATCCAGTTCCGCCGTACGGCGTTGAGCCTCTTCAAACAGCCGGGCGTTCTCCAGGGCTACCGCCGCCTGCCCTGCGAAAGTGGTCGCCGCCTGGATAATTTCCGTAGAATAGAAATCCGGCTCGCGTTTCTCCAGAGCGATTAGCCCGATCACTGCGGATTTGTAAATGAGGGGAATGCCCAACCACGAGAGGTTTTCTGGCTCCAGCAGCGAGGGGAAGCGAGGGTCGTTGCGCACGTCATGGACTGAAATCGCTTCCATCGTCTGAATCATCGTCCGAAAGAGGACGCTATCTTCCACCGCCGCCGAAATATTGAGGCGCGAATCGTTGTCGGCGAAGCCCCGCGCCGCTAATACGGTCAGGGTATCGCCCTGGCGCAGCCACAGAGTGGCCGTATCGTAGGGGACTACAAGCTTCAACTGGTCCAGAAGCAGGGCGATGAGTTCGTCGCTCTGCAAACTCGAAGTGATCGTCCCCGCCGCCATTGTCAGGGCCTGCAACTGCGTGGCGCGCTGCTCCGAAGCCTGGTACAGCCGGGCGTTCTCCAGCGCCATGGCCGCCTGGCGCGTGAAGGAAGATGCCAGGTCCTCGTCTTCTTCGGTAAATGCTCCCTGCGTCCTGAAATTTTCCAGGCACAGCACCCCCAGCACGTTATCGCCAATCCGCAGTGGAATCAGCATCACAGAAATCGGCAGCCGCCCCCCACTGGCCCGCCGGTAGCGCTGCAAATCCTCTGTCGAAAGGTGATATTGAGTGGCAAAGTTCAGCTCGGCCACGCGCTCGCTGTTGCCCGTGCGGAAAACGCGCAGGGGCAGTACCACCCGCGTATCCATCACCTCGCCAGCGGGCGTTTGCAGCCAATAGCGGATGCCCAAAATGTCGGGCAGCGATTGATAGCCCACCGCCGCCTGGGGGACAATCGCCAGGTCGTTTTCTTCCCACATGCCAATCCAGCAGGTATCGGCGTTGGGAATGACCTGCGCGATGCTTTCCACCAACGCGGTAAAGATTTCTTTGGGTTCCAGGCTGCCCAACTTGCGGCTGAAGTCGAGCAGCAGGTTCACTTCTTGCAGCCGGCGGCGCATTTCGGTGAGCAGCAGCAGGTTTTGCAGCGCCACGCTCACCTGGCGGGCCAGTTGGGCAAACACGCGCCGGTCCTCTTCGATAAAAGGCGGCAGCGTGCGCTGGCCGATTGCCAGAACGCCCACCATCTCGTCATTTCCCAAGTCCAGCGTCAGGCCAATCATGCTGCGCGCTTCCAGCACGTTCAGCAGGGTGATGTTTTGCCATTCGGGGTGGTTATCCAGGCTGGAAACCAACACCAGGCCGTCTTCGCCGCTGCGCCCCGCTTGCAGCATCTGACGCAGTGGGTTGCGGAGGCCAAACAGGGCTTCGGGGTTGGTTCCCGGCGGAAAGACCCCTACAAAATCCTTCAGCCGCACGCCCGAGGCATTCCTTTCGGCCACCAGACCCACCTGCATGGCAAAGCGCGTCACCAATTCACTGGCAAGGGTGCGCAAAATCGCCTCGCTGCTCTCGTGGCGGGTGGCCTCTGCGGCGATCTCCACCGTCGCCCGCACCCGGTCAATGCGCTGATTTAGACCGCGCAAAGCGATGGACTGCTCCAGTTCTTTGCGCAACAGCATTGGCAGGTTGTTCTGCGCCTGGCGAGCGGCCAATTCCAAGCGGGTCTTTTCTGCCTCTAATTCGGCCAGCTCTTCTTCCAGATATTCCGCGCGCCGGTAGCTTTCTACCATCATGCTGGCGTGCGCGGCGAACAATTCCAGGGCTTCAAACGTTGGCCGGTCGGGCTGGCGGTTATCGCGCGGGCAGTCTACACTGATCAACCCCAGCGGAGCGGCATTGCTGTCGCGCAGGGGCACTAACAGCATATCCTTGGGGTTCCAGGCTTCTGGCCCGCGCGGTTTGCCGTTCTGAAAGGCCGGCTGAACATCCACCACATATACGTCATCAGGGATGGTTGGAACTTTGCTGTCTGGGATGTAATAAGCGTCGCCGACCCGGAATTCTTCGCGCAATAACTGCTCAATCGCCTGCCAGGGCTGGGTGTGCGCGCGCAACTGCTCCCACGCTTCCGCTGGCAACCCTACCCCCGCTGTCCGCCGCAGCGCGTCAATAGCCGGGTCGTACACGCTGATCAACACAGTGTCAAATGGCGTAGCCGACTGAATAGCCGCGGCAATCGCATTCAAGGCGTGCTGCAGCGAATGATCGGGACGCACGGTGCGGGTCACTTCGATCAGGCGAGAGAGAGTTTCTAATTCGCGCTTGAGCAGCGCGCTGCTGCGCTTCTGTTCTTCAAAGGCCAGAGCGTTGTTAAGCGCCACTGCCGCCTGAATCGCCAGCGATTGAGTAATCTCCAAAGCAGTCGCGTCGAACTGATTGGGCGCGCGGCCATGCAGCAAAATCAACCCGGCGTGACGCTGCTGGTAAGCAATCGGCACGGCCAGCATGGACTGCACTTCTGCATGCGGGCGTTGATATTCAGTCCGGCCAAAATCTGGCACAATCTGGGCGCTGTTCTCTTCCAAAACCCGACATTCCAGGTCGCTCAAAGCCGGCCCTGGCGGGTCGCCTACATAAAATCGAATAGATAGCCGCTCCCCGACCTCTGAGCTGCCCATCAGGTCAAACAACAGGATCGTTCCGCAGTCAGCCTTTGTGGTGCGGAGGGCTTCGTCATACATCAGTTGCAGCAGGTATTCGAGGTCCAGCGAAGTACTCAGCTCCCGGCTGATCCGCGTGATCGCGGTCATTTGCTCCACGCGGCGGCGCAGGCTGTCATCCGTCTGGCTAATCAACACCGACTGCTCCACCACGCCTGCTAACTGCCCGGCGGCCGTTGCCACTACCTGTACATCGGCCTGATCGAAAAATTCCGCCTGGCTGCTGCCAAACCATAATTCGCCGATCCCCTCACTGCGCACCACCAGCGGGACGACGATATAAGACTCCAGCCGCCAGTGGTCAATCAGGGCCTGGTAAAACGGCACAATCGGTTTGCTCTGCGCGGCAACTCGTCCAGAGGTCAGTACGTGCTGGCTGCCGGTTACCGTAAAATGAAACTGGGGATCATCCAGGCGCAGATGCGCCATGCGCTCTGGCATGGGCGCAGAGGAAGAAAAAACCGAGGACTCGTGCAGTTCTAAGAGCGAGCGCTCGTTATTCGTCAGGAAAACCGCGGCCACGTCGGCGCGCAGCAGGCGGCCCAACTCATTTAAAGAGTACTGCAAAATTTCATCCAGCGTGGCAGCCGAACTTGCCAAACTTGCCAGCCGCCGCAGCGCTTCTGCCCGCTGAGCGCGCTGGCGGGCCTGCTGCACCAGCGCCACGTTCTCAATAATTGACGCGGATTGGTTGGCGACAATCGTGAGCAGATGAATCTCAGACTGGCTGAAGGCGGTGCTCCCATCGGTATGATTTGATGCCTGCAAATAGCCCAGGATATGCCCGCCCGTTGCCAGCGGTAGCAGGGCCGTTTCGCGCAGGCTGGCGGCCTGGGCGATATTAATCAGCCCCAACATCTGCCATTTTTCGTCTTCCGAGGCGTTTTCCGTCAGCAGTACATCCTGGCTGATCAGCAGTTGCTCCGCTGGGCTGCCGGGCAAGATATCGGCGCGGTACAGCTCCACCACCTGGTTAGGCAGCCCGTGAAACGGGACTTTGGCCTCTAGCACGCGGGAGTTCTCGTTGTACATCAGAAAGCCCAGCACTTCTACCTTCACCAGCGGCTTGATGCTGTCCACCAGCCGGGCGAACAGAGCCGCAGGCTCGCGCACTGAGCTAAATGCCTGTACCAACTGCGCCAATCCCGAAAGCTCTGCCGTGCGGCGCTGTTCTTCTTCGTACAACAGGGCGTTGTGAATGGCAATCGCGGCCTGCCCAGACATCATCCGCACCAGCGCCTGGTCTTCTTCTCGAAAGCTCTCCGTATTCAACGAGCCAAATTCCAGCGTGCCAATAAATTCATTCCCTACTAGCAGCGGGAAACCCAGATAAGAGCGCAAGGGCATTGCCAGCCGCTCGGCGATGGCCTGCAAGTCGCTGTCGGCGGTTAAATCGGGGATCAGAAGGGGGGCACGTGTCTCGTACAGGCGGCCCGCAAAGCTGTTTTGGACGCTGTAACGGGTATTGAGCAGTTCCAGCTTGCGATCCAGACCCGGCAGCCCGGTGTAACGATAAGGGATGAACGTTTCGCTCTCTGGGTCCCAGATTGTCACTTCCATCAACTCTGCCGGGACCAGCTTTTCAATATTACTCAGAATCGCCCGAATCGTTGGCTCCAGTTCCAGGCTGGCCGCCATTTCTTGCGTCAGTTGGGTAAATGTCTGCAGCGTCTGCGCGCTAATCCCCCCGGTTTTGGTTCCAGCCGTCGCCAATTCTGGGAACCGCAGTGATACCAGCATCCGCACGCGGTCTTCATCCACCACCTGGTACGAGGTTCCCTCGATCAGCCGGCCATCCACAACAAAACGCGCCTGCCCTTCGGCGGCGCACAATTTTAACAAAATGTCGGTAGGGCGCGTGCGGCGAACCAGCCGTTCTAACGTGGGAATTTCACCTTCAGGGATCTGAAAAATCTGGCGGGCGCGCGGGTTCATCCAGTGAATCCGCCCGCCGTTTTCGACCATTAACACCGCGTCTTCATGTTCTGGCAGCAGCTCACCCGCCACCGGCAGCACTGGCTGGTAGTTGGGACGCATCAGGACTACTCCGCGCACCATCACCATGACGATTCCGAAGAAGAATAGTCCGGTTACGGTGAGAAGTATTCCCAGGCTGATAAAATCTAACTGAATCATCAATAAGCCGCCAGAACCTTAAATTCAAAAACATCGCAAGTAAAAAACCAACCGATGCTGAGCCCGATCAGCAGAGAAGCCTAACGCCCCGCCAGGCTGGCATCTTTCCGGCGCTCTTCCGAGGCCAGCTCGGTAATCTCACGAATGTCGGCAAACGAGTGGGTAGAAGGGGATACTGCCCCCATCGCTAACGTCATCAGAGGGGTTGGCTGAGGTTTTCCGGTTTCGTCGGGCGCCAGGATGTACCCCTGCTGCCGGTCCATGAAATTGTAGTGGGTCAGCACTTCCTCCTTAAATCGGCTCTTTAACCGCTGGCGGATGAGCGGGCTGGCCTCTTCGGTGGTAATAATCACAAAATTGTCGCCGCCGGCATGGCCTACAAAGTCGTTCTGTGTCCCCAACTCATCCATTACTTCGCCGATCAGCATGGCCGTAAACCGCAAAACATCATTCGCGGCGATAAACCCATACACATCTTTGAAAGGCTCAAAGTAATTGATGCGGACGTCAATGAACGACCATCCCTTCCGCTGGCGGATCACCTTGCGCAGTTCATCCTCAATCAGCCGTCCGGCGGGCAGACCCGTCTGTGGGTCGGTCAGGCTCTCGCGTTCGGACCGGGCAATCGCATTTTGCACATACAGCTTAAGCTCTTCGATGTCAAACGGCTTGGTGATGTAATTATCGGCGCCCAGTTCCAGGCCCTGCAAGCGGTCGCTGCGTTCATCTTTTTGCGTCAGGAAGATCACCGGGATGTGACTGGTGCGGGTGTTAACGCGCAAATTACGACAGACCTCATACCCATCAATATCCGGCAGCATGATGTCCAGCACAATCAGGTGCGGCATCACGGTGCGTGTCTTTTCCAGCGCATCCATCCCGCGCAGCGCCGTATCCACATCGTATCCCTGCGCGGTAAAGTAGATACGGAGCATGTTCGAGATGTCATGGTCATCTTCGACAATCAAAAGGCGGGCTTTACCCATTACAGCCTCCCTGAAGTGCTTCCTTTCTAACGCCTTGCTGTAAACCAGATGGATGAATTCGGTTGAACCTTAATAATCTTACGCAAAATACCGCAATCTGACAACCGTACTACACGAAAAATTTAGCCGTTTTTTACCAAGACTCGATCACCTTCTCACCGGCGCGGGGGAACATGCGGTGATGCAGGTTAGCTGCGGCCGGCGGCAGCTTCAGGTGATCGCTTTCCTCATAAGGCACATCCCGGTCAATGACGCGGCGCTCTTTGGTAGCAAACAAAACCACGTCCGATTCGATCATGCGCGCCGGATAGACGATCATCCCTGCGCCAATCCGGCAGTTATGCCCCACACAGCCGCCCAGCACCGGGCGGTTGGAATTTTTCAACTCATTGTTGCCATCCCGCGCTCTAATCGGCGAAGGCAGCAAGTTGTAATCCGTCCAGGTAGAGCCGGCTCCAATGAACGTGTTGCGCCCGATCACGCACATTTGCAGGCAGGTGTTTTGCGCTACCAGACTGTTTTCCATGATCGAGGTCATAAACAGCGAGGCCCGGAAGGGCAGGAACGTCCCATCGCCCACAACCGACAGCATAATCTGACAGCCCTGCGAGATGTTCACATTGTCGCCAATGACGCAGTTTTCAATCACCGCGCCCGCGCCAATGGTTACATTATCGCCAATCGAAGTTGGCCCGTGAATAATGGCAGTGGGGTCAATCACGCAGTTGCGGCCGATCTGGTTCACCGCTGAGCATTCAAGTAGCTGGCGGCCCTCATAGACTGCTTTTGCCAGCACCTTCAGCTTAAAGCCTAGGTCTTCGTTCAAGCGGCGTTCAAAACGCGCCCCCCGCCCAAACAGGCCAAAGACGGTATCGGCAATAAAGATATGCACCCACGAATCAATCGCAATCAGACTGCGCAGCGGCACCTGGTAGACCAGGTCGCCCTGTGAGGCGGCCATATAGAGCGGCACGTGGTAATAACCGATTTCTTTCGACAGCAGGTCAATCACCAGCGGCACAGCCCCTGGTTCTGGACCATTCGGATAATACCACAGGTCGGCCAGATAAATATCTCCCGCCGGGGTGTATGAAGTCGAAAGCGGCAGAATATGCTCGCGGAAGGCCGGGTCACTGCACGAAAACGCCGCCCGCACCGGGCGGTTGAGGGCCTGAGCCTGCTTTAAAAATTCGCGGATGTATTCATCGTCAAAATACAGGTTATCGCGGTAAACCAGGCAGGGTTCGCGCGTCTGCGGGAAGGGTGCGCCCGGCGCCAATTCCAATTCGTGGTGGGTATATTTTGCCAGCACATCACGCTGAGCCAGCCACAGCGGCTTGTTCATAATGCGCAGGTCGCGGGCTGGCTCATTGAAAGGCGGAATGTACTTTTTGGAATTTAAGATGATTTTTAACATCTCATCCTCAATCCAACGGCTTTTTCTCGACGCAAAAAACGCAGCGTGCGCCGCCTGAGCCGGAGCACTCCAGCTCACGCACCGGGTAAAACCGGCCCCCACTGCTCCACGTCATAAACTCCTGCAAAATACCAACTATTACGTAACACGCCGCCCCCTGCGATTGAGCGGTTTCCTGGCAGCAGGTCGGGCGGTCTTCCACAATCCACAACCAGTGCGTACCCGCGTCTTCCAGGGTAACGTGCTGGTGAAACTGCTGGTTGAAAATGAGGGCCAGTTGCGCCAGACCGCTTGCCATCCGGCGCGGCGCAGGCAGCAGCCTGAACCCTCTATCCATTAAGCCATAAGTTTTGCCAAAACGCTTTAAAACGCGCGTAAAAATTAACCGCCCCATCCGCACGGCCAGACCCTGCCCACCGCGCGCGCCAAACACCCGCTCTAAAACCGCCGGAAAGGCGCAGGCTTCTGCGCCGCTCCACACTGCTTCCGGTGAGACGCCATCCGCCTGGAGGGCGTCAGGGCGGACAGAGAGTTCCGCCATTAAGCGCGCCAGGTAAGTCACGCCAAACAAATCCCTGGCCCCTTCGATCAGAACTCTGCTGTATTGCAGCATTCCATCGGGGTCTGCGTGAGAAGAAAAAGCTGTCTGAGTCATGAATGGGTAGGCGTATCTAAGAAATTTTTCAGCTTTTGAATGAAGTTGGGAGGATCATCCAGCATGATAAAATGGCCGGCTTTCGGGAACCGCTCGGTGCAGGAACGGGGATAGTAACGATTTAATACTTCCCACTGGCGCGGGTGGACGATTTTATCTTTATCACCGTACATCCCCAAAACCGGAACCTTCACTTTTGCCAGGTTGGGGCGCAGGTCCGTTTGCCTCAGCGTTGATATGCTGATCAGGAACGATTCCAACGTAGTTTTAGAAAGGTCCCGGTCCATCATATCTGGGAAGCGCGGGTCACTGCAAATAAACCGCGAATACACTCGCATACCGGCCCGGAACGCGCCGAACAGGTTGAAAAGCATAAAGGCAACCGGGCGGTAGCCGGCTATCTTCAACAGCGGGGCCAGTGAAGACCCCACAATAGGCGAGCCGATCACCACCACTTTATCTACTCGCTCTGGATATTGGATCGCCACCGACAGGCTGACCGTTCCGCCCATACTGTGGCCTACCAGGGGAGCGTGCAAAATGCCTAGTTTTTCCATAAACTGGTCTACCAGGCTGACAAAATCTTGCACCCGGTACGTGTTGCGCTTTTTCCCCGACTCGCCAAACCCCCAGAAATCTAACGCATAGGTGCGGTAATACTGCCCCAAGAAGGTCATGGTCTCTTGCCATAAACCCCAAGAGCCCAGCCATCCATGCAGCAGGATGACCGGGCGTCCACGGCCGTACACCTCATAATGAACGATTCCCTGGTCGGTCGTAATCGAAGACAAGGTCGCTGGTTTTCGGGCTGTCTCTACTTACCGCCCGCCTCCATTTCTGCCAGAATACTATACAACAGTTCGAGCAACACCGCCTTCACGGTATCCTTTTTATTTGCCACACAAGGCAGTAGTTTGGTCTTTTCCGACAGCCGCAGCGCCAGCCGGATATCTTCCAACTCCCAGGCATCCGGCAGATCTTGCTTGTTTGCCGCCACCACGTAGGGCGTAGGCGCATAGGCCCGGAAGGTCTCTAAAATGCTGCGGGCCTCGCGGAACGTTTCAGGGCGGGTGCTGTCAACCATTACGATGAACCCCAGCATCCCTTCCGAAAGGATTTCCCACATAAAATCAAACCGCTTCTGACCAGGCGTGCCAAACAGATACAGCACCAGATCTTCATCAACGGTGATCCGGCCAAAGTCCATCGCCACTGTCGTGGTGTTTTTCACGCGTTCAGCCTCAGAAGAAATCTTGCGCTCTGTTGATACCACGTTGATTTCACTGATAGACTGAATAAATGCCGTCTTACCTGCGTTGAATGGCCCAGTGACCACCATTTTGACCGTTTGCATAAGACTGTGTCCTTATCCGGCTGAATTTAGATGGAACGAATGCGGCTGATCAGGCGGTTGACCAGTGATTTTTGTTCGTCTTTGTTCTGGGTCGGGAACGCCCGAGCGGGGGTTGCCACCGGCATCCCCCCAGGCCGGACAAGCTCCACCAGACCGGCCTGAAGCAAACTGTATACCACGCGGCGGATCTCCAGGTCATTCATCTTGACCGTCTTGGCAATCTGCGCAATCGTATTCTTCGGCGAGACATACGATACCACGCGCCACTCCTCAATGCTCAGATTGATGTTCTTTAGGTTGGTCCCCGGCCGGTCGGTGAACTTCAGCGCCATATCCAGGCTGGGAATTTCTTCCTGCAACTGCTCCCATTCGCGCAGTTGGCGCGACCCTTCGATAATGAGGTTTTCCAGGTCAATCTTGACGGTAATTTTTCCATCCAGTGTAAAAACATCCTGATCAAACCGGAAGAACCCCTCCACCCAGGTAAACAGCCGCCGCACCACGTCAATAAAATACTGTTGCAGGCTGCTGATAATATCCTCTTGCGTCAAATACCCGGCGTTGATAAGCAGCAGGCCCAATTCCTTGTCGCTCATCTGCGCGGTACGCTCGCGTAGAATCCGGTACTGGTTTTGTGTAATTTTGCTGGCGCGCAAAAGAATCGCGGCCAGGCTGCAATCTTCCTGGCCGAACTGCGCAAACGAAAGTTTGCCCTCACGAAACATCAGCCGCGATGTGTCGCCAGGACCTTCAATAACTAATGTCCCCGTCTTGCGGGCCAGATTAATAAGATTCAGCAGTTGGGTGATTGTGAAATCGCGGAGATTTCCTTTAAGAGCCATGGTCCGGCCTTTACGGAAAGCACTATATATTTCTGAGGAGCGTCTGAAAAATTATACCTGTAAGCCTTTTCAGCGTCAATTACACGAACCTTACAAGTACAAACTGGCGCCAATTCCGATTAGAATCAAGGTATGCCAGATCTGTTCCACACGCTGCAAAAGCATGACCTCGGCTTCCTGAAGATCGTCGCCGCCGCCTGGGGTATTGAACTCACCGCCCCAGACGTGCACACCGCCCTGCCCATCGTGGTAGACGGCATCCTCAACCATGCCCCGGTTGACGAAATCATCGGCGAACTGCCCGAAGAGGCTCAGAACGCTCTCTATACGCTCATGCAAAACGAGGGGCGCATGCCCTGGGCGGCCTTTACCCGCCAGTTTGGCGAACTGCGCCGCATGGGTGCGGCCCGCCGCGACCGCGAGCGCCCCGATCTGAAACCCGCCTGGACGACCGAAGTTCTCTGGTATCGCGCGCTCATCGGGCGCGATTTCCTCGACCTGCCCGGCCAGTCTGAGCCGCAAGAGTATGCCTATATCCCCGACGACCTGCTCATGCTTCTGCCCACCCTTCAATCGGCCTCGCCGCCGCCGCCGGGGCGTCCGGCCACCCCCGTGGAGTGCGCGCACCCCAGGCCGGTCAATAGCGCCATCCTGGACGACGCCTGCACTCTGCTGGCGGCACTGCGCTTAAAGTGGAGCCAAGACGAAATTAACGCGCTCCCCCTCAACCCGCCCGCGCCGATCCTCACCGGCCTGCTGAGAGCCGCTCACCTGCTCGCCGCCGATGATCTCCCCCACCCCGACCGCACCCGCGCCTTCTTAGAAGCTCCACGCGGCAAAGCGTTGGCCCAACTGGTTCAGGCCTGGATGGAAGACCGCGTGTTTAACGAACTGCGCCTGCTACCCGGCCTGAAGTTTGAAGGCGAATGGAGCAATGACCCTTTCCGTGCCCGCGAAACCATCCTGAACTTCGCCAGCCGCGTCCCCGAAAACCAGTGGTGGAACCTGGCATCTTTCGTCTCCGCCATCCATGAACAGCACCCCGATTTTCAACGCCCCGCCGGCGACTACGACTCGTGGTTCATCCGCCGCGAGGACAGCGGCGAGTACCTGCGCGGGTTCAGTTCGTGGGACGAGGTTGATGGGGCGCTCATCCGTTTCCTAATCACCGGACCGATGCACTGGTTGGGCCTGCTCGACCTGGCTTCCAGCGAGCCGGGCGGCCCGCCGAGCGCCTTCCGGCTCTCGCGCTGGTCGGCCCAACTCTGGCACGGCCATGCCCCCGCTGACCTGCCCGCCGAAGATGCCCCCTTGCGCGTCACTGCTGAGGGCCGGCTGCGCCTGAGCGCCCTCACCCCCCGCGCCGTGCGCTACCAGGTAGCCCGCTTTTGCCAGTGGGAGAGCGTTAGAGCCAGCGATGGCCCACGTGAATATGCTTATCGCATCACCCCTGCCGCTCTTGAGCGCGCCCGCGCCCAGGGGCTGCGCGGAGCGCAGCTCCTGGGCTTGCTGCGCCGCCACGCGGAAGGCCCGATTCCCCCCAACCTATCCCTGGCCCTCGAACGCTGGGAACAGGCCGGGACCCAGGTGGTGGTTGAAAAAGTCACCCTTCTGCGCGTTACCTCTCCCGAAATCCTGACCACCCTGCGAAAAGGCCGCGCCGCGCGCTTTCTAGGCGAAGCGTTAAATGAGACCACCGTTCTGGTTCGCCCCGGAACCGAAGAACAACTTCTCGCCGCCCTTACCGAGGCTGGCTACCTGCCGGGGCTGGTAGTGATCTCAACCGGTTAGCCGCTTATCTTCCCTGCTCCCCCGGGAGTATAATTTTTTCACAGGAGGTTCCACCATGACCACAATGACCACGCGATTAGATTGGATCCAGCAGGAGCTTGACGCGCTGCAAGAAGCCGGGCTGTACAACCGCATCCGCACCATTTCTTCGCCGCAGGGAGCCTGGCTGGTAGTTGATGGCAAGCGCGTGCTTAACTTCTGCTCGAACAACTACCTGGGGCTGGCCAATGACCCGCGCCTGGTGCAGGCCGCCACCGCCGCCTTGCAAAAATACGGCGTTGGCCCCGCCGCCGTGCGTTCCATTGCCGGCACGCTCGACCTGCACCTCGAACTGGAACGCCGCATGGCCGCCTTTAAAGGCGTCGAGGCCGTCGTTTCCTTCCAATCCGGCTTCACGGCCAACCTGGCGACCATCCCGGCCCTGGTGGGCAAAGAAGACGCCATCTTTTCCGATGAACTCAACCATGCCAGCATCATTGACGGCTCGCGGCTCTCTGGCGCGCGCATCATCCGCTATGCCCATGCCGACCCCAATGACCTGGAACGCCTGATCCGCGAAAACCAGGGCAGTTACCGGCGCGGCCTGGTGATCACCGACGGCGTCTTCAGCATGGATGGCGATATTGCCCCGCTCGACCAAATTTACGCTGTTTCCAGCGCCCACAACCTTATGTTGATGGTTGACGATGCCCATGGCGAAGGGGTGATGGGCAAAGGCGGGCGTGGGATCGTTGATCACTTCCACCTGCACGGCAAAGTAGATGTTGAGATCGGAACGCTCTCCAAAGCCTTTGGCGTGGTTGGCGGGGTCGTGGCCGGCAGCCGGTTGGTTGTCGAGTGGCTCCGCCAGCGCGGGCGGCCTTTCCTGTTCTCTTCCGCCGTCACCGCCGCCGATGCCGCCGCTTGCCTGGCCGCCGTGGATGTCCTCGAAAGTTCAACGGAACTGGTAGATCGCCTGTGGGAAAACGCGAACTACTTCAAAGCCGAAATGCGCCGCCTCGGCTTTGACACCGGCCGGAGCGTTACCCCCATTACGCCTATCATGCTGGGTGAGGCTCCGCTAGCCCAGCAGTTCAGCCGCGCGTTGTTCGAGGAAGGCGTCTTTGCCATGGCGATTGGCTTCCCCACCGTCCCGCGCGGCAAGGCCCGCATCCGGGTGATGATTTCTGCCGCTCATTCCCGCCAGGATCTCGACGCCGGTTTGGAAATCTTCGCCCGCGTGGGCAAAAAGCTGGGGGTGCTGTGAATGTCAACATCCCTACCCAGTTAATTATCAAATTTGACCGCCTGATTGCGGCCAGCACCGACGAAAACGAACTGGGCGTTCAGGTGGCCGGTGAGCTGGCCGAGGCCACCGGAGCCGATTTTGCAATGCTGGCGGCTTCCGTTGATGATGACCCCGATACGCTCGAACTGCAAGCTCTGGTGCGTTCCTCCTCGAACCGCGCCGTTGGCCGGCGCGCCGACCTGGCCCGCCATGCGCCGCATGAAATGCTCGAGGCCAGCCTCGCCACCATTCTAAAAACCCAACCCGGGGCGCCGTTCTCTTTCGTTCAGTCTGCCGGAGCCAGCGCGGAGCAATTTCACATCTTAGGGCTTAACCTGGCCGTCGCCGCCGATGCTCCCGCCGCGCTCCTGCTGGCGCGCGCAGACCGACCGTTTGACGCCGCGGCCTTCACCCTGCTGCAAATCGTCAGCACGCGCTTAGAGAGCGCCCTGCGCGGCTTTCGTTCTGCCCGCCATCTCGCCAGAGAGGCCCTCGGACTGCGCACCGTCCTGAAAATTGACCGCATCCGCGATACCAGCAGTTCGCTTGACGAAATGCTCAACCTCTCGCTCAACGAAGTCTGCCGGGTGATTCCGTCGCAGGCCGGGTTTGTGATGCTCTACGACCGGCATGGCAACCAGCTAAAAATGCACGCCATTACCAACCAGGGCCTTCTGGCGTATGAAAATGCCATGCAGAAGCTCAGTGCCTTCGCTGACCAGGCCATCCAGGAAGGCAAAATTTTCCAAAAATCACTGCCCAAGACCGGCCCCGATGATTCGGTCAGTGATGTGATGGGCGTGCCGCTGATCCTCCAGGAACGCATCATCGGAGTGCTGGGAGTCATCAACCGCAGTGACCATAAGGGCTTTTCCCCTGCCGACCAGGAACTGCTCCAGGCCATTGCCTCGCAGATGGACACCGCCATCTTCGAGCGCCTGCAAACTCAACGCCTTCGCGAAGCCTTTGGCCGCAGCGTTGGCCCGCAGGTGATGGAACACCTCTTGCAGATTGACGACCGCGACCTGCTGCGCGGCGACCGCATGGAGATCACCACCCTTTTTTCGGATATCCGCGGCTTTACCAACCTCGCCGAAACCCTTGACCCCACCCTGCTGGAAGGGTTAATCAATGATCATCTCGGCGCGATGACCCGCCTGATTATGGAACACGACGGCTTACTGGATAAATTCACCGGCGATGGCATGATGGCCCTGTTTAACGTCCCGGCCCGCCAGGAAAACTACGCTCTCAAAGCGGTGCAGACCGCTCTGGCGATGCAGCAGCTCCATCAGGAAATGCAGAACGCCATCCCGGCCCACCAGCCCAAACTGCCGCCCATTGGCATCGGCATTGCCACCGGTGTAGCCGTGACCGGCAATTTTGGCTCCAGCGCCCACGCTGAATATACGGCTATTGGCATGTCGGTGAACCGTGCGGCCCGCCTGTGCGGGGTCGCCAACAGTCACCAGATTTTAGTAGACGCCCGCACTTACGAACTGATCGCCCCTTACGTCGAAGCACAGTGTCTGGAGCCAGTTTTGCTCAAAGGCATCAGCCAGCCGGTAGAAAATTGGGAGATTTTGGGGCTTAAGTCTTAATTCTCGGCCCATGTTGGTTAACGCAAACGCGCCGGAGGGGAGGCCGGCGCGTTGACGTTCTGTGTTTCAGGGTGGTTGGGTTACACCCGGTGAACGTTGAGAACTGAGGGTTACTCAGGCTGTTTTTCTTCAAACGGGTCATAATTGGGGTTGGTGCCGGCCCACACGCAGGTGGCTTCATCCAACAGGCCGCACTCCACCCCGCGCGAGCAGCGGTGCGCCACCACCCGCGGCCCCTGATCTGGCAAGTGTTCTTCAGGATAGAGAACCTCAGCCTCCAACGCGACTTCGCCGCCGGCATGTTTGCAGTACTGAACCTTAATAGACTGCCAGACCTTGATTGCCATATAAGCCTCCGACTGAAGCGAAAAGTGAACGAAAGTTATCTTATTTGGTAATATAACTCGCTGCACTCACTTTTGCCAGTGACAGGCGTCATATTTCAGGCGGACAAACGGCGTGACCAGCCCGGCATCGTCTCGGCGGGCACAGCCAGCGCCGTAACTTCCACCACCGGCAGGTAAATGAAAGCAGTTCCCTTGCGCTGTAACCGGTAAATGCCCCCATTGCCCTGGTCAACGGCATAAATTTCCCCCTGCTCATCCTGACCAAACGAAGACAGGTTCAACCCCGTCTCGAACAACTTCTGCGCCTGCCAGGCCCCGCTTGGGTCGCGCATGAGGCCCCAAATAAACCCACTGCAATAATCGCCAAACAGGTAAATCCCCTCGAACTCCGGCAGGCGGCTGCCCCGGTAAACGTACCCGCCCGTCACCGAACAGCCCTGGTCGTGACCATATTCAAAGACCGGGTCAATCAATTCCACATCCGGCGGGGGAGTACCCCGGTACTCATGCGTCCCTTCGCGGTAATTCCAGCCATAATTGGCCCCGCCCGGCGCGCCCGCCGGCTGGTAGTGGATCTCTTCCCAGGCATTCTGACCCACATCGGCGATGTACAGGTCGCCGTTGGCCCGGTCAAAGCTGAAGCGCCAGGGGTTGCGCAGTCCATACGCCCAGATTTCCGGCGCGCCGCCCCCATCCACAAAGGGGTTATCCGGCGGGATCGCGTAAGCCCGGCCATCCGAGCCAGGGTTATTGACGTCAATGCGCAACAGCTTGCCCAGCAGGTTGTTGACGTTCTGCGCATTGCCCTGCGGGTCGCCCGCCGAGCCGCCATCCCCCAACGAGATATATAGATAGCCATCTGGCCCAAACACCATGCCGCCGCCGTTATGGTTGGGGTAGGGCTGATCCACCTGGAGCAAAATTTCCTCGCTGTTAGGGTCGGCCTGGTTGGGGTTGGCTTCCGAAACCGAATAGCGCGCCACCACTGTATCACCATTCAGATCGGTGTAGTTGAGGTAGAAAAAGCCATTGCTTGCGTACTCTGGGTGAAAAGCTAACCCTAACAGGCCCTGTTCATTGCCGGTGATGCCAATCCGGTCGCGGATATCCAGGAACGGTTCAGGCAGCAGCGCGCCGTCCTGAATGATGCGGATGACGCCGCGCTGGGCCAGCACAAACAGACGGCCTGTGCCATCCGGCGAAGGCTGGAGGTCCGTTGGCCGGCCAATCCCGGTGGCAACCGGCGCCCATTCAAAATCAGCAGGGTCTGGAAACCCGCTCTCGTTCTGCGCGGCAGCAGTTGTGGCGGTCGGCACGGCGACAGCAGGCGTGTCGGCGGCCATCGCCGTAGACGTGGGTGGCGTTGTGGCAGAGGGTTGTTGGACAGCCTCGGTTGTGGCGGTTACAACGGGCCGGGTTTCCAGCGGCGCTGTTGTTGGGGCAAAATCTGTGAGCGTAGGTATTTCGGTGGCGCTGCTGCCCACCGGCCCACAGGCCGCCAGGGCTAACGCTGCCGCTAAAAAAGCAGGTACGTAACGACTTACCAGTTTTTGTAGAATATGCAACTTCATCGCTCCTCCCTTGTGCATTCCTCGACAACGACTTACGCTCTCCGCCCTACGCGGAGACGCTCTGATGCTGGCGGCGCTGCTGCCAGCACGGTTTTAATTTTTAGACAGCGTTTTTACCACAGAATATCCCTGGATGAGAACCACCTATATAACGTGCGTCAGGAGATACGGCCTGGTTCGAGCCGTATCTCCCGTTTTCAACCGCCGTCTTTTCTGCGCGCCCGTTTACCGTCCTGGGTTCTGCGGGTCTTGGGGCTTGCCGGAGTCGTAATATTCACCATCCACCACGTCATCGCGGCGCGGGGGGGCCGTCCGGGCGGGCGGAACGTCCCACTGCCCAGGCACAATCCCCTGCAGTTGGTTCAAATGCTCCTGCACCACGTCCGGCGGGCAAAGCTCTACAAACAGGTACGTGCCCAACCACATGATGAGCGCGTCATCCACCGGCCCTGGGATATCTGGGAACAACAGGTATACCAACGAGCCGAGCGGCAGCAGTTTAATCACCGGGTTAACGCGCCTGTCCATCATCAAACGCCCGATCAGGCGGGCGCGGTTGGTTAAGTCATAGAAGAAACCCGACCGCCGGGGCGTAATTTTGCGATCATTGGGATCAGCCATCGCTGTACATACTCCTTCCTTAAAGGATAATTATACCTGTCCTGTCTAGATATACGGAAAACCCGTTCTGGGGTTGCGCGATGGCCCTAAGCGCCCTATTCGCTGTCCACCTGCTCTCACGGGTAATACCCCGTGATTGACCGCACCTGATAAGCCCCGGCCACGCAGGTATTCGGCCATACCGTGCTGTCAGGCAGAAGTTCCATTAAACCGGCCACGCTGTCGAGCGCCGCCACGGTAATATCCTGCTCGCCCGCCGCGCGCTGGGCGCGGATTGCGCGGTCGCGCGCATCCCAGGCTGCCGCCCGCTGCTGGTGAGCCGGAACTTCCGCGTAGATCAGCGCCGCCGCGCGCACCGGGTACAGAGATGCCACCACCAACAGCGCCGCAGTCAGAAACAGCAGTACGCCGGGCAGACGTCCCCACAGCCGCGCCTGCGCCCATCCCAGCGCGAAGCGCCCCGTCAGCCAGGCAGGCCCCACCAGCCCGGCGGTCATCACCCACCGCGCCGCGATCAACGCCCGTTGTTCAGGGTAGGCCACCTGCACGTACACGCTGGGGGCCATCACGCACGCCAATAACAGATACATCGCCCCGAAAATTGCAGTGACCCGCGCCGCCCACCACCGCGCGCGGCGCTCCACCCCCGCCGCCTGAGGCCCGTCCAGCTCGCCCCGCGCCGCCCCGGCGGCCATTCCCAACGCCAGCCCCGCCAGAACTGCCACGCCCGTCGGCAAGGGTTGGGTCTTGACCGTGTCGATGATGAAATCCAGCGCAAACCGCAGCGACAGACTCACAATTTCTACCAAACCGGCCTGTTTTTCAAAATGCGTCAGCCGCAGGCTGTTAGAAGGCGAGACGAACAACACCACCATTGCCAAAGCCGTCCCCACCAGCGCCGCCAGCAAGAGTTGGAGCGCAGAGGAACGCCCACCTGCCCGGCGCTCCGCCCATGCCCCTGCCAGCGCCAGCATCACCGCCCCCAACTGGAGCGCCGCGGTCGTCTCCGAAAACCCGCCGGCCCCAAACGCCAACGCCGCCGCAATGCCCGTCTTCCAGCCCGCGGCCCGCGCGTCCTGCCCCCACCGCAGCACCAGACCGGCCAGCAGGGTTTGGAACACCAGCGGCATAAAATACGTGAGCATCCCCGTGCGCCAGTACAACGCCTGAAAGAGATTAGGCGCCTGCCAGAAGGTGAAAAACATCAGAACTTCGGCCCCGGCCAAAGCCGGCAGCCAGGCATCTTCCCATCCCCACCGCCGCGCCGCCTGGCGGATGGCCCAGGCCGCCACGCTCACTCCTGACAGCACCGCGGCCAGCGGCCAGAAGCGGACTGCCCCCGGCCCAAACCATTCACTGATCCCCACCAGCGGGATTACTGAATAGCGGTCTGAAGTATAGAGGTAAAAAGTAACCTGAGCTTTCCAAAAACCGTCCTGGTTCAGCACGGCGGTATAGCAGTAATCATCGGCCCACAGGCGCATGAAGTACCCGGTATAGGCAAATCCGGCCAGCGCCAGGCCAAAACCGGCGCAAAACAAGAGCAGAAAGAGCTTGGGGAAAGGTCGAGGCCGCATGGATTTCTTCATGGAACCGTACTGCTCCTTCCACTGCGCAGATCATAGATCAAGAGATTGGGCCTCGCTTCTACTAACGGATAGTGTTCGTCCAGGTAGGCCTTTAAATCGGGCTGAAGCTCCAATTCTTGCGGCGGCGAGATCACAAAAAAATCGCGCCCGGCGGCCAGTTCCTCGAACCGATCCGCGAACTCGCTTCCCTGCCCCACTTCCGCGCGGAAGCGCAAATCTTCCGCGCTCGGCCAGTTCACCGGCAATGTCCAGCCCCAATAGGCCATGCTGCTGCCGTAGTCATCGCTCAGAACCACCACCCCGCCGCCCTGGCCCACCCGTTCCCCGGCGATCTGCCAGGTACGCGCCTGCTCGCGGTAGTCGCTGCGTTTCAGCAGACTGCGGGCCTGGTAGCCGATCAGCGCCAGCGCCGCTAACAGCACCCCAGCGGCCACCAGCCGCGCCAACCAGGCCGGACCGCGCAGGCGCGTAAAGGCCAACTGCGCCAGGGCCGCCAGCCCCAGGGCCACCGGCAGGTACAGCGGCAGGTGATAGTAATCGTGCGTCGAAATATGGTGCGGCAGCGCCATGCCGCAGGCCAGATAGCCCAGCCACAGCCCCACCAGCGCGGCCCGCTCAGCCTTACGCTCCACCAACAGCGCGCCAACCAGCGCCGCCAAAGCCAGTTCAAATGGAATCGCCCGGCTGAGGTTGCTCACCCAGCGCAGGTAAAAGGCCGGGTCGAGCCACATCGCAGGGAAAAAGCGCAGGCTGAACTGCCCTACCAGAAAGCCGCGAACATACACCCCATCCACGTGATAGATCAGGTATGGGATCACCGCCAGCACGGCCATCACCCACACCTGACGGTCGCGCAGAGCGGCGCGCAAGCCAGGCCCCCACAGCACCAGCGCGCCCAACGCGGGAGCGATAAAAAACACGGCCGTTGATTTAATATAAATCGCCAGGCCGCCTAACAGCCCTGCCGCCAGCGCCCAACTCCACGTCCGCCGGCGCGCCCAACGGCTGGCGGCCCAAACCGCCGCGCTGATCAGGGCCGTCATCAACGGGTCCGGTTGAAACGCCCGGCTGGCCGCCACAGCATAGGGCCAGATCAACACCAGAAGCGCCGCCACCAGAGCCCCTTCACGCCCGATCCATTCAGCGGCCGTGACGAACAACAGCCCCGCCCCGATCATCCAAAACACGATCGAATACAGGCGAGGAATCTCTAAAAAAGGCCCACCGGCCAGCCGGTAAGTCCAGGCTGTCAGCCGTTCCAGCACGGGCGGCTCAATCATCCCCTCGGCATGCCACTGGCGAATGGCTATCTCGCGCTGCCACTGGGAGGCCGAGGGCAGGCCGGCATAATACATCCCGCGCGCGATCAAAGCCGAATGCAGTTGGCGGTTGGGGTGAAAATCCAGCGGCGGGTCACTCAGGTCATACAGCCGCACTGCCAGACCGACGGCGAAGATCAGCGCCGCCAGCGCCCACCCCAACCAGGCCGGATGGAAAAGCAGGGCGCGCGGCGGTTCGCTCCGTTCAACCGCGTTCATCTCTCTCGCTCACTTCCGCTGGCGCAGATCATAGAGGATATAGCCATCTCCCTCGGCCGCGACCGGGTAATGCTCGCTTAGTTCGGCCTTCAAAAGCGGTTGAGCTTCCAGGTCGCCAAACAGGTTGACCAGGAAGTAATCCATGCCCTCGGTTTGCTCCCTGAAAAAGGCCTGAAAATCCGCAATGCGTTCTGCCCCTGCCGCCTGGGCAAGCTGTAAGTCCGCGCCAGAAGGCCACAGGCGTTGGGGAATGCGCAGGCTGTAATATTTCAAGCGGTTGCCGTAATCTTGGGTCAGGGCGATAATACTGCCATCGCACGGCAGTTCTGCGCCCATCCGCACCCATGGAATCGGCTCGTTACGGTAATTCACCGCCAGCAGTACCGAGCGGCCCACGTAAGCGTAATATCCCAAAATGCCCAACGCCGCCAGACCAACCCCTACCTGCCAGATGCGCGGCTGAACGCTCAGCCGCTGAAAGGCCAGTTCAGCCAGCGGCGCCAGCCCCAACGCCGCCAGCGGAACCAACAGCAGGCTGTAATAATCGTGGGTATAGATTTGAAATGGAAAAGTCAGCCCCGTCAGAACGTAGCCGGCCCACAGCCCAAACACCACCGCCCGCCCCCTGGCATTGTATAAGAAGGTCGCCAGCAGCGCGCCAAAAAAGACGCCGGCGTCCATCAACCCGCGAATCAATCCCAGCCAGCGCACGTAAAACTTACTGTCGGCCAGCAGGCCGCTAAAGGACAAAATCCAAAAAGAAGCGAACTCTGAAGAGCGCGCGCCTAACCCCAGGTAATACCCCGCCGGGATCAACCCTGCCAGCGCCAACAGCGGGTAGATCTGTGCGCGGCGCAGCACGTTCAGGCCATCCTGCGCCAGCCGCAACAACAGCACGCCCGCCAGCATTCCACCTACCGGGTAGAGCGCCGTAGCCTTTACCAGCACCGCCACGCCGCACAACAGGCCCGCCAGCAGCGCCCACCCCCACGAGCGCCCCTGCCCAGCCGCCCAACGTTCTAACGCCAGAGCCGCCAGCAGAGTCCACATCACCATCATCGGGTCAGGCTGGAAAGAACGGCTGGCCGACACGCCCCAGGGCAGCACCATATAAAAAGCCAGCGCAAAGAGCGCCGCCCAGGGCGTAAGCAGGTTACGCGCCAGCCGGTACAGCGCCGCGCCGCCGACCATCCAAAACAAAATCGCATACAGGCGCGCCACCCATAGGCGCTCGCCCCCCGTCAGCCAGTAGGTGAGAGCTACCAGCGCCTCAAAGATTGGCGGCTCATAGCGTTCCATGGAATTCCAGGCCATGATGGCCGGTTCGCGCACTGCCGGGTCTACGTCGGGCAGCCATTGATAATACATGCCCCGCGCAATAATCGCCGAGCGCAACTGCCGAGTCGGGTGAAAATCTAACGGCTGATCGGTAAGGTCAATCAGGCGAAGCCCAGCCCCCAACCCAAACAACAAGAACAGCATCACCCATTCCAGCACACGCGGCCGGGTTCTGCTCAACGATGATTGCTCCAGAGAGTCTCTTGCGTTCATGTATCCTGCTTTCTACCGGCCGCGCTGATTCAACGCATTGGCATAGCGCCGCTTGCGGCGCTCCAGGTAGCCTTGCTTCAGCCCATCCACGTTCACCACCAGCCCGGCCAGCGCGAACAAAATGCGCCGCCACTCACGCAGACCAGTTGGCGGGTACGAGAGAATACTGCGCAGGTACGAGGCGAGCGCCGCGCGCGCCAGACCGCCGTCTTGCAGGTAGCGCGCCCCATACAGGTAAGCCCCGGCCCAAATGCGCCGCCGCAGCCGCTGGAAATGTCCTTGCAGTTCTGGCTGAGTCTGCATCCACTCCACCAGACGGCGGGCTTCAGCCTCATAATAGGCCGCCCTGGCAATATTCTTGGCCCCGGCGTGGTAGCGCGCCGCCGCCCAGGTCTGGGGCACGTAGATCATGGGCGCGCGCATCGCCATTTTGAGGAACAGGTGCATGTCCAGCACCAGGTCAAAGGATGGCTCCAGTCCTCCGGCCTGCATTTGCACGCTCCGCCGCATAAATACCGCCGGCTGTCCTAGAATTTTAAACTGCATCAGGTCGTCCAATCCCCAGGGGCGGCAGGTCATCACATTAAACGGCTCCCCTTCGGCGTTGATCGAAACCACGTCTCCGTACACCATCCCCGCTTCGGGGTGGCGCTGAAAGGCTTCTACCGCCGCGCGCACCGCGCCGGGCAGGTAATAATCGTCTGAATTGACCCAGGCGACTATATCTCCGGTAGCGCGCGCCAGGCCCTTGTTAATGGCCTCGGCCTGCCCGCTGTCCTTCTCGGATACCCAGCCTGCCAGCCGCGACTCGTATTTGCGAATGATCTCCACACTGCCATCTTGCGAGCCGCCGTCTATTACCCAGTATTCAATGTGAGGGTAATCCTGCTCCAAAACCGAGCGAATGGTCTCTTCCAAAAAACTGGCCTGGTTATAGGAAGGGGTGATGATTGACACCAGCATCATGGATTCTCCTGCGCCCTGTCAGCGCGCCATCGTTTCGTAAATTACCGTCTCGCCAACTTGCCCCAGCCGCGCCGCTGTATCCAACGCAAAATCTTCCGGGCGCAGGCCCCGCTTAGCCACTGCCGAAGCCAGAGTTTGCCCTTCGCGCAGACTCACCACGACATAGGCGCGTCTGAACGGGAAAGGATGTTCTTCGAGATGGTGAACCGTGCGCTCTGGAATTCCGTACAACTTCAAATAATACCAGAGGACGGGCGAATCTTCTGAGGAAATAATCACAATATCCCCATCCTGCACCCTGGGCTTCAGATAGCGCGTCACTACCTGCTCCATTTCGCCCATGTAGGGCTGTAAGGCAGGGTTCTCAACATGGGTATAAACCCAACTGCCGGCGGCCATTCCCACCAGGGCCAGCCCCACGAGCACGTGTTTCAGCCGCGCGCCCCAACGCACCCGGTAGAACGGCTCGATCAGACCCGCCGCCGACCAGATCAACGCAAAGGGGATCAGAAACGTCCACATGCGCGCGTAGGCGTTGGGCCGTTGGATCAACAGCAGTACAGTAAAACACAGGGCCGCCGCCAACTGCAACGGCACACGCACCCGGCTGATCCACCTGTGCAGGGCCAGCGACAGGCCAAAACCCACTGCCAGCAGTGGACCGGCCCAGCCCGGCAGATCCAAGTTCCATTCCTGCCAGGTATCCACCATCCGCGACCAGAGCGTCTCTGGCAGTTCCCCCCAAGGCAGAGGGATGACAAACGGGTTGCCCACCAGCGATTTCAACCCCGTCCCCCACACCACCACCGGCAGGTACAACAGCCCCGCCAGCCCCACGGCCAGCAGCGCCGCCGCCCCTGTGCAGGCGATCATCCGCCGACGCCCGCCATAGGTTAGCCCCGACTCCGCTATGGCGGTCAGCAGAAGCCAGGTAATCACCATGCCAAAGGGGTAGAGCATCACCGGAACCGTATACAGCCCCAACGCCCCCAAGAGCGCCAGCAGCAGCCAGCCGGCCAGGTTGTTGTGATCTTTTAGATAAACCGCCAGCCCGGCAATCAGAAGGCTAAATAGGGTAAACAGGCTGTAGCCCCGCGCGTTGGAGCTGTACAGGATCATCACCGGCAGTACCGCCGCCAGTCCCGCGCTGACCCAGGCCGCGCCGCGCCCATACAACCGCCGCGCCAGCAGGTACGCCGCCGGAATGGTTAACACCCCGGCCACGAACGCCGGCAGCCGCACCGCCCAGGGTTCGATCCCCAGCAGTCCGGTCGAGAGCTTAACCAGAATGGAGTGAAAAATATGATTGTTCGGCAGATGATAGTCGGTAATCACCCCCACCCAGGGCCGAGAGGCAAATCCCACAAATGTGTACGCCTCATCGTGGGCCATAGGCCGGGTGAGGAACAACGCGCGCGCCGCAATCGCCCCAAGCGTCAGCAGGCCCAGGCCTGCCCACTCCAGGCGGGCCGCCCGCGAGTCTGCCCTGACCACAGCGCGCCCCAGCGCCGCCGCATCCCCTGGCAGCCGCCGCGCCTGACCCCCGGTCCAGATCAACAGCCGCTCTATCCCCCGCACCGCCCCGCGGCGGAAAACGATCAACGCCGCGCCTCCCAGCAAAGCCAGTCCCCCCGTCAGCCGCCCTGGCGCGCGCAGTGCCGCAAACACTTCTGGCGTCAGGCGTTCAAAACTGCCATCGGCGCTCAAGCCATCACCCCAGGCCCGCGCCTGACGGTACGGAGCGGCAAAAAAAACCAGCGTTAACAGCCCTACCACCAGACTGCCAACTATACCTGCCAGCCATAACGCGCGCGCCCAGTCTGAGGCGCGCCGGACGGCTTTAAAAGAGGCTGTCATACTCCACGCGCTCGAATACCCGCAGTTTACCGCCGATGGTGGCATCCACCACCTGCCGGCCATCCGCTTCGTAGACGCGGCGCGCCAGGCGGTAAGCTTCTTCCCACTGTACCAGGTCTGGGAGCTGCCAGCGGAACCCTTTGCCAAAATACCCTGGGTGGAAGTGGTTAGGGTCCTCGCCCTGCGAAACGACCGTGGCATTCGGCTTGCCCTGGGTAACGTAATTATGATCCACGCCCACCAGAATCACCTGCGAAAAGCCCAGGTAATAGGCCACTTGCAGTGAAGTATACGTCACCGTTCCACCTTCCCACACGCGCCCGCGAATATCGGTAGCGAACTTTTCGCCCGTGTAGGTGGTATGGATGAAATACTGGTTCTCTTGGGGCTTCAACCACCGGCGCGCCCGCCACGAGACAAAACGCGGCATCGTCAGCTTTTGAATATCCTCGGCGCACTGCTCAATCACCAGATCGTTGACTGAAAGGTAGTAACTAGTTTCAAAGCCCAGTTCTGGGAATGCCAGGTAG